>OMDL01000005.1_pt1 | contig 159304 bp, 122 predicted proteins | sample 1674081 | NCBI WGS metagenome assembly OMDL01 (sample SAMEA103958139, study PRJEB25191) | human gut metagenome | biome: human-associated habitat [ENVO:00009003]; feature: intestine environment [ENVO:2100002]; material: feces | place: Germany | collected 2013/2015
AGCGCGAAAAATTCGCTTCGCATCTTGGCGCATTCTCATTTGGAAATAGTATGAGTTGGTCGCGTTGTCATGCTTTGCCCGCGTGTTTATCCTTGTGTTTGGAGCTCCCCTTTACTTTGACCCATATGTCCCATTTGTATCACTGAAAACGCTTTCCCCTGTCTTTACCCGCGACGTTGCCCGACGTTCATTGAGCTTCTCCAAAAACAGCTCCTCGTCAATCGGCAAAGTCACCGGATGCCCCAGCCACGAGGACAGATGAATCGCATTGGACAGCATCAGCCCATTGATGCCCTCACGCCCGTCCGCGACCAGCGGTTCGCCGCGCAGAATATGCGCCGCAAACGCGTTCAGCACCGCCGGATGCTGCCCGTTCTGCCCGTCCGTCTCGACCTCGATCGTTTCGTAGGACGGCGCACGGAAGCCTTCCTGACACGTCGCACACCATTCACGCTCGTCCATTTCCAGCTTCTTCATGATGAGCTTGCCGTCCTGACAGATGAGCGTCGCCTTCGTGCCTGTAATCTCCAAGCGGTTCGTGCCGGGGGCGTCGGCGGTCGTGGTGATGAAAACGCCCGTTGCGCCGTTCGGGTACTCGAAATAGGCGGTCACGTCGTCCTCGACCTCGATGTTGTGCCACTTGCCCTCGTGACAGAAACCCTGCACCTTGCACGGCAGTCCCACCAGCCACTGCACCAAATCCAGCTGATGCGGGCACTGGTTCAGCAGCACACCGCCGCCTTCGCCCGCCCACGTTGCGCGCCATGCGCCGGAATCGTAGTAGAACTGCGTGCGGTACCAGTCGGTGATAATCCAATTGACACGCTTTAAGTCACCGATTGCGCCGCTGTGAATCAGCTCGTGCATCTTGCGGTAGGTGCAATTCGTGCGCTGGTTGAACATCATGCCGAAAGTCAGCTCCGGGTGACGGTCCGCCTCGGCGTTCATCTCGCGCACTTGCAGGGTGTAAACGCCGGCGGGCTTCTCCACCATGACGTGCAGCCCGTTCTTGAAGGCTTCAATCGCCAGCGGCGGATGCTGATAGTGCGGCGTGGCAATCAGCACGGCTTCGCACGCTCCGCTATGGATGAGATCTACGCCCTCCTCAAAAACCTTTACGCCGGGGAGATTCTCCTTCGCCCACTCGCGGCGCGCCGGGTTGCGGTCAGCCACCGCCGTGATTTCGATTTCCGGCATCAAGCCGTCCAGATAGTTCTTGCTGTGACCCGTGCCCATATTGCCGACGCCGATAATACCCAATTTCACCTTTGCCATCGCTCAATACCCCATCTTTCTCACATTGTCATAGCTGCGCTTCAAGCAGTCAAACGCGCTTTCGCCGTAGCAGTCATCCTGCTCGACGAGCATGTACTTCGTCTTGCCCAGCGTTTGCAGCTTTTCCAGAATCTTCGGGAAGTTCAGATTGCCCTCGCCGACGACCGCCTTGCGCTGGTCGAAGCCGTTCACGGACATGTCTTTCAGGTGGACGCAGGGGATGCGGTCTTGCAGGATGTCAATCCATTCCAGCACATCTGCGCCCGCCGCCTGCACCCAGTAGGTATCCAGCGTCACGCCCATCAAGTCCGCCGGCATCTGTTCCAGCAGCACGTCCATAATCCGGCGGCCGTCGCGCAGGCGCGTCCATTCCAGATTGTGATTGTGGTACATCAGCAGTTTGCCCGCATCGCGCATCTTCTTCGCGGGGGTCGTGAAGTCTTTCGCGAACTGGTCAATCCACTCTGCGCGCTGGTACTTCGGGTTCATCATGCCGATGCCGATGTAGTCGCAGCCAAGGATGTCATGGTCGCGGATGACGCCTTCCAGGTCGGCAATCATGCGATCCGGGTTCGTATGCGTCAGAACGATTTTCAGTCCGTATTCATCGCAGATGTCCCGCTGCGCCTGAACCGGCACATTGCCCACCGCCGACAGCTGCACGCAGGTATAGCCGATTTCCGCAATGCGCTTCATCGCCTCCCGGAAGTCCCACGTCGTCTGCATATAGTCCCGCACGGTAAATGTCTGCGCACCCAGTTCCATTTTCATCTGAAATTCTCCTTTCTATCCCGTCAATGTTATTTCAGAAGCACCAATGCTTCATAAGGCTGCAAGGTGATGGTCTGCTCCGTCTGCTGTGTCCGCCCGGTGTTGGAAATCAGCACCTGCGCGCCCGCGAAGCCCGCCGGCATTGTCCATTCTCGCGTCTGCTCCTTGAAGTTGCACATCACGAGCAGTTGCGCATCATCCAGCGTGCGCGTATAAATGAACAGTGCCGGGTCGTCCTTTTCCAGCAGCGCATAGCGCCCATGCACAATCACAGGGTGTGTCTTGCGCAGGCGGATGAGCTTCTGGAAGTAGTAGAACGTTGAATCCGGGTCAGCCATCGCCGCCGCCGCGTTGACCTCCGTGTAGTTCGGATTGACGCGAATCCACGGCGTGCCATGGGTGAATCCGGCATTCGTGCTGTCGTCCCACTGCATGGGCGTGCGGGCATTGTCGCGGCTCTTGAACAGCAGGTAGGGGAAGAACTCGTCGTGCGTGAGCGGCCCGTCCGTCACCCAGCGGCGATACCCATTCAGGCTGTCAATATCCCGGAACTCGTCCAGCGACTGGAACGGGCAGTTCGTCATGCCCAGCTCTTCGCCCTGATAGATATAAGGTGTGCCCTCCATCATGTGCAGGCAGGTTGCCAGCATTTTCGCGCTGCGGACGCGCCACTGCGGGCGGTCATCGCCGAACGCGGACACGGTGCGCGGCTGGTCGTGGTTGCCGAGGAAGAGGCTGTTCCACGCCTTGCCGTGCAGCTCCGTCTGCCATTTGCTCAGTACCTTTTTCAGGAACAGCATCGGAATCTGTTCCGTGCGCCACGCCCCGTATTTTCCGGCGACGTCCACATGCTCGAACTGGAAGACCATGCTCAGCTCATGCGAATCCTCTCCGGCGTACTTCTGTGCTTCCTCGATGGTCACGCCCGCCGTTTCGCCCACGGTCATCAGGTCATAGCGGGACAGCACCCGCGCGTTCATTTCCTTCAAATACTCATGCACATGCGGGCCGTTGATGCAGTATGGGCCGTAATTGCCATACTGCTGACCGGGGGCTACTTCGCCGTCCGGCATGTCGTCCATCTTGGAAATCGCGCTGATTTGATCCATGCGGAAGCCGTCCACGCCCTTGTCGCACCACCATGTCATCATGCGGTACACGTCGTCGCGCAGTTTCGGATTCTTCCAGTTCAAATCGGGCTGCTGCGGCGCGAACAGGTGCAGATAGTACATGTTTGTTTCCGGGTCAAGCTGCCACGCCGATCCGCCGAAGCACGAACCCCAATTGTTCGGCGCGCTTCCGTCCGCTTTCGGTTCGCGCCAGATGTAGTAGTCGCGATAAGGGTTATCCTTGCTCTTCCGACTCTCCACGAACCACGGATGCTGGTCGGACGAGTGGTTGACAACCAAGTCCATCACGATGCGGATGCCGCGCCGATGCGCCTGCGCAAGCAGCTCATCGAAGTCCGCCATCGTGCCGAATTCCGGCTGAATCGCCTGATAATCGCTGATGTCATAGCCGTTATCGACGTTCGGGGACTGGTACACAGGCGACAGCCAAATCACATCGATGCCCAGCTCCTGCAAGTAGTCCAGCCGCGACGTCACGCCCTGCAAATCGCCGATGCCGTCGCCGTTTGCATCCATGAAGCTGCGTGGATAGACTTGATAGACGACGGCTTCCTTCCACCATGCGTCCTTCATGACTGATTCTCCTTTTTCATTGCTGATAGACCCGCCGGGACAGTGACCGAAGCCGTTCGCCGCGCTAAATCAGCAGCACGTTGGGGCGGCGAAAGGGATTCATAGGTTCTTCCTCCGCGGTATCAGAATTTCTCAAATGCCACGCCGTCGTCGGGATTCAGGACGCTGTTGTCCTTGATGTACTGTACAATCTCGTCCACATACCCGAACGCCAGCCCGACGCAGGTGTCTGCCGCGCCGTAGTAGATGGCAATACGTCCGGTGTCCGCATCCTGAACCGTTGCGCAGGGGAAGACGACATTCGGCACGAAGCCGCTGACTTCATAGGGCATTTCCGGCGTCAGCAGATAATTCTCGCACCGGTACAGCACCTTCGACGGCTCGTCCCGGTCAAGAATCGCGCCGCCCATGGAGTACACAAAACCGTTGCAGGTGCTGGCGACGCCGTGGAAGAACATCAGCCAGCCTTCCGTCGTCTCAATCGGACACGCGCCCGCGCCGATTTTCACCGCTTCCCACCACATCGGGCCGCGGCTCATCACATGCCGGTGGCGTCCCCAGTAAATCAGGTCGGGGCTTTCGGAGAGGAAGATGTCCCCGAACGGCGTATGCGCGGAGTCCGACGGGCGCGACAGCATCTTGTACATGCCGCCGATTTTCCGCGGGAGGAGCACGGCATTGCGGTTATAGGGGATAAACGGGTTCTCCATGCGCGTGAAATGCTCGAAATCCTTCGTCTTCGCCATGCCGATAGCCGCGCCGTGGAAGTCCGTACACCAGATGATATAGTAAGTATCCTCCACCTTCACCAGACGCGGGTCATAGGCGTAGTTAGGCATCCACGGCTCGCCGTTTTCGTCCACGAACTGCACGCGCTCGCGGTCTACATTCCAGTGGATGCCGTCCTTGGAGCGTCCCAGATACACATGCGGCACGCCATTGACCTGCTCGCCGCGCAGCACGGCGATATACCCATCCTGCCACGGCACGACCGCGCTGTTAAAAATACGCCCGATTTTCGGCGTTGGATTGCGCCCCATGACGGGGTTTTCGGTGTAGCGCCACAGCACTGCACCTTCTTCAAGGTCAGCCGGGCGCTCCTGCCACGGGATATTCGGTAGGGATTGTCCATTAATTATCTTAATTTCGCTCATAAGGATCGTCCTTCCTGCTTAATTTCGCGTTTTTTACAAATTTTCTCCGTTCGTTGCCATAACCTGCTGATACCAGTATGCGCTGTCCTTCAAAATGCGCTCCTGCGTCTGATAATTCACATAAACCAGACCGAAGCGCTCCTGATACCCATGCGCCCACTCGAAATTATCGAAGAAGCTCCAATAGAAGTAGCCCAGCACCGGCACACCGTCCGCTACCGCCTGACCCAGCGCGCGCAGATAGCGGTGCATGTAGTCCTGCCGATTCGGGTCATGCACTTTGCCGTCCAGACTGACTGCATCGTGGGCATCCATGCCGTTTTCGGTAATCAGAATCGGCGTATGATAGCGCTCATAGAGGAAGCGCGGCCCCCAGTACAGCCCGTCTTCATTGATGGGCCATTCCAAGGCGTTATGCGGATGACCCGCCGGGTAGCGCACATGCTCCGGCTTGCCGTCCGCCCCCCTGCGCCACCATTGCCCCTGATAGATGTTCTGCCCGTAGAAGTCCAGCGGCTGATGGATGGTCTTCAAGTCCTCCTGCCAGCCGTCGGGAAGGTACTGCTCGTAGCCGACCAGCCCATCCGCCGGGTACTGCCCCAGCATCACCGGGTCAGAGAACCACGCAATATTCCACGCAGGCCCGACTTTCTCGTCAATATGGACGGTAAAATACTCCTTGCGGGCGGCGGCGATGTCCTCTGGCGAATTCGTATACGGCACGCACGGGTCGCCGCAGGGGGCATAGCCGACGCGAACGCCGGGAACGTGCGCCCGAAGCACCTGAACCGCGCGCCCGTGCGCCAGCATCAGGTGATGCGCCGCGCGAACGATGTCCGCTGCGCAGCATTTCAGCCCCGGCGCGTGAACGCCCAGCGCGTACCCTGAACCAATGATACACTGCGGCTCATTGATGGTGATGAAATCCTTCACGCGGTCGCCCAGCGCATCCGCGACGATGGTCGTATAGTTTGCGAACCATTCCGGCATATCAGGACTCAGCCATCCGCCGCGCAGGTGCAGCGCATAGGGTAAATCCCAGTGATAGAGCGTGCAGAAGGGGCGGATGCCGTTTTCCAGCAGGCAGTCCACCAGCTCGGAATAGAACGCAAGTCCCTTTTCGTTGACCGCGCCCGTGCCGTCGGGGAGGATTCTCCCCCACGAAATGGAGAAGCGGTAGTTGCGAATCCCCATCTTTGCCATCAGGCGGATGTCCTCGCGGAAGCGATGGTAGTGGTCAATCGCCACATCGCCGTTCGAGCGGTCTTTCACCGTGCCCGGCGCGTGCGTGAATACGTCCCAGATGGATTTGCCCTTGCCGTCTTCATTTGCTGCGCCCTCAATCTGATAGGAGGATGTCGCTGTTCCCCACAGAAAGTCTTTCGGAAACTGCATACTTTTGCCCTTTCTCCCTTACGGGATGTAATTCTTCCAGATATTCGCCGCGCGCGCCGGGTCGGACACAAACAGGAACCGATCCGGGTCTTCCTCGAACTGGCGGTAAATCGACTTGCCCTTTTCCAGCCCCAAATCGCTGTAATCGCGCGGAGGCTTGATGGTCAACTGACTGGTATGATAAGCGGGATTGGGTGTCCAGCGAAGTTTGCCTTCCGCCGTCAGCAGCGGAAACCACGCAATGCCCCCATGACGGCGGACGTCGGCGTAGTCAAAGCCATAATCGCGGTCGCACCATGCGCCGAAAGTCAGCGGCTGCTTGGGGTCAGCGCTGATGGTGGCATGAACCCACCCCGGCGGCACAATCACCACATCGCCCGCGCCTGCCTCAACCGCGAAGCACCGTCCGGGGTCATCCTGCCCCGATTCCTGCATATAAATCACAGCTTTGCCCGTCCAAATCTCATAGACCTCAGGCGTAGACCACCCGCAATGTGCGGAAACCTTATGGATATGCCCCTGACTGCGGATGGGTTCATCGCCCAACTGCCCGGCGGCATACGTCACGACGCCATAGAGGAGCATCCGCTGCTGCATGGCGGGCAAGTCCGTCTTGCGCCCGACGTCCATCATGATGGCATAGACGTTTTCCGGCCCATCGCAATTCGGGTCGCGAAGGCTCTTGCGGACGCTGTCGAGCTTGCGGAACTCCGTGCCTTTATCAAAGCAGTCCGCCCCCAGCCGGAAGCCCTCATCCACCGATAGCGGCGTAATATCGAATCCGGGGTCAAAATCAAGTTTCATGGTGTTTTTCCTCTTCTGATGATGAGTGTGTGTGTCATATTGGACACAGAATCCTTACTCGCGGCGAAAACCAAGCAGCATGGCAGTGTCCGCTGCGAGGGGGGCAAGGGGGCAATCGCAAACTTCGTTTGTTTTCATTGCCCCCTTGTCGCCTCCGCAGGCGCGAAATCCCCTGCTTGATAAATGTAGTTGTTTTTCCTTTTTTCAAAGTGGTCTTTGGCATAGTTCCAGAGGGCTTCCCGATCGCTACACCCTCACAAATGCTTTCACCGTCGCCAGGACCTTTCCGATACTCTTCCCATACGGTGCAACCGTATACCTTCCCACCGCCGCCGGAACAATAAACGTCTCCGCATAGTGCACCACAAACGGCGCAAATTTCCCCTCCGGGCTCTCTACCACCGCTTCTTCACCTTCCACCAGATTCAGCACATTCACGCTTCCGCCCGTCTCATGCTCCACCTTCCGGCCAAACCAGTGCCGCCGCGTCTCAATGAACTCCCGTTCGTGCAGCCCGGTGCGTTCCTCGCGGATGCCGTCTTCCTCGTGAATCACCTCCACGCGGTTGACAAGATTCTTCTGCACCCAGTCTGTATTGCGGTCGAACTGAATGTTCTTCATGCCATGCGCAAGGTGAATCGGGCGCGGGCGTCCATCCAGCCCAAGGCGCCCCCAATCCCAGAGCTTGAAGGTGAAGATATAGGGCGTCGCGCTGATTTCCAGCACCATGCAGTCCTTGCCGGAGCAGTGTATTGTTCCGGCGGGAATCAGGAAGTGGTCGTGCTTTTTCGCCGGAATAATGTTGACGAAGCGTTCCGCGTCGAACTGCCCGGTCTGCTGACTGTCTTCCAGCGCCTTCTGGAATTCTTCCGGCTGAATGCCCGTCTTGCAGCCCAGATAGACATGCGTATCGGCGTTTTCCGCCGCGTCGAGGATGTAGTAGCTTTCGTCCTGCGTGTAGTGCATCCCGAACGTGTCCTGAATGTACTCGGTCAGCGGATGCACCTGCAAGCTCAGATTTCCGCCGCCGATGGTGTCCAGAAAGTCAAAGCGAATCGGGAATTCCGTGCCGAAGCGCGCGTGAACCTTGTCACCCAAGAGTGCTTTAGCTTCCTCATGCACCAGATTGATGGCGGGTGTTTCCACAACGATGCCGTCTACATCCAGCAGGAGGCTGTTTTCCTCCGGCACGCCATCGAAGCTCCATGCGTAATTGGGCTTTTCCGGGTCAAGCCCGCAGACGGACTTCATCCACTGCCCGCCCCAGACGCCGGGGTCGAAATACGGCGCAACGCGGAAGGGCTGCGTGACCGCCTGTTTGAGCGCATCGCGGTAGCAGTCGCCGGTCATCATGCGGGGCGTCTCGGCGTCGTTGGTGTCCAGCAGGTAGTCAATATGCGAATGCAGCGTCCGCTTGTGGCGGTCGAGGACGCGCCATTCGATGAAGTAGCCGCGCTTATATTTGCGCAGCGGGTCTTCGCCGTAGTTGTCATTGAGCCAGTTTGCCAGTTTGCCGGAGCGGAAGCGCAGCTGGATTTCCCAGCGCGCCATGTCCGCATACACCAGCACATCGGGATGCTCGCACAGCAGCGCCGCGCCGACGCCGAACACCAGCCGGACACCGTGCACCAATGCGATTTCCTGCCGAAGCGCCGCCACCCGTTTCATGTCGAAGAACTGCTCGATGCGGTAGTGCGCCATGATGCCGAACACACGGTCATCGGTCAGGTGGTCTTTCAGCATGGCATTGACCTGCTCTTTGGGGAGCGTCGCCTGTGCCGTGCAGAAGACGCGCGACGGGTTCAGCTGCTCTGTCAGCGCACTCAGCACATCCGCCTCCCACACGCCGTGATAGCAGTCCACGCAAACGACGGCGTCAGGCTTGCCCGCAATGGCTTTGCGCAGCTGTGCACCGATAGCTTCCCAGCCCTGCCATGCGCTGACGCCCTTTGTCCGCACATGAAGGACAGGGCGCTTATCGTAATTGCTCTTTCTCATGCCTGCCCCTCCTGAACCAGCGTCGGGACGCCGCCGACGTTCATCAGCCGCGCGGTGAAGCCATGTTCAGCGATGGACGCATAGTCATGTCCCGCATCGGACGGCCAGCACGCGCCGACACGCAGGGGCGTATCGCCCGTATTGGCGAGGCGGTGCGCGATGTAGCCGGGGATATAGTGGAGGCTGCCGGGCTGCATCGGCTCGAACCAGCACTTGCCGCTTTCATCCATGAGGATGAGCGCGCCCGTGCCCTGAATGCACCAGTAATATTCGCCGCATTCCCGCCGCGCGTGATAATGTCCCTTGGTCATGAAGTATTCGCCGCCGACCTGACCGGGCATGACGTTGCTCGTGCCGAAGAACAGACCGCCGGGCGTGCCGTCTTTGACTGCCATATGGCTCTGAACTTCATAGACGATGGTCGCAGGGTTCATTTGGGCGCGGACGGCTTCGTTCTGAAATACGTTTTTGAGGTCGCCGAGTGTCCGTTTGGATTCGCTGATATTGTCACCGATCAGGTAGCCACTGAGCAGGTCAACCATCGTTCCGTTCATGGTGAGCTTTTTCTCCTTTGTTTGTACTGTTTCTGCATAGTATTGCGTTGTCATGCAGAGGGTTTAGCCTCTGCGGAGGCGACCAAAGGGCAATGAAAACAGACGAAGTCTGCGATCGCCCCTGGACTGCTTCGGATGCACATCTATGTTTATTGATTTTTTCCGCAGCAGGGAATTTCGCCTCTGCGGAGGCGGCAAGGTGCCTTAAATCAATACCGGCGCATCCAGCCCAATGCCATCCACGGTCAAAATCGGGCGCTCGGTCGTGTGCGCAGTGAAGTCGTCGAAGCCGATGCGGAAGCGGTGAGACCACTGTACCCGCGTCTGCCAGCGCTCGCCGGGGAGGAGCGTGCGGAAGTTGTCGTTGCGCACCAGATTCCATTCGTCCGACGCATCCGTGATGTCCGCGAACAGCACGGCCGTTTCGCCCGTGTTGCGCACCTCAATGACGGCGCTGTCCGGGGATGTTTCCAGCGCCCGCGCGGTCAGGTGTCCGCCATGCAGGGATGCCGCCGCGCGGTAGGGGCGATTGTTCTCGCAGGAAAAGTAGTATTCATTGACGGCGGTTCTTTCGCCCAACCGCACTGTCAGGCGCACCAGCACCAGTCCATCCGCCGTCTGCGGCATGACGAACGCGACGTCGCCCGCACGGTTGACCGCAGCAGCCGCCAAGTGCGCTGTGCGGGTTTCTTCGGCATAGGTCGTGCCATCCAGACCACGCACAGACCACGCGACTTCCGCGTTGCCCGCAATGCCGCTGTCCGTCAGCACTGTCAGGGGAAGCTCCACCGCCGTTCCTGCTGCGTAGTCCAAGCGGCGGTAATTCAGCGTTGGATGCAGGGGCGCAAAGGCGTCCTTCGTCCAGTAATACGCCTGTTTCTCATGCCCGTAATAATCGACAATGGACGTGCAGGAGAGATTCGGCCACGGCTCGCTGAGCTGCCAGATGATGCTGCCGCTGTTATGCCACTTGCGGCGCTGGTTGCTCTCCAGAATGAAGCGCAGCCCTTCCGCCTGCATCCACTGGCTGAGGCGGATATAGCGCCGGATGTCCTCCACATGCCCGAACATGGTTTCCTCGCGGTCGTAGGTGCACCACCAGTCGCCGTGGAAGCGCCAGAGGTCGTTGTCCTTCATGCGCTCCGGCTTCGTCGGGCATTTTGACAGCGTCCGCGCAACGGTCTGCATACTGCTCATGCCGTCGCAGCCGAATTCGCTGTGCAGCAGACTGTCCGTATCGCCGAAATAGCTGTACTGCCGCCCGTTGCCCTGATACTGCCACCAGCCGTGCACATCATGGCTTCTGCCCGGTGTGCGAGAAATGTGCGCTTCCGGGCCGGAGGGCGACGTCGGCACGAACATCCGCGCCGGGTCAAGCATCCTAACCAAGTCTGCCAACATCGCGATGTTCTTGTTTTCCAGCGTCATGGGCTTGCGGTTCTCGTCCATCAGCTCGTTGCCGCCGCTCCAAATGACCAGCGATGTGTGATTGCGCTTGACTTTCAGCGCGTGAACCGCTGACTGCCGCAGGAGTGTGAGGAAATGCGGCAGTTCCGACGGAATGTTGTCCACGCCGGAGGAGGACTGAATGAATTCCTGCCAGACCAGCAGACCCAGCTCGTCGCAGAGGCGGTAGAACGTTTCCGTCTCAATCACGCCCCCGCCCCAGACGCGCACGATGTTCACATTCAGCCGCTTCGCTTGATGCAGTTGATATGCGACCTGTTCCGCCGGAATATCGCCGTAGATATGATCCATCGGCGTGATATTGATGCCCTTCATATAGACGCGCTCGCCGTTCATGATAATGGTATAGGGGAGCGCACCCGTCGGGGCGTCCTCATTCTGAATCATCTCGAAGTGGCGGATGCCTTGGCGCATCGTTCGCTCGTCCAGCACGGTTTCGCAGCTTCGGAGCGTCAGCGTCACGTCATAGAGCGGCTGTTCGCCCAGCCCGTTGGGATACCACAGTTCCGGTGCCGGGATGGTCAGCGTTCCAGCGAATGCGCCGTCCTGCACAGGCAGTGTCGCAGCGGCTTTTTCCACGCCGTCTTTTGCGCAGCGTACCGTCACCGCCAGCGGCAGATTGCCATCCGCACGGGTTGTGCCGGAAATATGCAGCAGCCCCATGCCGTCCGCTGCGTCCGAATGCACATAAAGGTCGTCTAGCGCGGCTTCATCCTCCAAAATCAGCGATACATCCTGCCAGATGCCCAGATTGACCAGCCGGGTGCTGAAATCCCACTTATATCCGAAGCGGCTCTTCTGCGTCGAAGTCTGGCTTGTGCGCCCAATCTGCCCCATTTCGTCCGGCGCATGGAGAATCAGCACATCCAGCACGAAATGCTCCGCCGTCTGCAGAAGGTCGGTCATGTCAAAGGCGAAATCCTCATACATGCCCTCGTGTTCGCCCAGCAGATGCCCGTTCAGGTAGACCATGCAGGCATAATCGACGCCCTCGAAGTGCAGGAGGGTCTTGCGGTGCGCGGGGAGGTCCCGGCGGTCGAACTCGCGGCGGTAAATCCACCAGCGGTTTTCTATCCACTCGCACTTCAAGCTGTTCATGTCCACATAGGGGTGGTCGATATAGCCTGCCTGATACAGCGCGCGCGCCACGCCGCCGGGAACTTGCGCGTCCATCCAGCCGGTCACGCCTTCCAGCGGCTTGCCGGTTTCCATGCTCTTATCGCGCAGCGGCACATAGGATGCTGTGCCTTTGAGCTGCCAAGTGCCGTTTAGGGAAATCTGCTCACGCATGTGTTCGTTCTCCTTTTTCCCGTCTTACCTGATTATCCAGAATTGATACACAGGGATTTCGCCTCTGCGGATGCGCCGCCACTTTTAGGGTTTCCCCCCATCGGTTAACGCCAGAAATATCTGCTCATACCGCAGCTCGACTTATTTGGAAGTGATATTTCATTCCCACCGCATCGTGCGCCCAAGCGCGGTCTTTTCCGCTTCCGGCGGCAGGGGCGCTTCGTGAATCATCGTCGTCAGACGCTGATGCCACGCAACATCCCGCCACATGCCGCAGAACTGCGGCGCGGCGAAGTTGCTTGTCGCCATCAGCGCCCACTGTCCTGTCTGACACGCCGTCTCTACGCCCCGCGCGCACAGGTCTTTCACCCAGTCCCACGGGAGCATCGGGAAATCCTTGTAGTCCGTGATGCCCCAGCACTCGGTCGTCGCCAGCGGAAGCCCTGCAGCTTTCGCGTCCGCCGCGAGCGTCTGAATGCCGTCCACAAGCAGCTGCTTCCAATAATCTTCCTTGTTGTGGTACACATCCAGCGCATGGTCAGCCAGCAGGTGATACGCTTCCTCGGTGAATCGCCCGTCCTTCGCCTGACCGACCTCGTGATAGAACTGCTGCTTGTTCAGCTTCGTCATCCAGATATGGTGCTCCGCCAAATCGAAGAAGGAGAGGTCGCGTTCGCGGTAGAAGTGCGTATTCTCGCCGTCGAAGGAGAAGCAGTACGGCAAATCAGGGTATTCTTGACGGACGAGCGCAATCGCCGTGCGCATATAGTCCATCGCGGCGTCGGTATGCCAGCAGCTCCACGTCATCCACGGCGGGTCATTGCGGAAGTACGGTGCCCAGAAGTCGCCGGGGAACTCATTGCAGAGGTCAACATAGAGGATGGTGTCCATTAGCCCAGCGTCCGCAATCAGACGAAGGGTATCAATCCAGCATTTCGCCATCGTCTGCGGGGTGCTGAGCGCCATGCGGACGTTATCGGCGTCTTCGCGGAACCAGCTGCTGAGGGCAACCTTGATGCGGCGCGCGCGGCAGGCTTTCAGGAAGTCGATGAGTGCAGGAAAGAGCCGAACGCGGACTTTATAGGGGCTACCCCAGTCATTGGAATACCAGACAGGCAGAAGCAGCCATTCTTTTTCAGGGGCTTGGGACAGCAGGTGGGGGAATGCGTCGATGCGGACGGCATCATAGCCGCGTTCCTTGACGCCGTCGAGGGCAGCGTTCCAGTCCTCAAAGCCTGCGCCGTCCCAGCGGCGTTCAATCCATGAAAAATCCCACATGGTGATGGCGAGGGGGTGAATCATGTGTTTTGCCTCCCGTTGATGGGGTTGGGAATGCCTTGGTGCAGCGTCGGAAGGAACGTCCGGTGCTGGACGGAAGCATTCGGGGGAAGTGCGCGGTATTTGCGGGAAATAAGCAGCTTGTTTTTGCTGTAGCCTTTTAGATTTGGCGTACATTACGAAGGATTCTTGCACTAATACTATTTCCAGATTCACCTGCGCCATCTGCTTGCGCCTTTTCATCTGGAAATAGTATAAAATCGAAAAGCAGGGAGCTTCCATTCTCAGAAAGCTCCCTGCTGCCTGAAAATGCAGACGGGTGATTGCAGGTCAAGCACTGACCCGTGGATGGATTACTTCAGGAATTCTTCCGTCAGTTCCGCAGCCAGCTTGTCGCCTTCTTCGCGATGTTCATTCACGAAGTCGTTCCAAACCGTTTCCGGATTGTCAGAGATGACCGCCTGAATGATGATATCGCGGATGTTGTTGATGACGGCAGAACGGAAGGAGTAATACGCCTCGTTCTTGGTGTTGGTCAGGTTATAGTCCGTCGGAGCGAATGTTGCGTTGGATTCCCACGTCTTCATGTTCGTGGTGAACAGGTCATTGATGATGTAGGAAGAGTAAGAGGGGTTGCCGGGGAGGTAGACGTCCAAGCCTTCGAGGACGAAGTACTTCTGGAAGGCGCGCTCCTGCACGATGTAGTACTTGCTGCCGGTGGCGGCGATGTCTGCATCGGTGTAGTTCAGAACGACGTTGCCGTCCGCGTCGTAGTCCCAGTCTTCACCCTTCACGCCGTAAGCGTAGGTTTCAATCTGTTCCTGTTCGAGCAGCCAGTTGCCGACCGCCAGCCAGCGATCCATGACTTCGTCGCGGCAGTTCGCGGAGAAGGCGAACGCAGCCCACCACTCGTCGATCTGGCTGACATGGAACGTGCCGTCGGGCGCTTCGAGGCAGATGATGCCGAGGTCTTCTTCGGTGAAGCCTTCGACATTGGTTGCGAGGGTACGGGCAGTCGTCTGCAGGATGGTCGCGCCGAGGTTGCCGTACAGGACAGCAGAGCGGCCCGCGAGGAAGCGTTCACGACCCGCGTTGTTGGAGTCGTTGTAGCTGTCCATCGCCAGCAGACCGTCGTCGTAGAGGGTCTTAATCTGCTTGATGGCTTCCAGAGAGGAGGGGTCTTCCGCGCTCCAGCGATACTGGCCATCCACGATGTCGAAGGAGCCGATGCGCTGATTCCACAGCTGCGCCAGCATCGCCCAGTGCTTGCCGCCGTTGTCCAGATCAAGCGGAACGAGCTTATCGCCCATGTGGCCCGGATCCTTTTCCTTCACGTCGCGCAGGTATGCCACGAATTCGTCGTAGGTCAAGGTCTGGACAGGCGCCCAGTCATAGCCCATCGCCTTCGCCCAGTCGCGGCGATACGCGAACATGTAGGTGGTGTAGAGGTTGACGGGGTTGCTGTTCTTAATCTTGGGGAAGGTGTACAGCTTGCCATCGACGCGGAACTGGTCGAAGCAGGTGTAGCTGTTGATGAGCTTTTCCAGATTCGGGTACGCAGACATGTCGTCCGGCAGCGCCTTGAACACGCCCTCTTCCACCCATTCGAGGTACTCATCCTTATTCAGGTTGTACCACGCGATGACTTCCGGCAGACTCTGGGTGTATGCCAGCGTGCGGGTGGATTCATCCCAAGAATCCCACGCGACAAGCTGGATTTCAAAGTCGAAGTTGAACTTCTCCATCGCCTGCTTCACCAGCGGCCAGTTGAACATGTCGTCCGAGCCGTCGATGGTGAAGACCTTGAAGGTCAGGTGTTCGGCGTAGGGATTCTCTTCCGCCAATGCGGGCGTTGCGGCCAGCATGATGGGGAGAATCATTGCCAGAGACAGAACCAGAGACAGAAACCGTTTCATGTAGGAATACCTCCTTTTTATGTCCTATCATCCTTGCCGGATGAATAGAAATCAACGGAAAGCGAAGTGTAATGTTCCGACCGTAACCAACTGCAGTGTTGCCTTAAGACTTAATTGCCCCAATCATAACGCCCTTTGCAAAATACTTTTGCAGGAAAGGATACACGAACATGATGGGCAGCATCGTCACAATCACCGCCGCCGCCTTCATGCCGTCGGCGTATGTGCGGCGTCCCAGCTCCGCCGGAACATCCGCCGCCAGCGCACTGCTCGTCCACAGAATCTGCCGCAGTTCCAGCTGCATCGGCCACATCTTGCTGTCGAGGAACAACAGGTTGCTCCAGAACCATTCGTTCCAGCGGTCAACGATGAAGTACAGCGTCACCGTCGCCAGTGCGGGCTTCATCAGCGGCAGGTCAATCTGCCAGAAGATGCGGAAAGGGCTTGCACCGTCGAGCATTGCCGCTTCTTCCAAATCCGGCGGCAGAGACTCGAAGAAGTTGCGCAGGATAATCATGTTGAACGCATTGAACGCCAGCGCAATGACCACGGCGAAGCGGTTGCCGTACAGCCCCAAGTCCTTAACCAGCAGGAAGAAGGGGACAACGCCGCCGCCGAAGTACATGGTGAAGACAATCATGTTCTGGAACAGCGCGCGTCCGGGGTAGTTCTTCTTGCTCAGCCCATACGCCAAGGTTGTGGCGAGAAACATGCTGAAAATCGTACCTGTCACCGTGTACAGCACGGAGTTGAAGAACGAGCGCAGCAGGCCCGTGCCGACGAAGATGTCGCGGTAGTTGCCTGTAGTCGGGCTCTGCGGCCAGAGCGTCGTGCCGTTCATGATGAATTCCTGCTGTGTGAGGAAGGAACGGACGATGGTGTAGTAGAAGGGGACGATGACGATGAACGCCAGAATCAGCAGGAAGATGATGTTGAAGACATCGAACGCCGTCGTTTTTTGGAGCTTGCGTTTCTTCCGCGCGATTTCCCGTTCAAGCAGCTTTTCTGCCTTTTTATCGGCTCTATTCGAGGAAATTGCTGTCATTACATGATGCCTCCTTCCCCAAGTGCTTTCGCCAGCTTGTTTGCCAGCAGCAGGAAAGCGAAGTTGATGACGGATTTCGACAAGCCGATCGCGGTGGAGAAGCCGTATTTCGGTTTTTCCTGGAAGGTGATGCGGTAGATGTAGGTGTCAATCGTCTCCGCCGCGTCGCGCACAACCGCATTGGTCATGTTCAGGATTTGGTCATAGCCCTTGCTCATGATGCCGCCGAACGCCAGAATGAGCAGAATCACCGCCGTCGAGCGGATTTCCGGCCATGTGATGTACCACATCTTGTGGAAGCGGTTCGCGCCGTCCACCTCGGCGGCTTCGTAGAGTTCCGGGCTGATGCCCGCGATGCCCGCCAGATACAGGATGGCTGACCAGCCAGTTCCCTTCCAGATACTTGTCGCATACAGCAGGGGACGAATCAGACTCTTGTCCGTCAAGAAGCCGTATGTCTGTCCTCCGGATGCGCGAATCAAGCTGTTGATGACGCCCTCGCCTGCGAAAATCGTCGTCATCAAGCCACCGACGATAACCCAGCTTAGGAAGTTCGGGAAGGTGTAAATCACCTGCAAGGTATTCTTGTAGTGCCGACTCCGCAGTTCGTTGAGCAGCAGCACCAGAATGATCGGGCCGGGGAAGCCGGTAATGATGTACGCCAGTCCCATGCGGATGGTGTTGAAGAACGCCGCGTTGAACTTCTTGTCCTTGAACATCATCGCGAAGTTATTATACCACGGATTCGCCCACGGACTGCCCAAAATGCCCTTGCTGATCTTGTAGTCCTTGAAGGCGACCACCAGGCCGTACATCGGGCCGTAGCAGAACAGCAGGACGAACGCAATGCCCGGCAGCAGGAAGAGATACACCCAGCGGTTCTTCCAGATCCGCTTGCCCAGGGACTGCCGACGCCCTGATTCAATCATCGCATGTTCTTTCGCCATGCCATCAGCCACCCGCTTTCTCGTTTTTGTTCATGGCTTTATTTTATCGTTTTTTTCCCGAAAAGGAAGGCACTGTTTTCGGTTTGGACCCTCAATATTTTCGGTTTGGTGGTATTTAGACCGGATTTTCCATCTTTGGCAGTGGACAAGCGAAATCATCCCTGCTATAATAAGAACACCTTCCTGCTAAATAGGATTGCTTTCATAAGTTTCTGGTCGTACTCCCGATGAAGCCGTTCGGGAGGAAGGAGGACGAAGATGTACCGCATTCTGATTGTTGATGACGAGCCGATGGCGCTGTATTCCACCGCGCACACCTTCCCGTGGGCGGACTGGGGCTTTGACCCGCCCGTGCTGATGACGGAAGCGCCCGCTGCGCTGGACAAGCTGCGCACGGAACGCTTCGACGCCGCGATTGTGGACATTCGGATGCCGCAGATGACGGGCATTGACCTGATTCGCCTGTCCGGGGAAGCGGGCTTCCAGACGGTGTTCATCGTCCTGAGCGGGTATTCCGATTTCAGCTATGTGCAGACAGCGCTGCGGCTGTCCGCATTCGACTACTGCCTGAAGGCAATTCTGCCCGACGCGGCGCAGGCTGCGCTGGAGCGCTTGTCGGGCCGCATCCACGACATTCGTGTGGGGAGCGACCCGGCGTTTTTGGCGACGCTGAGCAGTACAGCGCCGCTCAAACCGCTTTTTACGCAGCGCGGACTGCCCGTGCCGGAAGGGATGTTGTCCATGGTGCTGTTGTCCGCGGAGAAGCCAGAGACGCTTCCGCCGCTGCTGAACGGGTTTCAGGCGTCTCTGTCCTTCTGGGCGGACGCGAACGAAGTCCTGCTGTTCACGCCAATGCCGGAGCAGGCGCTGCTGTCCGCCCTGCCGAGGTCGCCTGACGTGCGTGTGTGCTACACTGTGCCTGTATCGCAGGACATCCTCAATCCTGTTCGGCAATTGCAGCTGCTTCGGCAGACGATGGCGGAGCTGCAGCCCGGTCAGGCGCCGGTATCCATCTACGTCAACGACTGCAGTCCGACGTTTTTCGACATGCTGAACTACGTCGATGAGCATTTGAGCGACGAATTGTTCCTCCAAAGGCTTTCGGCGCAGTTCCACCTGAACTACACCTATTGTAGTGAGCTGTTTCGCGCCATCACGGGCGCGACGTTCACAAAGTACCTATCCAGCCACCGCATGGAGCGCGCGCGGACGCTGATTATCACGACGTCCATGAGCATCTCCGAAATCGCGCGGCAGACAGGGTACAGCAACTACAATCACTTTTCCGCTACCTTCAAAACGTATTTCGGGCAGACGCCGGGCGCGTACCGCACAGCGCATCAGGAAGGGAGTGTGCGCTGACATATGCGCAAGCATTTCACTTCTCTGCGCAGCCAGATGATGCTGCTGACGACCGGCACGGTGCTGGCGGTGGTGATTCTGGCGACGGTGTTTTACAGCAGCGCCCAGCGGATGTCTGAGAAGAAAGCGGCGACGTTCGTGCATTCGATGCTCGTGCAGCTGGGCGACAGCCTTGACCGCATCGGCAACGAAATGTCCTACTTGGGCAACGCCCTCCATTCCAACGAGGTCTTGCAGCAGTATTATCACGCGCCGACAGCGATACAACGAATGCAGTACGGCAAAAGTTTCATTGATTTTACTTCCAGCCTGCTCAACCACAGCACCACGGTCAGCCACATCGTCATCGTCAACAACGACCAGAGTATCCTCAGCCCGACGGAGCGGAACATCATTGCGCTGGACACGCTGGATTCCAAGTATCACCTGTTTGAAAGCGACAATCTGTCTTCCGGTTTTTACGGGCCAGCATTCGATACCTTCACGAACATCAACTTTTTTGCATACGTTCAGCCGGTCTACAACACCCGGCAGGGCGCGCGCTTCCGGCAAAAGTTAGGCACCTGCGTCATCTTCGCCCGCCTTGACCTGCTCCAATCCACGCTGCGCAGCGCCCTGCCGACGCCCGGTGCAGCGCTGATGCTCATCGAGCAGGACGAGCAGATTATCCTCTGCTGCGACGCAGACGGGAACACGCTGTCCCTGCTGCCCGAATCGTTCTGCAGCGATATGGCGGACGGCTTGCAGCACAGTCTGACGCTCAACAAGACGACATACCTGACGGATTCGCTGCTGCTCTCATCGATGGGCTGGCGGCTGGTCAGCCTCGTGCCGGAGGACGAAATCGCGGCAGACCTGATGCCACTGCTCTGGCTGGGAATGCTGATCTGCGTCGTGTTCGCCATCTGCATCGGTGTGTGGAACCTGCATATCCAGCGCAGCATCATGGCGCCGGTGAAACAGCTGACCGCCTTCATCGAAAATGACTTGGACGACAAGCTGCAAAACCGCATCCACATCAGCACCAGCAGCGAAATGGAGCTGTTCTGTCAGGAAATCAACACGCTGCTGGACAAGGTGTCGGAAATGACGGCGGAGCGGCTGCAAGATCAGACGCGGCTCTATGAGCTGAATCTGGCGAAGAAGCGTGCGGAGCTGTCCGCCCTGCAAAGCCAGATTAACCCGCATTTCCTCTACAACACGCTGGACTGCATCCGCGGGTACGGGTACATGCTGAACAGCAGCGAAATCGTGTCGATTACCAACGCCCTATCCTCCATCATGCGCTACTGCATCAAGGGCGCGGACATCGTCGCGCTGCGCAAGGAAATGACCATTGTCAACTACTATCTGGACATCATCCGCATCCGCTTCCCGAACCGCTTCAACTACGTTTTCGACGTAGATCCGGCGCTCGAAGATCTCGCGATTCCGCGTTTCATCATTCAGCCCGTGGTGGAAAACGCGATTTATCACGGGCTGGAATCGCGCTTGGAGAAAGGGACGCTGACGATTTCCTGCCACACGACGGAGACGGGAGGCTGCGCGCTGTGCGTAACGGACGATGGCGTGGGGATTCCCCCGGAGCGGCTGGCGGAAATTCACCGGAAGCTGTCCGACAAGAGTATGCAGAACGTGCTGAACGTCCCAGCGGGGAACAGTCTGGCGCTGGTGAACATCCATAACCGCCTGCGCAATCTCTACGGCGCAAATTACGGGCTGGACATCGTCTGTCCCCCGGAGGGCGGAACGCGCGTCATGCTGCACCTGCCGATGGTGCTGGCGCAGACAGAAACAGAACAGGGAGGTCACATCTCATGAACCTGATGAACATCGAACAGAATGCCGAAAACCTGCGGCTGCTGGGGCTGATTGTCGCCCAGCGCGGCGAAACAATCTATCAGCACAACTGGGACAGCCCGTGCCGCCGCCTGCTGTTCTCCGCCAGCAAGAGCTTCACCGGGGCGGCAGTCGGTTTCGCGGTTCAGGAGGGGTTATTGCGCCTTGACGACCGCCTGATTGAACTGTTCCCGGACGAAGCGCCGGAAAATCCCTCGGAGAACCTTTGCCGCGCCACGATTCGTGATGCGTTGACGATGTGCATCGGGCAGTCGCGCGGGTACTTGATGGGCGCCCAGCGCGTCGGCATGGCGGAAGAAGACTGGGCGAAAGCAGTGTTGGCGCTGCCGTTCGACGAAGCGCCGGGGACGCACTTTGTGTACAGCAACGTCGGGCCGTATCTGGCGGGGCTGGCGGTGCAGAAGCGCGCCGGGTGCGACCTCATGGATTACCTGATGCCGCGGCTGTTTGCGCCGCTGGGAATTCAGCGCACGGTCTGGGAGGTTGACCCGCTGGGGCGGACGTTCGGCGCAGCGGGGCTGCTGCTGGCGCTGCCAGAGCTGCACAAGCTGGGACTGCTCTATCAGCAGGGCGGGCAATGGCAGGGAAAACAGCTGCTTGACCCCAATTGGGTGCGCGAAAGCGGGCGCAGGCAGGTCGAAAACGAGGAAGACGGCTACGGCTACCTGTTCTGGCGCGGAAAGTACGATTCGTACCGCGCGGACGGGCTGTATGGACAGTACAGCGTCATTCTGCCGGCGCAGGAGGCAGTCATCACCTGCACGGCGGAAAATCGGAATCAGAAGCAGCTGCTGGAAACGCTCTTGGATGCCATCGTACCACAATTATAACGGAGGACACCCGCATGTACACGCCCGATTTGCTCACCATGACCGACGGCACGCCCGTCACGTCATCCGCGCAGTGGGAGGCGCGCCGGGGGGAACTGCTGAACATCCTCGCGCGGGAGCAGTACGGCACGTTTCTGCCGCCGTCCACCGCATCCGCGCGGGGAATGGTGTCGCCAATGCCCGCCTGCGCCGGACACGCCATGCAGGAGACGCTCGAAGTCCGCTTTGATACCCCTGCAGGGGAATTTGCCTTTCCACTGCGGTTTCTCTATCCGGCGGACGGTCAGGCGCATCCGCTGTTTTTGCTGCTGAATTTCCGTCCGCTCATTCCGGACATCTACTGTCCGGCGGAGGAAATCCTCGACAACGGCTTTGCACTGGCGGTCGTGTGCTACACAGACATTACGGCGGACGACGGCGACTGGGGCAGCGGGCTGTGCGGGCATTATCCGCGGAAGCATCCCGACACCGACCCCGGCAAGCTCGTTTTCTGGGCATACGCTGCCAGCCGCGCGCTGGATGTGCTGACGCTTCGCCCGGAGGTGGACGCGCGGAATATCGCTGTGATTGGGCATTCGCGGCTGGGCAAAGCGGCGCTGCTCTGCGGCGCGCAGGATGCCCGTGTGCGCTTTACCTGCGCCAACGATGCCGGATGCGGCGGCGACGCGCTGGAACAGACCAAGCACCCCGGCGCGGAGGATTACGCGGCGATGGCGCGCAGCTTCCCGTACTGGTTCTGCGGCAATCGCAGCCGCTACATCGACCATCCGGAGGAGCGCCCCTACGACCAGCACTTTCTGCTTGGCGCCATCGCCCCGCGCTTCGCCGCCGTCAGCAGCGCGTCGCTTGACCGCTGGGCTGACCCATATTCGCAGCAGCTTTGCTGTGCCGCCGCGTCGCCCGCGTGGAAGCTGCACGGACTGCGCGGCTTTGTGGGTACAGAATCACCCGCCGCGGTCGGTGCGGCGTACCCGGAGGGGCATGTCGCGTACCATCTGCGCGGCGGACTGCACTATCTGAGCCGCCAGGACTGGCTGTTCTATATGGATTTCGTTCGTCGGCACAAGGGGGAAACGGTATGAAGACGCTGTGCGTTGATTTAGGCGGCTCGCGGGTGAAACTGGCGCTGATGATAGCGGACAGTCACCCGCAGCCGGACGTGTTCGAGGTGGATTCGCACGCGCCGCTTGCGCAGACGCTCTCGCTCGTCGCGCAGCATGCCGCCGCATGGGGACAGCCCGATGCCGTGTCGATTGCACTGCCTTGCGTGGTCTGCCGTGGAACGGTCATTGCCTGCAACGGCAAATACACGGATGCAGTCGGTTTTGACTGGATGCGCTGGTCACAGAAGACATTCGGCGCGCCCGTTTTCCTGATGAACGATGCTGCTGCTGCACTGCTGGGCGAAATGCGCTGCGGTGCGGCGAAAGACACGGACGCCGCCGCCATCCTCATGATTGGTACAGGCATCGGCAGTGCCGCCGCCCAGGACAGGCGCATTCTGACAGGTCGGCACGGCACAATGGGGATGCTCGGCGGTCACATGGCGATTGAGATGCTGCACCCCCGCCGCTGCACCTGCGGCGCGATGGGCTGTTTGGAAGCATGGGCGGGAACTTGGGCACTGGATGAAATCGCCCGTCAGGAGGATGGGTTTGCGGAAAGTGCCTTGGCGAATGCGAGAAAGGTAGATTACCGCGCGCTGCTGGACGGCGTGGCGCAGGGGGATGCGGTCAGCCTGCGGGTGTTTGAGACGGTTGCGACGGCGCTGGGGATGGGTGCGGTGAATTTGATTCATGCGTATGACCCGGAAGTGCTGCTGCTCAGCGGTGGGCCATGCCATTCGGAAATGCTGATGCAGAGGATTCGGAGATATGTGAGGGAGAACGTGTGGACACCGTGGGGTCAGGTTGATATACGGGTTGCAGAGAACCCGGAGAGGTCGGTATTGCTGGGGCTGATAAGGGAGTAAAGGAAATTTGTGCACCCGCAGGAGCGCCCCCTCAAGCTGCTTTATTCACTGCTTGCACATTGTCGCGCCAGATGGGCGCGGCCAGACAGCATCGGGAGAAACGTTTCTCTCGGTGCTGTTTTTGCGTGCGCCCGGAGGCGCACGCAAAAAAATCCCCCGGCAGTCCTTCAATCAGCCCTGCCGGGGGATTCTATATGCTCAAAAATGCGAATGCAGAGAACTCAATTAGTCCTGCTTGTACCGCCACTGGCGCGCGCGGTCGCCCGCGTTCAGGATGCGCTTGCGCATACGCAGGTTCTTCGGGGTGATTTCCAGCAGCTCGTCATCATCGATGAACTCGAGGCACTCTTCCAGCGTCATCGGATGGACGGAAATCAGGCGCATTGCGTCTTCGGAAGCGGAAGCGTTGCGCATGTTGGTGACGTGCTTCTGTTTGCAGACGTTGACGACAAGGTCATCCGGGCGGGAGTTCTGACCGACGATCATGCCCTCGTAAACGTTCTGCTGCGCGCCGATGAACAGCGTGCCGCGTTCCTGCGCGTAGAACAGCGCATAGGGGGTGGAAACGCCGCTTTCGTGCGCCACCAGCGCGCCGACGCTGCGGTGCGGAATATCGCCCTTGACCGGCTCGTAGCGCTCGAACACGGCGGACATGATGCCCTCGCCGCGCGTGTCAGTCATGAACTCACTGCGATAGCCGAACAGCCCGCGCGACGGCACAAGGAACTCCAGACGAACGCGATCCTGACCAGACATGTGCTCCAGTGTACCGCGGCGGCGGCCGATTTTCTCGATGACCGCGCCTGCGGAAGCCTGCGGCGTGTCCACGACAAGGCGTTCAATCGGTTCGCACTTCACACCGTCGATTTCGCGGTAAATAACGCGCGGCTTGGAGACGGCGAATTCGTAGCCCTGACGGCGCATGTTTTCAATCAGGATAGACAGATGCAGTTCGCCGCGTCCGCAGACCTCGAACGCATCCGTGCTGTCGGTGTCGCTGACGCGCAGAGAAACGTCCGTCTGCAATTCGCGCATCAGGCGCGCGCGCAGGTGACGGCTCGTGACATAAGTGCCCTCACGGCCCGCGAAGGGGGAATCGTTGACTTGGAACGTCATCGTGACGGTCGGCTCGCTGATTTTGACGAACGGCAGACCCTCGATGCACTCCGGCGCACAGACGGTGTCGCCGATGGACAAATCCGCCGCGCCGGACAGCGCCACGATGTCGCCCATGCGGACTTCTTCCGCGTCCACACGCTTCAAGCCGTCGTACTGATACAGGTTGCCCAGACGCCACGGCTGGCTCGTCACGCCGGTCTGTACATTCGTGTGGACGACGTTCATGCCCGCCTTGAACACGCCGCGGGTGATGCGGCCGACGCCGATGCGCCCGACATACTCGGAGTAGTCGATGGTGGAAATCAGCACCTGCGCCGGGCCGTCGGGATCGCCTTCAGGCGCGGGAATGTACTTCAGGATGGCATCGAACAGCGGGCGCAGATCCGTGCCGGGGGTGTCCAGATCCAGCGTTGCCGTACCCTTGCGGGCGGAGACGTAGAGAATCGGGTTTTCGATGGTGCTTTCGTCGGCTTCCAGGTCAATCAGCAGGTCGAGGATTTCGCCCACCACCTCTTCGCAGCGCGCGTCGGGGCGGTCAATCTTGTTGATGACAATCAGCACCTTCAGCTTCAGCTCCAGCGCCTTCTTCAGCACGAAGCGGGTCTGCGGCATCGGGCCTTCAAAACTGTCCACCAGCAGCAGCACGCCGTCCACCATTTTCAGCACGCGTTCCACTTCGCCGCCGAAGTCCGCGTGACCGGGGGTGTCGACGATGTTGATTTTCGTCTTGCCGTAATGCACGGCGGTGTTCTTCGCCAGAATCGTGATGCCGCGCTCGCGCTCAATGGCGCCGGAGTCCATCACGCGGTCAACCGTCTGCTGATTCTCATGGTAAACACCGCCCTGCTTGAGCATCTGGTCAACCAGCGTCGTCTTACCGTGGTCAACGTGGGCGATAATTGCAATGTTACGAATATCTTCACGAACCATAACGTGTTCTCTCCTTCTATATAATCGAGAGGCACCAGAGGCGCTGCCTCTGGACTCCGCAAGGGGCGCTGCCCCTTGACCCCGCCAAAGGGTCTTCGACCCTCTGGACTCCCTTTTTCGCGATTGAGCAGGTGACTTCTCCTTACTTCTTCCGCGTGTTTATTGGGGGGGGGAAACCAAGGGGCGCTGCCCCTTGACCCCGCCAAAGGGTCTTCGACCCTCTGGACTCCCCTTTTCGCGATTGAGTTGAGCGCAGCTGTATACTGTATGCGCGTGTTAAGTTCTGCGCGGTTTACTTGCGGTTGGCGGTTTCCGCCAGTTCCAGCCCTGCGTTGTTCTCGCAGGCAAGGCGGATGCTCCACTCGTTCTCAAACAGCAGCACATCGCGGTCGCGGCTGTCCTTCGCGCGCCCGGACGTGGATGTCAGCTTCAGCTGGTCGATGGGCTTGGGCGTGCTCACCACCCACCGCACGAAGCGGAAGGGCATGGACTCCATCACAATGTCCACCTGATACTCGGTTTTCAGCCGGTGCTCCAGCACTTCAAACTGCAGCACGCCAACGACGCCGACCATGAATTCCTCGCGCCCCGTCTCCGTGCGGATGAAGGTCTGAATGGCGCCCTCTTCCGCCAGCTGGGTGATGCCCTTCTGGAACTGCTTGCGCTTCATGGAATCCGCCGGACGCACGCGGGAGAAGAATTCCGGCGCAAAGACCGGGATGTTCTCGTAGTGCAGCTTCGGGCCGCCGGAGAGCGTATCGCCAAGCTGATAGATGCCGGGGTCGAACAGACCGATGATGTCGCCCGCCCATGCTTCCTCCACGGCTTCGCGTTCGTCCGCCATGAACTGCTGGGGCTGCTTGAGCGCGACGGTCTTGTTCGTCCCGGAGTGCCAGACCTCCATGCCCTTCTCGAACGCGCCGGACACGATGCGCATGAATGCCAGCCGGTCGCGGTGCGCGGGGTTCATGTTCGCCTGAATCTTGAAGATGAAACCGGAGAAGTACGGCTCTTCGGGCTGAATGTCACCGATGTCGCTCTTGCGGGGCAGGGGCGGCGGCGTGTATTGCAGGAAGCGCTCAAGGAACGGCTCAACGCCGAAGTTGGTGACGGCGGAACCGAAGAACATCGGCGTCAGCTCACCGCGGCGCACCTTGTCGAGGTCGAAAGCGTCGCCCGCTTCGTCCAGCAGGTCGATTTCCTCCGCCAGCCGCTCGCGGTAGTGCTTTGCCAGCACATGCTCCAGCGCGGGGTCGTCAATGGCGATGTCAGTCTTCTGCACCATCGATTTGCCGTGGTCGCCGCCCGTGTACAGCTCGACCATCTTTGTGTCGCGGTGGTAAACGCCTTGGAAATCGCCGTCCGTGCCGATCGGCCAGTTGATGGGGCAGGAGCGGATGCCAAGCACCTGTTCCAGCTCCTCCATCAGCGCGAAGGGGTCTTTCGCCGCGCGGTCCATTTTGTTCACGAATGTGAAAATCGGGATGTTGCGCATCCGGCAGACCTTGAACAGCTTGATGGTCTGCGCCTCAACGCCCTTTGCCGCGTCAATCAGCATGACGGCTGCGTCCGCCGCAACCAGCACGCGGTAGGTGTCCTCAGAGAAGTCCTGATGGCCCGGTGTGTCCAGAATGTTGATGCGGAAGCCGTCAAACTCAAACTGCATTGCGGAGGATGTGACCGAGATGCCGCGCTGCTTCTCGATGTCCATCCAGTCGGACGTGGCGTGCTTATCGCTTTTGCGCGCCTTGACGCTGCCCGCCGAGCGGATTGCGCCGCCGTACAGCAGCAGCTTTTCGGTCAGCGTGGTTTTGCCCGCGTCCGGGTGCGAGATGATGGCAAAGGTTCGCCGTTTTTCCACCTGCTGGTGGAGCAGCTCCCGGAAAGCCGGCGTGTCGTGGGCTGGCAGCATGAATCGTCCTCCTCGTAAAGTGTCTGTCGCTCCTTCAAAGTGGATATTTCTTCCAACTCAAAACGTGCAAAATGCACGAAAAAGACAAGAATGTCCGAAAAGATATTTTACCGCCAAGAACGTGCCTTGTCAAGCCATTTTCCGCGCCTTCATGGCGTTCATGGTGCTATTTTTTCCGATTTCTCAGCAAACGGGAAAAAAAGTTTCAAGCAGCTTTTTGATTGCCCTTTTTGCGTGACTGGGCTGATGATACTTTCATGCAATGTTCATGTGCGGCGCAGGGGTTTCCCCCTGCAACGAAAAAGTCAAGCCGCATAGGAGCAGCGTGAAGGGGCTTCATGGGGGACAACCCCACTGCCATTGGAGTTATCCCCAATTTATCCACTTTTCATCCACAAATCATTCACAAATACACCACTTTATCCCCAGCCCCGTCCGACGAAAAACGCGGCGAAAATGCACGTTTCGTCACATTGTCCTCCGCGGGGAGCGCTCATGCCATTTGGGACAAGCACCAAAGAACGTTTATGCACAGAAATGAATAATTATCCACAAAATGCGAACATCCGACACCATTTTCTGGTTATCTGCAAAAGAATCCACAAGCTGCGCAGGGGGTGGACAACTTCTGTGGATAACCCTGTGGACAATGTGGATAATTTGCGGTCATACGCGGTTTGTCAAGGCAAAATCGGCAAAAAACACTGTGGATAATCCTGTGGAAACTGTGGATGCTTTCGCCCAATTTGAAACGATTTGAAGGACGGGATACATATACAGCGGATGGATAGCAGACTTGGATACATCAACAAAAGCATAATCATGCGTCAATTTGGTGTGCTTCGGACATGCCCATACCGTATCCGACATAGACTGGAGAGAGGAGGTGGGTTTCTTGGCAGAAAAATCGCCCTTTTTCCGCAATTTCGCATCGCACATCCTGCCGGTGCTGACTTTTGCAACGCTGCTTGTCGGTACGGCGCTGGTGGGTGTTGCGCTGACTCGAATTCCCCAAAGACCGACGGACGCAGCACCCCCGTCTCCCACGCCGGAAACGACATATATCGCCGCGGGCAGCCTGACTGGGCGGACGATCCTCGTTGACCCCGGCCACGGCGGTTATGACGGCGGCGCGCGCTGCCGAGATTCCGGCATGTGGGAGAAAGAGGTCAACCTCGCCGTGGCGCTGGCAGTGGAAAAGAGCCTGACGCAGCGCGGCGCGACGGTGCTGATGACCCGTCGGACAGACACCGATCTCTGCGACGACACAACCCGTCCGGCAAATGTGACGAAGAAGCGGCAGGACATGCAGTGCCGCGTGGATATGGCGGTTCAAGGGCAGGCGGACATGGTGCTGTCCATCCACATGAACGAATACCGCGTGCGGTCGGAATCCGGGCCGCAAGTGTTCTACCGCGCGGGCAGCGGCGCGGGGCGTCTGCTCGCCGGAACGATGCAGGAAGCGCTCATTACAGCCCTTTCGCCCCAAAAGGAGCGCGCCGCCATGCCGGGCGACTACTTCATTCTTCAGCTGGATACGCCGTCGGTGCTGGTGGAATGCGGCTTCATTTCCAATCCGGCGGAGGAAGCGCTGCTGCTCTCGCCTGCCTATCAGGAGAAGCTGGGCGAAGCGATTGCAGATGGCGCGGCGGAGTATTTCCGCTTGGCACAGGCAGAAAAATGAAGGTTGCATTTTTTCGCCGCGCATGGTAAAATAAGAAGAAAAGGAAACGCATTATATCCGGAAAGGAGTATCGAATGAACATTCACGAATCCGCTGAGGACTATTTGGAAGCAATCCTCCGCCTGAAAGAAGCAAAAGGCTATGCACGCTCTGTGGATATTTCTCTGCTGCTGGGGGTCACGAAGCCGTCTGTCAGCGTGGCGATGAAGCGCCTGCGCGAAAACGGTTATCTGACGATGGATGCTGACAACTTGATTACGCTCACACCCGCCGGGATGGAGATTGCGAGAAGCATTTATGACCGCCACAAGACGCTGTCGAGCTTTCTGGAGAGTTTGGGCGTTGATTCCGATGTTGCCCGCGAGGACGCGTGCAAAATCGAGCATGATATTTCCGAGGAATCGTTTACCGCGATTCGGAAGCTGATGCAGGAGCGGGAGCAGCACCCCGAAAATCCGCAGGAGTAATGGCATATCAAAAACAAAGCCGGGTCGAACCTCCCCTGTTTCGGAGGATTCGCCCCGGCTTTTCTGTATTACTTACTTCTCCATTCCCAGTGAACGGTATGTCCGTACCAGCACGACCGCTGAGAGAATTGCCGTCAGCACATCGGCGGCAGGCATGGAGTACATCACCCCGTCCAGCTGGAAAAACTGCGGCAGGAGCAGCACCAGCCCCACGCCGAACACAATCTCCCGTGCCATCGACAAAAGCGTCGAGGCAGCCGCTTTCCCCAGCGATTGCAGGAAGATGAACGTCCCTTTGTTGATGCACGCCAGCACAATCATGCTCAGGTATACCCGGAAGCAGCGCCGGGCAAAGAGCGTGTAGTGGATGGACTCGTTCTGCGCGCCGAAGAGCAGCATCACCTGATCGGGCAGCAGCTCCACCACAAGCAGCGCAATCAGCCCGACGATTGCTTCTGCCGCCAGCAGCCGCGTCAAAAGCCCTTTCACACGGTCGTACCGTCCTGCGCCCATGTTGTATCCCGCCACGGGAATGCATCCCGCCGCCAGCCCAATCGCACAGCTGATGACGATTTGGAACACTTTCATGACAATGCCGAAAACCGCCATCGGAATCGCGGAAAATTCCTCCTGCGAGAAAACAGCGTCCTGCGCGCTGCAAATGCGCAGCATCGTGTTCGTCGCCGCCATTGCCGCGACCAGGCTGATTTGCGCCAGAAAGGATGTCATGCCGAGCTTGGCGCATTTCCCCAGTAAATGCGCGCGCAGGCGGAAGCTGTCCTTTTGCAGGTGAATCTGCTTCATCCGCGTTAGATACCAGATGGACAGTCCAGCGGTCAGCGCCTGCCCGGCAACCGTTGCAATCGCCGCGCCCGCCATACCAAAGTGGCAGACGAAAATAAGCAGCGGGTCAAGCACGAGGTTTGCCGCCGCACCCGCCAGCGTGGCAACCATCGCGAATGTCGGGCTGCCGTCAGAGCGGATGACCGGGTTCATTGCCTGCCCAAAGACGTACAGCGGCACGCCCAAGGCAATCCAGAAGAAATATTCCTGCGCCTTCTCGAATGTCCCGGCATTGACGCGCCCGCCGAACCACGTCAGCAGCGTGTCCGGGAACAGCAGGTATGCCGCCATCAGGACAAGCCCCGCGACGACGCTGACCGTTACCGTTCCGCCGACGGCGCGGTGGGCCTCCTCCTGCTTCCCTGCACCAAGCATCAGACTGACAAACGCGCAGCAGCCGTCGCCGAGCATGACCGCAATCGCCAGCGCCGCGACCGTCAGCGGAAAGACGACCGTCGTTGCTGCGTTCCCGACGCTGCCCAAGTCGGGCGCGTTCGCAATGAACACCTGATCGACCATGTTGTACAGCGCCGCCACGACCAGAGAGGTCATGCACGGCACGGCGTAGCGCCGCATGAGGCGCCCCAGCGGCTGTGTTGCCAGCGGGCGGCTGTCCTGCGCCGCCAAGGTTTCGGATTCTGTCTGCATAAAAAAAAGCACTCCTTTTCGTTGATTGGAGCGCAGTGTCAAGGCAAAAAAGACTGCCCCTGCTGCGCGTCCGACAGATGGACTTACGCAGCAAAGGCAGCACTCTGTACCGCTATTTTACCGCATCGGAGCGGATTTGTCAAAGGGGTGTATCATCATTTTTTCCCGCCCGTCACAAAGCTTCCTGCAAGGCACGCACCGCCCGCAATCCAGTACCCCATTACGAGGCGACTCGTCGTGCCGTAAATCTCCAGCGCTCCTTGAAACAGACAGCCGACTGTCAGCGCAATGATGCCCCAGTGGTACAGCCGCACGCACCAGCGCCCCGGCAGCGCTTTCCCGCGCAGGGCGCGAATCAGCAGCGGACACGCCCCCAGCACCAGCGGCGGCAGGAACGCATACACCATGAAGTCCGAGTAGACCCCGTGGCTGAACTGCTCATACACGAATCCGCCCAGCGCGGTCACGGCGGCAAAAAGCAGATCGTAGAGCGCAAGTTTCACGCATTTGCGGTCAATAGCCGATGTAGACAATGTCGCTCACGCTCCTTTCGCGGATGCTGCGCCCATTTGTGGTTGGGTTGTTGACGACGCGCCCCTGAAACACCATCGTCGAAGAGCCGCCGCCATCGAGGTTGTAGGCGATTTGTGCGCCCAGCGACTGCATCAGCTCTGCCAATTGCCGCAAGGAAAGCCCGGCGCTCTCCTCCGTCCGCCCGTCGGACACGACCAGCAGGTAATGCCCTTCGCTGATTTGCCCGATGGCGGTGCGTGGGTTGGAGGTCATGGCGCGCCCGACCTCGTCGCTGCTGCTGACGGTCACTTGTCCGTCCTTGACCAGCGCCGGGCCGAACGTCAGCACTTGCCACGCGCCTTCACGCACCAGCGTGTCGGCGCTCGTTTCGCCCTCGGTGATGATGCGGAAATTGCCGTCCGCACCGATGACCAGTGCGTCCGTGCCGCTTTGCGCCGATGCGCGGTACAGCACGCCGTTGCGCAGCACATACCCGCGCTCCTGTGCGCCGTAATAGTCGCCGTTGATGGCGAGAATCGCGCCCGCGTTCGCCGCCTGCACGGAGGTCGTCTCGGTCAGGTTGCGGGCGTAGGTGTTCCCCGCCAGCGCCGTTTTGAGCAGGGAGATGTCCGCAATCTGCACGTCCGCGACGTACACCGTCGTGTTCTCTACGCGCATCGTTGTCAGCACAATGTCGATTTGGTCATCGTGGTATTCCGTGTCGGTGGAAATGGGCGCGGTGGTCGCCTGTTCCGCGGGGGATTCCGTCGCAGTCGGCACGGTGGTCGGAGCTTCCGTCGGCAGCGTGTCCGGCGTCAGCACACGGACAATCACGAACGTGTCCAGCGCCGCATAAACCGTGTACGCTATCAAAATCAAAGCAAACACCATGTTTGCGAAATGCCGCTTCATGGAGCTTCACTCCTTTCCGCTTCTATCATATCCCCGTCAAGTGACGAACAGATGACGAAACCATGACTGCTGCCGGAAAAATTCCCTTCCCTTGACGCAATCGGGGGAAAGGCGTATACTGGAAGCGGAAATTTCCACGGATGACCGCGAAAAGGAGAAGAATGATGCAGAAACTGCGGGGATACTTGGCACTGGGAATATTCATCATGGGTATTGTATCGTTTTTATGCCTGCTTCTGCCGCTCATCGAGATAACGGATGATGCGCTGATGCTGATGATGCTTGCTGTGCCGCCGCTTATCTGCGGATTGATCATAGCATTGGCACTGCATATGCTGCTGTATACGCTGCTTCTGGTGCTGTACGGCTGCAGAATACAGCTGGTGGCTTTGTACTTTCTTCATATCCGCAGGAAAACCGTCGGCTGGCGCGTGCAGTACCTTCCGGCGGCGGAGCGCAAGGTGGGCATACTGCTGGCGGCTGTTCCGTGGGAGCAGGAAACCGGCGACTTGCAGCAGCGGGCGCAGATTGTCCTGTACTATGTGCAGAGCGTACTGGCAATACTGTTCTATGCGCTGGCAGTCAATTTGTATGGGACAGCATCCGCCATTGCCTGCCTTGTGCTGGCGTGGGGTTATGCGTTTCTCAGCATCATCATGCCGCCGAGCGAAATTCGGAAGCGTTTCCAGCCCGAAAAGCGGCGCAAAATGTGGCAGATGCAGTGCCTGCTGGCGGAGAACCTGACGGATCACCTGTTCACGGAAATGCCGGAAGAATACTTCGCTCCGCCGGACAAAATTCAGGATCAGAATGATGCGGCGCTCATGATTAATTGTTCCGCGCGGCTGATGATGCAGAACCGCTATGGTGAGGCGCTGGACATCCTGACCATGCTGGCGCTGGAGCATCGGGAGCAGACGAAGCGCCTTTGGTGGCAGCTGATTCCGCGCGGCGTTCTGTGCGAACTGGCGCTGGACAAGCCGGGATACTTCCTGAAAGAGTATGACACGCTGTACATGCAGAAGGAATTGCGCAAGCATGAAAAGCAGCCGCTTGTCTGGCGGACGGCGTATGCGGTGCATCTGCTGCGCGACGGCGACGAGCAGAAGGCGGAGCAGTGCCGCAGGCAGTTCCTGCGCCGCATCCGCCATACGACCATGCCGCGCTGCTATCAGTGGACGATAGACAGAATGGCGCAGGAAAAGGAAATCTACGAAGCAAGAAAGGCAAAGGAAGCGCAAGAATGAAGAATCGGACATTTCAGCGCCTGTTTCCGCTCCTGCGGATGGGCAGCATCCTGCTGGCGGCGGTACTGTTCTGCGCGGCACTAATCGGCGTGAACGCACAGCTGACTGTCGGGACGAATGAAGAGCGGAATCTGGCGACGTATCTGGGGCTGGCACTGACGGCGGTCGTGACGTATCTGCTGCAAGATGTGCCGAAAATGCTGGTCGGCAGGCACTTTGGCTGGAAGCTCGTGCGCTACGAGGCGTTCGGGCGGGTCTATCAGGCGGACGGCACAGGGGCGTTCGTGCGTGTTCCAGTACCGGCGCAAAGTCGTCTGCGCTATCAGCCGTATCTGCTTCCGCCGGAGGATGCCCCTCGGCACGACGTGACGCTGTACACGCTCTGCCCCCTGCTGTATGGCGGGGCGCTGGCGGTGGTGTTTGGCGTGCTGACCCTGCTGACGCTGGGGCGGCCGGTGTCGCTGGTGCTGTGCGAACTGGCGATGGGCGGCGTGGTGCTGGTGATGACGTGCATTCTGCCGATGGATGAGCGGTTTATCGCATCGCCGATGGCGATCGCACGGATGCTTCGAGATCCGGAACAATTGGCGGAGTGGCTGTATTTCGCGCGTATGAAGGCGAATGGCGGGGTGGAGGTGACAGATGTTTCGATTGAAAACATTCCGCAGCCTGCAACAGTGAAGACATGTCAGGATGCAATCTGCGTCTTTCAGCGAGCGCAGATTGCGCTGATGGTTCAGTGTGATGCACGAAAGGCGTATGGGCTGATGAAACAGGTGCTGGAAAGCGAGGCGCGGCTGTCATATACTGCATGGAAACTTCTGCTGAGCGATGGGGTGGTTGCGGAACTTCTGGCAGGTGAACCGGGTGAATTTACGGCGCTCTATCGTGGAAAAGCCGGCGCAGCAATACGGCAGGTGATGTTTCGCATGGTGGACTATGCGCTTCCTGCCTATGCGGTGGCGATGCTGGTGACACATGAAGCGCGGGAAGCAGAGGTTGTGCGGAACACGCTTGCGCCAGTGCGAGAGAAAATGCCGGAGCTTGATGCTTTGATGAAGGCCATCGAAGAAAAAGCCGCACGAATCGAAAACTGATTCGTGCGGGGAAATTTCGCGCCTGCGGGCGCGACCAAAGGGCTTTCCGGTCGCCCTTTGGAAACCTTCGGCGCCGTCACTTTTGGGGTTACCTGTTTCTTGACTTGTGCTGAAAGTTTACGTTGGAGCGTCCAATCCGAACCGTAGGTTCACCGGATAAACACGCGGACACTGTATGCAGTCGTCACCAACCCAATCGCGCGGAAGGGTCAAGGGAGGAACTCCCTTGTGGGGTCAAGGGGCAACGCCCCTTGGGTCACTCCCCCTTTTGTGCATCCTCCCACGCGCGGCGGATGGCGGTGAGGATGTCGCCGTGGGCGTCGCGCAGGGACATGGTGGCGCCGGAGACAATGTCGGCGGCGCGGGCGCGGTCGTCGTCGGAGAAGGCTTCCCAGCGGGCGCGATCAGCGTCGGAAGAAGAATTTTCCGTCAACGGGCGGCCGTTCTCGGCGGAAAAGTACCGCCCAAACCACGTCTCTACCTCGTCCACCGTCATGCCGACCATCATGTTCTGATAGGCGTCCATCTGCTCGCGCCATGAACCGCTCGTCAGCTGGTAATCCTCCCCGCGGGCGCGCTTGCTCGTCCATGCGGCAATTTCCTGCATGTAGTTGTCCTCGCTGTCCTCGGTGTAGCCGACGACCTTCCCGGTATTGTCATCCCAGAGCGAATAGCCACCCTGTCCCGGAAAGCCGCTGAACTGCGGCATGGACGCGCCACTGTAATTCGGCGTTGCCACTTCGAGCTGGTCAACCGCCATCGACACGATGCGCCCGTCCTCGTCGAACGTCCCGTGCGCAAACACGACGTTGAAGGAGTAAACCTGCCCGTCCTCGTCATCCTTGCCCGGCCCGACGCGCCCGGTCGCCGCCATGCCGATGCCCTCGCGAACCGCCTGACCCGCGCGGTTTGCCGGATTGCCCGTTGCCTCGTCCATTGTGTCCGATGCGTTCAGGGCGACGCGGACGGCTTCACGCAGAGCATTGCTCGTCGTCGTTGCGCCCGTCACGACATCCACATCCCATGTGTTCATGCGAATCATCTCGTCCGGCAGAATATCCAGCGCGCGGCTGCCGATGCCGTCCGTCTCATGCTGTTCCAGAATGTTCACGGCGCTGATGGCGCCGTCCTCCATCATCACCTGCACGCGCAGGATGCCGCCGTAGCCATCCGCCTGACCCGCGCGCGTATCGGCGCTGGCGCGGCAGGACGCAAGCAGAACGGCGCAGGAACACAGTGACAGCGCCATCAACAGGCGCTTCCGCGTTATCCAACTGGTTTGCATTAAAAAATCCCCTTTCAATCTTCCAGATTGCAGGGAAATCGCTCCCTGCGACGTTGTTATTGTGTCCCGCGCGGGAAAAGTCATTCAATCAACACGCTTTTTGATGCAGATTTTTTCCGCAAGCAGGAAAATCGCCCTTGCGCGGCGAATAGAGATAGAGAATATGCCTGTGCTGACTGATTTTCCGCCGCGCGGGCATCCTGATGAAAGGGTTTCACCCGAAAAGGCAGGTGTTTTTCGTATATGAAGAAGTCATCCGGGAAGAAGCGCGTCAGTTCGCTGACGTTCCTGATTGCGACGACGGCGGTGCTGGCGGCGGTGGCGGTGCTGTGCCTGTTCGGCAGCAATCTGCTCTACGCCATGCGTGTGCGCAACGTCAATGAGCAGCGCGCCGAGGTGGAGAAGCGCAACACGGAGCGCTACGAAGCGTATCGGCAGGAAGTGCAGGAGCTGCAAGACCGTCTGACGGCGAACAACAACATCAGTGCCGACTGGCCTACGCCGGACACGCAGGAAGGCATCTCCATTGTCGACCTGACGAATTATCCGCTGGATAATCCCGGCACGGTCACGGTGTCGCGTCAGGACGTGATGCTGGGCGGCCTGCTGCTGGTCAACGAGTGGCATTCCCGCCCGTCGGATTTTGACGAATCATCGCTGGTGTCCATCATGACCTACGCGCGGAGCATGGGCGTGACGAAGAGCATTTGGCGCAATTCCGACCAGCGGCTGTTCCCGGTGGCGGCGAATGCCCTGCTGGATGCGCTCAATGCCGCAAAAGAAGCGGGGCTGGAGGGCTATGTCGTCCGCGAGGCGTACCGCAGCATTTCCGACCAGCAGACGCTCTGGGACGCGGAATACAACCGCTTGAAAGGCCGCCACAGCGCGTGGACGGACGATGAGCTGATTGCCGCCACAAAGAAGAGCATCAACCTGCCCGGCACGAGCGAATATAACTCCGGCTTGGCTTTCACGCTGTACCTCTACGAGAACGGCAATGACGAATTGAACAAGATGGTGTTCTCCGAGAGTGAGCAGGGCAAGTGGATGTACGAAAACAGCTGGAAGTACGGGCTTGTGTTCCGCTTCCCGCTGCAGGACTTCCCGACGAAGGGCACCATCAGCCGCGCCTACAAGACGGGCGTGAACGTGGAGATGAATCTGTTCCGCTTCGTGGGCATTCCGAACGCGACGGTGATGCACCATCTGGACATGTGCTTGGAAGAGTACATCGAGTACCTGATGGCGCACCCGCACATCGCCGTGTTTGAGGACGGTCAGCTGAAGTACGAAATCGTCCGCCAGCAGGTGGGCGACGACAGCAGCACCTTCTCCGTCAGCATCAGCCGCAAGACCAGCAACTACACCATGTCGCTGGACAACATGGGCGGACTGATTACGATTTACGAGTATTGATAGGGATACGAATCCCCCGCCAGCGGATGATGATGTCCGGCTGACGGGGGATTTTGCTTCGAGACCATCAAGAAATAAAGCGAGGTGCGTCCGATTGAAACATCGTATCATAGCATTGCTAACCGCATTTATCCTCTGTTTCAGCACTGCGTCTGCTTTTGCAGATACATCCGTTGATACAGCCATGAACCTGTCCACTACAGCAGATGCACCATTAGCCGTCATCAAAGCATCGTCCGCGCTTGCGGCGGCGCAGTCGATGATTCTGCTTTTCAATGCGGGTTCCAAACGAGAAGGCGCAGTGATGGAAACGTGCATGGTAATCCCCATTAGCGTCACATCCGACAATGATATCATCACGATGGAGATTGCCGCTCTGCATGGTGTTTTCAGCCCCAATGAAGTCCCGACAGAAAAATATGACCCGCATCACATGATGGCAGGCTGCGAAAGCTGGGTGCGCTTGCAGCTGCTGGACAACCACGACGGCACATATTCGCTGCTGACGTATCAAGAACCCGACGATGGCGAAACGCTGTACAGAGACGTTAAACGCATCTTCTCTGTATTCGCTGCGATAAGGCTGATGATTTCGGCCAGAGACGCATCATTTAAGGACACCTACCATGAAATGGCGGAGGAAAACTGGGCGGCATTCTGCTCCCGCGACACCAGTGACGAAGGAACGCCTGTCTTCCTCGAAATAAATGTGACTTCGGCGGATGTGCGGCTCAGCCTGACGTATCTGCGCGAACCTGAAAACTACCCCGCCAGCAACATTCGCGAATACACGATGGCGGACGGCACGACGTATGTTTGGATTGTGATGGAATAAGTCTGCTTGACAAAAAGCGCCGGAATGCAGCTGTGTATGCTGTGTTCCGGCGTTTGGCGTTTTGGGCGGAAGGTCGGTCGCGCCCATCTGGCGCGACAATGTTGAGTTGATGGGTAAAGCAGCTTGGGGGCGCATCTGCGGATGCGCAAAGTTACTGGCAGGGACGCTTCGCTGCCTGCGCCTTTGTTGAGCGCGTTTGGCATACTGGTCGCCCGCGGAACGGTTGGGGCGTTGCCCCAAACCCCACCAGAGGCGCTGCCTCTGGACTCCGCAAGGGGCATTGCCCCTTGACCCCTTTTCGCGATTGAGTTGATTTCTCTTCCTTACTCCTTCCGCGTGTTTATCCTATTTTTCCCCTATCCTTATTTTGCTTCCGCCCAGTTTGTCCCCTGATGCACCTCCGCCAGCAGCGGCACGCGCAGTTCAATCACATGCTCCATCGCATCCTTCAGCAGCTTCCCCGCTTTTTCCACTTCCTCCGGCGGGCATTCCAGCAGCAGTTCGTCATGCACCTGCAAAATCAGCCGACTCTTCAGCCCCTCCCGGCGCAAGGCTTCGTCCACCCGTACCATCGCCAGCTTGATAATATCCGCCGCCGTCCCCTGCACGGGCGTATTCATGGCGGCGCGCTTGCCGAACTCGCGCACAACCGCCTTGTCGCTCTTCAGCTCCGGCAGATACCGCCGACGCCCCATCAGCGTCAGCGCATAGCCGTTGTGCTGCCCGTCCTCGGCGGCACTGTCCATGAAGCGCTTGACGCCCGGATATTTCGCGAAATAGCGGTTGATGAACTCCTGCGCCTCCTGACGGCTTACGCCCGTGTTTTTCGCAAGACCAAATCCGCTGATGCCGTAAATCAAGCCGAAATTGACCGCCTTGGCGCGGGAGCGGAGCGTAGAATCCACCTCATCCAGCGGCACGTCGAAGATTTCACTGGCAGTGCGTGCGTGAACGTCCTGCCCCGTGCGGAAGGCTTCCACCAGTGCGTGGTCGCCGGAGAAGTGCGCCATCAGGCGAAGCTCAATCTGGCTGTAATCCGCGTCCAGCAGCACCCAGCCTGCGCGCGGCAGGAACGCCTGACGAATTTCTTTTCCCTCCTCCGTGCGGACGGGGATGTTCTGCAAATTCGGCTCGCTGGACGAAATGCGCCCGGTGGCGGTGGCGACTTGGTCGAAGGTGGAGTGTACGCGTCCGGTCGCGTCCGTCAGCCGCAGCAGACCCTCGACGTAAGTCGAATTGAGCTTCGTCAGCTGCCGATAACGTAATAGCGGCGTGATGACCTCCGGCGCGATGTCCTGCAAACCTTCCAGCACTTCGGCGGAGGTGGAGTAGCCGCGCGCGGTTTTCTTGCCGTGCGGCAGCTGCAATTTATCGAATAGCACGTCGCCAAGCTGCTGGGTGCTGTTGAGGTTGAAGGTTGTTCCGCAGGCGGCGAATACCTGCTGCTTGCTCTGCTCAATTTCCTGCGTGTAGCGCTCGCCCAATTGCCGCAGGAACGCCGTATCGACGGTGAAGCCGATGTCCTCCATGCGGTACAGCACGCCGGAAAGCGGCATTTCCACGTCGCGCATGAGGTGACTCATGCCCATGCGTTCAATATTCGCCTGCTGCCACCGGCACAGCGAGAGCATTCCGCGCGCGTCAGTGGGCAAATCGCCGCACAGCGCGTCCAGACTGTAACTCTTGCGCTGCGGGTCAAGCAGGTACGCGCCAAGCTGCACGTCCCATGCGTATCGCTCCGGCATGGGGAGCTTCGCGCGGTTCAGCCGGTGCCACAGCGTTTTGCCATCGTGGATGACGGCGGGGTGCGCGGCGAGGTCGGGTGCGAGGGCGCGGAGCAAATCCTCCGGGTCAGCGCCGGGGGTGAGCAGATCGCCGCCGAGTGCCGCCTGACAGCAGGACAAATCCTGCGCCGCGCACGTCAGCACCGTGTCATCCAGCGCGATGGCAATCGGGCGGGCGCTGTCCGGCAGGGCGGTGAGCCACGCGGTCAGATCAGCGCCGGAGGAAATCGGGGCAGCGTCTGCAAAGGGCAGGAGCGTCAAGGGTGTTTCCTCTGCGGCGGTATCCGGCGCGGGCGCATCGTCAGGCGCTTGCAGGCGGCGGATGATGCTGTTCAGCTTCAGCTTTTCCAGCGCGGGAATCCCATGCCGGAAGTCTGGCATGGCGCACGCCTTGAGGGAGAACGAAATGGGTGCGTCGCGGCGAATCGTCGCCAGTTCGCGGCACATTTTCGCCTGATTCGCCCATGTGACGAGCTTTTCGCCGAGTTTGCCCTTCACTTCGCCCGCATGAGCGAGGATATTGTCCAGCGTCCCATACTGGTGCAGCAGGCGCACGGCGGTTTTGTCGCCGACGCCGGGGATGCCGGGGATGTTGTCGCTGCTGTCTCCCGCCAGCCCCTTCCAGTCCACCACCTGCTCCGGCGAGAAGCCATACACTTCGTACACCATGGCGGGTGTAAAGTGCGTCGTTTCGCTGATGCCCTTGCGGGTGAACAGCACCTGCGTTGTATCGGACACCAGTTGGAGCGCGTCGCGGTCGCCGGTCAGAATGACGGGGCTGACCCCGGCGTCCTCACCTAGTTTGGACAGCGTGCCGAGAAGATCGTCCGCCTCCCAGCCTTGCAAGGAGAAAACCTGGATGCCCATTTCCGGCAGCAGCGTCCGAATGGTGGCGAACTGCTGGCGCAATTCATCCGGCGTTGCGGCGCGTCCCGCTTTGTAGTCAGGATATGCCGTGTGGCGGAACGTCGGCGCGTGTTCATCGAAGCAGACCGCGAGATAGCGGGCGTTTTCGTCTGAAATCGCTTTGAGCATCATGGTCAGGAAGCCGTAAATCGCATTGGTGTAAACGCCGCCCGCGTCCATCAGCGGGAGGGCGTGGAAAGCCCGGTGCAGCAGGCTGTTGCCGTCAATCATGAGGAAGGTGTCTTTCATGGGATTCTCCTCCTATCTCCTTCAATTGTACCTTCCCGAATGAAACTTGTCAACCGCCGCATATCCTTTCCCCAGAAAGGCAGGGACGAAAATGCGGATTTTGCTGGCAGGGATGATGGCGCTGCTGCTCCTGCGCGCGCCGGAGACGATGGCGGCGGCGGAAGCGGCGTGTGCGCTGTTCGTGCGCAGCGTGATGCCGGGGCTGTTCCCGTACTTGACGCTGTCGCAGATGCTGGTGAGCCGATGCGGACGCGACATGCAGCCCGGTATGCTGATGCTGCTGGGCTGGTGCGGCGGTTCGCCGACGGGTGCGCGGCTGCTGGCGATGCAGGGCAGCCGTCCGCACCGGGAACAGAAGGCGCTGGCGGTCTCCTGCGCGACGATGAGCCCAATGTTCCTGCTGGGGACAATCGGAAGCTGGCTGAACAGCCGAATCGCGGGGGCAATTGTGCTGCTGAGCGTGCTGGCGGGCGGCTGCTGCGCGGGGCGATTGGCAAAACGGTGGACGAGGGTTACATCCGCTGAAAAAGTGCCAGAAGCAGCACTGTCCCCTGTCTCCTTCGCACGCGCGGTGGAGGACAGCGCCCGAACCATGCTCCTTGTCTGCGGCACGATGACGATGCTTCGCGTCTTTGCGACGCTGACGGACTTCCTGCCTGATGCGATGCGTCTCCCGCTGACGACGCTGCTGGAAGTTACGACGGGCGCGGTGACGATCGCGAACCTGCCGACGCCACTGCCGTTGCGGATTGCGCTCCTGTCCGCAGCGACGGGTTTCGGCGGCTGCGCAGTCATCATGCAGAACCGCGCGCTGTACCCGCAAGGATTGATGCGGCTGGGTGAACAGCTGGCGTGGCAGGCACTGCACGGCGTGATTTCGGGGGCATTGGCGCTGGGAATCGCGCTGCTGGTGCTGAGCGCGGGCGGAAATTTGTAACAGAAAATTTGTGATGGATAGCTGAAAGAATCCGGATTACAGCTTGTCAACTGGGGAAAAAGCAAGTATAATATATTCTGCGGAGTTCTGCGAAATTCTCCGCATCAGCAAAAAAGAAACCCGTCGGCTTCGGCGGAATTGAAGGAGTACTCAGAAAAAATGAAAAAACAAAATGCAGCGATTTGGTGCGCCCTGCTGCTGATTGCCTTGCCCATTGCAGTGCTGCTGCTTGTGCCGTCGCCTTCCGCGCGGATTGTGGACATGGTGCAGCCGCTGATGGAGTCAGAAGAGATTGATTATTGGAATCCCGACATCTTCTTCCTGACGAAATATGGCTTGACCGCTGCTATCAGCGTTCTGTGCGGTTTGGCGCTGACGCTGCTGTGCTCGCGCAAGCGCCTCCCGCTGGACACCCGCGCGGCGATTTGCACGGTTGGCGGCTTTGGCGCGCTGGTGGGCGCGCGCGTGCTGTATATGCTTGCCCGGTATTCGTACATCATGGTTGATTTGGGCGGCAGCTCGTTCTTCTGGCAGTTCTGGCAGGGCGGTTATACGCTCTATGGCGGCATCCTCGGCGGCATGGGCGCGATTACGCTGTATGCGAAACTGACGAAGCAGAAGGCGCTGCCTCTGCTGGACGCGGTGACGCCCGGCGCGCTGCTGGCGCTGTGCGGTCTGCGCCTTGCCGAGGGTTTCACGGGGCAGGGCTTCAGCAAACAGATGGACGATATCTGCTGGTACTTCCTGCCTTTCCAGAATGAGGACGGGCAGATGCTGGTTTGGGCATATGAAGCCATCGTTGCGGCAGTCGCGCTCGTGATTGTGCTGGTGCAAGGGCGCAGGCAGAAAATCGCCGGGCGGACGCTGGAAACCGGGCTAACCATCATCAGCGTGATGCAGGTGCTGCTTGACTCTTGGCGCGCGGATGAGCTTATCCGCTTCGGCTTTGTCCGCCTGAATATGCTCATGGCGGCGCTGACGCTGGCGGTGCTGCTGGCATCACGCCTGACTCGCTGCATCCGCCGGGATGGGCTGAAAAGAATCAGCATTGCGCGCATCGTGATGCTGCTGGCCGGCGCGGGCGTGTGCATCGCCGTGGAATTTGCGCTGGACAAGTCTGCCATCAACAACGGAATACTTTATGGGGTGATGATGCTCGCGCTTGTGCCGATGTTCATCGCCGTGCTGCTGGATGACGGCCGCATTCAGACCGCCGAAGAAAGGAAATAAGCCATGCAGGTGACGCAACCGAACGAATTTTACAAGGGTCTGCCGAAAGAGGACGTATTCTTCGTCAAGGACGACCAGAACAACCCCGTCGGCGAGGGATTCCTGATTTATCAGTATCAGCCGACGATTTTCCCTTCGCGCCCGGTCAACATCTATTTCAGCATGACCAGCAAGCCGGAAGGCGAATACTGGCTGCTGGGGTCGCTTGCGGCGCGCGCGCGGCAGCTGCGCAATCAAGCGCCCGGTGCGGCGGCACGGCTGTACACAGCCGTGGATGTGCAGGACGAGCGCCAACTGGCGTTTTATGAGCACAACGGCTTCAAGATGGATTACACCGAGGATTTGGTGCGCCTGAACGACCCTGACGAAGTGCCGCAGCTGTTCAACTGCTCGTGCATCACGCTTCCGCTCAACACCGTGCAGGAGCAGATGGATTTGGTGTCGCGGATGCGCGGCGCCGGGTTCAGCTACTTTGACCACGGCTTCCTGCTTCAGCAGATGAATCGGCAGAATTTCGCCGCGCTGGGCATCCTGTATGGGTCGAATCTGGTTGGTGCGTGCGTCGCCGCGGGGCAGTACACGTCGGCGGAGGTTATGGGGCTGTATATCGTGCCGGAGTTCCAGCGCAAGGGCTTGGGCACGCGTTTGCTCCAGCAGACGAAACAGGCGCTGGCGAGCACGGGCGTGACGGATTTGACGATGCGGGTGATGAGCGACAGCGAGCCGCAGGTGCGCTTGGTGCAGCGGTTCCGTGCGGAATTGGTGGAACACACGAGTGTGTTCCCCTCAATGCAGATTTAAGAGGGGCGTGGCGATTGCCCTCTTGGATGGCTTCGCGGTGTACGCTTTTGTGACATTATGGTAATGCTGCAGAGGCGAAATCCCTGCATCAACACGCGCATACAGCAGGAAAATGCGCACAACTTAAATCGCGCAAGGAGAAGACAAAATGGGCATCGTGTCGCTGAAAGACTACCGCTGGGATGGCAGCAAGAAGCTCGAATTGAAGGACGCGGAGACGGGCGCGCCGGAGTTCGTGGATAAAAAGACGCTCAAGGCGCAAACGATGGAGAACCTTGCGGAAGCGGCGGCACTGCAGGATAAACTCTATGCGCAGGGGCGTGAGGGTATCCTGATTGCCATTCAGGCGCGTGACGCGGCGGGCAAGGACAGCCTCATCAAGAAGGTGTTTGGGCAGCTGAACCCGGCGGCGCTGGAAGTCGCGGCATTCAAAGCGCCCAGCAAGGAAGAACTCAGCCATGATTATCTCTGGCGTATCATCCGCACCGTTCCGCCGCGCGGGAAAATCGGCGTGATGAACCGCAGCCACTACGAGGATGTGCTTGTGACGCGCGTGCACCACATGGAGAAGGGCTATGCCATGCCGCCGCGCGTGACGGACGACCCGGATTTCTACCCCAAGCGCTATCAGCAGATTCGCAATTGGGAACAGTACCTTTACGAGAACGGCTACCGCGTCGTCAAGGTGTACCTGAACGTCAGCCGTGACGAGCAGAAGCGCCGCTTCCTTGACAGGCTGGAACGCGAAGATAAGCACTGGAAGCTCTCGGTGGATGACATGCGCGAACGCCGCCTGTGGAAGCAGCATGACGAAGCGTTCGAGGATGCCATCAATGCGACCGCGACGAAGGAATCCCCATGGTACGTCCTTCCGGCGGATGACAAGTGGTTCACGCGCTACCTGATGAGCGAAATTCTGCTGGATGTGCTGATGGATGTGAACCCGGATTATCCGCCGCTTGATCCGGCGGAAGCCGCGAAAGTTCCGACAATTCTGGCCGAGCTGGAGAATGGCGAATAATCAGCACAAAGTGTATTTTTTGTGGATTTCAAGGGAGAAATATGGAAGTACACATTTTGGTGTGTGCAAACCGGGTTGATTTTATGGGAAAGGCGCGGTATGATGAAGGACGTGCAGGGCACAATGCCTTGCACGCAACGCCCGAAGGCAGATGCCTGAAATACAAAAGCATACAGCAATACGCCTTATGCGGCTCCTGCACAACGCCGTAGATTTCTCTCTTCCATGCTTCCCCGTCTACCCGATTCGTGGGCTGACGGGGATTCTTTTACTTATAAGCAACACCGCACAACTCGGCGGTGCGTCGGGCGATGCCTTTTCCGCACTGGGAATAGTATGAAAATCATGTTTTTAAGCAATCGCATCCGATTGAACAAAAACCCACGACTTTTCCTGCAAAAGCAAGAGGATTTTTCGCGGTTGATGGCGAATTAAAACGATTCGGACTGCACCTCGCTGTGGGAAAAACGGCAGAGTGTGCAGAACGAAAAACCAATCATTTTCCGGGCGCTTTCGCTGGTGGTGGCGGCGGAAAGCCCGACGGACGAGGTACTGGAATGGAAACAAACACCTATTATTATGCGGGCATTGACATCGGTTCTACCACCGTCAAGCTGGTGCTGCTGAACGAAGCGGGAGAAATGGTCTGGGGCGAATATCGCCGCCACTGCGCACACACGCAGGAGACGCTGGCGGAGATGATGCGGGAAGCGCGGAAGAAACTCGGCGCGTGCCGCGTGAAGGTGCGCATGACCGGATCGGGCGCAATTTCGCTGGCGGAAGCGCTGCGCGTCGGCTTCGTACAGGAGGTCGTTGCGGTGGCGGAAGCGCTGCAGAAGGCCGCGCCGCAGACCGACGTCGCCATCGAATTGGGCGGCGAGGACGCGAAGATTATCTATTTCACCGGCGGATTGGAAGAGCGCATGAACGGCGTGTGCGCGGGCGGCACGGGGTCTTTTATCGACCAGATGGCGGCGCTGCTGAAAACCGATGCGCCCGGCTTGAACGAACTGGCAAAGCACTATCATGAGCTGTATCCCATTGCGGCGCGCTGCGGCGTGTTTGCCAAGAGCGACATTCAGCCGCTGATTAACGAGGGCGCGGCGCGTGAGGATCTGGCGGCGTCGATTTTTCAGGCGGTTGTGAACCAGACGATTTCCGGGCTGGCGTGCGGCAAGCCGATTCGCGGGCATGTGGCGTTCTTGGGCGGACCGCTGCACTTCCTGTCCGAACTGCGGCAGGCGTTTGTCCGCACCCTGCACCTGACAGAGGAAACCGCGATTGTGCCGGAAAATTCGCACCTCTTTGCGGCGACGGGCGCGGCGATGGCGGCGCTTTCGGACGGCGAGGACGAAGCCGTGCCGATGGATAGCCTGCTCGAACGCCTCGAACACGGCGTCATGCTGACCTTCGGCTTGAAGCACCTGCCGCCGCTGTTCCGCAATCAGGAGGAATATGCGGCGTTCAACCGCCGCCACGCACAGGCGAAGGTGCAGCGCGGCGATTTGGCAACGTATTCCGGCAAGTGCTATCTGGGCATTGACGCGGGTTCGACAACGACAAAGGTCGCGCTGATTGGCGAAAAGGGTGAATTGCTGTACAGCTACTACGCGGGCAATTCCGGCAGCCCGATTGAGACGGCGCGCACGGCGATGCGCGAGCTGATGGAGAAGATGCCCGACACGGCGGTGATTGCGCGCTCCTGCTCTACCGGCTACGGCGAAAGCCTGCTGAAATCGGCGTTCCGGCTTGATGACGGCGAGGTGGAGACGATTGCGCACTGCACCGCGGCGGCGTTCTTTGACCCGAAAGTGGACTGTGTGCTGGATATCGGCGGGCAGGACATGAAGTGCATCAAGCTGAAAAACGGCTCGGTGGACACGATTCTGCTGAATGAAGCGTGTTCGTCCGGCTGCGGCAGCTTCTTGGAAAATTTCGCAAACTCGATGGGCTACACGGCGGAAGGATTCGCAGCGGAAGCCCTCTTTGCGCCCGCCCCGGTTGATTTGGGAACGCGCTGCACCGTGTTCATGAACTCCAACGTCAAGCAGGCGCAGAAGCAGGGCGCGACGATTCAGGACATCAGTGCGGGTCTGGCGTGTTCGGTCATCAAGAATGCGCTGTTCAAGGTCATCAAGCTCGCTGACCCGAAGGAACTGGGGCAGCATATCGTCGTGCAGGGCGGCACGTTCCACAACAAGGCGGTGCTGCGCGCGTTCGAGCAGCTTGCGGGCGTGGAAGCCGTCTGCCCGGATATTTCCGGCATGATGGGCGCGTTCGGTGCGGCGCTGATTGCGCGCGACCGGGCGTCGGGCAGCGATACACCCTCCTCTACCCTGCCGATTCGGGATATTCTGGGCTTGCAGTGGCAGACGCGGACGGCGCGCTGTCAGGGCTGCACGAATCATTGTATGCTGACGGTCAGCCTCTTCCCCGGCGGACGGCGGCACATCACGGGCAACCGCTGCGAAAAAGGGCTGGGCAAGACCGCAACGGGCGAAAAAGGCCCGAACGTGATGGCGTACAAGCTCAAGCGCATGTTCGACTATCAGCCGCTGACCGCCGAACAAGCCACGCGCGGCGAACTGGGCATTCCCCGCGTGCTGAACATGTATGAGAACTTCCCGTTCTGGATGACGCTGCTGACGAAACTGGGTTTCCGGGTGGTGCTGTCCCCTGCGTCCAGCCGCGCAATCTACGAAAAGGGCATGGAGTCCATCCCGTCGGAAAGCGAGTGCTATCCGGCGAAAATGGCGCATGGGCATGTGCAGTGGCTGATTGACCAAGGCGTCGGGACAATCTTCTATCCGAGCGTGTTTTACGAGCGGCAGGAGGATATGAAGACCCAAAACCACTTCAACTGCCCGATGGTCGTGGCGAATCCGGAGAATATCGCCAACAACGTCGAGGATGTGACCGAAGGGCGCGTGCGGATGCTTAAACCGTTCCTCGCGCTGACCAGCGAAAAAACGGCGGCGGATGCGCTCGTGCGCTTCTTCCGCAAGACCTTCAATATTCCGGAGCAGGAAGTTCGCGACGCGGTTCACGCGGGCTGGGACGAGCAGCAGTGCGCCAAAACCGATGTGCGCGCCGAGGGTCTGAAGGCACTGCAATGGATGGAGGAGAACCACAAGAAGGGCATCGTGCTGGCGGGTCGCCCGTATCACGTTGACCCGGAAATTAACCACGGAATGCCGGAGCTGATTGCCTCCTATGGGCTGGCGGTGCTGACTGAGGACAGCATCCCCGCGTCCTTCCACGGTGAGCATCCCCTGCGCGTGAGCGACCAGTGGGTGTACCATTCCCGCCTGTATGTGGCGGCGCAGTTTGTCAGCCAGCGGGATGATTTGGAGCTGATTCAGCTCAACTCCTTCGGCTGCGGGCTGGACGCCGTGACGACCGATCAGGTGGCGGAAATTCTGGAACGCTGCGGCAAGCTGTATACGCTCATCAAAATTGACGAGGTGAACTCGCTGGGCGCGGCGCGCATCCGCGTGCGTTCCCTGCTGGCGGCGATGGCGCAGCGCGAAAAGCGCGGCATCGTGGCGCATCCTGTGCCTGCGACGTATCATCGCGTGGAATATACCCGCGACATGCAGAAGAAGGGCTACACCATTCTTGCGCCGAACATGTCGCCGATTCATTTCCGTCTGCTTCAGCCGGTGCTGGAGAAGCACGGGTATCATATCGTCATGCTGGAAAACGATACACGCTCCGCGATTGATACGGGCCTCAAATTCGTCAACAACGACGCCTGCTATCCGTCCATCATCACCGTCGGGCAGATGATGGAAGCCGTGCTGTCCGGCAAGTACGACACCGATCGCCTTGCCCTTGCTATGACGCAGACGGGCGGCTGCTGCCGCGCAAGCAACTACGTCGGTTTCATCCGCCGCGCGCTGGCGAAAGCCGGGCTGGGGCATATCCCGGTTATCTCCATTAACGCCAACGGCATGGAAACGAACGAGGGCTTCCACTTCACCCTGCCGATGCTCATCGGCGCGGCGCAGGCGATTGTTTTCGGCGATTTGCTGATGCGCTGCCTGTATCGGGTGCGCCCCTACGAAATCGAGGCGGGCAGCGCCAACCGGCTGGCGGAAACATGGTCGCAGAAGATCATCGACCATCTGGTGAACGGCACGGGACGCTACGGCGACATCTGCCAGCAGTTAGTGGACGACTTTGACCATCTGCCGATTCACGAGGACATGAAGAAGCCGCGTGTGGGCATCGTCGGCGAAATTCTGGTGAAGTATATGCCCGTGGCGAATAACCATCTGGTCGATTTGCTGGAAGAAGAGGGCGCGGAAGCCGTTGTGCCTGACCTGATGGACTTCATGAACTACTCCGTTTACAACGGCAAGTTCAAACACGAGTATCTGGGCAAGGGCTGGACAAGCGAGGCGAGCGCGGTACTGGGCGTGAAGGGCATTCGCGCGCTGCGGCGCCCCGCGTTGAAGGCTTTGGAAAAGTCCAAGCGCTTTGAACCGCCGATGCATATTGAGCAGATTGCGGAGCTTTCCGACCCGTTCCTTTCGCAGGGGAACCAGTACGGCGAAGGGTGGTTCCTGACGGGCGAAATGGCGGAACTGCTGCTGACGGGCGTGCCGAATATCGTGTGTATTCAGCCGTTTGCGTGCTTGCCGAACCATGTGGTGGGCAAGGGGGTCATCAAGCAGCTGCGGAAGAAGTATCCGCAGGCGAATATCTGCGCGGTGGACTTTGACCCCGGCGCGAGTGAGGTAAATCAGCTCAATCGCGTGAAGCTGATGCTTTCCGCTGCACGGAAAAACATGGAGCAGGCGGCAAAAGAAGAATAAACACGCGGAAGGAGTATGGGAAAAGCGACCAACTCAATCGCGCGAAAGGGGTCAAGGGGGGACTTCCCCCTTGCAGGGTGCAGGGGCGGCGCCCCTGCTGGGGCTTGGGGCAACGCCCCAACTGTTCCGCGGACGACTGGTATGCCAAACGCGCTCAACAAAGGCGCAGGCAGCGAAGCGTCCCTGCCAGTAACTTTGCGCGTCCGCAGACGCGCCCCCAAGCTGCTCTTTTGACCAACTCAACATTGTCGCGCCAAATGGGCGCGACCGACCAGCATGGGAGAAGGTTTTCTCTCGATGCTGGTCTTTTTCATTGCAGGGGAAAAACGGAGAGCGTATCCTACCGCAATAGAAAAGCCCCGGCAGCCGCTGGACAATCGTCCTTGTGTGCTGCCGGGGTTGTTATGCAGTTGGAAAATGTGTTACGCCTGCTCGAACTGCGAGTTGTACAGCTCGGCGTAGAAGCCGCCTTTTTGCAGCAGTTCTTCGTGCGTGCCGGATTCGATGATGTCGCCGTGGCGCATGACCAGAATCTTGTCCGCATTCTTGATGGTGGAAAGGCGGTGCGCAATGACGAACGAGGTACGCCCCTTTGTCAGCGTGTCCATTGCCTGCTGAATCAGCATTTCTGTGCGTGTATCGACGGAGGACGTCGCTTCGTCGAGAATCAGCATCGGCGCGTTTTCAATCATCGCGCGGGCGATCGTCATCAGCTGCTTCTGTCCGGCGGAGAGGTTCAATTTGTCGGACAGCTGGGTGTCGTAACCCTCCGGCAAGGTGTGGATAAGGTGGTACAGCCCCGTTGCACGGGTCACTTGGTCAAGCTGCTCGTCCGTAATACCCTCCTTGCCGTAGCAGAGGTTGTCGCGGATGCTGCCCTCGAAGAGCCAAGTGTCCTGCAAGACCATGCCGAAGAGGTCGTGCACATGCTCACGCGTCATCTGCGACAGCGGTACGCCGTCAATGCGAATTTCGCCGCCGCCCAGCGGATAGAACTTCATCAGCAGATTGACCATCGTGGTTTTGCCCGCGCCAGTCGGACCGACGATGGCGACCTTCTGACCCGGCTGCACATGCTCGGAAAAGTCGTGAATGATGATTTTGTCCGGCGTGTAGCCGAAGCGGACGTGGTCGAACGCCACTTCGCCGCGGACGGTTTTCGTCTGCGCGGGCAGGTGGGATTCGTCGGGCATTTCCTTCGCTTCGAGGAACTCAAAGACACGCTCTGCCGCCGCCGCCGCGGATTGCAGGTTCGTCGCCGCCTGTGCTAACTGGCTCAGGGGCGAGGTGAACAGGCGCACATACATCATGAAGGCGACAATCACGCCGAAGGTAATCGAGCCGTTCATCGCCAGCACCGCGCCGACGACGCACACCGCCACATACGCGAAATTGCCGATGAAGCCCATCAGCGGCATCATCAGGCCGGACATGAACTGGCTCTTCCAGTCTGTCTCCTGCATTTTGCTGTTGATGCGGTCGAACGCCTGCTGTTCGCGCTGCTCTGCGCCGAAGAGGCGAACGACATTGTGCCCTGTGTAGATTTCTTCAATATGGCCGTTCAGATCGCCCAGCCACCGCTGGCGCGCGACGAAGTACTTCTGCGAGCGGCTCATGATGCCAAGCATCAGCCCGAAGCCCAGCATCGACGACACAATCGCCGTCAGCGCCATGACCCAGTTCGTCGAGAGCATCATCACGACACTGCCTATGAACATCGTCACGGCGGAGACAAGGCTCGTCAGGCTGTTCTGCAGCGTCTGCCCGATGGTGTCCACGTCGTTGGTGACGCGGGAGAGCACATCGCCGGTGGAGGTGGACTGGAAGTAGCTGACCGGCAGGCGGTTGATTTTGTGGGATATGCCGTCACGCAAGCCCCGGTTGACCTTCTGCGTGACGACGGTCATCACCAGCCCCGTCATGAAACTCAGCAGCGCGCCGACGACGTAGAGAATTATCAGCGTGATGCAGATTTTCTGGATGGCGGGCATGTCAATCTCGCCGCGCAGCCCGGCGGTAATCAGGTTGGTGATTTCGCTGATTTTGTTCGGGCCGATCAGGCGGATAATGACGCCCGCCAAGTCGCCCAGAATCGCGATGCAAATGACCGGATAGAAGGGCTTGCAGTGGCGGATGAGCTTCCCCAGCGAACCGCGGAAGTCCTTCGCCTTTTCGCCCGGTACGCCCGGCCCGCGCATTCCGGGATGACCGCCCGGACGGCGTTTCGTTTCACTCATGACGCAAGTTCCTCCTTCGACAGCTGAGAATACGCGATTTCCTGATAGACCTTGCAGCTTTCCATCAGCTCGCGGTGCGTGCCCTTGCCGACAATCGCGCCGTCCTCAATGACGAGGATGCAGTCCGCGTCGCGAATCGTACCGATGCGCTGTGCGACGATGATGTTCGTCGTGCCGCTGGTCTGTTCGCGGAGCGCCTGACGCAATGCATGGTCGGTCTTGTAGTCCAGCGCGGAGAAAGAGTCGTCAAAGACGAGGATTTCCGGGTCGCGCGCCACTGCGCGGGCAATGGACAAACGCTGCTTCTGCCCGCCGGAGAAGTTCGAGCCGCCCTGCGCGACTGTGCCGGAATACCCGACCTCCGGGGATTCGACAAATTCCGCCGCCTGCGCGATAGCAACCGCCTTGCGGATGGCAGCGCCCGACGCATTGTCCTCGCCGTAGCCGACGTTGCTGCTGACCGTGCCGGCGAACAGGAACGCCTTCTGCGGCACAAAGCCAATCTTGCTGCGCAGGGCGTCCTGCGTGTAGTCACGCACGTCCACGCCGTCTACCAGCACCTGCCCGCTTGTTGCGTCATACAGGCGCGGAATCAGGTTGATGATGCTGCTCTTGCCGCAGCCAGTTGCGCCGATGAGGGCAACCGTCTGTCCGTGATGTGCGGTGAAGGAGATGTGGTGGATGGTGTCGCCGTCGGCATCGGGATAGCGGAAGGACACGTCGCGGAACTCGATTTCGCCCTTCATTCCGGGCTTGCCCTGCGTTTCCTTGCCGTCCACAATGCGCGCCTTCGTGTCCAGCACCTCATTGACGCGGCCCGCGGAAACGGTCACGCGCGGCAGCATGACGAAAATCATCACCAGCATCAGGAACGCCATGATGACCTGCATCGCGTACTGCATAAAGACCACCATGTCCGAGAACAACCCAATGCGTTCCATCATCGCGGCGGGCGACGTGACTGCAATCGCGCTGATGAGCGCCGCGCCGATCCAGTAGATGCCCAGCGTCAAGCCGTTCATTGCCAGATTCATGCCCGGGTTCATGACGGACATGGCGATATTCGCCTGCTGGCTGTTGCGGGTCATTTCCTCGTTTGCTTTGGCGAATTTGCCCTCCTGATAGTTTTCCGCGTTGTAGGCGCGGACGACCTGCAAGCCCGTCAGGTTCTCACGCGTGATGCGGTTTAGGTTGTCCGTCAGCGCCTGCATTTTCTTCATGCGCGGCACGGCGTAGAGCATGATGAACACCAGCAGCACACACACGAACGCAATCACGCCGCCTGTCAGCAGCGACCATTCCCAGCTCTTCGTGCTGATTTTGCCCACGGCAATGAACGCCATAATCGGCGCTTTAATCAGCGACTGCATCCCGAAGGAAAAGAACATCTGCAATTGCGAAATGTCGTTGGTCGTGCGGGTAATCAGGCTGGCTGTGGAGAAGCGGTTGATTTCCTCGTTTGAGAAGCCGACCACCTTGCGGTACATTTCGCCGCGCAGCCGAGCGGAGAAGCGTGATGCAATCTGTGCGGTAAAGAATGTCGTGCAGACCGTTAGCAGCATCGACCCCAGCGCGCACAGCAGCATCTTGCCCCCTGCGAGCAGGATATTGCTCATCTGGCTGCCCTCCGTCTGCACCAGCCGGGTGATTTCCGACATATAATCAGGCAGGGCTAAGTCAAGCTGCACCTGCCCCACAATCAGCACTACACAGGCGGCGACGAGCAGCCACTCTTTCCACCTGAGGCGTTTCAAAATCCGTAGCATGGGTTTCAATCCCTCCTTTTCTGTTTGCGTCCGCCATCATACCATAGAAAGATGGATTCAGAATGAACTGGCAGAACATTTTTCAAGATTTTTGGCACTTCGCAGGGAAATTGCGCCTTGATGCGTTTATATAGGTAGGGAAATACCTCCAAAGGAGTTGAGAGCGATGAAGAAACGGTGGATTCTGCTGATTTTGCCCTTGATGATGATGGTAATGCCTGTTGCCTCCGCGAACGGCTGGGGCTTGCCCGAGGCCTTGGTGCCGCTTGTGTCGAACACGAATGATTATGACAACTATTATCATTTGGCGGATGATTATGCGCGGAAGGAGAATAGCGCGCGCATCATCATGCAGAGCCGCTATCACAATCAGCTGATTGCGGCGGAAAAGGGCGCAGACGGTTGGAAGAGTGTCATTGTCTCGACGACCGCCGTCTATCAGCCGTCGGAGCAGAGCACATCCGGGAAGCCGAAACTCACGCGCATCAAAAATGGCTTCGAGCTGGCGTATCCGAAGGTGAAGGAACTGTACCGCTTTGAGTACATCAGCAATGACTGGGGTGAAATGGCGTATACGCTGATGTATGCGAAGATGGGTAGCGTGGAGATAGAGCGGAAAGAATCCTATCGCTATCTGGTGACGCAGGGCACAGACAGCGCCATGTGGTCGGTGGAGGTCACGCTGGAGAACTTCAACATTCACAATATGCCCCGACGCGGCGTTGGCGACGTGCGCCGGATGCGCAATGTACACAGCAGCATAGCGCTGTATTACAGTTACGACAACGTGGGATGGATTGGCGCACAGACCGTTCCGGGGCAGAAAAGCGGCAAGCAGTCGTACCCGGTCTATACCGCGCCGAGTACGGAGGCATCCCGCGCGGCGAAGGGCAAAGCGTCGTTCAGCACGGGGGATGATTACCGCATCTACTGCACCGAGGGGGACTGGTCGCTGATTGAATACCGCGTCAGCCAGCGGACAAGCCGCTTTGGCTGGGTAAAGATTGGTCAGCCGACCCAGAGCCAGCGCCTGCATATCCCGATGCTGACGGCGTATGACACCTACCTGACCGACGATCCGCACGTCAGCGAGTACCATCAGGCGGAACTGCCCGCCGGGACGAAGCTGACGATGTGGTATCTGCTGGGCGTGAGCGACGACTGGGCATATGCCTACGTAGAAGCGACGGTGGACGGCAAGCCGATGTGCGGGTTTGTGCCGCGGCGCGACGTGGTGATTGACGAAGTGGAACTGCCGGACGAAGCAGCGAAATATGTCGGCAGCTGGTATCTGTATTCCGGCAGTGAAATCGGCTATCTGTACCTTCGGCTGGACGCGGACGGGCGCTTCTACTGCTCAGACACCGACGGCGCGCAGCCCTACGGCGGCACATGGTGCGTGGTGCAGAATCCGATGGCTGGGGAGGACAACTTCTGGATTTCGGCGGAAAGCATCCTTGTGCTGAATTACAGCGACAGCATGACGATGCGCTTCGGCGTGGACTATATCGTGTCCACGACAGAGGAGGACGGCGAGGGGCTGACCCTGCCGCTGATGAATCTTGCCTACGGGGAAGGCGGATGCACTTATGTCCCCTATGGCGCGGTGGACAGATACGGCAACTGGGTGGCGGCGGCGGACGGAAGCGTGCGCCAAATGACGCTGCCGATTGAAGAAAGCGAAGGAGTTGATTGAATATATGAAGAAACTGCGGATACTGCTGATTTTGTGCTTGACGCTGGCTGTGACACTGCCCGCCGCATCTGCAAACAGCTGGAATCTGAACGGGCAATTGCTGGCGATGGTGGAGCAGACACATGACTACGACGAGTATACCGGCTTGGTGAGCGATTACAACAGAAAAGCCGCCACGACCCACACGATTCTGACCAGTCGCTATCACAATCAGCTGATCGCGGTGGATGAGGTGAAAGACGGCTGGAAGGACGCCATCTTCTCGACGACTGCCGTCTATCAGCCGTCGGAATTGGAAGAAACGGGTTATCCCAAAATCACACGCACGAAGAACGGCTTTGAATTGGCGTACCCGGATATTGACGAAAGGTACTATTTTGAGCTGCAGCACAACAATGAGGGGAAAAACTTTTACACGCTGATGGAAGCGCAGATGGGCGATGTGAAGGTGGAGCGGATAGCAGAATACATCTATCAGGTGACGCAGGGCGAGGAAAGTGCCGTGTGGCCGGTGGGAATCACGCTGGGCAGCTTCAATATTCACAATATGCCGAAACGCGGGGTTGAGGACGTGCGCCGATTTAACGAGGCGAACGAAGGTCTGCAATACTTTGCCTGTTTGTATCCGGAGGTGGTTTCGGGGCAGAAGAGCGGCAAGAAGTCCTATGCCGTGTATTCCGCGCCGGACACGTCCTCTTACCGCGCGGCGAAGGGGAAAGCATCCGTCAGCACGGGCGACGATTATAAGCTGTACCTCACCGTGGGCGACTGGTCGCTGATTGAGTACCGCGTCAGCCTGCGGACGAGCCGATTCGGCTGGGTGCAGTTAGGCAAGCACGGCGACGCGACGACGAACGAGATTGTGCATGTGCCGATGCTGACGGCGTTTGACACCTACCTGACCGACGACCCGAACGTCAGCGAATACCATCAGGCGGAGCTGCCTGCCGGGACGAAGCTGACGGCACTGTCCCATCCGGATAGCCAGTGGGCGTATGTGTACGTCGAAGCGACGGTAGACGGCAAAATCACCCGCGGCTTCGTGCCACAGCGTGACGTGGTGTTTGATGATGTGGAATTGCCAGATGAAGAGGCAAAGTTGGTCGGCAGCTGGCAGATGGAGGCGGGCGGCGAGTTCTGGGACAATTATCTCCGACTGGACGCGGACGGGAAATTCTACGGCTCGGACTGCGACGGCGCGCAGCCGTATCACGGCACATGGAGCGTTGTGCAGACACCCGCGGACAGCAACCTCTACTGGAGGGGCGACATTCCGACAATCGTCTTCCGCTGTGTCAACGGCACGGTGTACCGCTATGGCGTCGGCGTGTCGGAATCCGCTGATTACGAGGTAACGGAGGGTGACTATTGCCGCAGCATGAGCTTCATCACTTGCGAGGGCGGCACGGGGTATGTCTCCTATGGGGTGTATGGCGAAGGCGGCGACATCATCACGGACGAGAACGGCAAGCTGATTTTGAAGGAACTCGATGTGACGAACGAGCTGAATTGGGGCGAATACTGGGAAGAAGAGGGGAACGGATGAGAAATTCTCAAAAAAAAGCGTCAAAAAAGTGTCAAAAGTGATGGAAATCCTGCGCAACCTCTTGCAAAATGGCGGCAAATTGGGTAGAATATGAGGTGGGAAATGATACTCTTTCCAGATTCGCCTGTGCCAGCTGCTTGCGTCTTTTCCCCTCTGGCGTCCGGTCGTTCCACTTAGCGTAGCGCTGCTACGCTGCGTTGCACTCCCGTTAGCCAGAGTGAAAAATTCGCGGCGCATCTTGGCACATTCTTATCTGGAAATAGTATAACCCCGTTTGAACGACTAAAGGAGGTATATTCCAATGGCAGTGAAAGTTGCTATCAATGGCTTTGGCCGTATTGGCCGTCTGGCGTTCCGTCAGATGTTCGGCGCTGAGGGCTACGAGGTGGTCGCGATTAACGACCTGACCTCTCCCGCGATGCTGGCTCACCTGCTCAAGTATGACACCGCTCAGGGTTCCTACTGCGGCAAGATCGGTGAAAACCTGCACACCGTGGAAGCGACCGAAGATTCCATCATCGTGGACGGCAAGGAAATCAAGATCTATGCCGAAAAGAACGCGGCGGATGCTCCGTGGGGCAAGCTGGGCGTGGACGTCGTGCTGGAGTGCACCGGCTTCTACTGCTCCAAGGAAAAGTCCATGGCGCACATCGCGGCTGGCGCGAAGAAGGTCGTCATCTCTGCCCCCGCTGGCAATGACCTGAAGACCATCGTCTACAACGTCAACAACGACACCCTGACCGCGGAAGACCAGATCATCTCTGCTGCTTCCTGCACCACCAACTGCCTCGCGCCCATGGCGAAGGCTCTGAACGACAAGTATCCGATCGTGTCCGGCATCATGACCACCGTTCATGCGTACACCGGCGACCAGATGATTCTGGACGGCCCGCATCGCAAGGGCGACCTGCGTCGTGCCCGCGCTGGCGCGCAGAACATCGTTCCGAACTCCACCGGCGCTGCGAAGGCGATTGGTCTGGTTATCCCGGAACTGAACAAGAAGCTGATCGGCTCTGCTCAGCGCGTCCCGGTCTGCACCGGCTCCACCACCATTCTGGTTGCTGTTGTCAAGGGCAGCGACGTGACCGTTGACTCCGTGAACGCCGCCATGAAGGCGCAGTCCTCCGAGTCCTTCGGCTACAACACCGAGCCGATCGTGTCTTCCGACGTCATCGGTATGCGCTATGGCTCCCTGTTCGACGCTACCCAGACCATGGTCGCGAAGATCGACGACGACACCTATCAGGTGCAGGTCGTGTCTTGGTACGACAACGAGAACTCCTACACCTCTCAGATGGTTCGCACCATCAAGTACTTCGCGGAACTGAAGTAATTCAAATCCCGCAGTCCTGCCTTTCTGGTTTAAGAAGGGCAGGACTGTTTTTTATAACAATCGAAAGGCGGAAAAAGGATTATGGCAAAAGAACCAATAGATATGAAGAAAAACTTGCAAAATATTTGGCTCGACATGCACTTCCTGCAGGATATTGCTTGCTCAAAAGAAGAAAACAAACAGTTTCGGCAATTGAAGAGAAATGGTGAAGCGCTTCCCGACGGCATTCGAGAATATCAAGATGTGAACGGAGTTGTAACGGGCGAATTTTTCAGAATTTATGATGCCGGACTTACTGAAAACGAGAGGCTGGAATATACTTTCTATGGTATGCTGCAACAGTTGCGAACGATAAAGAAATGTTGTGTGTTTTTCACCACACTGACGGTTATTTCATTGATTATTGGTTTTTTGTTTTGGGTGGGCGTTTTTGCTTATTGATTCCTGTAAAAACAGAAAACAACGGCGTAACAAAGTCAAATGCACCGGTGTTTTTTATATGTGAATGATGCTTCCATCGCGTTCCCCCGCTGCCCCTTTATTTTGCAGAAGAAGATTCCGAGACAACCCTTGATTTCTGCCTGCCACCTATAAATTACAGAATACAAAATATATTATTGTCACCACGCCGGTGCAATTTGCCTCGCTGCCTACAATGGCGTTCGTACTGTTTGCGGCTTGCAAAAAACTTGACTTTCAATTGGCTCATCTGCCGTATTTGCAACTGAATTCGACGCAAAATTCATTTTCCGACAAACCAACTCCTTGGCGCGGCGAAGTCTGCATCTGGCGGCACTGTTTACAAACGAAAGAATATGGAATATAATTATTTTAATCCTGCTTCGAGCGGGAAATAAGAAAAAGAGGTGCCCATCATGAAGAAGCTCCTATCCCTTCTGTTGGCGCTGACCATGATTCTCCCCCTGGTGGGCTGCGCGGCGTTCGCAGAGAATGCGGATCCCATCATGATTACCGTCATCGCGACCAGCGACGTGCACGGCAAAGTGCTGCCCATCAACTACGCCACTGGCGAGCCTTCCCCGAACGTGGGTCTGTCCATGATCGCTTCCATGATCGAGCAGGTTCGTGCTACGGAAAAGAACGTCGTTCTGGTGGATGGCGGCGATACCGTGCAGGGCTCTGCCATGACCTATTACTACTCCTACTTCGCTCCTGAAAAGGACGATCCCATGATGAAGGCGCTGCGCCTGATGGACTACGACATGTGGTGCTTGGGCAATCACGAGTTCAACAACGATCTGCCGATTCTCAAGCGTCAGATTGAGTATGTGATGAGCCCCGACAACGGCGAGGAGCATTCCGTGCCCATGTCCGCCGCCAACTTTGTGGCGAAGGGCACCGAGTGGGATTCCTGGATGGGCGTCCCTTACATCGTCAAGGAATTTGAGGGCGTGAAGGTCGGCGTCATCGGCATGGATACGCCCAACATCCCCGCTTGGGAGGTTGAGTCCCACTATGAGGGCATCGACTTCCGCAATCTGGTTCCCACGGTTGAGCACTTCGTGCCGATCCTGCGCGAGCAGGAGGGCTGCGACGTGGTGATTGTCGTGGCGCACTCCGGCGTGGAAGACGCTGTCTCTACCGATGGCAACAACCCCGCGGACTACGAAAACCAGGTTCGCGCAATGATTAACCTGACTACCGGGATTGACGCGGTTGTGTATGGTCACTTCCATAACACCGACTACCGTGAGGACATCCTCAATGCCGAGGGCAAGGTTGTGCCCGTGCTGGCGGGCGGCGGCGGCGAAGGCCTGGGCTTCATGAAGCTCGCCTACGACCCGGCGACCAAGACCGTGACCCCTGTGACGGCTGAAAACGGCTACCGTTTCCTGGCGGATCAGGAAGGCCTGGTGGAAAATCAGAAGGTTGCCACGGCGCTGGCTCCCTACAACGAGGAACTGCAGGCTTATCTGGATCAGCCTCTGGGCACTGCTACCGGCGCTTTCTCCAATGAGAACATCTCCTTGCAGCCCACCGCGCTGATGGATCTGCTGAACAAGGCGCAGCTGTCTGCGGTTCCTGCGCAGCTGTCCATCTGCGCGCCTCTGACCAGCGGCGCCGAGGTTCGCGACCTGATTCCTGCGGGCGACATTCCGATGCGTTTGCTGTATCAGCTGTACGTGTTTGAAAACTGGCTCTATCGCGTGAACATGACCGGCGAACAGCTGCGGCTGTGGCTGGAGCATGCTACCACCAACTACACCAGTGCGTGGGACCCCGATTACCTTGGCGGTGGCTACTACACCGATGAAATCTACGGTTTGTACTACGAAATCCACTACTATGCGCCCGAAGGAAAGCGCATCCAGAACATGCAGTATCAGGGTCAGCCCGTGGCGCCTGATCAGGTGTTCTCCGTGGTGATGAACAACTACCGCTTCACCGGCGGCGCCGGCTTCATGCAGGCGGCTGGTCTGACTCCTGAGGATTACAGCCTCACGGATATGTACACCGGCGATACGCTGGGCAACGATAACGGTCAGGTGCGTAACATTCTGGCGCAGTACATCCGCGACCAGAAGGAAATCACCCCCACCGTGGAAAGCACTTGGCAGTTCTTCAGAACCAAGGAAGACGCGATCGCTGCCGGCGCGAAGGTCGTGGAATAATACGCTTTCCAAATGCACCCGCGCCAGCTGCTTGCGCCTTTTCCCTTCTGACTTTCGGTCGTTCTACTGAGCGTAGTGCTGCTGCGCCGCGTTTCACGCCCGTTCGCCAGAATAAAAAATTCGCTTCACATCTTGGCGCATTCTTATTTGGAAATAGTATTACGCTCCCCGGATTTTCGTGATGAATCAAAAAACCGCGCCCTGCTCTGGAACATCTCCGGAGCAGGGCGCTTTTCTATGCAATTATTCAGTTGTGCTCTTTCTAAATTCATCCGTGCCATCTGTCCGCACTTTTCCATTCTGGCACATTCTCATGATGGAAATAGTATCACCGCACGATGTAACGTTCCCGGCTTTCCGTGAGGAAACGTTATTTCTCCCATTCCACCCCGTTCCCCCGCAGCCCCTGCACAAACTCCTCCGGCAGCGGCGCGGTGAACGTCATCCTTTCCCCCGTCCGTGGGTGCGTAAATGCCAGTGTGTACGCGTGCAGCATCAGGCGGGGGACTTTCGCGCCTCTTCCTGACCCGTAAATCGGGTCGCCGCAGACCGGATGCCCGATGGACTTCATGTGCACGCGGATTTGGTGCGTCCGCCCGGTCAGAATGTGGACGTCCAGCAGCGTCACGTTCCGCCCGCGCGCAAGTACCGTCCAGTCCGTAATCGACGGGCGGCCTTCGGGGTCAATTGCCATTTTCTTGCGGTCTTTCTTGCTCCGCGCGATGGGCTGGTCGATGCGCCCGCTGTCCTCGCGCAAATTCCCTTCAACCAGCGCGCGGTAATGCTTCTCCATCTGCCGCTCCTGCAATTGGCGGCTGAGGGCGAGTTGGCTCTGGTCGTTCTTTGCCACGAGCAGCAGACCGCTGGTGTCCTTGTCCAGCCGGTGGACGATGCCGGGGCGCAGTTCGCCGCCGATGCCGCTCAAGTGGTCAAGGTGGTGCAGGAGCGCGTTGACGAGCGTGCCGTCCTCATTGCCGGCGGCGGGGTGAACGACCATGCCGCAGGGCTTCAGGACGACGGCGAGGTCGTCATCCTGATAGAGAATTGTGAGCGGGATTTCCTGCGCGACGGGGACAGCGGGCTTCGGCGCGGGAATCGTCAGGATAACAATCTGACCCTGCTTTGCCTTTGCGCCGGATTTCGTCTCGACTTTCCCGTCCACTGTGACGTTTCCGTCCGCCATCAGCGCCGCCACCCGCGAGCGAGTCAGCCCAGCAGCTTCGGACAGGGCAACATCCAGCCGCCGCCCGTCGCCGGGGATGGAGATAGTGCGCGATTCGAGTGCGTCAGGCATCATTTGCGTCATGATTGATTTTCCTCCAATCTTCCGTGCGGAACACGATGCAGTACGCCATCAGCACCGTGCCGACGACGAGCGCCGCGTCCGCAATATTGAACACTGCGAAGGGGAACAGGGTGATATCCAGCATATCGACGACATAGCCCAGCGCCAAGCGGTCGTAGGCGTTGCCAAGCGCGCCGCCAATCATCAGCGCCGCCGCGGTTCTGCTCCATCCGCTGAGCTGATAGCGGCGGAGGACGAGCCATCCGGCGATAACCGCGGTGACGGACACCACACCCAGCATCCACGAGCGCCCGCTGAACAGGCTGAACGCCATGCCCGTATTTTCAACATAAATCCAGCGGAGAACGCCGGGAATGAGGGTGCGCTCATCCGGCAGCGCGACGGCGAGGGCTTTGGTGAAGCGGTCAAGCGCGAGGGTCAGGAGGATGAGCAGGAAAGGCAGCAGCCTTTGGGAAACGGGTTTGCGCATGGTGATGATAGCCCTTTCTGGTGATAATGATGGGGGAAGCGGCGGAATCAGGTCGCGCCCATTGACGCGACAATGAGGAAATGGCGGATAGAGCAGCTTGGGGCGCTTCTGCGGAAGCGCGAAGTTACGGGCAGGGACGCTTCTTAGCTGCCGCTGCCCTTGCCTTCCACGAGGTTCAGCAGCTGGGTCAGGAAATCCCCGATAATCGGCAGATTCCTTTGCACCAGTCCTTGCAGCAGCCACACCACCAGCGCGCCCAGAAGCGTAAACCCAACCGCTGTCCCTAATCCTCTTGCAATTCCGCCTACAAACTGCATCAGAAGACGCTTCTTCCAGTTCTTCTCATATGCAACAAATTCACTGAGCCGCAGCTGCTCCATCCGCAGCAATTGCTCCTCCATCTTGTTCGCCATCCAGACCGCCCATTCCTTCATTCTCGCACCTCTTTTTTGCGGTTTTCATTTTCTGATAGAATCGCATGATCATGCAGGGGATTTCGCCTCTGCGGAGGTGACCAAAGGGCAATGAAAACAGACGAAGTCTGCGATCGCCCTTTGGAAACCTTCGGTCGCCACTACCGGAGTTGACTGCTTCCACAACGCAGGGATTTCGCGCCTGCGGGCGCGCCAAGGGGGGGCTTTCCAGTCGCCCCCTTGACCCCTTCGGCGTGCACTACCCCCATGTTTCTGGACTTTTGTTTTTGCTGGTCAGCATTCCCCCGAATTGGGCAAACGATGCAAAGACCAGAAAAAAGGTGGACAAAAAACAAAAAAACACGCGAAAAACGCTTGACATAGCCTATTAGTTATGCTAAACTAACGCTTGCGAATCGCCGGATTAGTTGGAATAAACTATCCGCGAAAGGACTGACACAAGGAGGTCATGGAACATGATGCCGTTGGGCATGGTGGAAATTGGCGAGTCTGGCGTGATTGGCAAAATCACCGGACAGGACGAGGTGCGGCAGCATCTGGCGGAGCTGGGCTTCGTGATGGGCGAAAGAGTGACGGTCGTCAGCAAAATGGGCGGCAATCTGATTTGCGCTGTCAAGGATAGCCGTGTTGCGTTGAGCCAATCCATGGCTATGCGTGTGCTGGTGAACTGAGGAAAAGGAGGCAGAAGGCATGAAAACCCTGAAGGATGTCAAGGTCGGGGAAAACGCGGTGGTTGTCCGCCTGCATGGTGAAGGTGCCGTCAAGCGCCGCATCATGGACATGGGACTGACCCGCGGGACGGAAGTCCATGTGCGCAAGGTTGCGCCGCTGGGCGATCCGATGGAGCTGACCGTGCGCGGCTATGAGCTGAGCGTGCGCAAGGCGGATGCGGAAATGATCGAGGTTCAGTAATTCTGTTTCCCTTACGATAAAACCTGATTTCGCGCAGGCTTTTTCCTACCTTATACGTTTCAAACCTACTAACATAGGTGCAACCGAAGCAGTCCAGAGGGCGATCGGAAAGCCCTCTGTTCGCGTCCGCAGACGCGAAACCCTGCATCAGCACGCGCATATAGGTATGAAGAAGTCATCAACGCAATCGCGCGAAAGGGTCAAGGGACAGAGTCCCTTGCGGAGTCCAGAGGCGGAGCCTCTGGTGGGGTTAGTTAAGACAAATTCGCATAAGGAGGCGCCGAAAATGGCGATTACGATTGCGCTCGCAGGCAACCCGAACTGCGGCAAAACGACCATGTTCAACGCGCTGACGGGTTCTCGTCAGTTCGTCGGCAACTGGCCGGGTGTTACGGTTGAAAAGAAGGAAGGCAAGCTCAAGGGCAATGACGATGTGGTCATTCAGGACTTGCCCGGCATTTACTCCCTGTCTCCCTACACGCTGGAGGAAGTCGTCGCCCGCAACTACCTGGTGAACGACAAGCCTGATGCCATCCTGAATATTGTGGACTCCACCTCCATCGAACGCAACCTTTACCTGACCACGCAGCTGCTCGAACTCGGCACGCCGATGGTCATCGCGATGAACATGATCGACGTGTCCCGCAAGAACGGCGACAAAATCGACATGAAGAAGCTGAGCGCAGCGCTGGGTGTGGAAATCGTCGAGACTTCCGCGCTGAAGGGCGAAGGCAGCGTGAAGGCAGCTGAAAAGGCTGCCGCTGCTGCCAAGAACCGCACGATGGGCGAACATCCGCACGTTTTCACCGGCTCGGTGGAACACGCGCTGGCGCACATTGAAGACCTCATCGGCGGCAAGGTTGAACCTCGCTTCCTGCGCTGGTACGCCGTGAAACTGTTCGAACGCGACGAGAAGGTCGTTGCGGAACTGAAGCTGTCCGAAGATGTCAAGAAGGGCATTGAGGAAGCCGTCTCCTCCTGCGAAAAGGAAATGGATGACGACGCCGAGTCCATCATCACCAACCAGCGTTACGCCTACATCAACACCTTGATGCAGAACGCGGTGAAGAAGGGCAAGGCAAAGGGCAGCCTGAGCGTTTCGGACAAGATTGACCGCGTGGTGACCAACCGCGTGCTGGCGCTGCCGATTTTCGCGCTCATCATGTTCCTCGTGTATTACATTTCCGTGACGACAATTGGTACCCTGCTGACGGACTGGACGAACGATGTGTTCGTTGCAGAAATCGTGCAGGGCAACCTTCAGACGTGGCTGGATGGCGTTGGCTGCGCAGGCTGGCTGAGCGGTCTGATTGTTGATGGTATCGTCGGCGGCTGCGGCGCGGTGCTGGGCTTCGTGCCGCAGATGCTGGTGCTGTTCCTCCTGCTGGCTATCCTTGAAGACGTTGGCTACATGGCTCGTATCGCCTTCATCATGGACCGTATCTTCCGGAAATTCGGTCTGTCCGGCAAGAGCTTCATCCCGATGCTGATTGGTTCTGGCTGCGGCGTTCCCGGTATCATGGCTTCTCGTACCATCGAGAGCGACCGTGACCGCAAGATGACCATCATGACCACGACCTTCATCCCCTGCGGCGCGAAGATGCCGATTATCGGTCTGATTGCCGCGGCGGTCTTCGGCGGCAGCGCGTGGGTTGCGACGTCCGCATACTTCATCGGCGTGGCGGCGATTGTCATCTCCGGCATCATGCTGAAGAAGACGAAGATGTTCGCGGGCGACCCGGCTCCCTTCGTCATGGAGCTGCCGGCGTATCACTTCCCGTCTGGTCGCAACGTGTTCCACAGCGTGTGGGAGCGCGGCTGGAGCTTCATCAAGCGCGCTGGCACGGTCATCCTCCTGTCCTCTATCGTGATTTGGTTTGCGAAGACCTACGGCTGGGCGCCCGCGGCGGACGTGCAGCTGGAAGCGCAGCAGACCTACCAGACGGAACTGGCTGATTACAACGCGAAGGCGGAAGCTGGAACGCTGGAAGAAGACGAGGAAGCGCCGGAACTTGCGCCTGAAATGGATCGCGCGGCTGGCTCTTGGGGCGCTGTGGCGGATATGGACAACTCCATCCTTGGCAAGATCGGCAACCCGGTCAGCGTGGTGTTCAAGCCGCTGGGCTTCGGCAATATGCCGTCCACGGTCGCTACGGTCATGGGTCTGGTTGCGAAGGAAGAAGTCGTTGGCGTTCTGGGCGTGCTGTATGGCGCGGATGACGCGGCGGACGTTGTTGACGACGAGGACATGACCGAGGAAGAGAAGGCGGAAGCCCTCAGCCCGATTGCGACGGCGTTCAACGAGTCCTCCAACGGTCACGGCCGTCTGGCGGCGTATGCCTTCATGATTTTCAACCTCCTGTGCGCTCCCTGCTTCGCGGCCATCGGCGCGATGAAGCGTGAGTTCAACAATGCCAAGTGGACGCTGGCTGCGGTTGGCTATCAGTGCGCGTTCGCGTACACCATCGCCCTGATCGTTTATCAGCTCGGCCTGCTCTTCAGCGGCGCTGGCTTCACCGTTGCGACGGCGATTGCCATCCTGCTGCTGGCTGGCCTGGTGTATCTGGTCGTTCGTAAGAATCCTTACAACGACAACCACCTCACCCAGAAGGTTTCTGCCTGATTTTCCATCGGGCTTAACCGAGGAAAGCACCGCTGCATCCGGTGCTTTCTGAAACCCCTCTTGTGAACGCCGGAGGGCTGGCGCGGGTTCTGCATCATCTGCGCTTTCCCTCCGGCATATGTTCTATCGCGCAAAAGCGGTTTTCCTCCATCCGCACAGGCGCAGAAAGGAACGAACCATGGCAACGTGGATTGTTGGCGGTGTACTTCTGGTGATTGTTGGCGCAATCATCTGGAAGATGGTCAAGGACAAAAAGAGCGGCAATTCTGCTTGCAGCTGCGGCGGCGACTGCGGCAAATGCAAGGGCTGCCACTGATTTTTCTCAAAACTTGTCAGACAAAAGCGCGCTTCCCGGAAACTTCGGGAGGCGCGTTTTTGATAGGTAGATGTGTTCCGCTGTTCTTTTCCTGTCGCCATCCTATGCAGCGCGCGGCGGATGTGGTATAATACTATTTCCAGATTCACCTGCGCCATCTGCTTGCGCCTTTTCCCTTCTGGCGTCCGCTCATTCCACTTAGCGTAGCGCTGCTACGCTGCGTTTCATTCACGTTAGCCAGAATGAAAAATTCGCGGCGCATCTTGGCGCATTCTTATCTGGAAATAGTATAATCAGCATGGAAGCATCACAAAACCCGATGAATTACGTCTCGAAATTCACAAAATCCATTTATGTGCTGATAAGGAGGACACCCCTCATGAGCAACGCTCTTACTGCCCGCCGTTCCATTCGCAAGTTCCAGCCAACGCCCGTGTCGCCCGACACCATCCGCGCTATCGTCGCCGTCGCCGCGTATGCGCCCAGCTGGAAGAATTCCCAGACCACCCGCTATACCCTGCTGACCAAGCGCGAGGAAATTGACCGCGTAGCGGACGAATGCACGATGGGCTTCCAGAAGAATATAGACACGCTGCACGGCGCGCCCGCGCTGGTTGTCCTCACGACCGTGAACGGCCGCAGCGGCTATGAGCGCGACGGCTCGTTTAGCACCAGCAAAGGGACGCACTGGCAGTCCTTCGATGCGGGTCTGGCGGCGGAAGCTTTCTGCGTCGCCGCGCATGATGCGGGGCTTGGCACGGTCATCCTCGGCATTTATGACGAAGGGAAGGTCAAGGCCGTGCTGAATCTGCCGGAAACGGAGAGCGTGTCGGCGCTGATTCCGATTGGCGTGCCTGCGGAATCTCCTGCCGCCCCCCAGCGCAAGGATGTTTCGGAACTTCTGCGCATTCGATAACCGTTTGACAAAAATCAGCCAATTCTCGCTTGTACTCAACTGCCCGTTGTGCTATGATAAAGGAAATGAATGACCCGCCTGGGGTCACAGGGAAAGGAGTTCCCCATGATGAATCTGAACGAAACTGCGGCGCGTCACGGCTTTTGCGTTGACTGCGTGCGCGAAAGCGAAGAGCTGCACGGTCAGCTGGTGGAAATGCACCACGAAAAGACTGGCGCGCAGCTGGTTTGGGTGGATAACGGCGAGGTGAACAAGACGTTCTGCGTCGCGTTTAAGACCCTGCCGGAGGATTCGACCGGCGTATTCCACATTCTGGAGCATTCCGTCCTCTGCGGCAGTGCCAAGTATCCCGTCCGTGAACCGTTCGTCGAGCTGATGAAGAGCAGCATGGCGACGTTCCTGAACGCGATGACTTTCCCTGACAAGACGATTTACCCCGTCTCCAGCCGCAACGAGCAGGACTTCCTGAACTTGGCGGAAGTGTATCTGGACGCGGTGTTCGCGCCGCGCATCCTGCAAGACCCGAACATCTTCTATCAGGAAGGCTGGCACATTGAGCTGGACGAAAACGGCGCGCCGCTGTACAAGGGCGTTGTGTTCAACGAGATGAAGGGCGCCATGAGCGATGTGGACGAGCAGATTTACCAGAAGACGCTGGATGTCCTCTTCCCGGACAACTGCTACGGCTGGAATTCCGGCGGCGACCCGAAGCACATCCCCGACCTGACCTACGAGCAGTTCCTGCGCATGTACCGCCGCTATTATCACCCGTCGAATGCGCGCATTTATTTGGATGGCGCTGTGCCGCTGGACAAGGTGCTGACGCTGGCGGAGGAGTACTTGAGCCGCTTCGACCGGCTGGACGAGAAGCACGAAATCCCCATGCAGAAGCCCTTCGCCGCCGAAGCGGAACAGGCGTATGAAATCGGCGCCGAGGAGGATACTGCCGACAAGACCATGCTGACGCTGGCGAAGATTGTCGCGCCGTGGTCGGATACGGTGCGCGTCACGGCGACGGAAATCCTCTTTGATGTGCTGACGGGCAGCAATGACGCGCCGCTGAAGAAGGCGCTGCTGGCGACGGGCAAGTGTCAGGATGTAAGCATGTCTCTGGACAACGCGATGGCGCAGCCGTACATGATGCTGACCCTGCGCAACATTGCCGATGGCAGTGAGCAGGAACTGCGTCAGATGATCCGCGACACCGTGCAGCAGCTGGTTAAAACCGGGCTGGACAAGGACGCGCTGACTGCCTCCATCAACAGCAGCGAGTTTTCCGCCCGCCAGCCGGGCGAACCGTCGGGGCTGCTCCGCTGCATTCATGCGCTTGACGCGTGGCTTTACGGCGGCGACCCGATGCAGCCGCTCCTGTCCGAAGAGCGCTATCAGAAGCTGCGGGAAATGGCGGCGGGCGACGGCTTTGACCGCCTGATGGCAGAACTTCTGCTGGATGAAAGCACGATGAGCATCATCCGCACCGTGCCGTCCCACACGCAGGGTGACGAGCTACGCGCGGACGAAACGGAGCGCCTGCAGGCGATTCAGGCATCGTGGACGGACGCGGACAAGGACGCGCTGCGCGTGCAGAACGAGAAGCTGACCGCGTGGCAGCAGACCCCCGACACCGCCGAGCAGCTGGCAACGCTGCCCGTGCTGTCCTTGAGCGAAATCAGCGCAGACCCGCTGCTGATTCCCGCGGCGGAAGCGCAGTGCGGCGTGGCGAAGGTCATCACGCATGATCTGTCCATGAACGGCATCACCATCATGCACTGGTATATCTCCTTGACCGATTTCACCTTGGATGAACTCAAGCGCCTGTCGATACTGCCCGAGCTGCTGGGCAAGCTGCCGACGAAGCGTCACGATTCGCTATCCCTCTTCCAAGCCATCAAGCGCGATATCGGCAAGCTGACGTTCCAGCTGCGCGTCATGTCCCGCTGTGCGGAAATGGCGACGCCCGTGCTGGACGTGAGCTGCTCCGTGCTGGATGCGAACGTGGACAAGGCAGCCGCGCTCGTGCGGGAAATTCTGACCGAAACGTGCTTTGATGACAGGGCGCGTGTGCAGACGCTGATTCTCCAGTTGAGCGAGATGGCGAAGCAAAAGGTCATCAGCGACGGCCACAGGATGGCAATGTACGCCGCATCGGCGACGATGAGCGCGGCCTCGGCAGCGCGGGAAGCCTTGAACGGTCTGAGTGCCTGCATGGTGCAGAAGGCGCTGGCGGAGAATTTCGACGCGCAGTACGCGGATTTCCTTGCCCTCTGCGAGCGGTTCAGCAAGGACAGCGCGGTGCAGTCCCGCGTCACGTTCAGCCTGTCCACGAATAAGGCGCTTGACCCCGCCGCGATTCTCTCCGCCTACCCGGTCGGCACGCCCATCCCGGATGCCGCGCCGTATGTCAGCGACCTGCCTGCCAAGTGCGCCTACCGCATCCCGTCGCAGATCAGCTTTGCGTCGCTGGGCTATGATTACCGCCGTGCGGGCAAGGTGTACAGCGGTATTGCGCGCGTGATGAGCAACATCTTGTCCCTAAGCTACCTGTGGAACGAAGTCCGCGTGCAGGGCGGCGCATACGGCGCAGGGCTGAACACCAGCGAGACGGGGCGCATGGTCACTTACTCCTACCGCGACCCCTCCCCGGCGCGTACGCTGGGCATTGACCGCAGCCTGTCGAAGGGTCTGCGTGACTTCGTGGCGGGCGACGAACGGATTGACAAGTACATCATTTCCACCGTCGGCGAGAGCGAACCGCCGCTGGGTTCGGAGAATCAGATTCTTGTCAGCGACGAAAATCTGCTGTGCGGCATCACGCCGGAGGATCTCTGCCGTGAGCGCGCGGAAATGCTCTCCACCACCAAGGACGCGCTGCTGACGTGGTGCGGCGTGCTTGACCAGATGGCAAAGGACGGCGGCGTGTGCGTCGTCGGACATGACGGCGCGATTGCCGCTTGCGAGAAGGAAGATTTGACGGTTCTGTAAGGGATATAACGTAAAAAGACCCGCTGTTCACCCCCAATGCAGGGATGGGCAGCGGGTTCTCGTATGCTATACTATTTTCACTTTCCCCATTCCACCCGAATCTCAAACGGCATCTGCGCATCCATCGATTCGTCGTTGTCCCAAACGTGCACCTGATAGCTTTCCGGCGCGCCCAGCACGACAAAATACAGATATTGCGTTCCCTCCGGGATATCGAAGGATACCGCGCCCTCCTGCGCCGCAGAGGAATCGCTGTACACGCGCGTGCCGTCCGTCAAATACGCCACGAAACCGTAGCGCCAGCCCGGCGCAGCATCCACCGCGTTGTAAATGCGTGTGTGACCCGTCAGGTTCTCCGGGGTGGCATCGTCCCCGATATAGTACAGACCGGGGTCATCCGCCGCCAGCGCCGCGGTCATCAGCGTCATCAGCACCAGTGTGAGTGCCAACATTCGCCTGAGCTTCATGCAAATCCTCCGTTTACGGAATGCGGAATTCTGTAAACAGCGTCACAATACGCTGATTCATCAGCTTGACGCACTCCCATCTCGTTTTGGCATCCACATCCATGCGCACCCGCGCGCCGCCCTCCTGCCAGAGATTAACCCGCAGCATCCATTTATTTTCCGCATCCGGACTCGATTTGCGGATATTGAGATAGCCCGTCGCCACAGACACGGGGGTATCTGCATCATTCTCTGATCCATTCAGCCAAATGTAGCAGGTGCTGTCCGGGCGCACATCGTAATAATCCGACGAAAACAGCTGGTCATTCGCCCGAAAGCCGTTTTCCAACAGTTCGGCGGTGTGCGCCCGCAGCGCTTGGAAATCAACCGCTTGAAGTGCCTCGTTCGAGATGCGTTCCGTGTAGAAATGGTAGAAGAGCGCGCCGCAGAGCAGCACGAAAAGTGCCAGTACAACAACATGCCAGCGCTTGATTTTCATTTATTCAAACCATCCCTTCGGCAGCACATCCCGCTGATGCAGCAGCATGTCGTCGAAGAGCTTCTGACCGTCCTCCAGCGTCACGCCGCCCAATTGCGGGTCGTTCATGAACGTGGAGAAACCCAGCTTGCGGTCGCAGTGCAGCGCAGCCTGCAAGGTGTTTTCCTGATTGTAGACGTGGCGCGCCACCAGCGGCAGGATGTTCGCCGGCATGTCGCCCGCGCAGATCGGGTCGATGCGCCCGCGCGAGAACAGCGCGTTCGTCTCCACCACCGCGCCAATCGGCAGGTTCGGAATTTGCCCCTGATTCGGCACGTTCACGTTGCTGACCATGTTCCCCAGCCCCAGCAGCGCCTTGAGCAGCAAATGCCCTTCTTCGCCCGATGGCGTGAGGTCAAGCGGCTCTTTTCCGCTGAGCAGGTCGTCCGAGCGCTGCATCCGCTTCTTCAGGTCATCCTCGCGCCATGACACAGGCGTCAGGTCGAACTTCCACTGGTGCGCTGTCTCCGGGCTGTGCAGATACCACTGCGGCAGGAATTCCACCAGATGGCGGTCGCCCGCCGCCGCAATCGCCCCGTAGCGCTGGAACAGGTCGAACTTGACCTTGTGCGCGCACGCGAAATGGCTGTTCATCCAATTGTCCGACCCCAGCTGAATGCCTTCGGGATGCTCGTCCACAAAACGGGCATACAGCGGCATCAAATCCATGCCCTGATAGCTGGCGGAGGTAATCCAAGTGAAGTGGTTAATGCCGGTGACAGTGGTGTACAAGTCCTGCCGCTTCACGCCGGGAATGTGCTCCTGCTCATCCAGCATCGCGCACAGCACCTTCTGCGTGCCGAACACCTCGTGGCAGCAGCCGAACGCCTTTACCTGCGGGAATACCTCGTACAGCGTCCGCACGCAAAGCGTCATCGGGTTCGTATAGTTGATGACGAACGCGTTCGGCGCGAAGTCGCGAATCGCTTCGGCAATCTCAACGAACATCGGAATTGTGCGCATTGCCCGCATGAAGCCGCCTGCGCCCACCGTGTCGCCCACGGACTGATACACGCCGACGCGCTCCGGCAGGTGCACATCGCCGCGCATGTGCGCAAACGTCCCCGGCAGAATGCTGATGACGACGAAATCCGCGCCCGTGAGCGCCTCCTGCAAGGAACTGCTGACTTCAAACGCCCACTTGGATGCCGCGTCGGGATGCGCCGCCAGCATCGTGCCGATTTTCTGATTGCGCTCCGCCGCCTCGCGGTCAATGTCGTACAGCCGTACCGTGCCGCTGATTTGCCCGTCGGAAATAATGTCGCGCATGAAACCCCACGCCCATCCGCGCGAGCCGCCGCCGATATAAGCTACGGTCAACCCCACGACCTTGTCACCCTGATGCGTATACATTGCACTTTTCCTCCTTGCTGGCTGATTTTCAGCCTGTATCGACATGATAGCACAGATGCGCGGGTTTTGCAATGCGAGAAAAAGATTCATATTTTCCATCATTAAGCATTTATCTGCTGCAAAAACAGCTTCCCCTTTCAGGAAAGCTGCTATCATTTTCCACTTTAGTCCTGCCCAAGCAATTCTGTCGATTCATCTTCGAGAATGTCGCCCAAAGGCATTCCCTGAATGCGGCATTGCGCCAGCGCTTCCTGCGGCGTGGCATATTCGCCAATCAGCGCATACGCCGAACCTTCTTTTTTGTACACGCCGAATCGCGCTTCACGCCCGTCAGGCAGTACTGTATTTGCCGGGTGATACATCGAATCCGTCTGAAAACGATATTCCTGCCCTCGCCAGCCAAAATCCAAGCCAAACCAATGCCCGTCGGATGGCGACCATTCCCCGGTGTATTGGGAGAGAAACTGCTCACGGGTCATTTGATTCGACCTCCTCTGTCACACCCGCCAAAATCCACTGAATCGTCTCATCATCCAGCAGCAGATACTGCGGCGTGACCCGCGGCTGCCACTCCGGGACGCACGCCGCCAGCGCGTCCGCGTGGTGGATTGCCAAGGTGTAGCGTTCTCCATTCACGCCGGGGAAGCCCGCTTTTCCATCCGCGCTTTCCGAGTGCTGCGCCCAAAGTTGTGTCAGCACCGCCTCCCATGCGTAATATGCTTCCATCTCTGGCGATGCTGCCGGAATCGCGGCATCCTCATTCCCCTGCCGCCACAGCACCTGATAATCCTCCGGCGTGCCCTGCCGGATTTCCGCATTCGTCGTCTGCCAGTTGGTGTCGAGCGTGAAGCCGGTGTTTTGCATGGGCGTGCTTGACGTCTGCGGCACGATATGCTTTTCGGCGCAGAGATAGAGGATTTCGGCGCGGCTTCCGTCAGCTGCCGTCTCCGTCACCTGCTGCTGCTTGACGTAGAGTGGGGTCATGCTTCCGTGATAGTCGAACGATGTGACAAGTCTGCCGTCCGCCAACTGGGACAGCTGAATCCCGTACTCGCTCGTCGGAATCGGGCGCGTTTCGTTCATCAGCCAATCGAAACAGTATAGATTTGCCAGCCCGAGGATGCACACAATCAGCGCACCCAGCAGGATATTGCGGAGGGTGCGGCGGCGCTTCTGCTTCCGCAGCGTCTGGGCGGCGGCGTCGAACGCGGCGCGCGAATCCACCGCGCCTTTTTGTCCGGCGGGCAGGTCAGCTTTGAGCTGATTCATATATGCGGCACATTCCGCGCACGTCTGCACATGCGCCGACACCATGTGCTTACTCCCGTCGCTGGCGACATCATCCAGCACCAGCGGCATCAGGTCGCGGACGACCTCACAGTCTTTCTTCATGCGTTTCGTCTCCTTTCATTGCGTCCAGCAGCATTTGCTTCGCCCGGTACACCGTTACGCGCGCCCAGCTTTCGGATTTCCCGAACAGCGCCGCAATCTCCTTACTGGACAATTCGCAGAAGGTTTTCAGGGTGAACACCTCGCGATACGGTTCCGGCAGACGGTGGAGAGCTTGATGCGCACTCAGGGCGAGACTGTGTTCCGCGACCATCTCCGTGAAATCCGGCACGGACTGCTCCGGCACATCGTCGAGCGGCAGCGGCGACTGCCTGCGCATGATGCGCAGAAACTGATTCCGTGCAATCGCGCAGAGCCATGTGCCGACCGAACTTTTTCCTTCGTACCGCTTCCAATTTTTCATCGCCTGATAGAACGTTTCCTGCGTGAGCTCCTCCGCAAGGTCACGATCGCGGCACAGGCGGATCAGGTAGCCGTACACCATGTCTCGGTACTGCTGATATGCTTCTTCTGCGTCAAGCATCTCCAGCACCTCCCTTCATGAAGTTAGTTGCGCAAAAACGCCAAACGTTACATCCGATTACAAAAAAACATCCGAGCCGTTTGCCCGCCTATGGAGCAACCAGCCCGGATGTCTTTCTTTCGTGCGGGAAACAGGACTTGAATTCGACCGGATTATACATCCTCGATCAATTATACCACATGATGTAGAACAATGAAAGAAGAATAATCAATATCTTGTGGTATCGACCAACGATAGTAAACCGTGTGTTCTCACGGTTTGGGTACGATCAGACGACGATTTTGCGGTATATCGGCAAATTTACCCAAACCAGATTTTAGCCGACGAAAGTGAAAAAAGGCGGCTAAAACACAAAAAAGGAGGACATCAACATGACCCGTTTCCCGAAAGAAATGACTGAAAATGGTATTCATTACACCCTGCATGGCGACTACTACTTTCCGGATCTCGATCTCCCGGATTCTCCTCGGCAGACTATCGGCCGCTATGGCCGGATGCGGAAAGCCTATCTGGAAGAGTATCGTCCCGGACTGTATGAACGGCTTCTTCTTTCCGGTAAGTTGTATGACCATCTGGCGGAAACAGATCAAGTCTGCCGGGATCGTATGGAACAGATAATCACCCGGATGGCCAAAGCTGAAGGAATCAACGAACAGCTGAAAGCATCGGATCAGCTGGGCTGGGTTTCCCGGATCAACAGTATTCATCAAAGTGCTGAGGAAATCATACTGGATGAACTGGTCTTTGCCTGAATCCGGATCGCCGTCTCTTCGGAGGCGGCTTTTTTATTTCTGTTTATCTGATCGCCAGCATGATCTCTTCACACAATATTGTCATAAAGAAATGCATTTATCGGGTCAATAAATCAATAATCAGTTCAATCACCATTGCTTGCATTGGATTATTGATTCATAATATGTTCGCTTGTGTAATTCTCATGCTTCAGCATTCTCGATTTCCTCCAGAATCTCCTTCATCTCGTCTTCTCTGCCGCGCCGCCGAGCATAGCGCATCATCTTTGAGGGTTCAATGTGATATGTCTCCATTGCTTGTTTCAGCACTTCAGGGTATTCTGATTTACTGTATGCCGATGAGATCAGTTTATCGCAATACATATCCACCAGCATTTTCTCCAGACAGATTTCGTGCGGCGCAGATGCAGATAACGGTGCTTCGGAAATCATATCTGTCACAACAATGCAATCCTTTTCCCAGTACAGGGCATAGTCTGCTTTTTTCGGCTTGTACAGCAAATGCGCATAACCAAGTTCCCGAAGGTGACGGAAAACAAAAATGCTGACGTCCTTTTCCGCTTGAATAAAAACTGTGTTTAGTGCAACCAAATGATTCAGAAAATCATTCATCAATGCTGTCTCAAACACCGTAAAGCGAACCGATGGATGCTTATCTGATACTTGCGATATCAGTTTTGCTGCCAGATCAGAATAGGCCGGACGATACATTGGCTTTTCCCGCTCGTTTTGAACCACATATACATTGCGTGCAACCTTTGTTAGGTTCCCGCTTTTAAGCATTCCGCAGACAGCCCAATGATAGGAGCTGTCGCGCATTTGTGGGTAGTTGTTTTTCAGCAGCTTGATTAATTCCTGATGGGAATAGCGATGCCCGGCTTCGAGTTTTTTAGAGGTCGCCTCATACCATTGCACGATTACTCACCTCCATTCTGCATTTCGGCAATTTCATATCAATATAGCCATAATACATTATATCGCTTCTGATTCACACAATCAATACACATCGGCAATTTCTAATGAATAGCCGATACTCACTGATAAGTTCTCCTCAACTGCTCAACTGCCCATTAGAAAAATGACTTTGTTGTGCTAGAAATCTCTTGATAATGGGTGGAAAAGAAAAAATAGTTATTCACGATTTGCCAAATCGCACTTGACTAATTTGCGTCAGAGTGATATATTAGAGACAGCCTTAATTGGAGGTGCTGTCCATGTTTATCGGCAGAGAGCGGGAACTTGCTTCCCTGAACAGATTATACAATTCCGGCAAGTTTGAGTTTGTGGTTCTTTACGGCCGCCGCCGTGTGGGAAAAACCGCACTGATCAACCATTTTATCGACGGCAAGCCCGCGATTTATTTCATGGGCGTCGAGAGCAACGCCAAGCAGAACCTGGAGAATTTCAGCAAAAGCATCATGGAGTATGCCAGCGGATATGAGGGGGATATGTCTTTCCTCTCTTTTCAGGCTGCCCTGGAAATGGTATTCAGGCTATCCGAGAAGGAGCGCCTGATCCTGGCCATCGACGAATACCCCTATGTGGCCCGCGCTTCCAAGAGCCTCGCTTCCACTTTGCAGCTGCTGATCGACAAATATAAGGATCATTCCAAATTGATGCTGATCCTGTGTGGCTCGTCCATGTCCTATATGGAAGATCATGTACTGGCTTACAAAGCACCTTTGTACGGCAGGAGAACGGCGCAGATCAAGCTGCTGCCCTTTAATTTTGCGGAGACCTGCGGTTACTTTAAGAACTTCTCCGCTGAGGACAAAGCCCTGGCTTACGGGATCATGGGTGGCACTCCGCAATACCTTCTACAGATGAGCGACAAGCTCAGCATCGAGGAGAATATCAAAAACACCTTCCTGGACGCCACTTCCTCGATCTATGAGGAGCCCATAAATCTGCTGAAACAGGAGGTCCGGGAGCCGGCCATCTATACAGCCATCATTACCGCCATTGCCACCGGATCATCCCGCATGTCGGAGATCTCAGGCAAAGTTGGCGAAGACACCAACGTCTGCTCCACCTACCTGAAAAACCTGATCACGCTGGGCATCGTGCAAAAGGAGCTGCCTTACGGAGAGAAAGCGTCAAAAAAGGCGATCTATTTCATCGACGACAACATGTTCCGCTTCTGGTACCGGTTTGTGCCGGAGAATGCTTCCCTGATCTCCCGCGGCGCAGCAGACCTGGTATATCAACGCATCGAACCGTACCTTTCCGACTACATGGGCAAGGTGTTTGAGGAAATCTGCAAGCAATACCTTTGGAAGCTGCTGCTGAGCGGAAAGTCCCCGGTGGAATTCACTTCCCTGGGCCGCTGGTGGGGCAACGATCCTGTCCATAAACGACAGGCAGAAATTGACATTATGGGCGAGCAGGACAAAAATACCGCCCTCTTTGCCGAATGCAAATGGACCAACGAAAAAGTTGATCTCGGCGTGCTGGAAACGCTGATAGAGCGCAGCAACCTTTTCGCTTATCAGAAAAAGCATTTCTTTCTCTTCTCGAAGTCTGGATTTACAAAGGGATGTATCGAAAAAGCAAAGCAGTTAGGGAATGCGACATTGAAAACATACGCCGATATGATACATGATAAAGGCGATTGAAAGAAACCGCCTGTAATGAATGGGGAAATTTAAAACTACAATAATCAGATGTATTGTGAACACTGTGGTAATTCGTTGGATACTGAAACAGAAAGTATTAAGGAGTAACGCACATGGCATCATTAACACATGTCTGTATGTGGTCCGATCATGGCTGGAAACGGATTACAGCAGAGCAGGCAGCCAGGTTACATCCAGGCGGAACTGTATCTGCTCGCAGCGGGCTTTTTATGTGCGAACTCTGCGGACAATACGTTACGCTTACTGATGGCGACATTAATGTACGCTATTTCAAACATAGTACGTATGAAAAAAGTAAAGATTGTCCTGAACGTACATTTGGGTCCGGATACACTCCCTCTTATAGCTCGCAAGAGCACGATTTGCCAATCCGCATAACAAGTATATCATCATCTTCTTACAGGTTTGAGCTTGGTTTGATTCGTGCCCCAATAAGTTCTCTTAGCAAAGACTTTCGCATTGAAATCAAACCAAAGGGGGCCTCTGACGTATCCTTTGTTTTCGCCAAAGAACGGCTGAATTCTGATAGTATAACCTATCTTCCGATCGGTGATAGACCGTTTGAAAAGTATGCGCTCAATTTCAAAAACGGCAATGATCAAATTCGTGAATTCTGGCCGGCGGAAATCAATGGTATAGATCCGGAAGGAGCATTATTTGAAAAAAGCTCTGGGCAAAAGCTTTCATATGATGCTGATGTTGAGATCGGGAAAGAATACTATCTATTAAAACGCGGCCACCTGTATGTGAAAGCATATAACGGCATAACCATACGAGAAATCCTGCAGAAGCGAACCGGGTGGGAAACATGGAGCCTATATGAGATTTATGCGGCAGAATTTAACGAAGCCGCTGCTCGGTTCTATCTTGACTTTCATTGCCGCTTGACTGAGCATCCTGTTTCACTGCACCCGGTATGGCCGCTATTCATCGAAGGAAATTATGTAATTAAACACAATCAAAACAATATGTACATGCTGGTCGAAGGCAACGTGTCAGCGGTCAAAACCTTCCCTTCTGTAGCTTTGCGTCAGTTGAGTCATAATTCATCGCAAACCAGACTGTACGAGGTATCGTGTGCCGGAAGGCAGCAGTTAATTTCTGCCGGTCGAACACGGGCATTACAATACACATACCTTTGGAGAGAGCCGCTTGATCAGATGGGTATAGTGCCAAAAGTATCGGTTACTGACCTTACAGGCGCTGACGTTGCTTCTGGTGAAACGAATGTCTTACCCCACAGTAAAACGCTGCGTATCAAATCATCATTTGACGGAGAACTTATTATTTCCAACAAAAGCCATCTTGTGGATAAGCGAAAAATAACAGCTGATAAATACACGGAACTGGACGGGTTGGCCTTTGGTATTAGCATTCAAATTATGATCGGCTTTGATGTCGTTTGGCAGATTAACTTCAAGAAACAACGGTCAGTCAGGATCAATGAAGACGTTGAAATGCTAAAGCATATAACCAGCGTATCCGGAGTAACAATCCCAGCCCCGCATTCTTTGCGCAATATATTAGCAGGCATGCGCTCCTATCCAACAATATGCCGATGGATACGAATGTGTATAAAGAATGATGTTATAGATGAGCAGGCATACCGCAGATTGCAAGAGGCCTATCGCCGCATGACTACGAACGGATAAGGAGAATCGCTATGAATTACATTGAACTCCTCACTCAGGAAGAAAAGGTAAACCTCTGCGGAATCATGGGGGGAAGAGATTTCAAAGAACTATTCAAACACAACGAACGAGAATTTCAAAAAATACGAAAAGGATTCAGGGCCAAATCTTTAACTGAAGAGCTTGCGTTATCAATTGCTATCGCCAATGTGGACAAGCCCTTTATTGCATCATGGGTCAACGCAAGGGTACAGATTTGGCTTGATGAAATACAGGAAAATATAACAAAACTTGAAGGTGAAGGTTCTGCGCATGATATTGCCCTGGCAACAACGATGCTGGATTTCTTCTTTTCACATGATGTTGATTTGTACCTCAAGCTCGCAGGAATTACAATGGATGAAGTCTCCCGAACTGAACTTCGTACAACAATGGAGCGCATTGAATCTGACCGTGCTAAGGAAGAAAAGGATGCCGATCGCGTTAAAGCATTAGAGGAAGAGAAACAACGTTTACTCGGTCAAATAGAAGATTGCCATCAAAGTGCCAGTCTGCTAAAGACCGAATACGAGCAAAGGATTCAAGAGATAGAACAAGATAAGAAGGATTTAGAGTCTTCTTTGGCTGCGGCACAAGAGAAAATTTCAGAATTGCAAACATCTCTAACCGTTGCCAAAAGTGATGAGAGCAGCCACCTTTCGCAATACGACGATACCGATATTTCTTCTCTGCCCCCGGTTGGCAGCGAAGAAACCATTTCTTTGTGCAATGTGATTTCTGACTACAGCGGACAGAAATGGCTTATACGTTTTGCTGATTTGAGCCACAATGGACACTATCACATGTTCCATAGAAATGAAGAACTCCCACCCTACTTTTCAAATAGGGATAAAATCTTCTATAAGGACGGCCCTTCCACTGACGGCTTTTTTGGAATCTGGTCGTGGTCTGCAATTCCAAACGAAAAGGATCCTTCCAAGGATTATATTATATCAAAATACAATGTTAATCTTGATGCCATTGAAATAGCTACTATTCCAGAAGCCTCCTCTCTTGAAGAATTGATTCACCTGTTAAAAGACGGGTTTGTATACCAGCCACATAGTAGAAGAATCATGTTTTCTTTATACGCATCCAAAGGGCAATACATGGGCATTCTGTGCAGCATAAAGGAACTCAATGTTACCAATGGAAAGGTCTCCTTTGCTGAAGATTGCATCGAAGTACCAGTTTACGAATTCAACAGTGACAATATATTGCGTTTAGAAAACGGCCTATCTTTTTATAGAAATGCGTTTGCCGGTCTTCCGAATAAACTTTATCAGTTAAAAAGCCCACTCGATATTGTAAAGAATATTGTTTTCTCATCCATTTCTTGGGCAACCTATAAAACAAGAGGATATACTCGTGCTGAGTATAGAAGTTTTAAAGATTTTCTCGGTGCGATTCCGGTAGAAAATATAGTACAGAGAATAGAAGCTGAATGCCGCTGTTCTGATTCTGTGGCAAAAGAACTTTTGAATGAGTTCCTGAGTATAGTCTGGAAATATGTTGATGGTGACAGTCTGGAAGACGATGTGATCCTCTCGGCTATTTCCGCAAGCTCTGAACTGCAGGAAAGAACGAAAGCTCTTATTCGTGCGGATTGGGAAGCAGAGAACAAAGGCTTACTGGCAGACGCTCAAAAGGAACTCGATGTGCTTAATGCCAAGCTGGAATCTGTCAATACCAGTTTGACTGAGGCTCAGGAAGCCTTTAATAAAACCAAGCTGGAAGAAGAAAGACTTTCAAGCGTAATAGCTGAAAAGGAAAAGCTGGCTGAGGATGTTGAAGCAGCAGTTGCTGATAGAATCGAAATGGCACGTAAAAATGCAGCAGGCTTCATTGCCAACATGGCTTTCGTTGACAGACATCCGAATGAGGCTGCAGCAAAACAAACGCCTAAAGCAGTTGAAACTTTGGCCCAGCCCGTGGCTTCTCAATATCATGCCTATTCGGCAGCGAAGGAACTCGATGATCTCGAAGTCCATCACTCTTGGAATGAAGTCATTAACACAGCTTCGTTTGAGTTAGGCGAAGCAGGCGTTGCAGATAGATACAGAAATGGTCTTGCGGCTTTCTTATGCGCTGCCTACATTGAAAGACAACCTATTCTTCTTGTCGGACCGAATTCAATCGATATTTCGAAAGCGCTCTGCGCAGCAATAGCGGGACATAAGCATGGAATGCTCTCTTGTGAGGGTAGTTATAGCAGCCATGTGCTCCAAGAATTGGGGCATGATGGCGAGGATATCGTAATTATCAACAATCTCTTTGCAAGCGGGTGGATGAATCGACTCCCTGAGATTCTTTCAAATAAAGATATATTCTATATTGCTACCCATCCCTACGCAGAGGATATTCAAGTTGAGCCTAAAAGCCTGTATGGTTTTATACTGCCACTGTTCACAGAGTTTTTTGTAGACAATAAAGCATCTGGTAAGTACTATGGCGGATACTTTGCAGATGACTTTAAACCATACGCAGCTCAACCAGCATCAAGCAAAGAATTGAGAATCCTGCCAAGACTTTCGTTGAGCACATTGGTGAAAAATCGGATTAATAGCGTTATTTCTACCATGCATGGCATCCACTCTTCCACAACAGCGGATGAGGAGTTTATATTCGCTATTCTTCCAATTGCATATGCAACACTTGAACTAAATGACCTCACGGAGATGATTGCAGACCCGCAAAAAGGTATTGAACTATCCGCAAGCCTTAAGCGTGATCTGCGGTTTATCTTAGGAGAACTCTGATGAACAAGTATAATGGATTGCTTTCAGCAGTGGCACAAAAGTATAACATCCGCAGAGCCTTGCAAGAAGCTGAAAACGATTGGAAGACACGATTGATTTATAGTGTCTGCGGAATGATGGCTTATGCATCACTTTGGGACGAGACGGAGGATGAACCCGTTTCCATTGTGCACTTAAAAAGAAAAGTCCGTAGCATGCTGTCAAGTTATAAATCGATGTATCCAGAGCTCTCCAACAGCTTACCGTATATTTCTGCAGAGCTTGAAGATGAAATTGCCGGCCAATTCTTAAGCACTGGAATGGTTTATCACCGTCCCAACCGAATAGCCCCATCCATGAAACACGAAGAATCACATTGCAATATTGTTTTTCAAAGAGGTATTGGCCTGAATAGTATCTCTTGCGTGTCCGGCATTGGATTCTATTCAAAGCTGGAATGTATATCAAACCCAGACGGGATTAAAACAATGTTTGGCTTGGAACAACAGACTTTGTGGGACTTGTGGAATTCAACATTGACCACTGCTTCCTGGAAAGCAGCCCCGTCACTTGAACAAAATACTGAGTATCTTCGTCTAAAGCCTCCTTTTTCTCGGGGTTACTGGGAAAATAAACCGGATACTACGGGTTTGGTTTCGATACTTCGAACCGGAATAAAAGGTTCACAGTTGTACTATCTTTATCGATATTCTGACAATGCAATGGAGATTAGTCCTCTCCCGCAGTGGCAGGTCGAAAACTATCATTATAGGTCTCTTGCATGTGCCTGCCTCCATAGTTATGGGGCGTTACCGCCGATAGAATATGTCAAAGATGGCGCATTAGTTCATATACGGATGAATTATCTGCTACCACCACATGAACTCGAATTTGTGAAGCTTTATAGCTGGCCTGAGGTATGTACATCGCTTCCGTGCGATTTCAAGCGAAAGCTCTCAACAGAAGTATTTTCCGCTATGAAAACGGTTTTGTCTGATCAGGGATATGAGTTTAAAGGAGAGATGATCTGATGCAAAACGGAGCAAATTCAGTTCATAAACTGTTACGAACAGAACTGGAAGATTACATTAAGTCTCAGTATTTTGGTAAATCCCCTCTTCTTCTTTCAGCCCTAAGCAATCACATTGACGATGAAGGTTTACTATATCAAAAACCGTTTATTGAGTCATCTCCTGCATATGTCACTGTACCCAACGGCATTAATACAGCTTCTATAGAGCCCTGGATGAAAGAATACTTCTTACAGCTGGCGCAGGCTGGTATCGGGGTCTTCCCATCTCCATTTGCTCATCAGATTTCTGCGCTCGAAGCGGCAACAAAAGGCGAAAACCTATTTGTATCAACAGGTACTGGTTCCGGTAAAACCGAGTGTTTTATGTGGCCTCTTCTCGCAAAAATGGCCACCGAAGCTAGGAACTCAAAGGAATCATGGGCAAAACGAGGCATTCGCACAATCATAATGTATCCTATGAATGCCCTGGTTTCCGATCAGGTCAGCAGACTCAGAAGGATGATTGGAGACCCCGATAAGAAGTTTATCAAAATTTTCCGAAGCACCTGTGGCGATAGTGTTCGACGGCCCCAGTTTGGTATGTATACCGGCAGAACGCCATATCCTGGAGCTCAGCCTTCTACAGAACAAGACAGAAAACTTGAAAAAACTTTAGCGAGAATGTCATTTCCCCAAAGTGATTCTGAAAAAGAGTTTTTCAATCAGCTTCTCAAAGAGGGAAAGATTCCGGCGAAAGCAGATATGAATCAATTTCTTCAGGGACTTCACGAGAGCAGGCACATTCCAAACGATGAGGATGCAGAATTAATAACCCGCTTTGAAATGCAGCAGTTTTGTCCGGATATTCTCATCACAAACTATTCCATGCTCGAATACATGCTACTGCGACCCAGAGAGCGGAAAATCTGGGATGATACCCGTGAGTGGCTTGCATCGTGTAAAGAGAATAAACTGTTGTTTGTAATCGATGAAGCACACATGTATCGTGGCTCATCGGGCGGTGAGGTTGCTTTATTGATTCGCAGGCTCTTTCATAAACTCGGCATTAGCCGTGATCGTGTACAGTTCATACTCACCACCGCAAGCATGCCCAATAAGAATCAGCAAGATTATGATTCAGTAATGAAGTTTGCGAATGAGCTCACAGCTTCCGACACAGAAACGCAGTTCCGCTATCTTACAGGTGAAAGAGAAGTTATTGATGGACAGCTTAAGTATGGCATACCATCCGAGCTTCTCTTGAATGCAGATCCAGGTGAATTTGAGGACAAGGATGAATTGAAACTGTCTGCTCTTTTATCGTTCTGGCGTCAGTTAGATGGTTTTGATCGTACCCTTAACTCCTTGGAAGCTGTTTGTAATTGGATGTATGGCAATCTGGTTTATTACCGTCCATTCCATGAACTCATCAAGTATTGCCGAGGGAATGCTGTGTCCCTAGGTGAGCTGGCCACTGGTATTTTCCCAGATCTCGATCAAGAAAACGCACTTAAAGCGGTTAGCGTTCTTTTGGCAATTGCTCCACTTGCAAAGAATGCCAAAGGATCTGTTCTTTTTCCAGCGCGCATGCATATGCTTTTTAAAGGAATTTCCGGCGTTTATGCCTGTGCTAATGCAGATTGTAATTGCTCTCATACAGAAGGAGGCCTCACTCTCGGAGAAATATATTTGTCGGATGGTAATTTGATTTGCCCACACTGCGGCAGTGTTGTATACGAACTATACAATGACAGACGCTGTGGCGCTCTGTTTTTCAAGGGCTATGTACTTGAAGATGATGCAGAATTACATGGCAATGTTTACCTATGGCGTTATCCTGGCCAACTGATGGATCACCGAATGAAAGAGGTGCATCTATTTATTCCGACTGAAGATTTTGAGCTGCCCGTAAAGCAAGGGAAAAACGCCATCAAACCGTGTTATCTTGACGTTAAAAGTGGGTTTATTAACTTTACAGACGACTCCTCAGCCGGAAAACCATGGGTTAGAAAACTGTACTACTGCAATTACTCTGCGAAAGGAAGGCCGCAGATCATAACATTCCCGACTTGTCCGCATTGCAGACATCAGCTTTCCACATCACAACTAACCTCATTTAGCACACGCGGTAATCAATCTTTCTTCAATTTGATAAAATCACAGTTTCAGCTGCAGCCTGCTGTGCCAGGGAAAAACGAAGATCCTGACCGTTTCCCTAACGAGGGACGGAAAGTGCTGCTGTTCTCTGATAGTCGCCAGCGCGCAGCGAAATTAGCCAGGGACATGTCTGATGCTTCAGATATTTCTGCAGCAAGACAGTTGTTTGCTATTGCAATCAAAACAATGGAAGAGCAAACAGTTGAGCAACCCATGAATTCCCTATATGATTTCTTTTGCCTTGCTGCCGGTCAGCACCATGTACAAATGTTCCATTCTGATGAACGCATAAAATTCGCTGAAGACTGTACTTCTGCGTTGAATAATTACAGTCGATGTGTAAAACGAGGGAGAGAATATACTCCACGATTCACTATTGCGAATGCACCTGTACAGATGCAAGAATACCTCCTTAGATTGTTTGCAGGCGGCTATAATACTTTATATGACTCTGCCACAAGCTGGATCGAGCCTACTGATCAAGCGCTGTTCGATGCGGTCAATGCTCTTGATGAAAATCACATAAAGGTAACCGAGAAAGAGTTTATCGATGTTTTTAATGCTTGGATGCTGTCTATTTGTGATATGTATACTGCCCTGGGGCATACCATCAGCGACACGGTTCGATTGAAGGTTCGCCCAAATTATGGTGGTTACGGCCTTGAAAAAAACTGGGAGTTTTCCAAGGTGATCCGTGAAATCATGGGTTGGAGTGACGGAAATGAAGCTGAGATGGCGTGGAAACGTGTGCTGAAAGAAGCCTTCCTCGATGCCGCACAACCCGACAATGGGAAACTATACGTTGATCTTTCCAGAATTAAGACGCGTTTCGATACTATGCATGCATGGTATAAATGTGAACAGTGTTCAGAACTAACACCTTTCGTTCTGAAACACAAATGCCCGAGCTGCGGTTCAACTCGCATCCATAAGATGGAACCTGAAGAATACGAAGCGCTCAGTTTCTGGAGAAAACCGGTTGAGGACGCAATTCAGGGTGAGCCAATCCATGTGATTGATACAGAAGAGCATACTGCTCAGCTATCGCATAAAGATCAACGGGATGATCTTTGGAGCAAAACCGAACAATATGAACTGCGCTTCCAAGACTTGATTCAGGAAGGTGAAACCCCTGTTGATATCCTCAGCAGCACAACTACCATGGAAGTCGGTATTGATATTGGCTCCTTGGTTGCGGTTGGATTGCGGAATATTCCGCCAATGCGTGAAAACTATCAACAGCGAGCAGGTCGTGCTGGCCGGCGTGGATCCAGCTTGTCTACAATTGTCACTTTCTGCGAGGACGGGCCACATGATACATTGTACTTCAATGATCCTGTTCCTATGTTCCGAGGCGATCCCCGCAAACCGTGGATTGATATTCGAAGCGAAAAGCTTATCCAACGCCATTTAGCTATGGTTATCCTCCAGGGGTTCCTGGCTAAGCAAAATATGAGCCTTGATACGATTCCTGCCGCTGCTTTCCTCCAAGATTATCTTGATGATTTCAAGAACTACCTATCTTCTTATAATCCTGATAGTGATAAGCTTCTGGTGCCTATTGGGGCTGCTTTCCATTATTCAACATTTGAAAAAGAACTCAAAGAAGCTTTTGAAACTCTGAAAGAAAAATGTCAGGCTCATCCTGAGCTATTTGGGGTGGATGAAGGCGCCAAGGAAGGCGAGGCAAAGGTCCTCCTGGATGCTCTTTATGAAGAAGGCATCATCCCGACATATTCGTTCCCGAAGAATGTTGTAGGTACTTACATACCAGATATGTATGGGAAAATCCTCTATGAGGTTGACCGTGGGCTTGATGTTGCTATTGGAGAATATGCGCCTGGCAGGGCAATCGTTGTGGATAAACAAACATATCAGATTGGCGGATTCTATTACCCCGGAAGTGAACGCCGTCACGGGCAAGCCTTAACGCCAGCTCGTGCCTATACCGAAGACCCGAATTATGTGAAGCAGGTCATTTCTTGCGCAGAGTGTGGATGGTTTGGATTGATGGAAGAAAAAACAAAGCATTGTCCATTCTGTGGAAACAAGGATCTAAGAATCTCGAGAGAAATGATGCGCCCTTGGGGTTTTGCTCCCAGAAATGCCGAAGCAATACCAGATGTTCAGTTGTCAGAAGAGTATACCGCCGTGCAGCAGCCTCTGTATTCAACGCTTCCGGATGCCGAAGAGATGAAACTTGCTCCGGGCTGTAAGAACATTCGTATTGCTTCTCGTACCAATCAACGCATTATTATGCTTAACAAAGGTTCAGATGATAAAGGCTTCATGGTATGCAAGGACTGCGGAGCTTCTATGCCTGGTGATAACATTACGGTTCTGAACGATATTAACAGGCCCTATAAGTCCAAGTTCGCACGAAACAGATGCCGCCATGGTAATTCATTTAACGTGAATCTTGGCTATGACTTCATTACGGATATGCTGGTACTTGAATTCACGATTGACGACAAAATCATTGATGCGCGGCGGTATGACAATCCATGGCTTAGCCGTGCAGCCCAATCTTTAGCCGAAGCACTGCGATTGGTAGCGAGCAAAAAGCTCGATGTTGAGTTCACCGAACTTGTCACTGGCTATCGACTCAGAAAGGGAGCTGAAGCATCTTATGTTGATATCTATCTTTATGATAGTCTGTCAAGCGGAGCTGGTTATGCTGTCAGTGTAGCTGATGTAATTGATGAACTGCTATCCGACATGAAGGAACTGTTGAGCTCCTGTGATTGTGGATCTGCATGCTCAAAATGCCTGAAGCACTACAGGAATCAGTATGTACACGGTATGCTTGACCGCTTTGCAGCGCTTCAGCTTCTTGAATGGGGGATTGAAGGAATAAAAGCATCTCCTATCAGTCCCGAAAAGCAGATCAGCATGATCAGGCCATTGGCAAATATTCTTAAACAGTCAGGCTGTGAAATTTCCACTGATGGTGAGATCACCGCAATTGGCCACAGAAGCAAAAAGAAGATCGTTATCTATCCAGCGATGTGGGTTGAACCTCATGCATCCAACACTGTTTTCGTAAGTGATGCATATATAAAGTACGCCAAGCCATATGCTGTCCAAAGAATACTCGATAATACTTGAAGTAGAATGATGCTTCTACGCAGTTGCCTATGGGAAAAAATATGGATCTCACCAGCATCTGATACTCAGCAGGAGCCTAATAATATGCTAGCTATGAGCTTTCCCTATTACAGGATTATCCAATGTAATTACCCCATCACCTGCTGCACCCGTCTCAGATACTTCGCTGGGATGGGTTTTTCCAGTTTCCAGACGATATTCATGGGCTTGCTGCCGGTATGGCTGACATAGGTGGCTTTGCCCAGGAAGGTATAGGGCGAGGTGCCCAGGGCGTCCTGCTTGAACTCGCGGACGAACAGCAGGATCCTTCCGCCTTGCGCGGCGTGATGGATGTACCGGCGGCCGGTAGGCGAATCGGCCGCGGTGGTGGACTGGCTCTGCCAATGGAACAGGGAGGGACTGATGGCGTAGTCCTCATACATGGTGGTGGGCGAATAATCCTTGTCGCTCTTGTTGAGGGTGATCAGGAACACGTCGATTTTCTTCTCCGGCAGATACAGCACACCCTGACGCATGGCGCTGAAATTCTTATAATCCAGCGCGGCCAACAACTGCCGTTGGGTATAGGTGCAATGCACATCCAGTGGACATTCAAAGCCCAGGTCGGTGGTGGAATCAATAAAGTCGATGTTGTTGTACTGATACCGTAGCAGCTCCTGCAGTTCGCCCAGCATCACTGAGCTGTCCGCCAGGCTGTACAGCTTTTCCAGCACCTCGTCATTGTTCCAATCCTCGGCATAGCTGTCCCACACCGTCATATAGAACATTTGCAGCATCCGCTGCCCCAGCGGCGGCAGCTTCGCGAAATCCACATCGTCCAGCCGGGGCAGAATGTTCAGCAGGAACTGAATCCACCGGCGGGAATCAAAGGCCGAAAAGCGATAGAGCACCTTGCTGAGAGTCGCTTCGATCTCTTCCGTGAAGTCCTTCCGCACACCGGCTTCCACGCACAGGCGGGCAAAGGTGACGCCCTTGCTGTAGATATCTCCTGGCGTCAGATGATACCAGTCCAGGAAGCGTGAGAAGGTCAGTTCCTTTCCGCTGTCTTCCGCGAAGGAGCGGATGCGACTGACCAGTTCGCCGTGGCCCCGGAAGCTGCGGCTGATGTTCTCCAGGACCGCGTGGGCAGCCTTCTTTTCCAACTGAATGTAGCAGCCCTTGGGTGCGCCGGTAAAGCCGCGCTCGATTTCTTCCTTGACGCTGTGGTGGTCATCGCCCAGCAGCGCGGCAAACTTCTCCTCGAAATTGTAACGCCGGTTGGCAGCGCCGATGAAGTCCAGCACCGTCAGGCAATCCTTGCCTTCGCTGAGGCGCAGGCCGCGGCCCAGCTGCTGCAGGAAAATGGTCAGTGATTCCGTGGGCCGCAGAAACAGTACTGTGTTGACCTCCGGAATGTCCACGCCTTCGTTATACAGATCCACCGCGAAGATTACCCGCACATCGCCGCTGATCAGCTTATCCCGGGCAGTGCGGCGCTCCTCATCGCTGGAATGACTATCCAGCGCCATGGCGGGGATGCCGGCAGCATTGAAATGATCCGCCATGAAATGGGCATGCTGCACCGATACGCAAAACCCCAGGGCCTTCACCTCGTCCATGTCGGCGGCATAGCGCACCAGACTTTGGATCACGTGATCCGCGCGGCGCTGGGCTGCTGCGCCGGACAGAGTATAAACGTTGCTGAGTTCCGTCCGGTCATATCCACCCCGCACCCATTTTAGCTCGTTCAGGTCGATGGTGTCGGACACGCCGAAATACTGGAAGGGGCAAAGCAGCTTCCGGTCGATGGCTTCCGGCAGGCGGATTTCCGCCGCAATGCGGTAATCGAAGAAGCGCAGGATGGACTTGCCGTCCATGCGCTCCGGGGTAGCGGTCAGGCCCAGCAGCACCTGGGGCTTGAAGGCTTCCAGCGCTTCCGCATAAGAATCCGCTGCAGCGTGGTGGGTTTCGTCGATAACGATATAATCATAATAATCCGCAGGTAGCCGCTTCCACAGCGCCTGAGAGTTCAGCGTTTGCACGGAGATAAAGAGATAATCCAGGTTTTCCGCCTGATGGCTGCCTACCCACAGTTCGCCAAAGTTGGCGTCCTTCAATACGCCCTGATAGGTGGCCAGGCTTTGCTTTAAGATTTCTTCCCGGTGGGCGATGAACAGCAGCCGATTGCGCGCCTGGGGATGGGCTTTACGCCAGCCGCGATAGTCCAACGCCGCGATCACCGTTTTGCCCGTACCGGTGGCCGCTACCACCAGATTGCGGTAATACCCGCGCACTTCCCGCTCCGCCCGCAGCTGATCCAGGATGGCCTGCTGATAGGGATAGGGGCGGATGTCAAACAGGAACGCCTGCTTCTCATCCTTCCATTTTTCGCCTTTCAGCGCTTCTGCCAGCCGGGGATGGGCGTCGGTAGTGTAGATTTCAAATTCATCCGAGTTCCAATAGCTGTCGAAGGTGGCGTTGATCTTCCGCAGGGTATCCGGCTGGTCCATGGCCGTCAGCTTCAGGTTCCATTCCAGGCCATTGCTCATGGCGGCGTTGGACAGGTTGGAGGAGCCCACATAGGCGGTGGTAAAGCCGGTATCCCGATAAAACACATAGGTCTTGGCGTGAAGCCGGGTGCGGGCGGTATCGTAGCTGACTTTGATTTCCGTATTGGGCAGCGCAGCCAGCTCGTCGATGGCCTTCACTTCCGTTGCGCCCATATAAGAAGTGGTGATGACCCGCAGCAGCCCGCCCCGGGCAGTAAACGCCTGGAGGGCATCGATGATCAGCCGCAGGCCGCTCCATTTCACGAAGGACACCAGCATGTCGATCCGGTCGGCGCTGGCAATCTCCTTTTGCAGCTCGGTGAACATTTTCGGTTCATGGGCCGCCCCGGTGAATAAGCTGCTAACCGCCATGGGCGTTTCAGGCCGGGGCATCTTGGCAGCGGTCATGCCGGTGATGCGGCTCGGATCGTTCTCCTGCAGAATTTGCAGCAGCTTTTCTGCCCGATCATCCACGGACTTTTCGCTCAGATCCTCCCGCTGTTGAGACAGCACATCCAGCACCTTGTTCACCAGCGCGATCCGCTGGACCGATTGCTCCTCCGTCCCGGCGGGCATCGCTTCCAATGCTGCCCGCACTGCTTCTGCCACATACCCGGCCAATGCCTGCGGCGCTTCCGCTGCGTCCAGCTTCTCCACATGCTTGCAGGCATCCGAAACAGACGCCAGCTCCCGGGATAAGGATTGGCTGATGATCTGTTCATAGAGGCCAGGTTTAAGCATACAGCATCCCTTCTTTTATTACAGTATTCGTTTTCGATACAGGGTGTTACTAAGCGGCAGAGTTATCTGTTCCCGTTGTTCATTTCTGTTACGACAGCCGTGATGCAGGCATCAAAAGCCATTTGCTGGTATTCTGGAGCGATTTTGCGGGCAGAGTCGAAATAATCGTGGATCGCTTTCACTGCATTCATGATCTCCTGGCGTTGCTCAGTGTCGTGCTGCTGCCAATGAAGATGCTGAAGATAATCCTGATTAGCATATTGGGGATTGAACAACTGATTGTATAGTGGATTCATATCATGCACACCTTCTAATAACTCTCGTTTATCAATTCTAACATGGCCTACATACTCAACATTTCAGTTATAAGTTCTTTTGTTAGAGTAGCAGAACGACTTTGAAAATGCGTCTGCCAAACACATTCTTTTACATACAACTCATGAGTCATAGTTATTTGATTGAATCCCTGCCTCCTTGCCTGTATAACATAGGCTAAGAAATCATCCACATATGAATGCAGATTTTCAATTAGCAACTTCATATAGGGCATAGACTCGCCATTGTGAACAATCATATTCCTGTTTCTATATATTCTCATCACTTGCCATATCACTCTTTTAGAATGCTTTTCAACAAACTGATATATGGATAATGGTGTTTTCAAGGCTTTATTATAGTATTCAATTCTTTCCTTAAGCAGAGGAAAGGCTGTACAACAATCTAAAAATTCTTGTCGTTGCTGAGAATACTCGTCGAGCAGGCAGAACTCACATATTTTTTGAACTCTCTTTCCTTCATCTTGTTCAGTTCCTATGATTTCTGTGTACTTAGTTTCTGAATAGTTTTTTATATCACTTTCTAATTGCAGGAACAGGCTATATAAATACTTGCGTTTTAGTATAGGAACTAAGCGCACACATATTTGTTGAATCCTATCGTTGGTATGTTTATTGCTTATGTCTAGTATAACCTCAAAAATTGACCATAAATCTAATAATTGATTTTTGTCATTTTTGCTGTCAAGGGAAAGATCATGTGCCCTAATAGCATTGAATAAAGCATTAAAGTCAGAAATAGACTGACTCTTTACAATGCTTTCAAAAGCTTGAGCAACTTCTTCTGTTTTCTTTTCTATCGTTTGCCTATTTGGCGTTTTTGCCCGCTGAACAGGGCTTACTTCTTCGTTTATAATAAAGAATTTCTGCGACTCATCGTATACACCAAATTGTATTTTCTCTAAATCAAACTTGTAATTATGATCGAACATTCTGTATATTGAAACATTATCAATGATCAAATCTTTTATCGAATCAACCGCTGAAAATGGATCTTTCGATTTTTTGTGAAAAACAATATACTTCTTTGGTTTTTTTGCCTTAAAGAAAATGGCCTCATTATGCGTATGACCTTTCATTGCATATTCGTCTAACATCGTTATATTATTGAGTGTCTTAAAAAACTGCAGTGATCCTTTGTCTGCAACTAGAATGATTTCATATGTATTTTTCTGATGCGAAAATATAGAAAGGAAATCCGAAATGACGTCAGGTGAAATAATTGACACCCTGCTTCGATAGAAAAACTGATTTGCTTGATAAGTAATGTATCTGGAACTGTAACCTTGATTAACCAATTCAGTAAGAAAAGATTTTGTTTGGCGAAACAAGTCTAATTGATCTTGCGGATCATTACTTTTTACTAACGCACATATATCCTCAACTAACATATCTGAATACCATGAAGAACGGAAGTATTTATTCTGTATTGCATAAACTGCATTTTTTGCATCTTGAAGGTTTAATTCTTCTGCCTTTGATATTCTTCGATAGCTTCCATTCGGTTGCATTTTCATAAAATAGTCAAGCGGGTTTTCTCCATGCTTGATAAATGTAATATCCTTCTCCAAAGTAGTATAAAGCTCCTCTATAATAGGCTTTAGAGAGCCTTCATTCACTCCAGATCTTTCAATCCCATTTATCACATTAATAGCATCTAAGCAGAGAAAGTGACTGTTTAAAGTAGATATTCTATTGGATGGAATTGAATAGTCAAACAGCAACTCATTAACAAGCTGTGCGAAAAAGAGAAGATTTTTGCAAGCCTCTATATTATTCCACTGTGAAAGATCGCCCTGTTTCATTGTGCTACTCCTTTCTTTTTTGCAGTTGGTCTATCCATCAACATTAGCTGAAGTATATTGCAGAGTTAGGCCATTTATTGTGTTTGCTCATTTCTGCCTACCTCTCCCACAGGAACAAGCTGCCCGGCCTCTGCCTGGCGCAGAATCCGTTGTTTCGCGTCATAATCATTAAAATCGCCCTGAAGCGCCCGTTCTACAACCATTGTTTTAGTCTGGCCGGCTTCTTCGCTGACTTCCATCAGTTTGCGGTAAAGCGCTGCATCAATCTTGATATTCAGACATGCATGGCCTTTTTTTGCGCGCGGCATGGTATTCCCTCCGCTCTTATAAAATCTCAGTTTCATTATAATTGATTTTGCTACACGAATCAATAGCTTCTTTCGTATAATTTACGTGTTTTGTCCAATCATGCGCCTTGGCAATATAGCCAGGGTTTTCTTTTTGCGAAATAAGACAGATTTCAAGCCTTAACAACATTCTGAAGAAGAAAATTTTCAAAAGTCATCTGTAAGTGTTTCCAAAATCGCTGATTTTCGCCATGTAGATTTGAGGGGAGAAAACAGTAAGGATGTTCCCCGCTGATGACGCCTTCGAAAGGCTATGTTACGCGGCAGAAATCAGCCTGTTAGAAACTTACTGGAGATGGTGTCACTTGCTCCGATTTTCACATAGAAGGGAAGCGGGCAATATGGAGCCGCTAACAGGAGATGATGCTGGCATGATTCGCATGGGTGATCGATGACTGTTGATACTCGTGCGAAGCAATTTGAAAAAATTTTTCGAAAGAGGTTTCCAAAAGGCCCGATTTTGGACATTAGATGATGAATCACGTGCTGAAAAAATTTCCCGGAGGCGGTGTCAATTTGCCCAATTTTTCCCATGTAGGGGTGAGGGGTGTCTGGCTAAATGTGCAGCGTGAGCTTCGCCCCCGGCAAAAAAATTTGCTCAGGTGTTTCCAAAATCGCTGATTTTCGCCATTTATAGGCGATGAGTTTTCCCTCATCATTCGCTGGCATCGCCAGCGAAGCGCACCTTGACAACCAGGGCCACGTTTCCAGATCTGTCCAAACCGCGAAGATCTTCCTCTTCGGAAGGGAGCGCTGAAAGGACCGGCAGTGAGCCAAACAAGGTTTCTTGCCAGAGGCAGCAGTGATAATTAAGCCCGAACCAAACAACAATGAAATGAATCTTGGCCAAAAGCCACCATGACAAACGAATTTCAAGGATTGGAGGAAGAACAGTGACAGAAAAACAAAACCGCACAATTCACTACAGCTTCAAAGCAACGCCGGAAGAGGACGCCATCATTCAGAGAAAGATGAAAACCTTCGGGATCACCAATCAATCAGCCTTCATCCGCGCCATGGCATTGAACGGATATGTGCTGAAGCTGGACTTGCCTGAGCTGCATGATGCGGTTCGCCTGATGGGCAGCCTGAGCAACAATGTCAATCAAATCGCCAGACGGTTAAGCGAACACGGTTCCATCTTTGAAACGGAAATCGATGACATAACAGATCGGCAGAAAGAACTACGGACAATACTGAGCAGCATTCTTCACAGACTGGATCAAATTCAACATTGAAAGGAGCACTCATGGCAGCCACTTGCATCATGCCTATTCACATCAACAAAGGGAAAACTGCCCGGCAGAGCATTACTGCCCGTTTGGATTACATCATGAATCCGAAAAAGACGGACGGCGGAATTCTGGTTTTGACTTACGCTTGCTCGCCCGAGACGGCGGCGGATGAGTTCATGCTTTTCCGCCAGGAGTACCAGACGAACACAGGACGCACGCAGGAAAACGAAGTGATCGGCTATCATGTCCGGCAGGCTTTCAAACCCGAAGAGATCATACCGGAGGAAGCAAACGAGATCGGAAAAGAGCTGGCATCCCGGATGACCGACGATCAGTTCGCCTACGTCGTTGCGACACACATCGACAAACACCATATTCACAATCACATCATCATTTGTTCCACCGACCTGGAGGGGCAGCACAAATATCGGGATGTGAAGCAATCGGCAAAGGATCTGGCGGAGATCAGCGATTCACTCTGCCGGGAACACGGCCTGTCGGTGATTCAGAATCCACAGGATAAGACCGTTACCTACGATAAATGGCAAGGCAATCAGCGAAGGTTCACCCATCGGGATGAGCTGCGAATGATCATTGACGCCGTGCTGCGGATGCAGCCTGACGGCTTCGATGCGCTGATGCAGTTGCTGGAAGATGCCGGTTGCCGCATCAAGCGCGGCGCGCATATCAGCATCAAGCTGCCGGAGGGAAAGCGATATATCCGGCTCGATACCCTTGGATCGGAATACGATGAGACATCCTTGCGCCGGACGCTGGCACATGATCATGTGCACATTCCGAAAATCCCACGGGGCGATTTCAACGGAAGTCAGGTCAAGCGATTGATCGACATTGAAACAAAGCTTCACGCCGGCAAAGGAAAAGGTTATCAAGTCTGGGCTGAGCGAAACAACATCGACGCAAAAGCGCAGATGGTCATTTTCCTGAAAGAGCATCAGATCGATTCGCTGGAAGAGTTGAACGATCAGATTCAGGAGCTGACCAATCAGCAAAAAGAGTTGAAAGCAGCTCTCCGGGAAAAACAAAACCGAATGAAGGAGATCAACCGACAGCGGCAAACGATCCGGGATTACAGTCGAACAAAAGAAGTTTACACCCAGTATCGGGAATCCGGCTGGTCGGTGAAATTCTATCAGGAGCATCGGCAGGAGATCGAAGATCACAGAAACGCCCAGGCGGTCTACTCATCTCTCGATGGAAAGATACCGACGCTGAAAGAACTGACAGCAGAGTACGACGGGCTGAAGGAACGGAAAGAAAACGATCAGGCAGCACTGGACGAGCTGAAACCGAAGCTCACAGACCTGAAGCATATCCGGTATAACTACGAAATTCTGGAACGGGACAGTGCACCAAATAGTCACCAACATGTCATACCAAAAGATCACCACTACGATGAACACGGTGCCGACCACGATGACGAATCCCGCTGATTCGCATAAAAACCACAGCGCTTGCGCTGGTAAAAGGGGCTTGGGGGCCAGGCCATCCAACAAGCAAAGTGCAAAAGGTGCTACCTTTGCCCTGCTTGCTACTATGCTCCGGGGCTGGTTTCGGGAGAACAGGGAACCGTGTTCCCGAAAAAAAGAAATTTCATTTCGTGAAAACTTTTGGCCCAGAAACCCCAGTAAAACCGTTATTTTAAGAAATCGGAAAGACACAAAAATGCCAACAAAGCCTTACGCCGCAACGCTTTCCGAAGTTTTCAAAACGTGAAAACGATTTTGAAGGCCATGTGATATGGTGGCTGTGAAAGCCGAAGGTTAAGGCTTTATCCCCACGACTTCCCGTACAGGAAAAGCTATCCTGTGCGTTGACATAAAGCCGTCCTGCGTCATGCCGTCGCGAAGCATGATCCGAACGCAGGACGGCGGGATGTCCTCCTGCTGTGTGATCGGACATACAGCAGAAAGCACAACAGAAACATCAGCAACAGGAGGAAATAATGAGTTTACTTTTTACCCAAGTCAAATCCCAAGTTACCACCCGTCAGGCAGCAGAGCGCTACGGCGTTCCCGTGAATCGCAGTGGCATGGCCTACGCTCCATTCCACGATGACCGTCATCCTTCCATGAAAATCGACGAACGGTTTTACTGCTTCGGCTGCCACACCACCGGCGATGTGATCGACTTCACGGCAAAACTATTCGATCTTTCGCTGTATGACGCGGCGAAAAAGCTGGCGAATGATTTCAACATTCAGCCGCTGCCGCCGAGTCAAAGCACACCGATCCCGAAGCTACCCGCTGCTGTGATCGAAAGAAAAGAGGAACAGAGCGTACTCAAAATCCTGATCGAATACGAGCGGCTCCTGGAGAAATGGAAGGAAGAGTATGCTCCCTCTGATCCCACGGATGAAAATATTGATGACCGATTCGTGCATGCTGTTCATCACCTGCCGCCACTGAGCGATGCCATTGATCGTCTGCTTTCATCCGACCCGGACGAGCGGAAAGCAATCATGGATCACATCAGGAGCACGGATGCTGTTGCAAAAATTGAAGAGATCCTCAACGAAGGATGTCAGGAGGTGAAGAACAGTGGCCCAGAAAAAGATCGAGCGGCTTGATTCCTGGCCCGAATGGTTCACAGGCAAAACAATCAATGAGCCCATCTTCTGCCGTGAATTTCTGGAGCGTCACAAGCTGGCCTACACCGAGAATTCCTTCTTCACCACGGAAGGCAGGGTCACCAATGAGGACGCCATGCGGCAAACCATCTACCAGCAGTTGGAGCCTTTCATCGTCACCGGGATGAGCAAAAAGGTGGATGATATCATGAAGGATCTTCGCATCAAAGCCCAGGTGACAGGCTTGCTGCCACAGACAGATCGGGTTCATGTGCAGAATGGCACGGTGTTTCTGGACGGCAGCTTCATCGAAGCGAAGAATGAAATCGTCAGAAGCAGGTTCCCTGTTCGGTTCAACCCGAAAGTGAAAAAGCCGGAACGCTGGCTGAAATTTCTGTCAGAGCTGTTCTGGCCGGAGGACATTCCCACGTTTCAGGAGTTCATCGGGTACTGCCTGATTCCCAGCAACGCCGGACAGAAGATGATGGTGATCAAGGGCAGCGGCGGCGAAGGCAAGAGTCAGATCGGCCATGTGCTGTCCCGGATGTTCGGTCCCAACGCGAAGGACGGAAGCGTCGGAAAGATTTCTGAAAACCCTTTCGCCCGTGCAGACCTGGAACACATTCACCTGATGATCGACGACGACATGCGGCTGGAAGCGCTGAAGCAGACGAATTACATCAAAGCGATTGTCACAGCAAAGGGAAAAATGGATTTGGAACGGAAAGGAAAGCAGAGCTATCAGGGCTTCATGTACGCCCGCATCCTGGCCTTCTCCAACGGCGATCTGGTTTCCCTCTATGACCGCAGCGATGGCTTCTTCCGTCGGCAGCTGATCCTGACGACGAAGCGAAAGCCGCCGAACAGAATCGATGATCCCAACCTTTCGGAAAAGCTCTGTGAAGAAATGGAGGGCATCTTTCTCTGGGCGATGGCGGGATTGCTGCGGCTGGTGAAGAACAACTTCCAATTCACAGAGAGCAGTCGGGCCAAGCTGAACCGGGAGATGGTGAAGAAGGACGCCAACAACATCGAGCTGTTCCTAGAGTCGAAGGGATACATTGTCCGCGATCCGGAACGTTCCATCAGCTCTAAGGATCTGTACGCCGTGTACTGTACCTGGTGCGATGAAAACGCCTACCCGCCCATGAAGCGAAAGACGTTTGTGGAATATCTGAGCGCCAATGAGGAGAAGCTCGGCATTCACTACACCACCCATCTCACCAACAGCGCAGGCCGCGAGGTGAGAGGCTTCAGGGGGATTGGATCTATCATCAGCCCGTCGGGTTACATGCAAGGCGGATGGCAGAAGGTCGCTCCTGACGACAACCCGTTCAAAGATGCATAAAGCGATTTTTGCCCCAAACAAAGCGTCCATACGTCCGGACGCCAAGGGGAGAAAAACCAACTCTGTGTAACATCACCGGACGCATGGACGCATCAAAACGAGGAAAAAGCGCTTCTGTGCATTATGGGTTTTCACAGAAATCAAACAAGTCTTGTTACCTGTTGAAACGCTTTGGGAAAGAAAAAAACCTTATTTTTCAAGGGCTTCCGGGCACGAAAAAGGGCGATTTTGAAGGCAGACGATAAATACATCGTCTCCCTCAAAAATGGGGTTCTAACCGGTAACAAAACGGCAGGAGCAGACAAAAGAAGAAAGTTTACAACTTTTTATCGCTTTAAAGCGTGAAAGGATATTGACGATATGAATATGAGATTCTATACTAATGAACAGGTACATCAGATCGTGGATCAGCTGCTTCTGCAATTCGATGAGGCTGCTCCCGGTCCAGAGCCTGCGCACCTTAACAACGATATACCGCAACAATCTTCGCCTGAAAACAAAGTCACGCTGACAGTCTCCGAGGCCGCCGAGCTGATCGGGATCAGCAAACCCTCCATGTACGAAGTTGTCCGCACCGGGAAGGTACGGTCCGTGAAGGTGGGGAAAAAGATCCTGATATCGCGGCAGTCCCTGATGGATTGGTTGAAGAAAGGAGAAAACTATGGCGCTGAAGCGTGCTCACGGCGAAGGAAATCTGAGAAAAAGAAGCAATGGCACCTGGGAGGCCCGGGTCACCCTGGGCACCGATTCCAAGACGGGCAAGCTGATCAGCAAGAGCGTCTACGCCCGCACTCAGAAGGAGTGCTGGGAGAAGATGAAAGCGCTGCTGGGCATCGACGGAGGGCAGGCGGCTACCCCACCTGCCGCTCCCAAGGAGCCACCCAAGCCCCGGCCGGAGGATGTCATCACCGTGGGGCAATGGCTGGACACCTGGCTGAAGGAGTACCTGGCAGATGTAAAGCCCAATACGGCGCTCCAGTACGAATCCGTGGTGCGGCTGCATCTGAAGCCTGCCTTCGGAGACGTACTGCTCAAGAATCTGCGGACACCCATGATCCAGAAATTCTACAACAAGATGCGGGACGATGGAGTGAGCCCTAAGTACATCAAGAACATCCACGGCATCCTGCACCGGGCGCTGGACATGGCCATGCGGGTGGAGTATCTGACGAAGAACCCGTCCACCTACACCATCCGTCCCAAGGTGGTGGAGAAGCCGGTGGTGCCCCTGGACGCACCTGAACAGAAAAAGCTGTTCGAAGCGCTGAAAGGCAACCCCTTTGAGACGCTGTTTCTGACGGCCACCTTCACCGGGATGCGGATCGGCGAGCTGATCGGCCTGACCTGGGACTGCGTGGACTTCGAGAACAAAGTGATTTATGTGGAAAAGCAGCTGGTGCAGACCCGCAAGAAGGGACAGAAGTATCGCTTCGGCACCCTCAAAAACGGCAAGACCCGCGTCATTGCTCCCGCTCCCTACATCATGCAGGTGCTCAAAAAGCACAAAATCGCTCAGGCGGAGCAGCGGCTCCTGATGGGCGACCTTTGGAATCCGGGGGAGTTTCCCAATCTGGTTTTTACCCACAAAGACGGCAGTCATTACTCGCAGCCTACCATCTGGAAAGAATTCCAGGACATTCTGGCGGCTGCAGGCCTGGAGCACCATCGGGTGCACGATCTGCGCCACACCTTCGCGGTGAACAGCCTTCGGGCAGGGGACGACATCAAGACCCTGCAGGAAAACATGGGACACTATTCCGCGGCGTTCACGCTGGATCGCTACGGTCACGTGACGGACACCATGCGCCGCGAATCGGCAAACAGGATGCAGGCCTTCATTGAAAACATGTGATGATTGGGTATCGTTTGGGTACGGTTTGGGTATTTCCGCGCATAAAAAAATCGGAGCCCTTGATTTCTCAAGGGTTCCATGGTGCGAGTGGTGATACAGCATTTTTCAAAAAACACAGTAATATCAATGGTTTTAGGACACCCGAACAGCGAAATTACTTGTATTCCGCCCTCTTGAAACCGTCAATTTCAGCAGCTATTGCTCGGTTCATCTTCAGGTAAGGAGACGACATCCTTGCAATAATCAGTACATAGCGCGTCTGTTTACCCAAAGTGGCGCTTGGGTCGGCAGGCGCGCTATTTTTATGCCCAGATGCGGGCGAAGGAGGTGTTATTGTGAAAGCATATGGGAAGTCGTGGGGCTACAACGTATATGACTGCCGGTACTGCCTGTACCGGAAAGGGAAGCTAAAGGGCTGCGTCTACCCGGACGGCTGCTGCTGTCCCGTCCCGCAGAAGCCCGCAAGACGGAACGGCATAGAACAAGTTTACGAAGCAAATGCGGACAATGCCGCTCCCATTTCGGAGTGCGAGGGCTGTCCCTACGGAAGGGCTGCCCCCTGCATCGGATGGTGTACCAAAGAGGTCATGCGCGCCGCAGGGCTTCCAAAGGAGCGTGACAGAGGCCATGTATGACTATTTCTACGGCGCGGAAGCGGAACAGTTCTCCTTCTACCGCATCCCCAAGGTGCTGTTCACGGAGGAGCGGTTCAGAAGCGTTTCCGCAGAAGCCAAGGTGCTCTACGGTCTGCTCCTTGACCGTATGAGCCTGAGCTGCAAGAACGGCTGGCTGGATCAGGCGGGGCGTGTGTATATCATCTTCACCATCGAGGAGGTCATGACCGCCCTGGGCTGCGCCGACCAGAAGGCCGGAAAGCTGCTGCATGAGCTGGAGAGCAAATGCCGCCTCATCGAGCGCAAGCGGCAGGGGCTGGGCAAGCCCAACCTCATCTACGTCAAGAACTTTGTGGATAAAGCTGCGGATAACCCTGTGGATAACGCATCGGGCAGCACCGCGCCCTCCTCGGAATCACGATTCCAGAACCGTGAAAATCACGATTCAGGAGCAGTGAAAATCACGGATCAAGAATCGTTAAAATCACGATCTAATAATACTGAGAATAATGATACTGATTTTAGTGATACGGATTCCTTTCCCTTCACTTCGTTCAGGAGGGATCACGGGCGGGAAGCGAAAGGAAACGAAGCGGCTCTGAGAGAGCGGTACAGAGAGCTTATCGCGGAGAACATCGCCTACGACGCACTCCTGACAGACTATCCATACGAGCAGGACACGCTGGAAGAAATCCTGGAGCTGCTGGTGGATGTGGTCTGTACGACGAAAAGCTCCGTCCGCATTTCTGGCGACGATAAGCCCGCCGAGGTGGTCAGGAGCCAGTTTTTGAAGCTGAACAGCGAGCACGTCCGCTTTGTGGTGGGCGGGCTGAAGGAAAACACCACACGCATCCGCAATATGCGCCAGTATCTTTTAGCCACGCTGTATAACGCCCCTCTGACCATCGGGAACTACTACCGAAGCCTTGTCAGCCACGATATGTCGGAGGGCTTCATCTGAGCCGCAGGCCGCCGCCTGCGGCTTTGGCATTTTCAGGAGGTGATGCGACCGTGCCGAAACAGAAACCCAACGAACAGGTACAGCAGATACCGCTTTCAGAGATTCGTCCCTTCAAGAACCACCCCTTCAAGGTGACGGACGACGAGCTCATGCAGCAGACCATCGACAGCATCATGCAGGTGGGCGTTCTCAACCCCGCCATCATCCGCCCCGCACCGGAGGGCGGATACGAGATGGTAGCCGGACACAGGCGGCTCCATGCCGCAGACCTTGCGGGGCTGAAAACCATACCGGCCATCGTCCGCAATCTTGACGACGACGAGGCGGTGATCCTCATGGTGGACAGCAATTTGCAGCGGGAAACCATCAGCCCCATGGAACGGGCGCAGGCGTACAAAATGAAGCTGGAAGCGTTGAAGCATCAGGGAAAGCGGGTGGATTTAACTTGTGACCAAGTTGGGCACAAGTTAGATTCCAAAAAATCCATCCAAAAGGTTGCAGAAGATGCAGGTGAAAGTAAGACACAAGTGCAACGCTATATCCGTCTCACCGAGCTTCTGCCGGAGGTGCAGAAAAAGGTGGACAGCAAGGAGATCGCGTTCAGCCCCGCCGTGGAGCTGTCATACCTCACCCGCGACGAGCAGAAGCAGTTTCTGGACGCAATGGACTATTCCCAGAACACGCCCTCGCTTTCCCAGGCGCAGCGGCTCAAGAAGCTCAGCCGGGAGGGAAAATGCACGAAGGAGGCCATGCGCTCCATCATGTCCGAGGAAAAGAAGGAGGAACAGGAGCGCATCACGCTGAGCAGCGATACCCTCCGCAAATATTTCCCCCGAAGCTACACGCCCCTGCAAATGCAGCAGACCATCATCAAGCTGCTGGAGCAGTGGCAGAAAAAACAGCAGCGCCAAAACGAGCGCTGAGAAAGGCAGGTTTATCCATGAACGTAACCATCAACATCTACGGCGACGTACACATCCATTGCGACTGCTGCGACGAACGCGGCGTATATGACGACGACCTTGAGAAAAGCCCCGAAGCCCCATATGAAGATGCACCCGATACGGAGGATGACAGCGAAGAAACCGAGCTGTCCATTGCGGAAGCGGAAGCTGTGGTCAAGGCAGTGGCGGAGCTGCTCTTTCCCTTTCTTCCGGCTGAAATTGACGAGGGAGGCGGCGCGCATGAAGGAATTTGACGTGACCATCACCGAAACGCTGAAGCTCACCGTGTCCGTGCAGGCATCTTCCAAAGAGGAAGCCCAACAGATGGTAAGCGACCAGTGGCACGCCGGGGATCATATTCTGGATGCGGACAATTTTGTGGAGGTGGAGTTTGAGAGCAATGACGGCAAGGAAATCTCCGCCGAAAGAGCGCCGGACGACACCCTCGAGGTGCTCATGGTGGAGCCGGGCCAGTACCCGCGCGTGGAGCGTATCGGCTCCGACCTCGCCTCCTTGCAGAAGGCGGTGGACGGCTATATCGAAGCGATTTACCCATATGACGACCCCGTGGCGCTGATCTGCGGGGAGGAAGCCAAGCTGGAGGGCAAGCCCCTGAACCGCGCCCTGCGGGACGAGGACGGCGATATCTACGATATTGTGGCCGGTAAATTCTTCCTCTGCGGTCTGGGGGATGAGAACTTTGCGTCTCTGCCGAAGGAGCTGCAACAGAAATACGAGGAAAAGTTCCGTCAGCCGGAAGCCTTTTTGAAGATGGGCAGCAAGATCATGGCGATCCCCACCGAGCCCGCCAAGGCTGCGGGCAAAGGCAAGACCGCTCCGGTGACAGAGCGATGATAACACCAATCCCACTGCGAACGGAAGGAGGGAAAGCTCGTGCAGGAAGAAATTGAAAACAGAACTGTCACTCTGATCATCTCCGCCGTCAAGCTGACCGCACGGGAGCTGAAGGCCGGGATGGATAAATATCTTTCCGAAAAGAAGAGCAAAGCCATGGAAAAGGCGCGTGCCGCGCCTGAAAAGCCCAGCGGCAAGCAGACGGTGAGGCAGCTCATAGGGCAGAATCAGGGCGTATCCAACATTGAGATCACCAACAGCAATATCAAAGGCTTTGAGCGCATAGCTCGGAAATACGGCGTGGATTTTGCCGTTAAGAAAGACCGCAGCGTTTCACCGCCGAAATACTTTGTGTTCTTTAAGGCGAGGGATGCGGACGCACTGACGGCGGCGTTCAAGGAATACACGGCATATGAGCTTAAACGCGCCGCCAAAGCGCAGAACCGTCCCTCCGTGCTGGCGCATCTGCAAGCACTCAAGGCGAAGGTTCAGGCTATTACGCCGGGTAAATCCCGAAACCAGAACAGGGGCATCACGATATGAAGAAACCTCTGAATATCAAGAAGTTCCTGCTGCCCAATATCCCGTATGTCTTTATCGCCCTCTTTGCCACCAAGCTGGGGCAGGCGTGGCGGCTTGCCCCCGGCATGGACTTCTCGGGAAAGACGCTGCACCTCATGGAGGGCTTCGCCGCCGCGTTTCAATCGGCGCTGCCCAGCTTCCACCCCATCGACCTGTGCGTGGGCGTTGCAGCCGCTCTGCTCATTCGGCTTATCGTGTACGTCAAGGGCAAAAACGCCAAGAAATTCCGCAAAAATCTGGAATACGGCTCTGCCCGTTGGGGCAAGCCCGAGGATATCGCCCCTTACGTCGATCCGAAGTTTGAGAACAACGTCATTCTCACCCAGACCGAGCGGCTCATGATGTCCAACCGCCCCAAAGACCCCAAGACGGCGCGGAACAAAAACGTGCTGGTGGTGGGCGGCTCCGGCAGCGGCAAGACGCGGTTTTTCATTAAGCCGAATCTTATGCAATGCCACAGTTCATACGTCGTTACCGATCCCAAGGGCAGCATCGCCGTGGAGTGCGGAAAGCTCATGCTCCGCAATGGCTACAAGGTGAAGATATTCAATTCCATCAACTTCAAGAAGTCCCACCATTACAACCCCTTTGCGTATATCCACAGCGAGAAGGATATTTTGAAGCTGGTCACGACCCTCATCGCCAACACCAAGGGGGACGGGAAATCCGGGGACGACTTCTGGCAGAAGGCCGAGACGCTGCTCTACACCGCCCTCATCGGCTATATCCACTACGAAGCCCCCGAGGAGGAACAGAACTTCGCCACGCTCATCGAGTTCATCAACGCCATGGAGGTACGCGAGGACGATGAGACCTTTGAGAACAACGTGGATCTGGCCTTCAAGGAGCTGGCAAGCCGGGAGCCGAATCACTTCGCCGTGCGGCAATATAAAAAATACAAATTAGCGGCGGGCAAAACAGCTAAGTCGATCAATATTTCCTGCGGCGCGCGCCTTGCGCCCTTCGATATCCAGGAGCTGCGGGAGATCACCATGTACGACGAGCTGGAGCTGGACACCCTTGGCGACCGGAAAACAGCGCTGTTTCTCATCATGAGCGACACCGACAGCACCTTCAACTTCCTTATCTCCATGATTTACAGCCAGTTATTCAACCTGCTGTGCGAAAAGGCCGACGACGTGTACGGCGGCAGGCTCCCCGTCCATGTGCGCTGCCTCATCGACGAGTGCGCCAACATCGGGCAGATACCGAACCTGGAGAAGCTCATGGCTACCATCCGCAGCCGCGAGATTTCCGCCTGTCTCGTCTTGCAAGCCCAAAGCCAGCTAAAGGCGCTGTACAAGGACAACGCCGACACCATCATCGGCAACTGCGACAGCTCCATCTTTTTGGGCGGCAAGGAGCCCGGTACGCTGAAGGAGCTGAATCAGGCGCTGGGGAAAGAGACCATCGACACCTTTAACACCGGCGAGAGCCGTGGACGGGAGGTGTCCCACAGCCTGAACTATCAGAAGCTGGGCAAAGACCTTGCCACGATAGACGAGCTGGCGGTGCTGGACGGCGGCAAGTGCATCTTGCAGCTTCGGGGCGTGCGCCCCTTCCTCTCGGATAAGTACGACATCACCCGTCACCCCAATTATAAGTATCTGTCGGACGCAAACCCAAGGAACGCCTTTGATATCGAGAAATACCTCTCCACAAGGCTGGTGCCGAAAGCGGATGAGGTCTACGAGGTGTTCGACGCGGGCCGCGTCTGAGCGTACAAGCCCGCCGCCCTCATGCGGCGGCTTTTCATATAGATACAGATGAGAAAAGACGCTTCCTCGCTTGCAGGGTCGGAACGAATCCACGAACTAAAATTTGAAAGGAGAAGCCGGAATCGGGGCTGCATCGCAGCTTTCGCTCCGGCGCCTGCTGTATCCGCGAGATTTCAACACAACCAACACCCAATGATTCCGGCAACACAAATATGGAATTTTTCAACTCTGCTGTCGGCGTTCTCCAGACCCTCGTCATCGCCCTCGGTGCCGGTCTCGGCATCTGGGGAGCCATCAACCTGCTGGAAGGCTACGGAAACGACAACCCCGGCGCTAAAAGTCAGGGCATGAAACAGCTCATGGCGGGCGGCGGCGTGGCGCTCATCGGCGTCATCCTCGTTCCCCTGCTCTCCGGCCTGTTCGGTTAATCGCCCGCACAAATCCTTCGCAGCGTCCGCCCCTCTGGGCGGGCGCTGCGGGAAAGGAGGGTAAAGCCCATTGGATTTGATATGGCAGAAATTCACCGAATGGCTGAAGAAGCTGCTGGTCAGCGGCATCATGGACAACGTGAACGGACTGTTTGACAACGTGAACAGCCGCGTGGCGGGCATCGCCGGGCAGGTGGGCGCAACGCCCCAGGGCTGGAACAGCGGCGTCTACGGCATGATCCGAACGCTGTCGGACAATGTGATTTTGCCCATCGCGGGCGTTGTCCTGGCCTTTGTCATGACGCTGGAGCTGATTCAGCTCATTACGGAAAAGAACAATATGCACGACGTGGACACCTGGATGTTCTTCAAGTGGATATTCAAGACCGCCTGCGCCGTGCTCATCGTCACCAACACATGGAACATCGTCATGGGCGTGTTCGAAGCGGCTCAGAGCGTTGTCAACAGCGCGTCGGGCATCATCATATCGGACACGTCTCTGACGTTTAACGAGCATATCGCGGGATTTGAAGCTGCGCTTGCGGAAATGGAGGTCTGGTCGCTGCTGGGGCTGTGGTTGGAGTCCGTGGTCGTGCATCTTTCCATGTGGGCGCTGACCATCTGCATCTTCATCATCTGCTACGGCAGAATGATCGAAATCTACTGCGTGACCTCCATTGCACCCATCCCTATGGCGACCATGGTCAACCGTGAATGGGGGCAGATGGGCCAGAATTACCTCAGAAGCCTGCTGGCGCTGGGGTTTCAGGGCTTCCTTATCATCGTCTGCGTGGCGATTTACGCGGTGCTGATCCAGAACATCGTGGTGGAAAGCAGCGTCTCGGCAGCCATATGGACGTGCATGGGGTACACGGTGCTGCTGTGCTTCACGCTGTTTAAGACGAGCTCCCTTGCCAGGAGCCTGTTCCACGCCCACTGACGGAGGTGATGAAATTTGGCATACGTTCCCGTACCCAAGGACTTGAACGCGGTGAAAACCAAGGTCATGTTCAATTTAACAAAACGGCAGATTCTGTGCTTCGGCGGCGGCGCGCTCATCGGCGTACCGCTTTTCTTTCTGCTCAAGGGGCATATCGGCAGCAGCGCGGCGGCTCTTTGCATGATGCTGGTCATGCTGCCCTTCTTCCTGCTGGCCATGTATGAAAAGAACGGTCAGCCGCCGGAGAAGCTCATCCGCAACATCGTGCAGGTGTGCTTCCTGCGCCCCAAACAGCGCCCGTACAGGACGAACAATTTCTACGACCTGCTGAACCGGCAGGATATTTTGGATAAGGAGGTCTACGCGATTGTCCACAAACAAAAACCCCGCAAGAAAGCTCACACGAGCCGAGCGAAAGCAGATCGACGCGGCGATTGCAAGAGCCAAGCGTCAGGATAAGCGAAAGAAGTCCGCCCAGGACAGCATCCCTTTTCAGCGGATGTATCCCGACGGCGTGTGCCGCGTGACGGACAATTACTACACGAAAACCGTGCAGTTTCAGGATATCAACTACCAGCTCAACCAGAACGAGGACAAGACCGCCATTTTCGACGGCTGGTGCGACTTCCTCAACTATTTTGATTCCTCCATCCGCTTCCAGCTCTCCTTCATCAACCTCTCCGCCACGCGGGACACCTACGCCCGGCGCATCGCCATCCCCTTGCAGGGCGACTGCTTCGACAAGCTCCGTACCGAGTACACCGGGATGCTGCAAAGCCAGCTTGCCAGAGGCAACAACGGGCTGATCAAGACCAAGTACCTGACCTTCGGTGTGGAGGCGGACAGCCTGAAAGCCGCAAAGCCCCGATTGGAGCGCATCGAGACGGATATCCTCAACAACTTCCGCCGTCTGGGCGTGCAGGCGGAAGCCCTGAACGGGATGGAGCGCCTGCGCCTGCTGCACGGGATGCTCCACATGGACGAGCCGCAGCCCTTCCGCTTTTCGTGGGACTGGCTGGCTCCCTCCGGGCTGTCGGTGAAGGACTTCATCGCGCCCAGCGCCTTTGAGTTCAAGACCGGCAGCAGCTTCGGCGTGGGCAGCAAGACCGGCTGCGTATCCTTCTTACAGATTTTAGCGCCGGAGCTCAACGACCGGATGCTGGCGGATTTTCTGGATATGGAAAGCTCCCTTATCGTCAGTATGCATGTCCAGTCCGTGGATCAGGTGAAGGCAATCAAGACCATCAAGCGCAAGATCACCGACTTGCAGAAGATGACCATTGAGGAGCAGAAAAAGGCTGTGCGCTCCGGCTACGATATGGATATTATCCCCTCCGACCTTGCCACCTACGGCACGGAGGCGAAAAAGCTCTTGCAGGAGCTGCAAAGCCGCAACGAGCGTATGTTCCTTTTGACCTTCCTTGTGGTGAACGTGGCGGACAACAGGCAGCGCCTCGGCAACAACGTCTTTCAGGCGGGCTCCATCGCCCAGAAGTACAACTGCCAGCTCACGCGGCTGGACTTCCAGCAGGAGGAGGGCTTCATGTCCGCGCTTCCGCTGGGGTATAACCAGATCGAGATCCAGCGGGGGCTGACCACCTCCAGCGTGGCGATTTTTGTGCCGTTTACCACCCAGGAGCTGTTTCAGGACGGGAAGGAAGCCCTGTACTGCGGGCTGAACGCCCTTTCCAACAACCTCATCATGGTGGACAGAAAGCTGCTGAAAAACCCCAACGGGCTGATCTTGGGCACGCCCGGAAGCGGCAAGTCCTTCTCCGCCAAGCGGGAGATCGCCAACGTGTTCCTCGTCACAAACGACGATATCATCATCTGCGACCCGGAGGCGGAGTACGGGCCGCTGGTGGAGCACCTGCACGGGCAGGTGGTGAAGATCTCGCCCACCTCCACCGACTACCTGAACCCCATGGATTTGAACCTGAATTACAGCGACGACGAAAACCCGCTGAGCCTGAAATCCGACTTCATCCTGTCCCTGTGCGAGCTGATCGTGGGCGGCAAGGACGGCCTCATGCCGGTGGAAAAGACCATCATCGACCGCTGTGTGCGCTCTGTTTACCGGGAATACCTGAGCGACCCCCGCCCGGAAAAGATGCCGATTTTAGAGGACTTGTACAACGAGCTTCGCAGGCAGGACGAAAAGGAAGCGCAGTATATCGCCACGGCGCTGGAAATCTACGTCACCGGCTCTCTCAACGTGTTCAACCACCGCAGCAACGTGAATATCGAAAACCGCGTGGTCAGCTTCGATATCAAGGAGCTGGGAAAGCAGCTCAAAAAGATCGGGATGCTGGTGGTGCAGGACGCGGTGTGGAACCGCGTCACGATCAACCGGGAGCAGCGCAAGTCCACCCGCTACTATATCGACGAAATGCACCTTCTTTTGAAGGAGGAGCAGACCGCCGCGTATACGGTGGAGATATGGAAGCGCTTCCGCAAGTGGGGCGGCGTTCCCACGGGCATCACCCAGAACGTCAAAGACCTGCTCTCCAGCCGTGAGGTGGAGAACATCTTTGAAAACTCCGACTATGTGTATATGCTCAACCAGGCTTCCGGCGACCGGCAGATTCTTGCAAAGCAGCTCAACATCTCGCCCCATCAGCTCTCGTATGTGACCCAATCCGCCGAGGGCGAGGGGCTTTTGTTCTACGGCAGCGTGATCCTGCCCTTCGTAGACCGCTTTCCCAAGGATACGGAGCTGTACAAAATCATCACGACAAAATTGTCCGACCTCTCCGAACAAACCGGGGAGGAAGCGAAGGACGCCATTACAGAGTAAGGAAGGAGAAAAGACTATGGATAACCACCTTATGATTTTTGAAAGCGCAGATTTTGGTCGGGTACGTTCCGTGCTGAAAGACGGAGCTCCTTGGTTTGTTGCGGTTGATGTGTGCAAAGCTCTCGGATTGAACCAGGTTACGCGCGCAATGTCCAGATTGGACTCGGATGAAGGTGGGTTACTTGAAGTACCCCACCCCCAGAACGCCGATAAGACGATTGAAATAAATGCAGTAAGTGAAGCCGGACTCTATCATTTGATCCTTTGTTCCAAAAAGCCGGAAGCGAAAGCCTTCAAGCGCTGGATCACCCATGAGGTCATTCCCTCCATCCGCAAGCACGGCGCGTATATGACGGACAGCCTGTTGGATGCGCTGGAGGCGCACCCCGAGGCCGTGCCGGAGTACCTGAACCGCCTGCGCAGCGAAAACGCCCGAAACCGGGAGCTGAACCGCCGTCTCCGGATTGCCCTCCCCAAAGCGGAGTATTACGACGCCTTTGTTGACCCTGCAGACTGCACCAACATCCGCACCACCGCCAAGGAGCTGGGCGTTCCCGAAAAGCAGTTTACCCGGTATCTGGAGGAAAAGAAGTATCTGTTCCGGGACAAGAACCGCAAGCTCTTTCCCCGTGCGGTCAAAAAGAGCGCCGGTCTGTTTCTGGTGAGGGACTTCTACACCGAGCGCGGCAAGCTGGGACACTATACCCTCATCACCCCGGCGGGCAAGCGGCATTTTCTGGAGAGAACGGATGAAATTCTGTTTGAATAACGCTTTTAACCCATCAGCAGTCCCATCAGGAGGTGATGAATATGGCAAAACGCTCGCCAAGGCTGATTTTCACCGAGGAAGAACGCGCCCTGCCGGAGCTGGAGCGCGTCGTCCGCAAGGCGGACAGGGCGGCGGTTAAGCTGGAAAAGGCCGAAGCGAAAATCCCCAAGAAAACCGTTAAGGTCAAAAAGCGCGTTGTGGACAGTGAGAGCGGCAAGGTCATGACGCGCCTTTTCTTTGAGGAGACGGACAAAAAGCGTCCGCCCTCCAAGCTGGCGCACGCCGCAAGGAAAGCGCCGCTGGATACCGTCCGCAGCGCAGTCCACCGCAAGCTCCGGGAGGAGGGCGATGACAACCCCGGCACGGAGGCGGCGAACACCCTGACCGAGACGGCGGAGCGCACCTGGCGCATTGCGGAATCGGCGCACCGCTCCCATGCGGAAAAGCCCTACCGCAAAGCGGACAAGGCGGAAGCCGCCGCAGACAAAGCCAATCTCAAGGCGCTGAACAAACAGTACGAGCAGGAATACGGCAGGGCTTCCAACCCCTTCTCCCGCTGGCAGCAGAAGCAGGCTATTAAAAAGGAATACGCCGCCGCAAAAGCGGGAAACGGCGCAAGGAATACCGTCAAAGCGTCCGAGACCACCGCAAAGGCGGCAAAGCGCGCCGCCGAGGGAAGCAAGGAACTCGGCAGCTTTTTTGTCCGGCACAAGAAGGGCTTCCTCATCGCGGGCGGCGTCGCCGCCGCGATACTGCTGCTCATGACCTGCATTTCCTCCTGCTCCACGCTGTTTCAGGGCGGGGCGTCCGGCATTGCGGCCTCCACCTATCCGCTGGAGGATGCGGATATGCTGGCGGCGGAAGCCGCCTACTGCGCCATGGAGGACGAGCTGCGGGAATACCTGAACAGCTACGAAAGCACCCACGATTACGACGAGTACCACTTCGACTTGGACGAGATTGAGCACGACCCCTATGTGCTCATTTCCATGATTACCGCCCTCAAGGGCGGAGAATGGACGATTGACGAAATAGGCGGGATTCTGGAGACGCTGTTTGAAAAGCAGTATATCTTAACGGAAACCGTCACCACGGAAACCAGATACCGCACCGAAACGCATATCGGCTACTACACCGACGAAAACGGCAATCTGCAAAGCTACGAGTACGAGGCGGAGGTTCCCTACACCTACTATATCTGCCATGTGGAGCTGGAAAATTTCAACCTCTCCCATGTGCCGGTGCATATCATGTCCCACGATCAGCTCTCCATGTACGCCGTGTATATGAGCGTGCTGGGCAACCGCCCCGACCTGTTCCCCGGCTCCCCGTATGTGAACCGGTACTACCACACCCAGTATGAGAAGTACGAGATACCCCCGGAAGCGCTGGCGGACGAGCAGTTCGCCGCCATCATCAAGGAAGCGGAGAAGTATCTGGGCTACCCCTACGTCTGGGGCGGCAGCTCGCCGGACACCTCCTTCGACTGCTCCGGCTTCGTTTCGTATGTCTACAACAACTGCGGTCTGCATTGGAACTTCGGCAGGCTGGGCGCGGAGGGGCTGCGGGGCATGTGCGCCTACGTCTCCCCGGAAAGCGCCCGTCCCGGCGACCTTATTTTCTTTGAAAAGACCTACGACACCGCAGGCGCGTCCCATGTAGGCATCTATGTGGGCAATAACAGGATGCTCCACTGCGGCGACCCCATTCACTACGCTTCCATCGACACGAGCTACTGGCGAAGCCATTTTCTCCAGTTTGGCAGATTACCTTAACAACAACCATATCAACGCAAAAAGGAGGATGTTATGAACCCGCGACTTGAAAAGCTGCGTCAGGAGCGCGAGAAGCTGGCGGAAAAGCTCACATCGCTGACCGCACGGCTCAAAGCCCTGGACGAGCAGATTCTGAAGCTGGAAAACACGGATATTGTGGGCATTGTCCGCGAGAACGGGCTGACCATCGAGCAGCTCGCGGCGCTGATGGCGATGCTGGAAAAGCGTCCCACGGCGGCGCTGCCCGACGAATACAGAAAAACGGAGGATTTTGTGGATGAAGAATAAATGGAGATTTTTTGCCGTGACGCTGGCCGTCGTGCTCTGCATGACGGTCTTTTCCGTTACGGCCTATGCAGGCGGCGGCGATATGGTCGATTCAACAATGGGCGACCCGACCATGGAAACCCCAACTGCAACTACACAGCCGGAGAATACGAATACCGGTGAGCAGACCCCAAACGGACAGATCCTGACCGTGTTTGTGACCGAAAACGCGGACGGAAGCCATACCGTGACCATCGGGGATCGGAGCTGGACGCTTCCCGCCAAACGGGAGCAGGCCGGAAAGGTGGTCAACGTCCGCACCTATTTGAACCTGCGCACCGGCCCCGGCACGGACTACACTGTGATTGGGCATCTGCTCAACGGCGCGGAGGTGAAGGTGCTGGAGGAAAGCAATGGCTGGTATAAGGTAGTCGTGCCGGAGCAGACCGGCTATGTATACGGCAAATACCTTGACGTCATGAACGCGCCGACAGAAAACAGCGGAAGCGATACGGATACGGCGGGGCTGCCGGAGATACTGCTGCAATATTACACCGTTGCCGGAGGTTCCGCGCCCCTGACCCCGGACGGCAACCTGACGCTCATGGACGACATCGGCTCCGCTTTCGGCGCAGGCAAGCAGTTCATCACCGTGACGACCAAGGGCGGCAACACCTTTTATCTCATCATCGACCGGGACGATAAGGGCAATGAGAACGTTCATTTCCTGAATCTTGTGGACGAGACCGACCTGCTGGCGCTGACCAAGGACGGCGAGAGCATCGTCCCTGCCTGCACCTGCACGGACAAATGCGCCGTTGGCAAGATCAACACGGGCTGCAAGGTGTGCAGAACCAATATGAGTGAGTGCGCGGGTAAGGAGCAAGCCGCAGAAATTACGCCCCAGCCCGCCGAGCCTGCGGAGACCGCGCCCGAAAAGAGTACCGGCAGCGCGGGGCTTGTTGTGGTCATCCTCCTGCTTCTGCTGGGCGGCGGCGGTGCGCTGTACTGGTTCAAGCTCCGCAAGCCCAAGGCCGACACCCGTGGGGCGGACGATCTGGACGATTACGACTACGGCGAGGACGAGGAAGAAGAGGATTACGAGTTTGAAGATGAAAACACTGCTGACAGTGAGGAGGACAAAAACCAATGATGAATACGACCTGTTACCGGCTTGTTGTGTGTGAAAAGCCCTCCGTGGCAAGGAGCATCGGCGCCGTTCTTGGCGCAGGCAAACGCGAGGACGGCTTTCTTTCGGGCGGCGGCTATCTCGTTTCCTGGTGCTTCGGGCATCTTGCGGAGCTTTCGGATGCGGACGCTTACGACGAGAAGTTCGGCAAATGGCGAAGGGAGGACTTGCCCATCCTGCCGGATAGCTGGCAGTACACCGTGGCGAGGGACAAGCAGAAGCAGATGAACACCCTGCGCGCCCTCATGCACAGGGAGGACGTTTGCGAGGTCATCAACGCCTGCGACGCCGGGCGCGAGGGCGAGCTGATCTTCCGCACGGCGTATAATCTCAACAACTGCCGCAAGCGCGTAAGGCGGCTCTGGATCTCCTCCATGGAGGATGCGGCTATCCTTCAGGGCTTTGAAAATCTCCGCGACGGCGCGGAGTACGACAACCTCTACGCCTCCGCCCTCTGCCGCAGCAAGGCGGACTGGCTGGTGGGCATCAACGCCACCCGCCTGTTTTCCGTGATGTATCATCGCACCCTGAACGTGGGGCGCGTGGTATCGCCTACCCTTGCACTGCTGGTGCAGCGGGAAGCGGAAATAAGCGCCTTTCAGCCGGAGACCTTTTACACGGTCAATCTTATTTTCGATACCTTTTCCGCCGTGGGCGAAAAATATGAGGACAGGGCGGAAGCCGAAGCGCAGGCGAAGAAATGTAATAATGACACGGCGACCGTCACAAACGTGGAGCGAAAGGAAAAGACTGAAAAAGCCCCGGCGCTCTACGACCTTACCACCCTCCAGCGGGACGCGAACCGCTTGCTTGGGTACACGGCGCAGCAGTCGCTGGATTATCTGCAAAGCCTGTATGAAAAGAAGCTCTGCACCTACCCCCGCACCGACAGCCGCTACCTCACCGACGATATGGAGGGCGGCGTAAACGCGCTGGCGCTGTGCTGTGCGGGCATCTGCGGCACGGAGCCGCCCGCAGCCGTCTGTTCGGGGCAGGTGTGCAGCAGCAAAAAGGTCAGCGACCACCACGCCGTCGTTCCCACGATGGCGGCGGGCGAAACGGACTTGGAGGCGCTGCCCGCAGGCGAACGGGAGCTGCTGCGCCTTGTTTCCCGTCAGGTGTTTATGGCGGTCAGCGCGCCCTTCGTCTATCTGGAGACCGAGGCAAGGCTGGACTGCGGCGGAAATGCCTTTTCTGCCAAGGGGAAAACGGTGATTCAGCTCGGTTGGAAAGCATATGCGGATGCGGAGCTTACAGACAAGACCCTCCCGGAGCTTTCCGAGGGACAGTCGCTTCCCGTTTCCTTCTGCGCAGTCAAAGAGGGAAAAACGACCCCGCCCAAACACTTCACCGAGGATACGCTTCTGTCGGCCATGGAGACGGCGGGCAAAGAGGATATGCCGGAAGCTGCGGAGCGGCGCGGGCTGGGAACCCCCGCGACAAGGGCGGCGGTCATTGAAAAGCTGGTGGCCACGGGCTTTGCGGAGCGCAGAAAGGCGAAAAAATCTGTACGCCTCGTTCCCACCGAAGCGGGCGTGTCCCTCATTACCGTGCTGCCCGAACAGCTCCAGTCCCCGCTGCTCACCGCCGAATGGGAGCACCGCCTCAAGGAGATCGAATGCAGCGAGCTGGGCGCGGACGAGTTCCTCGCCGGCATCTGCGATATGGTCGCAGCGCTGGTTCGGGACGCTGCGCCTGTGGACGGCGCGGAGGTGCTGTTCCCCTCCGGCAGACCCGTTGTGGGCAAATGCCCCCGCTGCGGCGCGGAGGTCACGGAGAGCAAAAACGGCTATTTCTGCGAGAGACGGAGCTGCAAGTTCGGGCTGTGGCGGGACAACCGCTTCCTTGCCGCCAAGAAGATCAGCCTGACGAAGAAGATGGCTTCCTCGCTCCTGACGCAGGGACGCGCCTACGCCAGCGGTATCTACTCCGAGAAAACCGGCAAGACCTACGACGCATTCATCGTGCTGGAGGACGACGGTGCGCGTTCCTCCTATAAGCTGGACTTCACCAAATGACCCTCGCAGGCTCCCGCACGGGCGTTTCGTTCCCCTGCGGGAGCCGCTGTTTTTACCATGATCCAAAGGAGGTATGCACGAAATGGCTGAAAAACAGACCAACAAGGAACGGCTCAAGGACATCACCGACAGCATCGAGACGGGCATAAAGGAGCTGTTCGAGAGCGACAGATACAGGCAGTACCTTGCCACCATGAGCCGCTTTCACAAGTACAGCGTCAACAACACCATGCTCATCTATATGCAGCGCCCCGACGCCACCCATGTGGCCGGCTTCAACAAATGGCGCGACCAGTTTGGAAGAAGCGTCAAAAAGGGCGAAAAGGGCATTAAGATCATCGCCCCCACGCCCTTCAAGAAGAAAATCGAGCAGCAGAAATTAGACCCCGACACCAAGCTCCCCCTGCGGGACGAGAACGGCGATATTATCACGGAGGAAAAGACGGTGCAAATTCCCATGTACAGGCCCGTGGTGGTGTTCGACGTGCAGCAGACCGCAGGCAAGCCCCTGCCGGAGCTGGCGGCGAACCTTACGGGGGACGTGCAGAATTACGGGGTGTTCATGGAAGCTCTGCGCCGCAGCGCGCCTGTCCCCATCTGCTTTGAGAAGCTGGCGGAGAATATGGACGGATACTTCTCCGTGGACAAACAGCGCATCGTCCTCAGAGAAGGCATGAGCGAGGTACAGACGGTCTGCGCCGCCGTCCATGAGATCGCCCACTCCAAGCTCCACAATAAGGACGAAATCGGAGAAAAATATCAGCAGATTGAGCTGTTCGGCAAGCCCGCGCTGTTTTCAAACGGGCGCATCGACAGAGAGAAGCTGCCGGAGGGGCTGTACTGCTATGACCTGCGCGGCTCGGATGACGATCCGGGTGTGCCGGTAACGCTTGAAAGCCATGTCACCGTCAATCACGCTGCCTCCGTCATCACAGCAGCGCCCATTGAGCTGCCGGAGCAGGGCTTTTTGTATCTGGGCGAGGACGGGCTGAACTTCACGGGCGGCGAGCAGACCGTGAAGGAGTTTTTGCACGCACAGTACCCGGAAAAGGCAAAGCTCTCCCGCGCCGCCGAGGAGATTCAGGCGGAGAGCATCTCCTTCGCCGTCTGCGCCTATTACGGCATTGAGACAGGCGAAAACAGCTTCGGGTATCTGGCGACCTGGGCAAAGGACAGGGAGCTGACCGAGCTTCGCGCATCGCTGGAGACCATCAACAGAACCTCATCCTCCCTGATTACGGATATCGACCGCCATTACGCGGAAATCTGCAAGGAGCGCGGGCTGGATAAGGAGACGGAGAGCCTTGCCGCCCAGCCGGTGCAGGAGATCGCCGTGCAGGAGCCGGAGCCGGTCACAGCGCCGGACAACGGCTGCGTCCTCGACCCTGCGATTTCTGTTGAGAGCATGAACGCCTACGGCTACACCGATTCCAATATGCTGCCGCTGACAAAGGAGCGCGCGCTGGAGCTCATGGAACGGGACGTGAGCGTGTATATGCTTCACACGGACAACACCGAGGCCATGGCGTTCGATGCGGAGGAAGTCCGCAGCTTTGACGGCATCTTCGGTGTGGAAGCCTCCGAATGGGAGACGGTCAAAGACCGCTTCGCACCGCCGGACTATGAAAAGGCGTTCCTCAGTAACCCCGCCGACAGCTTTATAATCTACCAGCTCAGGGGCAGCGACGACACGGCGCAGCTCCGTTTTATGAACGCCGAGTATCTGGAGAAGAAGGGGCTTTCCATTGAAAAGGGAAATTACGCCGCCGTCTATGCGGGAAACCTTGACCGCAGGGGCGATACGCAGGACAGGTTGGACGAGCTGTATGAGACCTTCAACCTCCGCCGCCCGGAGGATTTTCGCGGCCATAGCCTGTCCGTCAGCGACATCGTGGCGCTGAAGCAGAACGGCGTGGTATCCTGTCATTACGTGGATTCCCGGGGCTTCAAGGCGCTGCCCGACTTCCTAAAGCCGGAAAACTATCTCAAAAACGCGGAGATGGCCATGGAGGACGACTACGGCATGATCGACGGCGTTATCAACAACGGGCCGAAGCAGACCGTGGCGGAGCTGGAGGAACAGGCAAAGTCCGGCAAGCCCATCTCCCTCATGGAGCTGGCGCAGGCGGCGCGCCGGGAACAGGCGCAAGCGTCACGGCAGGAGAAGAAGCCCTCCGTGCTGGTAAAGCTCTGTCCTCCCGTCAACGAGCCGAAAAAGACAGCGCGTTCAAAGCGCGCGGAAAGAGAGCTGCTATGATGAATTTTACCAACGATGAAATGAACCTCATGTGCATCTACCAGAGCGACAGCCGCAGCGGGCTGATTGCCGCCCTCACCGAAATGCGCGGATACCTGGACGAGGACGAAGCCGAGCTGCGGAATCTGACCGACAGCGCCCTGCAAAAGCTGGGCGAAATCACCGACGAGGACTTCGCGGAGCTGGAGCTGGTGCCGGACTTCGACACGGACGAATAAGGCGGATGCGGCGGGAGCGGCCTTCGGGTCGCTCCCGTTTTGCTTCCGCAATTCTATTTCCCAAAATCGAAAAAGTTTTAATTTTGGGAAATAGAACATCGACATATAAGAGAAAGCGTCCCGTTTCCTGCATAGGATTCGGGACGTTTTCGGATATACCGCCCCCCTACATAGAGCGTCCGGTCCGGGCGCTCTAAATTTATGCCATGAAGGAGGAGCAATATGCCGAGCAAGCTACAAACGTATATGCAGATGGCGGACGAGGCGCAGCGGCAGATCACCGGCAGCTACCGGGGCTGGACGGGCTTTCTCACCACCGCCGCAAGGCTGTACAAATACCCCTACGCCGAGCAGGTCATGATCCACGCCCAGCGTCCGGACGCCACCGCCTGCGCGGAGTACGACTTCTGGAACGAAAAGATGGGTCGGTATGTCCGCAGGGGCTCCAAGGGCATTGCCCTCATTGACAGCAGCGGCGAAAGGCCGAGGCTTCGGTATGTGTTCGACGTGTCCGACACGGGCGGCAGAGAATTTTCAAAGAGCCGCTACCTGTGGGAATACCGGGAGGAACACGCGGATGCGGTAAGCGCCATGCTGGAAAGCCGCTACGGTGTGGACGGGAAAGGAGGGCTTCCCAACCAGCTTGAGCGCATCGCGTCTCAGCTTGCGGAGGAATACTGGCGGGACTATAAGCAGGATATCCTCGCCATCGTTGACGATTCCTTTCTTTACGGGTATGATGAATTTAACGTAGGAGCGGCCTTCCAAAGCGCCGCCGCCGTCAGCATCGCCTACTCGCTCATGTCCCGCTGCGGGCTTGAAGCGGACGACCGCTTCGAGCATGAGGACTTCCTGAGCATCTTCGATTTCAACACCCCGGAAGCCGCCGCCGAGCTGGGCACGGCGGTGAGCAGGATCAACGGAGAGGTGCTGCGGCAGATCGAAGTCACCATCAAGAATTACGAGCGCGAGAAACTCGCGGAAAGGAGCCATAGCCATGACAGAACTGACCTACACCAAGAACGGGGACTACCTGATTCCCGATCTGACGCTGAGCGAGACGCCGGAGGACGCGAGACCCCTGGGCAAGTACGGGAGACTGCGCAGGAGCTACCTTCAGGAGCACAGACCGGGGCTGTACAGCCGTCTGGTGCTGTCGGAGAAGCTGTTCCCGCACCTGCGGGAGATCGACGAGACGGCGAACCGGAGATTGGAGCAGATGATGCCGGAGCTGATGAAGTCGGCGGGCGTGACGGAGGAGCTGAAAGCCCGCGATCAGATGAAATGGGTGGGGCTGATGAACAGCCTGAAAGCGCAGGCGGAGGAGATCATCCTCAGCGAGCTGGTGTACAACTGACCAATGACGCGCCGGAAGCGGAACCGGCGCAGCCTCCGATACCGCAGGCATACCAACTGAGCCTGTTCCCCACGGAGGATGAGCAAATCGCATATATCGCAGAAGCGGAGAGCTACACGCCCTCCGCTTTTTCCATGTCCATCCCGCAGTCGGATATCGACCACATTCTGCGCATGGAGGGCAACGCCGATTATGCTCGCATGAAGATCGCCACGGAGTTCTCCAAGGGCAAGAGCGTGGAAGAAATCGCGGCGTTTCTTCAAAGCAGCTTCCACGGCGGCAACGGCGTCGTCACCGAAAACGGCAGATATTCCGCGTGGTACGCAGAGGACGGCATTCACATCGCCAATGGGGACGCGGCAAGATACCTGACCTCTGCAAAGGTCGTAAGCTGGCAGGAGGCGGCGGAGCGCATCGGACAGCTTTTGGAGCAGGGCGAATACGCCGCCAACGTAGAGCTTGCGGAAGCGCCGGGACACGAGCGCACGAAGCTGGCGCAGTCTATCTGGTATCTACGGCAGGATTTAAGCGAAAAGGCGCGGGCGCAGGGCTATCTCTCCTGCCTGTCGGATATGCGGGGCGGCGGTTTCCCGGAGGAAACGGCGCGGCTTGCCGAGCGGCTGAGAGACCCTGCGTTCCGTGAAGTCCTCATGGACGATTTAGCACAGCTCCGATCCGACTGCCGGGAGGACAGGAGCCTGCTGCGCTTTCACTACCACAAGCCGGACAAAATCGAACAGGGTTTGCGGGAGCTGTCCCTGCCCCGCAGGGAGTACCGCACCGAAATGGCAGAAATCCCCGCCGTGCAGCGGTTCATTACGGAGGACGAGATCGCCGCGACCCTGACCCGCGGCAGCAATATTGAAGGGAGCAAGGGGCGCATCTACGCCTATTTCAAAGAAAAGCATACCCCCAGGGAGCAGGCGGACTTCCTGAAAGACGAATACGGCATTGGAGGCAGCTCCCACGCGGTATCCGGCGCGTCCCACAGCGGTGAGGATCACAGCGGCAAGGGCATCAGCCTGAAAAAGCAGGACTGCCCGGAAATTCAACTGAACTGGGCGAACATCGCCAAGCGTATCTCCGAGCTGATCCGCAAAGACCGTTTCCTGACCCCGGAGGAAAAGGCGCGCCTTGAGCAGCTTCAGCGGCAGACCGCAGCGCGAAGTGCAGCATGGAATGACTACAATGCCGTAAAGGAAGCCCACCCGGACGACCTCGTGCTGTTTCAGGTAGGGGATTTCTTTGAGCTGTATGGCGAGGACGCAAAACAGGCGGCAGAACTGCTTGAAATCAATCTCACTACCCGCAACATCCCCAGCGCTGGCCGTGTTGCCATGTGCGGTGTTCCGGCACACAGTCTGGAGAGATATATAGAGAAATTGCGGGACAAGTACGATGTGACCATTGCCGCAGCACAGGAAACCGGCACCGAGCGTCGCGTCTATACCCTGCGCTCCGTTGACCATGAAGCAGAGGCCGCCATTGACGCATACGAAGCCGAGTTTGGCGCAGACGGCACGAGGGTGTTCCGCGATCCTGCCGCAGAGCAAGTTCAGCCCACGGTGCAGGAGCTGTTCGAGCGATACCGCCTGACCGTGGGCAACGCGCTTGTCGCGGACGACGCCTTCCTCAACGCCTGCCGCAACTCTGACCGGGAGAACGCCTATCTGGAGGGAGCGGCGGCCATCCGGCGCATTGTCATGGAATCCGGCGATTTGCAGCTCACACGGCTCTATTTCGATATGCCCTCCTTCCACAATCGGCTCCATCAGGAGCTTTTGGACGAGCTGTATCCCACGCTGGCAACGATGGTCACGCCCTCGCCCTACAAGGTGACGCAGGAGGACATCGACGCTGCCTTGCAGAGCTGGAACGGGAAAATTGAAAGCAAACAGGCGGTTGTCCGGTATATGGCGCAGCACGGGCGTGAACGGGAAACCGCCGCATGGCTGGCGCGGGAGTACGGCTTGAAGGATACCTCTAAACCGCTGCAAATCTCCGTGGGCAATTCCGAGCCGGTCACGCTGTCATGGGCAAAGGTGCAGCGGCGCATTGCGCAGCTCATCCGCGAGGATCAATTCTTCACAGAGCAAGAAAAGTCTGTGTTGGAGCAGAACCGGAATTACCTGATTTTAGACCGGCTGCGGGCAGACTGCGAATACTTTCTTGGCGCAGGCAACCGCGCAGAAAAGCATCTGTGGGCGGGCAGCGTCTATGCACAGATCGTCAAAATGCGGGAGCTGTATGACGCGCTCCCCCAAAAACCGGAATGGCTGACGAAAGAAATGATTGATGATTATGCCGACCGGATGGCACCACAGTATCAGGTAGTGGCGTATCATCACTTTGAAAACGGCTTTGATGAGAAACGGGACTATCAAACGCTGGAAGAAGCAGAAAAAGCCGCACAGGGTTATGTGGACGGCACGATGGAAAGCGACGGCTTTGCGTATGACGGCGCAGCCATCTACGACCAGCAGGCACGGAAGTATCTGCGTATCTACGGTGATTACCCGGATGAACGGGCGCACGCAGAGGTAGCGGGACGTGAGCCGACCGCAGAAAGCATGATCCCCGCAGACCGCTTCCATGTGGTAAGCCTTGACCGGGGCTTCCGTACCCTGTATGCCGTGTGGGACGACGAGACCCACGGCTACCATGTGGACGCGGACGGCGTGACCGAGGAATTTACAAGCGAATGGCAGGCGGAGGCATACCGGCTGGAGCTGCAAGGGCAGGCGGAACAGGCGCTCACGGAGCGTGCAAAGGGACTGATTTCCGACTTCTGCCGGAGCGAATACGGCTCAGAGGCGGATTTCAGCGACCCGGCGAAGATCGGCGTCGCTTACACCACCGTCACCGATGACGAGATCCCCATTCAGGTGAACATTGACCTTGTGAATTATCGGCTGGAGCGCTATCTGGATGATGAACATCTGGAAACCTGGCAGTATGGCTCTTTGCAGGAGCTTATTACCAACGAGCTGGAAAACCTCGATTTCAGCGACCTCATTCATGTTTCGGATGAGGACGTGGAGCAGCACCGCCGGCATGAACCGGAAACACCAGATGTTGAACACCCTGAAGCGGTTGAGAGTGCTCCCGTCTCGCAGAAGGACAAATTCCCATACTCTGTGGGCGATACGGTGTATCTGGAAAACGGCAAGCCCTATATCATCGAGAGCATCGGCGTCTTTGATATTACCCTCAGCGACCCGACGCTTTTCTATCCCATCTCCCGTGCGGAGAGCAGGGAGAGCTTCGCGCGGCTCATGGAGCGGTATCCGCAGCCGGAAAAGACCCCCGCAGAGAATACGGCTGTCCCCGAAAAAGAACCAAACCACACCTACACCGAGGAAACCGTGGCGGTATATCCAGCCGACAAAAACAACCTCCCCTATGATGTGGAGATTCGCACTCTGCGTTTTGACGAGCCGGAGCATGACCCACCCTCTGCGGAACCCGCCGAGCCTGAACCTCCTGCTATGAGCGAGGAAGAAGCGCTGCTTCTGGAACAGGAAGGCCGAGCGGCACTTTCAGAAATGGGCGAATTTGTGCCTGATTTTGATGATGCCATCTCTCAGGCCGAGATCGACGAGCCTCCCACACACCGTCATGCGGTATCCATTTCCATTGACGGCGAGTGGCAGGGCTTTCCCAGTGCCGACGCTGCGGAGCAGGCCGCTTATGCGGACTTCAAGGCAGCAAGCCACCGCAACGCGCAGAATTTCCACATCACCGATGATGCCCTCGGCGTCGGCGGCGCAAAAGCAAAGTTTCGGGCAAATATGGCGGCTATCCATCTCCTGAAGGAGCTGGAGTTTGAGGGCTTGCAGGCCAGCCCGGAGCAGCAGGAAATTCTCTCCCGCTATGTGGGCTGGGGCGGGCTTGCGGACGCTTTTGATGAAAGCAAGGATAACTGGAAAGCCGAATTTGCGGAGCTGTACGCCGCGCTATCCCCGGAGGAATACGCCGCTGCCCGCGCCTCCACCCTCAACGCCCACTATACCAGCCCCACCGTTATCCGCGCCATTTACGACGCGGTGGAGAACATGGGCTTCCAGACCGGCAACATTCTGGAGCCCAGCATGGGCGTGGGCAACTTCTTCGGTATGCTGCCGGAGAGCATGAAAAGCAGCAGGCTCTACGGCGTGGAGCTGGATTCCATCACGGGACGCATCGCAAAGCAGCTCTATCCCAAGGCGGATATTACCGTGGCCGGCTTTGAAACCACCGACCGAAAGGACTTCTTCGATCTCGCCGTGGGCAACGTACCCTTTGGACAGTATCAGGTCAGCGACCGGGCTTTTGACAAGCTCGGTTTTTCCATCCACAACTACTTTTTTGCAAAAGCGCTGGATCAGGTGCGTCCGGGCGGCGTGGTGGCCTTCGTCACCTCCCGCTATACCATGGACGCCAAGGACAGCGCCGCAAGGAAGTATATTGCCCAGCGCGCGGACTTCCTCGGCGCGATCCGCCTGCCCAACAACGCGTTCCGCGCCAACGCCGGTACGGATGTCGTTTCGGATATTATCTTCCTTCAAAAGCGGGACAGACCCATTGAAATCGAACCCGATTGGGTACACACGGGTATCTGGCGAAACCCGGGAGCGAACGCGGACGGCTTTGCCATCAACCGGTATTTCATCGACCACCCGGAGATGGTGCTGGGACGGCAGACCTCGGAAAGCACGCAGTACGGCAGGCAGGACTTTACCGTTGCGCCCATCGAGGGCGCAGACCTTGCGGAGCAGCTCAGCGGCGCAATTCGGAATATTCGGGGAACCTACGCGGAAGCGGAGCTGCCCGATTTGGGCGAGGATGAGACCATCGTGGAGACCATCCCGGCAGACCCGAATGTGCGGAACTTCTCCTACACCGTGGTGGACGGGGAGCTGTACTACCGTCAGAACAGCATCATGACCAAGCCCGACTTCAACGCCACCGCAAAGGAGCGTGCCAAGGGCATGGTGGAGCTGCGGGACTGCGTGCAGAAGCTCATCTCTCAGCAGATGGACGGCTTTATTTCGGATGAAACCATCCGGCAGACGCAGGCGGAGCTGAACACCCTCTACGACGGCTTCACCGCAAAGTATGGGCTTATTAACTCCCGCGCCAACGCCCTGGCCTTTGCCGAGGACAGCTCCTACTATCTGCTCTGCTCTCTGGAGGAGCTGGACGAGGACAAAAACCTCAAGCGCAAGGCAGATATGTTCACCAGGCGAACCATACGGGCGCACGAGGCCGTGACCAGCGTGGACACCGCTTCGGAGGCGCTGGCGCTGTCCATCTCCGAAAAAGCCTGCGTAGATATGGAGTATATGTCTAAGCTCACCGGCAAAAGCCAAGACGAACTGATCAATGAGCTGAACGGCGTTATCTTCCTCGACCCTGTGCACGGGGAGTGGCAGACAGCGGACGAATATCTCTCCGGCAACGTCCGGCAGAAGCTGCGGGAGGCGGAGCAGGCGGTGCAGGACAGCCCCGGCTACCTGCCCAACGTGGAAGCACTGCGACAGACCCAGCCCAGGGATCTGGACGCAAGTGAAATCGAGGTACGGCTGGGCGCAACGTGGATCGACCCCTCGTATATCCGTGAGTTCATGTGGGAGACCTTCGAAACCCCCTTCTACCAGCAGCGCATGATCGACGTGAATTATTCCGCCTTCACCGCCGAGTGGAACATCAGGAACAAGAACGCGGTCAGTTACAGCAATATTGCCGCATATATGACCTACGGCACGGAGCGCGCAAACGCCTATAAGATTCTTGAAGATACCCTGAATCTGCGCGACGTGCGCATCTACGATACCAAGCACGATGCGGACGGCAGGGAGCGGCGCGTCCTCAACAGTAAGGAAACCACCCTCGCCCAGCAGAAGCAGCAGGCAATCAAGGATGCGTTCCGGGACTGGATATGGCGCGACCCCGACAGGCGGCACACCCTGGTCGCAAGGTATAACGAGCTGTTCAATTCCACCAGACCCCGCGAATACGACGGCAGCCACATCACCTTTGCGGGCATGAACCCGGAGATCCGGCTGCGGGAGCACCAGCTCAATGCGGTCGCCCATGTGCTCTACGGCGGCAACACCCTCCTTGCCCACGAGGTGGGCGCGGGCAAGACCTTCGAGATGGTAGCCGCTGCCATGGAATCCAAACGGCTTGGGCTGTGCCACAAGTCCCTGTTTGTCGTTCCCAACCACCTGACCGAGCAGTGGTCGGGCGAGTTCCTGCGGCTGTACCCCTCCGCCAACATCCTCGTGGCTACGAAAAAGGACTTTGAGCCGAAGAACCGCAAGAAGTTCTGCGCCCGCATCGCCACGGGCGAATACGACGCCGTTATCATCGGTCACTCGCAGTTTGAGAAGATACCCGTCTCCATGGAGCGGCAGCAGCGGCTTTTGGGGGAGCAGATCTTTGAGGTGGAGGAAGGACTGCGGGAGCTGAAAAGCCAGCGGGCGGAGCGGTTCACCATTAAGTCTCTGGAGCGCACCAAGCGCGGCCTTGAAGTCAAGCTCAAAAAGCTCCAGGACAGCTCCCGAAAGGACGATGTTGTGACCTTTGAGCAGCTGGGCGTAGACCGTCTGTATGTGGACGAGGCGCACAACTATAAGAACCTGTTCCTCTACACAAAAATGCGGAATGTGGCGGGGCTGTCCGCCACCGACGCCCAGAAGTCCTCGGATATGCTGCTCAAGTGCCGGTATATCGACGAGATTACCGACAGCCGCGGCGTGGTATTCGCCACGGGCACGCCCGTCTCAAATTCCATGACCGAATTGTATACCATGATGCGCTATCTCCAGCACGACGCCATTCGCGGCAAGGGGCTTGCCCACTTCGACTGCTGGGCTTCCACCTTCGGGGAAACGCAGACCGCCATCGAGCTGGCTCCCGAGGGTATGGGCTACCGGGCGAGGACGCGCTTTGCCAAGTTCTTTAATCTGCCGGAGCTCATGACCCTGTTCAAGGAGGCGGCGGATATCAAGACCTCAGACCAGCTCAACCTGCCTACGCCCACGCCCATCTATCACAACGAGGTGGCACAGCCCACGGAGATACAGAAGCAGATGGTGCAGGAGCTGTCCGAGCGCGCCGCAAGGGTACACGCACAGCTTGTTGACCCCGGCACGGACAATATGCTCAAGATCACCTCGGACGGACGCAAGCTGGGGCTTGACCAGCGCATCATCAACCCCGACCTGCCGGACGACCCGAACAGCAAGGTCAATCGCTGCGTGGACAACATCCACCGCATCTGGCAGGACGGACAGGCGGACAGGCTGACTCAGCTCGTGTTCTGCGATTTGTCCACCCCGAAAACCGGCGCGACCGGGGCGAAGGCGGCAAAGACGGCGGGCGGGAATCTGGACAGCCCGGAGCTCAACGCCATCGAGCGGCTGATCGACAAGGAAAACCCGGACGAACCCGGCTTCACGGTATATGACGACATCCGGGAAAAGCTCGTCGCCAGAGGAATCCCCCGCGAGCAGATCACCTTCATCCATGAAGCCAACACCGAGACGCGGAAGAAGGAGCTGTTTGCAAAAGTCCGCTCCGGTCAGGTGCGTGTGCTCATGGGCAGCACCTTCAAAATGGGCGCGGGTATGAACGTGCAGGACAGGCTTGTGGCGCTCCACGACCTCGACTGCCCGTGGCGGCCGGGCGATCTGGAGCAGCGCAGCGGGCGCATCATCCGTCAGGGCAACCGCAATAAGGAGGTTCATATTTACCGTTACGTCACCGAATCCACCTTCGACGCCTACCTCTGGCAGACGGTGGAAAATAAGCAGAAGTTCATCTCCCAGATCATGACCTCAAAATCCCCGGTTCGCTCCTGCGAGGACGTGGACGAGACTGCTCTTTCCTACGCCGAGATCAAGGCACTGTGCGCCGGAGACGAGCGTATCAAGGAGAAGATGGACTTGGATGTGGACGTTGCCCGCCTGAAGCTCATGAAGGCCAGCCATCGGAGCCAGCAGTTCCGTCTGGAGGACAATCTGCTCAGGCATTTCCCCGAACAGATCCGGCAGAATGAGAGCTTCGTGGAGGGCTTCACCGCCGATATGCAGACGCTCTCGGCACATCCGCACCCCGTGGACGGCTTTGCGGGCATGGAGGTCAAGGGCGACCTTCTCACCGACAAGGACAACGCAGGCGCTGCCATTCTGGAAGCCTTCAAGGACACAAAGGGCATGGAGCCCGTTCCCATCGGGAGCTACCGGGGCTTTGCCATGTCCCTGACCGTGGAGGACTTCGGGCGGGACTTTGTTCTCACCCTCAAGGGCAAAATGAACCACCGCGTGACGCTGGGCAAGGACGCGCGGGGCAACCTCACCCGCATTGACAACGCCCTGAACGCCATGTCGGACAGATTGCAGAATGTCAGAAACACGCTGGACGCGCTCACCGCGCAGATGGAGACGGCAAAGGCGGAGCTGGGCAAGCCCTTCCCCCAGGAGGATGAGCTGCGGACAAAATCCGCGCGGCTTGCGGAGCTGAACGCCGAGCTGAACATCGACGACCGCACGCCCATGGAGCAGATGGCGGAGGACGCGCCCGCCGTGCAGAGCGCAAAGGCGGAGCGTCCCTCCGTGCTGGCAAAGCTGAAAGCGCCGCTGTCCCAGCCCTGCGCCGAGGACAAAATCAGGCACAGGGGCAAGGAGGAACGATAAAAAAACGGCGGCTCCGACAAAGAACGGATTTTGTCGGAGCCGCTTCACTACAGCTTAATGAAAGGAAGGATGCACCAATATGAAGGATATTCCCGTTTACAGATTTCCCGCCGAGCACGCCCGTGAAAACGGCGAGCTGGAGCTTTACCGCGCCTCCAACAAGGCCAATGCCACCTGCAAGGAGGCCATTGAGAAGGCGATCTCCGAGCATTATTGCGATAACGTCCTGCACAGGAAAGCCGTTGCGCAGGTGGCGGAGCAGTTCGGGCATGAGCGCATTTTATATGTGCTGGCGATTACCATCCGGCAGAAGGATTGGGACGGGCGGTTCTCTGCGGACAACAAACAATGGGCAAAGAGCGTTCCCGTTTCGGAGAACCCCGACGCATGGGGGACGGATCGGAACTGCTATCTGGCGGTCAACAGCCACAGCGGGCTGGTTGACCTGTTTACCAAGCTGGCGCGGGAGGACGCAAGGGCGCATGAGCGCAGGCCCTCGGTGCTCGGCAGACTGAAAAACAGACCGCCCGAAGCGGCGGCGGAGGCCGTCAAAAAGACAAAGGAGCCGTCCCTGTGAGCGCGCAGTTCATGCGCCGGAACATCCGCATCTCCGTTCGCCTGACAGAGGAGGAGCACCGGCTGCTAAAGGAAAAGATGGCGCGGATCGGCGTTACCAATCAGGAGGCGTTCCTGCGGAAGATGGCGCTGGACGGGCTGGTGATCAAGTTAGAGCTGCCTGAGCTGAAGCAGATGATCTCGCTTCTGCGCTACACGAGCAACAACATCAATCAGATCGCCAGGCGGCTCAACGAGAGCGGCAGAGCCTACGACACCGACCTTGCGGAGATTCTGGAAAAGCAGAAGCAGCTATGGGGACTTGCCAACAAAATTCTTATGAAGCTGTCCACCATTCAGTGAGCAGGCAGAAATATACGATAAGCCCATGCTGCCGGCATCCTTGTTTTAGGGCAGCTCTTTCTGTATAATGAAATCAAAAAGGACGGAAAACGACTATGAAATTCATTTTGAAACTGCTGCTTGCGCCCCTTATGCTGGTTTTGTGGATCGTGGAATGGGCGCTCACGCTGGCGCTCAAGGCTTCCGCCGTGGTCTGTGTCATCGCCTCCGCCCTGTTTCTGCTTTCAGGTGTTTTTTACTTTGTGGACGGCAACGTGCAGAACGGCTGCATCTGTCTGGGCATTGCGTTTCTGCTCTCCCCCTACGGACTGCACTATTTGGCGGTGAAGCTCACAGCGCGGTTTATCGGTATGAGAATGCTGCTCAAGGAGCGAATCTACGGATAAACGGAATATGCGGAATGTGAAAAGGCGCAGGCTCCCTCCTGCGTCTTTTTCCATGGAGGGAATATGGCGACCACACGAATCATACCCATGCACTTAAACAAGGGCAAGACGCTGGCGCAGTGCCTTGCCGACCGGACGGAGTACGGCATGAACCCGGACAAAACCGAGGGAGGCACGCTGATCTCCGCGTTCGCCTGCGAGCCGGAGACCGCCGTTTCCGAATTTGCCCTGTCCAAGCGGGAGTACCGGGAGCTGACCGGACGGGTGCAGGAAAGCGACGTCATCGCCTATCAGGTACGGCAGTCCTTTAAGCCCGGAGAGGTTACGCCGGAGGAGGCCAACCGCATCGGCTACGAATTTGCCAAACGCTTCCTAAAGGGCCGGCACGCTTTTCTCGTCTGCACCCACACCGACAAAAAGCACATTCACAACCACATCTACTGGAACTCCACGGCGCTGGACTGTACGCGGAAGTTCAAGAACTTCATCGGCAGCTACCGCGCTGTCCGCAGGCTGTCCGACCTGATCTGCGCCGAGCACCGGCTGTCCGTGGTGGAGAATCCGCAGAAACACGGGCTGAGCTACAACAAATGGCGCGGCGGTCACGACAAGCTCTCCAACCGCGATCTTCTGCGCATGGCGATAGACGCGGCGCTTGAAAAGCAGCCAAAGGACTTCGACGCGCTGCTGGCGCTTTTGAAGGCTTCCGGCTATTCCGTCGCCCGAAAGAGCAGGCTGTCGCTGCGGCACGAAAACCAGAAACAGAGCATCCGCCTGGAGTCCCTGGGCGAGGGATATTCCGAGCAGGAGCTGCGCGCGGTTATCGCCGGAAGCAGAACGCACAAGCCCTTCGTCAGGAAAAAATATCCGAAGCGCAGGGAGCGCGCCACGCTGATTTCCGACATTGAGGCGAAGCTCAACGCAGGAAAAGGCTACCGTTACGATCAGGCGATGAAGGTGGTAAAGCTCAAGCAGATGGCAAAGACGCTGATATATCTGGAGGAAAACGGCTTTGCCGACTTTGATGCGCTGGCCGACGCCGCCGCCGATGCGGAGAAGCGGTTCTATGCTTTGAAGGCGACCATAAAGGCGGCGGAAGCGCGTATGAGCGAGATACAGACCCTGCGGACGCACATCATGAACTATTCCAGGACGCGCAGCGTTTACACCGGCTACCGCAAGGCGGGGTACTCGAAAAAATACCTTGCGGAGCATGAGGGGGATATCCTCATCCACAAGGCGGCGAAGAAAGCCTTTGATGCGTTCGGCCTGAAAAAGCTGCCCACGGTCAGGAGCCTGAACGAAGAATTTGCAAGGCTCATGGCAGAGAAAAAGGCGGCCTACGCCGAGTACCACCGGGCGCAGGAGCGGATGCGGGAGCTGCTGATCCACAAGGCGAACGCGGCCTATCTGCTGGGGCTGGGCGAACAGAACCGGCAGACCACCGAGCGGCAGCGGGAGGAAAAATAGCGATGGCACATCGCGCAGCCACAGATAAAATCTGTGTTACAGGGGGTATGGGGAACGCCCCATCAAGCAAAAGGCGGGGACTCGTCAGAGTCTCCGCCTGCTGTCTTTTGGCTCCAAAAGACCTTGCTTGCCAAAGCGTTATCTCTATCCTCACTCCTACGGTGATTGCATCAAAATAGAATGACTTTGCCGATAATGTGTTCCTTTGAGATGATTCCAAAGTCTCGGCTGTCAATGCTCGCCCCATCATTATCTCCCAGAACAAAGTAGTGATCTGCCTCCAAATTGTATGCAGCAGCAATGTCTGCATCACAAGTGTAGGGGGAAAGGTAAACGTGATTTATATAAACACGTGAATCCTTGAGTTGAACAGTATCTCCGGCAACTGCAACAACGCGTTTAATGTAGACGGTTTCATCAACGCGAAAGACGATTATATCATCCCTTTGAATGCTTGCAGCAGTTCTTTTGACTAAGACAAGCTGATGGGATTTGAGAGTGGGCTCCATTGATTGCCCATCAACGAATGTCACCCTGAAGTTCACTGCAAAAAGCACGCAGGCTGTTATTGCAGCAATCGCCGCTATCCAAGATTTATATGTCTTTTTGCACATGCGCTCACCGTAGGATCATGCGTTACAACAACGATGGTCTTTCCTTCCTCATTAAGTTGTCGAAGCATTGCGAGAACTATGTCGCGATTCCGCGCATCAAGACTGCCCGTAGGCTCGTCTGCTAAAATCAGTTGGGGAGATTTAACCATTATCTTTGCCAGAGCAATGCGCTGCTGTTCGCCCCCGCTGAGTGTATATATCTTTCTTTTCTCATAGCCGGGGAGCCCGACCCGTTCAAGTGCAGATGAATAAAGCTGCTTTTTCTTAGCTTTTGACAGCTTCTTGAAGTGAACGGAGATAGAGAGATTGTATTTTACTGTTTCCGTATCAATTAAGCCGTAGTTCTGCATAAGATAAGAAATGTGATTCCTCCTGAGCAACGTTGCGGTACGGGACGAAAAGCTTGAACTCTGCTGCCCGCAAACCGTTACATTTCCCCGATCGGGAGGTTCCAACATTCCAATGATATTAAGAAGCGTTGTCTTGCCTGCACCGGATTCTCCCATAATCGAGACAAACTCGCCCTGCTCTATCTCCATTGACAGGTTGTTAAACAGATTCTTTTCTCCAAAACGCTTGCAAACGCCTTCAAGTTTGATTAAGTTCATTTTATTCAGCTCCCTTCATTATGCTATACAGATTGGCGGTGGAATAGCGGCGACACAAACCATAAGTAACTGCAATATCCAGCAGAAGGGCTATGGGGAGTATTAAGCTTTCCGCCGTTATTCCGATAACATTCATTTTTTCTATTGCCCAAAGGGCCAAGATGCTGACCCCGTAAACGAATATTGTTAGGATAAGATGACCCCGGATACAGTTCGTCAGAGAATATCCTTCGATCATGCAGGCAGCAATTTTGCGTTTGTAATTCTCGCAATAGAGGCTTGCAGTAAATATGATTAGTGCAAATAGACCAATTAACAAAAATACAGACTGAGTGCCAAAAATACGAAGCATGGTTAGCTGCCGGGCTATGACCTTCTCATAGTTATCGGCAACCGAACGCAATTCCAGAGTGTATGCTTCGATTCCCGATGCCTTCAAAAGCGGGTATAATTCCGTATACGGAGAATCCGTTTGAGTCTTGATAAAATATGCTCCTTTTGAGATATAGCTGGTTATATAAAGGCCATCCAAATGATGATTTTCTACAACAACGATTATAGGCTGGTCTATAAGCCCATTGCCGGTACTAATATTGGGGTTATACGCATAAATTTCAGATGCTTGACCGTCATAAAGCAAGATATTAGGATCGCTGGAATATACGAGCCGCACGTTTTCACGGTATGTATCAATCCTTTCGGATTTGTCTTCCGGAAACAGCACGTTAATTACATCATCTGAAAGCATTGACTCATCAATTACTCTTCCGTCAGACGTCAAGATAGGATTGAAGTGCAGGTAGTTCCTATTTACAACAATGTAGTCTCGATTCTCATGAGCAAATTCCTCGTTTATCGTTTTGCCGCTTGTAACATCATAGTCATAGTTACCGGAATATACGAGAATTCCATCGTATGCAGAGACGGAGTTCAGGTAAAATTGGAGATATCCGTTTTCGGCCTCTTTATCAAGCGAAGCGTTATTGATGTATATCGGTACAGTCATATAGCCGGAAACCTTTTCTGATAGATTTTTTGCGGTATGATAGGTATGAAGTGTAACAGAAACATTTCGTACCGCAATGGAAATAAAAACAGCTGAAAAGAGAAGAATCACGCATTTGGAAAGGGTAGCAATATTGTATATCCCGTTTTTCGGAATCTGTCCCTTGCTGTGCGTGGCCTTCCGTTGGGTCGAAATAATAATAGCTGCGGCTGCCAAGCCTGTAATCAATGTGCATATACCTATGGCAAAATATTTGAGGTAGAACAAAAGAAACAGCATAAGCGCGTTTTTGAACAGAACCGCTGATAGAATGAGTGTTACGAGCAAAAGCAAGCCAAATGAAGCGGCAAGAGGAACGCCGAGTTCACAAAACTCATTCTTGAGTATATTTCTTCCCGAATACCCGTCAATTCTTTTTAGTACATTTTTCTTGGCAATGGAGAATGTATAGAACATCACGCTGATAACAAACAGGAAGGCTGGCACAAAGCCGAACAGCCAGAAAGAGTATCCCGCATGGACAAAAGCGCTCCGATCCAATACGACATCCATTCCAAGCTCAGATATTGCACCGGACACGGTTGCGGTATCGGTTTCTTTTGCATAAAAAATCCCGTTTGAAATGTCTGAATTCTCAAGCTCATACCAATCGAATATGGCTATATCCTGTGAAAGCGCAGGCAATCCCAGCCGGTGGGTGGTATATCCCTCTTGCTCGACAGTAGCAATGCATTCGTTCCCGGTAATAACGATTCCGCAATCCGTTTTGATATCAAGAAAATCAGATGTATGATTTGTTTTGTAATATCTGTTGATCGGCTTGCCGTCCTCAAGAGACACAATACGCATCATGATGTCAGCATTTTTATCTTTCAATGCGTTGTCAATCGCCGTAAGAAAATATGTGTTGTCCATACCTTGCGGTTTCACAATCATCATTCTGCTCATTTTGCCCTCCATAGCGCCAACCGCCTCGCCATCAAAATTTAAGATTGACAGCGCAGACAGAACGCCAAACAGCAGACAGAAGCAGAAAACTACCAGCCGTTTCATAATTACAGCCACCTCACTTTCATAAATCCTTCATCGTGGGCAAACCCGCCACTACAGGAATGCAACGGGCTTACCCTCCATACAATTTGATGATCATACGCTACTCGAACTATAAGGCATTCTTACGGATTATTATCCCACCAGACGCGACAAGTCCCAAAAAGGCCCCACGCAGTTGCTATAGCTGTTTTATTTGCATCAACAACGTCGCGAACGATTTCGCCTGCGCCTACTTGAGCCGAAGCTGAATGCCTTTGCAAGCGATGCAGATAAGACGATTTTGCCATGAACCCCGGAATCGTTTCCCAAGCCCAAAAACCTCCGCCTACGTTTTCGCTGCCAGACGCTGCTGCTGCAACTATACAGCAACTTGCCAAAAGCATGATACAGATCATCACGGCAATAGTATTACGAATTTTCATGGTATCCACCTCCTTTCATTAAATTTGCTATAAACTATCGTTTTAGATAGCCAATGCACTTTTTTGTTGTTTGTGTAGCAGACACTTTATCTGCTACCGTCCCTGCGCATATCCCGCAGTTCTTTCCTACTGTAGAAGATGCTCAGCGCAAGCAGCATAGCGCAGTAGAACAGAATGCCGATTGCAAGGATCATCTGAGCATCACGCCATTCCGAGTAGGAGAGAGTGTGAAAGCCCAGCACACAGAGATGTCCAAGCATGTAGGCGATGGGAATCAGAATCAGCCGTTCTACCAGACGGCGCGGCTTCTCCTTTTTGCGCAGATTCAGCCATATTACACCGAGGATCACAAGCAGGACTATGTTTATCGCCAACCAGTAGCCCATCGAAAGCCCTGGCAGCGCCATCCATCCGCCACTGTCGGGTTCAATCTCGCCGTAGATGCACACAGCGCTGTTACTGGAGCTTTGGTTAATAAACTGCGTAAAATAGATGAGCAGTTCATGACCATTCTCGGGCTTTACGGTCACATCCTGTGCGCCGGGTTTGGAGAACATCCTGTCCCATGCACAAGTCCACACTTCAAGGTGGTAGACTGTCTGCTTATCGGCCGGATCGGCGATCCGTTGGAGCTTGTAGTTCGTGATTTCACTGCTGAAAGAGATAGTTGCTTCTCCGTTTGCTCCCTCTGTTACCGTAACCAGTTCCTGCGAATAGGCGAAGTATTCCGGCGCGGTTAGAAAGGAGAGCCCCGACAGCATCAGTGCCAACAGTACCGCCGCCGTGCATAGAATAGCTTGTACCTTCTCCATCAGCAGCGCTTTTTTTAGGCGTTTCAGCGGCTCGGCATCGATATCCGGCACGTGCTGCGCAGCTACCGGCTGAACAGGCTTTCGCAGCTTTTCCAGCTCCGCACGGCAGGTGGGGCAGTTTCCCAAGTGTTCCTTTACAAATTCCGCCGTATCCTCCGATACCATATCCTCCGCATAGAGCGGCAGAAGGTCACATACAATGCTGCACTCATTTTTCATCCTCGCAAGCCTCCATTCCTTTTTGTATCATTTTTCGTGCCCGATGATAGGTGACACACGCCCAGTTCTCCGTCTTTTGAAAACGCTCCCCAATTTGCTTGAAACTCATCTCACCAAGAACTCGCCACATGAAAACCTCTTTATACGGGTCGGGCAGCTCATGCAGCAGCTTTTTTATCTGCCGAACAGTCTCGCTGCGCAGCAGGATTTCCTCGGGCAATTCCTCCGCTTCCAGCATATACCGTTCTACGTCCGCCGCGAATTGGGTCTTACTGCTCTGTTTCAGGTAAGTAAAATAACAGTTCTTTGCGATTTGGCACAGCCACACCCGTATGTCGCAGTCGCCGCGGAAGCTGTCAATGCACCGCAGCGCACGGGAGAAGACTTCACTGGTAATGTCCTCCGCTAACTGTTCGTTCCCGCCGGAGAGCTGCCGCAAATAGAGAAACACATCCCTGAAATAGTCCCTGTATATCTGCTCAAAGTCTGCCACCTTTTCACCTCCTTGACCCGTTTACCTATATGACTTCGCAAAACGCAAAATCTTACAAGGTCTTCGAAATATATTTTTGGTTTGCACCTCTTTTTGATCTTATCGATTAAACGTCAGGGCATCGGCCCTTTTGTGCAAAGCCGATGCCCCATTTGTGTGGCCTGTGGGCTTTGCGTTGTACGTAGCGCCTACGGGTCGTTAAATATGGTTATCTGTTTTCTGTCGTGATTGCTAATGCTGTTGGACTCGTTGTTGATGTTATCGCCACGGCTCAAGCGGCAGTAAAGAGCGGCTGTGCCGAGGGTGATTTTCTTGACTGACTGTTTCAAAATAGCCTCCTTCCCACAGCCAAACAGGAGGAGTTTATCCTAACTATATTATACCTCTGCCGACCGCCTATGTTAAGGATGTCGATGAAAAAGTTAAGCTGGCTCAAAGTCGGCCAGCATCAGTTTCAAAAGAATGTCACGCATAGACTCACCCTCGTCCTTGTAGACGGGCGTGATAATGAATGTGTTTTTTCCTGCTTGATAGGTGTATTCCTCCTTGCAGTGACTTCATCCATAGCGTCCTCCACCAAGCTACTTGCTCAAAGTATTCCCTGTTTCGTAAGCGATTGCCGTGGGCACGTTAGCACGCCCAAATCGCGCGGTTATAGAAAGTCAAATAGAGAGCTACCTTTTCCCGCGTTTGGGGCATCTTTTCTACGCTTCTTCCGTTTGTTTCTTAATTTTATCCATTATACCACGAAATCTTTATTTTGGACGTTCCCTTATGAAAAAGTAGCTATCCCCAACTGGAATAGCTACTTTCAGTCAACGTATGGCAACTAAAAAGTGTGATGGAATCCGTTCTATCATCTTCAATTCTAACAAATCAATATGTTAGCTCAGTTCCATCTACTTTTCGGCATTTTTAGAAATTCGTTTCCGTATCTCATTTACAGCTTCTGAACGATTGTGAAGTGCCAGCACCTCATATGTTGCATAAACAGTGTAGATACAAATTGTCTTTCCAGTTTCAGTGACATTGTTGATTTCACTATAGTTGATAGCAAATTTTTGCATAGGCATATTGGGCTGATTCATGCTCAACGCTGTCATACCTACAACGGAATTTTCATAAACATCACAATATGAACGACTTCCTAAAAAAGTAGTAATCAAACAGAATAAAGCATATCCAATTAAAACCGATCCTATTAAAATAGCAATCAAACGATAATGCTGATGGCTTAGTTCATAAAAGGCTTCTGGAGTAGCCATAATAAAGATGCCCAAAAGAATCAACAAAGGACACAAAACACAAAGTAAAACTTTTCTACCTGCTGCTCCAGTTTTTGTCGATACTAACAGTTCACCCATATCGGAGCCTGTACTTATAGAAGATGTACTATTAAGCGGTGCCCCACACTCTTTGCAAAAGGTCGCATTTTCCAGATTTTGCGCTCCACATTTTCCACAGAACATATTTACTACCTCTCTTTTCTATATTATTCGTTATCGTTGTTCGATTTTCGTTCCGCAATGGTTGCAGAATGCGTTGCCAGCAGTGACGGGATTATGGCACTTCGGACACAAAGCTCCCGACTCGTTAGAGGATATATCCTCAACCTTTGCCGCAGGAGGAATTTTCGTGCCGCAGGCGTTACAGAACGCTGCGTCAAGAGAAACATCAGCACCGCAATTGGGGCATTTCGTCACCCCTTTTATCTGCTTGATGTTTTCTTTGCACTCCAATATTTCAGCGTTCAGCGAGCTTATTTTTTGTATGCGTTCAATTTCCTCGCCCTGCGGATCAATTTTATGATGCTCATAGTATGCTTGCCCGATCTCAATGTAAAGCTGGGCAATCTGCTTTTCCTTTTCGGAAATGATACTATTCAGCCGTGCAACATCAGCGAAATTTTTTACCTGCTGTGCAACACCTTGTCCGGCACCTGAAAGTTTCTCCCCAATTTTTTCAAAGATAGACATACTTTTTCCTCCGATTTTCAGTCTTTTTCAATAACCAGGAACGAAGAATCATTCTCACTGGTGGTGCAAATAGACTTAGAAAATTTCTTCATTATCTTTCACCTCATGAATTATTTAGCTATTTCCTTGTATAAGAACGTAGAGTTCTAAAATCAAGAATAATCAATTTATTGCCCGATAAGTAATACCCGCCGTTCTCTTCTACATCTTCCGCGCTGTCCTGTTTTCTAAAGCGTTTGGAATCAATATTTCCCTTGCTGCTGCTCAAAACCAGCGTCCCATCATCATCAACAGAATAGCGGTCGCAGCTTTCCCACCAACCACCATCATAAGTAAACGGGACAGAACAAGTACCATCTTTATTAAAAATAAGGACTTCCTCTCCATCGTCGCTGCTCCAGGTCCCAACAATGGAAGTGCGGCTCTTTCCACATGCAACCAATGACAGAATCATTGTAAGGGTTAATGCCAGCACTAAAAACCGGATTTTGGAACTGTTTTTCATTATCATTTACCTCCAGTATCAAAATTCTTAACAGTAATAATCAAAAAGTATGTCCTTTGAACGGAATGATTTCACCAATGGAGCAGCTTTGCAAAAGGAGCGGCTTTACAAATTCCGTATGGAAATGCCATCTCGCGGTGCTTTGGGTTGAAGCTATATCTGTTTGCAACCATATAACTTGCGTTAGTAAACTGAGCAGCAAATTCATAGATGGTGTTGCTGCGCAGCCGCGGCCTCTGCCGAGTTCACGACGGCTTCCGTTCTGAGTTACGAAGGATACTGCGCATAACTGCAAAATGTATATTTATGCGCTCTCCTAATTTAGAAAACAGTATGCGAAGAACCGTTCTGCATAATCAAGTAATACCTATCTTCAGCGGAGATTCTGTCCTTCTCATGCCAATATTGTACACAATTGCGGCAATATCTGTCAATGCCGCAAATGTATAAATATGCATTTTATGCAAATATATTTTCCTTATAAGTGGGCGTTGCGAATGATGGGCAGCGTTGCGCGTAAATAGAAAAGCAAAGCCGCCTCAAGCGGTGGGTCTTATTCAGCCAATGTTTAGTCAGCGCCTGCACCATATAAAAACGCAAGATCTGTATTTTTTATCTGATTCTGCGTTTAAGGAGCCATTCCCCAAAATGTAACCGTGGTTGTTGTTAACCATGGAATGAGTTGTAACCTCTATGTCAATGAGAAACGTTGAATATGTAAAGAGCTATCGTGGGGACATTTCTCTTGATAGCATCACCACAAGCAAGGAAGTATAGGAGGAACCGAATATGATCAAAAAAAGAAGAAACCTGTTTATCATGCTGGTTGTCATCGTTCTGATGCTCAGCACGACAGTCGGCGTGATTGTCGCATCATCGAACGGAACGCGCTTTAACAACACCATACTGGCAAGCAGCGTTGCAGACGTTTCAAGCAGCGGCCTGTTGACAGTAACCAATCAATATCAAGGGATTCCCGGAAAAACAACCAAAGGCGAGATCACGACTTATATTGAGAAGAAAACGTGGGGATTGTTTTGGAAGCGCGTTGATATTGGCGAGCCTAATAACGAATGGTACGATGTGATATACAATTACGTTTATGCCGGCGATCACACGTTCCAGCTGCCATCAAAAGGGACATATCGCATCACGGTTGTCTATGTGATATCCGGTTCGGGTGGTGCTCCCGACACGATTACTCGAACAATCAAGAAAACGTATTAGGCGCACTGCCAAGCATTGTTTGGAATGCCTTTCAGTGTGAGATACAAACGAGGGAGATTGTCGGCATTAGCCTGCAATCTCCCTCGTTTCGTTTGTGCTGTTGTTTCACTGTCTTTGAACCGAGTCTATTAACTTAATCATCAGGTCAATCCCGTAGTCTCCATAAACCGTTAGATTGAAAGCGTATTGATTGTGAAGCCACACTGCAACCATAACGCCGGCAGATTCATAAATTGATACATCTGTGCCGGATAGGTCAATTTGGGAGTGTTTCCCATTCTCATTATCTACATCAATTGCAAAATCTTCTGTTACGCTTTGCGCAAAGATGATCCGATCTCCCGCCTCATTTTGATAGAAGGAAATACAACAGGAGTCATTTTTTACGACGATTTCTTCTGCATATCCATCCGGAAGTTCCGTTAGACGGTAATGCTCTGTAATCTGTCTTCTTTCAGACTTTTCCGTAAAGAAGTGAACATAGGAGTCAAATGTCTCCCGGATGAATTTAGTTGCCGCAGCTCGTACCGAAGGAATGCTGCAAGCGGTCAGCGCAATCAGTAAAAATGCGGCTGCGACGGCTGCAACCCGCTTAGGCACAGTGTTCGTCATTCGCCAGAACCTGCTTCGCTGTGCATGTGTGAGTTTATCCATTCTGCGCAAAAAATCATCTGAGAATGAATGGTTTATCTCTCGTTCATTCCTTGGAATCTCGGCGAACTCAGTAGAAACAACTTCCCGAAGCGCCGTTTTAAGTTTGTTTTCAGCCATTATTGTTCTCCCCTTTCGAATAGCTGCACATGAAGAAGCTTTTTCCCACGCACCAGCCTTTGCTTTACGGTTGACACCTTGCAGTTCAGCAACTTAGCCGTTTCAGGCACCGATAGCTCCAATACAAAGTGATAATACAGGGCATCTCTGTATATGTCGCCCATAGATGCTATTGCTGATACAATCTTTTTGTACTCAATGCGATTATGTATCTTTTCGACAAGAGCATCGTCCGGCATTTCTTCCGAATCAGGCACATCTGTTTCGTTTTCTTCCTCCGTCCGAACACGTTCATGACGATGCTTTCTTAGGTGATCTAAGGCAGCGTTTTTTGTCGCTTTTAACAAATAGTTTCTTAAATCAGTCTCGTTTTCGATGGTACTGATTTTTGCCATATACTTCTTTGCAATCCTCAGAAAGACGTCATGTACAATATCCTCGGCATCAGAATCGTTTTTAAGCACGGTGCGTGCAACGAGAAACATCTGTTTTCGATAACTGAGGTATATTTCCTCAAATAGTCGGCGATGAGATTCGTCGTCTATAAAGCTCATATAAATCAATAGCATTGGTTTTCCTTTCTATAGCCCATGAGCCTCCATTCATACAACGATTGTAACGGGAAACAGGTTACAATCAAAGCTCAAGAATGCTATTGGCAAATTCTTCCCATCGGTACCACTTTTCCTTCTTATGCGCAAGGTAATCAATACCGCTCTCGGTTGCCTTATACACCTTGCGTTCTCTGCCGGCTACCGGGACAAGCCGTGATGACAAATATCCCTTAGCCTCCAAAGCAGACAGCAGAGGATAAAGCATTCCCGTTTTCAGTTCAAACTCAGCATCGGTGCACCTATCGCTGACTTTCTTTATGACTTGGAACCCGTACATCTCCTCTCTGCTCAACAAATGCAGAATCAGGAAATCATAGCGACCATTCATATTTTCACTCCTCAATGTAAGTACAAATTCTACTGTATGATTTCTACTGTACAAATTATACCATGCCCTTGGCGTGCGTTCAAGGCAGGGTGGGATAATTTCTTTCGGGAATCTGTAACCGGTTCATAGCCTCAAAACGTTGTATGAGTAGAGGCGGCAATAGAGCGGCTCAACAGATTGAGAGGAGGCGATGCTTTATGATTGAGGAATAGTAGTTCAACATTTCAACGCAAAAAATACGATTTACGAGGAGGTTTATTTATGAAAAGAATTCTTTCTGGCATTTTTGCCGCTTTGCTTATCCTCTGCGCTTTGCCGGTTGCGGCATTTGCAGAGCAACAGCCTTCGGATATTGATCCGATTACTGTTCAACCAATAAGTGCTTCCGGTGGGGAGATCGTTCGACCCACTTGGCTTGCATATGGGCCAATCACCCAGTATCCCGCTGAGGGAGGAACATGGGAATACGGCTTTTGGGATGCAAAGGTTCGATCCTATTACACCGTGGATCGTTGCCATGGCAGTACTGTTGTATTGAATGGCAATACCGTTCGTTCGGTAGATACTGCCGCTGGGGAAAAGTCAATCGCAGAAAAATGGGCAGTTCAGTGGCCTTCGCACGATGACCGCTATTACTACCGTGTTTGCAACTGAGTATCCCTTTAGCAGTTCACTTTTCGAGCAGTTAGGCTGACAGTAGTTGTCTTCGGAAGTGTTTCACTCACCTCCGAAGACCATCCTTGTGGAGATGAGCAAAATATCGGTTCGCTCACAAATGCACGCAAAATATAGTGCGTTAGTATTGCAAGACTCTTGTTTTACTCATCTCTGCTATCCTTGAAGCAAGGAGGTTTTTTTGTGATTAAACAGAGCATTAGACTGGTGGGGTGCATTATTGCATTGTTCGCCCTTATATTGGTTTTTAAGCATTCGCATTTGATGCAGGAAGAGAAACCTTTGAATACAACCGAAAGATTTAACATAGCTGTTTTATCAACAACTATATCGAAAGAACGACTTGTAAACGAGCTAAATGCTCTTGTCGATCAGTACGGTGCTGTCTTAGTGAAGGTTGTTCCAAACCAAGATAATTATGATAGTCAGAAAGATATCATATGGTTTGGTTCTCTCCAGCCTGACGGAACCAGTCCCAGAATCCGGGATAACCGCATTTCGTGGTTGGAGCCTTCTGTCGGCGGTGAACTGATCCATTCTTCCGATATGGGAGTAAGACCGCTGTACGGCAGCTACTCGATGCTTGGAAGTACAGAGTTCAAGGTTGCCTTGGCAGAATGGTGCAACAAAAATGAGATGAGCATAGACTTCTATAAACAGTACCCGCTTCCGGCAGTGTTCCTTGTATACTTTATCCAACATGGAATCGGAAACGCTGTGTTAATCTCATTCTTTTTGTTCCTGACAACAGTTATTGTCTGGTTTGTAACACACGCGAAGGCCAGGGCTTTGCGATTACTTGGCGGAGTCCCGTTGCAGCGTATTCATTTTGAGGATACGCTGACAATTATATCTTTGACCTCTCAAGGCTTTTTTGTGGGGTGTGCAGCGTTTTTCATATATTTAGGCATTGCTTCCGGAATTGATCAGCTTTCTATTATGTTTCTGCCTTTTATATATACTGCAATTACTTTCATCGCAATATCGGCTGTTGTTGTACTGCTGATATCTCTGTTTGTGCAGCCTAAAGCAAAGCATTTATCTTTTAGGAAGATACCCTTGAAACAGTTCAGGCTGCTTGGACGAGCTGCCCTGATATTCTCCATTGCTCTTGCCTTAATGGTTGTGCCTACCACCATTACGATGGCTTCGGCATACAGGGCTCTCTCGAACGACTATGCTTCATGGGAAAGCCTTAAGGACGCCGTAGGAATTTCATATAACGATGTTAACGGACTGTACAACGATTATTGGATGCCTATGGTCGAGAACTTTTTCGCGGAGATGGCGGACAGAGACAATCTTTGTCTGTCAATGGCTGTTGACAGAGCCATTGTGCTTGATAATGCTAAAATGGGAAAATACGATCATATCGTTGTCACAGACCGCGCATGGGTGGAAACCACCGTATTCGGGGACAATTCCGATAAAGCTGATAGTCTGATTCCGATAGGCTTTGATGATATTCACGCCGAATTGAAAGACTTTTTGTCTAAGCAGCTCCCTATTTGGACGAATACAGGAGAAATACAGCCGGAAGGCATGGGTTTCTGCGAATTTAACGGCGGCAGCTTTTTGGTTTTGCCTCCAAACGCATCGTATGGCAACAGCACCATACAAGCGAAAAATCCATTGATTATTCTGGTGGAGGAGCCCGTGAAAACGTTGAAAGTAAGCAGCTTTCTTCTCCCTATGTCTTCGAGTGGAAACATTGTTTTCAAAAATGAAGATGTCTTGCGGTCTGTTCTCAACGAATCACCTCTTATGGAAAAAATATCCTCCATAGATTCGTTCACAGAGGGCGCACTGAAATATGCGCAGCTTTTTAAGCAGGAGTCTTTCTATTACTTTGCGGCGTGTGCGCTTTGCCTTGTTTCAATGGGCGCTGCGGGGATCATGAGTGCGCAGCTCTGGATCGGAGAGAACAGGAAGCGTATCTTCACACTGCATACGGCAGGGATCAAATACAGCGCAATCATCCTGCCTGTACTGCGAAAGGAAGTCATAGTGGCGGTTTGTACAGTTCTTGTCGGAGGGATTGTTGTTTATTCCATTCGTCACCCGGAACCGCTGCTGTTGCTGTTATCATCGGCTGTACTGTTTTTGATGTATGTACTGTTGAATTTTGTTGGGTATATTTTCTTTTCGAAGCGAGAGTTTTTGCAAATGTCATTTAGGCGGGAATGACCGTCCTTAGATAAAATGCGAACAAATACAGAGTGGAGGTTGAGCAAATGAATATCAGAGCCAATAATGTATCCTTGTCGATAAATGGTCGGAGAATCCTGTCCAATGTGACATTGCTTGCGGAAGGCGGAAAAATGACTGCGCTTACCGGGAAATCCGGAAGCGGCAAGACAACTCTCTTGAATTGCTTGGGATTGATACATCCTATCGACAGCGGAAAAATATTTGTAGATAATAACGATGTAACGGGGTGGCGCGAGTCACAACGAACGCTGTTTTGGAAGGATCATGCATCTTTCATTTATCAAGATTACGGGATTATTGATGATGAAACAGTTTCATTCAATGTTTCTTTGAAAAAGTTTGGAAATAACCAGGGGCAGATAAAAGAGGTTTTGGAAATTGTCGGGTTGCAGGGCAGGGAGAAAGATAAAGCTCTCGTCCTTTCGGGTGGGGAAAAGCAGCGATTGGGAATTGCAAGAGCAATTCTGAAAAACGCTTCCGTTATCTTTGCGGATGAGCCAACCGCTTCACTTGACAATTCCAACAGGCAGCTTGTAGTCTCGTTGCTGAAAGACTGTGCAAATAGGGGCGCTGCCATAATTCTTGCAACGCATGACGAACGTTTGGTTGCCGAATGTGACACAGTGGTTAGACTCGGAACGTAATAGATTGTCAAACCGAACAGATGAAGGATACATGCAGCGAATATCTGATTGCACACCTTCTTTTTTCCTCTTGACTTTCTCCGAGTTATGTGTATAATAGAGCTATCAGGAACTGTTGTTCCGGATAGGAGATAAGTACAATATGAGAAGCAAGAGCGAGGAGCTTATGCTCCGCATCCGGGAGTACATCGAAAGCTACTTCGAGCGGTATTCTTCTACCCCCACCGTCCGGGAGATTGCCGGAGCCATGAGGATCGCGGTTTCCTCCGCACACAGATACCTTGTGGCAATGGCGGAGAAGGATATGGTTTTCTACGAAAACGGCGCACTTTCCACGCCGAAGATCCGGCGGATGAATCCGGCGGTGAGCCCCGCCGCCATTGTCGGTTCCATCCCCTGCGGCTCGCCGGAGGAAAAGGAAGCCCAGGTGGAGGAATACCTGCCCCTGTCCGTGTCCTTCTTCGGCAAGGGGGACTTCTACGCCCTCCGCGCCTCCGGCAGCTCCATGACGGGGGCGCAGATTGACGATGGCGACCTTGTTATCATCCGCCAGCAGCACACCGCTCAGGTTGGAGAGATCGTCGTTGCCCTCACCGACGAGGACAAGAACACGCTGAAACGGCTCTTATATGACGATGACCGGCAGAGCTATTACCTCCACCCGGAGAACAAAGACATGGAGGATATCTATGTATCCGGGCTTCGGGTACAGGGCGTAGCCACCCATGTGATCAAAGCCCTTTGACGGAGGTATTGCCCATGCAGAAAAAATATGTGTCCGTCAACGCGGAGGTGGATACGGACGGCGTGATCCGCCCGCTTCTTATCCGCTGGCATGACGGCAGACAGTGGGAGGTGACAAAGGTGCTTCATACCTGTACTGCATCTCACGATGAGTTTGAAGGCGTCCGCTACACCGTCAAGATCGGTCGTGCGGTAAGATATTTGTATCGGGAGGGTCAGCGCTGGTATGTTGACCGCTCCCCGTAGGAGGTGTTTGTGAGACATGAGGATTTTTTCCTATGAGGAACTCGACGAATTGGGCGAGGGCTTGATTCGCCAATACCTTGGGAAGGAAGCGGAGCGCACCTGCTGCGTGGACATCGAGGGGTTCGTTACGGACTTTCTGAAGCTGCCCCTGCTGTACCGCAGCTTTGCCGAGGAGGACAGCGACAAGATCGGCTTCATTGCGGACGGCGTGACCCCTCTGCGCGTCTACGAGAACGGGGCCGTTGTCCGGCGCGTGTATCCCGGAGGAACCATCGTAATCGAGCGCTGCCTGCGGCGGGAGCACGAAAGCGGCAGACGGCGCTTCACCATCAGCCACGAGTGCGCCCACTACATCATGGACAGGGCTGTTCCCTCTGCTGCTTTCCACAGAGAGTTTGATAACGAGCGCATCTACTCTCAGGAGGACTTCAAAAACCTGTTCAGCTTTCGGGAGACGCAGGTTGACCGCATGGGTGCTGCTCTCCTGATGCCCCGCTTCATGGTTCGCAACGTAATGATCTCGCATGGATGTTCTTCCCGCATTCCCGTGTTCGGAGACAGCATTCTGAAATTGACGGACAAGCGCCTTATTCGGCAAATGGCAAATACAATGGGCGTGTCCTTCTCCGCCTTCCTCATTCGGCTGCGGGAGCTGGACTGCCTGTGTTACCGCCCGCTGGCGGAGTACATCACGGAGGAAATGGGACTGGGACAGGAGGGTGGCGCAGGATGAGAAAAGCAAGCGCTCCCCGTAAGCTCTCGCCGGATGTGTCACGCAGGCTGTCCGATTCCCGCAGGGAATCCGCCGCGCTGACACTACGGGAGATCCACTGCCCCTTTTGCAGCTTTCTGGTAGAGAAGGTGTTCTCCGACGCAGCGGGACACAAAATGGTCTACTGCCGAAAATGCAAGTCGGAGTATCCCATCAATCTGGGCTGCTTCCGCAGGATGAAGGCGAAACGGGCCGTCTGCCGCCTGCTTTCAGGAAAACCGAGGCAGAAAAGATAAACTGAATACAAAAACCGACTTTTAATCGAGCAAGCGGAGAGAATCAGATTCGTTCTGAGGAGACTGCCAAGCGCCGTACAAAGTCAGACTGAACCATCAAATGGGTTCGGTCTGCTTTGACGGCGCTTTTTTGCTGCCCGATTTCTTTGTACGGCGTTGAAAGTCCTTTCCCGGCTTGGCTCGGGAAGGGACTTTTTCCATGAAACGCCGCTTTGAACAATACATCTGCCGCTACCCGTGAGCTCCGAATTTTTGATTTCACCCAAATTCAAAAATTCAAAGGAGATCACGGCATGAAAACATTAAAGGAGTTCGATTACGACCTTTGGGCAATCGAGGAAAACGGAAGAAAGAGATATTTCGCCAGAATCAAGGCCACCGGCGAGGAAACGGAGGTCAGCCTTGAGGTGATGCGGCTGCTGCTCCGTCAGGAAAAGCAGATGCGCCGGGAATACGCAAAACAGCAGACCCTCGGGCCGGTTCTGAGCCTTGACGCCATCCGCGACGGCGGAAGCATGGACGAGTCCGCATGGCTGCTGGATACGCGGCAGCACATCGACTCCGAGGTGCTCACGGCAGAACTCACAGACGCATTCTGCAAAATGCTGACGGACAGCCAGCGTTCGATCTTTACGGAATGCCTCATTGAGGGGAAAAGCCAGACTGCGTATGCTGCGGAGCACGGCATCAGCGTCCCTATGGTCAACAAGCAGATTCGCGCCATCCGGGGAAAGGCAAAAATATATTTTTCCTGATGGTTAAAATTCCTCAAAAAAATGTCCATTGAAAGGTGAGAGGACAAATCTCACCGCAAGGGATACGGAGATTCAGTTTTCTCAGAGCCGCAAGGCTCAGCGAACCTTGAAAACTGAATATCCAGGCATCAGGCACATTCCCAACGCTATGGGCTGAACCCCTGAGCCGCTTTCGTGAGTGCGCCACGACCTCAGAAATGAGCGAGCGATACAACTTACACGATAAAAGCCGGGCTGCTCCCGGTGGAGGCGACGACAGGTGTTGGGGACAATGATACTTCCGTAATTCGCGGCCCGGCCACAAGGAAGGCGGGGAGGTTCGATTCCTATGGAGCGGTGCAGCACACCGCCGCCTGATGCTCTCCCTGCTCTCGGGGCGTCGAGGACAAATAGAGAGCGTACATACCCGAAAAACCAAAATGGCAAAAGACAAGGAGACGCAATATGAACGCACAGGACAGATACAACAACGAGAGATATACGGATATGACCTGCTTTCTCGCTTTGAGGAATATCGAAAGAAAGGAACGGAGAAGCCGCATGAAGGAAAACTGGATTTACCGCAGGGGCGACGTGTACCTTGCCAACCTCGACCCCTACATAGGCTCCGAGCAGGGCGGCACCCGCCCTGTGGTCGTCCTGCAAAACAACACCGGCAACTACTACTGCCCCACGCTGATCGTCGCGCCCATCACGTCCAAGTCCGGCAAGAAGCCGTCCCAGCCCACCCACTACTACGCCGAGCGCATCCGTGGGCTGGAGCTTCCCGGCATGGTGCTGCTGGAGCAGATCAAGACCATCGACAAGCGGCGCGTGAGGAAGTACCTGGGCAGAATGACCCGACAGCAGATGGATGAGATCGGGGAGGCCATCGAAAATGCCCTCGGGCTGTACGTCCCCGAAGAAATGGAGGCTCCGTAATGAATCCCGTACTGACCATCGACCCGGAGTTCGAGGCGAAATGCCCGCCGCTGACCGAGGACGAGCTTTCGCAGCTGGAAGAAAACATCCTTGAGGAAGGGCTGGTGCTCATGCCCCTCATCGTCTGGAACGATACGATTGTGGACGGTCACAACCGCTACCGCATCGCGCAGGCGCATCCGGGCATCGAGTTCCGTGTCCATGAAAAGAACTTCAATAATAAATACGAAGCCCTTTCCTGGATTTGCAAGAACCAGCTCGGACGGCGAAATCTTACGCCCCAGCAGAAGAAATATCTGATCGGGCAGCGTTACGATGCAGAGAAAAAAACACATGGAGGAGATCGGAAAAGCAATCTGCCAGAATCAAGTGGTCAAAATGACCACTTGATTGCAGCACAGAAAACAAGAGAGCGAATTGCTTCAGAGACAGGAACAAGTGAGAGCTATGTTAAACGAGCGGATCAGTATGCAAAAGGTGTGGACGCCGCTGAAGAAGTGCTTCCGGGCATCAAGAATGACCTGTTGCTCGGAAAGTTTAAGCCCAGAGAAACCGATGTGGCGGCTGTCGCCCGCGCATCTCCGGAGGAGCGCCGGGAAAAAGCGGAGCAGCTCAGGGTGATCCCCGAAAAGAAGCCCAAAGCAGATAAGGAGTCTGCCCGGAGCGGCACAAAGCACCGGCAAGAGGCTTATGTGACTATCGGCAAAAGCTACGAGGATATGAAGGACTCCAAGCGCGTCACGGAGGATTCGGCACTGGTAAGCCTGCGCTATACGGCGCGGAACATGGTCGAGACATGCGACGTGCTTTTTACGAACTTCCCCGGTCTATTGGAAAAGCCGGACTACAAAGATCAGGTCATTGAAATCATGCAGGAGCCAAAACAATACATTCTCAAATTGGAAGGAGAAACAGACAATGAACAGCATGAAGACACTCTACAAGCTGATGGAGGTCAGCAGCCGGGATTTGGAGATTCCCGATGCATACCAGCGCAAGCTGAACACCGAGCGTGTGGCAAAGATCGTGGCCGGGTTCAATGAGCGTATCGCCAACGAACCGAAGGTTAGCTTTCGTGACGGTCACTATTATGTGTTTGACGGGCAACATACTATTGTGGCGCGCAAGCACATGAACGGCAACAACGACCTGCCGATCCTCTGTAAGGTGTACTACGGTATGACAGAGGCTGATGAAGCTCTGCTATTTGCCATGCAGACCGGCTACTCCGCAGCCCTGACGCCCAGTGCAAAGCTCCGCGCCAATCTTCGCGGAGAGGATAAGGCGTCGGGCGAGTTTTACGAAGCGACCGAGGACGTAGGATTTCATGTGGGCTTTGAGCGCGGCGGAGGCGTCGGGCGCATCATCTGCATCAATACCGCCTTTGCGGAGTTCAAGCGTGTCGGCGCAGAGATTTATAAGGAAGCGCTGACCCTCCTGCTGGAGGCATGGGGCGGCGATCCCGATTCCCTGAGAGCGGAAATCATTCAGGGAATCGTCCATTTCGTGGAGCTGTACCACGGCGAGTACGACCGGGAGCGGCTCATTTACAGCCTCCGCAGCTATGAACCTAAGTTTATCTATGCGGCGGGCAAGGCGGAAAAGGAACTGCGGGGCGTAAAGCGCTACGTCAACCTGTTCTACCGCATCTACAACGGCAGACGCAGGCACGAGATTCTTCCCATGAAGTTTTGACCGCCTGCACAGCTTCAATTCAACCATAAGGAGGTAATCCATGCAGGAAAAGCGGACAAAACCCGGCGAAAAAGCAAAACATGATCTGAACGAGAAAACGACCTATCGCTTCGGCAACAGGTCGTTTATTGTTGAACCGGTGTTCAAGGAGGAGACGCAGAACACATTGGGCTGCGTCCTTCTGCGCCTGATGAAATCGGAATCTGCGGGGGCGTAGTCCCAGGCGGTGGGGCGCACCCCCGCCGCATACATGACAACAGGGCGAGACAGTGATATACTTGTTGTGGAATACAAGTGTTGCTGTTCGGCTGCCCGGAAAGGAGGACTGCATGAAACAGTCGAATAACAACAAAAAATCCCGTGACGTGACCGCCTTTCTGTATGAGAGGCTTTCCCGTGACGATAACATGGACGGCGAGAGCTACAGCATAGGGAATCAGAAAAAACTGCTCACCAAGGTAGCAAAGGAAAAAGGCTACACAAACCTGGTTCATTTTTTTGACGACGGCATCTCCGGTGTTACGATGGATCGTCCCGGCTTTGCCGACATGATTCAGCAGCTGGAGCAGGGAAAAGCGGCGGCCGTGTTTGTAAAAGATCTCAGCCGCCTGGGTCGTAACTACATCGAGGTCGGCAGACTGACCGAGGAGTTCTTCCCCAATCACGACATTCGGCTGGTCGCTGTTTCGGACAACATCGACACCGACGAAGGTGAGAACGAGCTGGCTCCCATCCGCAATCTTTTTAACGAATGGTATGCGCGAGACATCAGCAAGAAGCGGCGCATCAGCAACAAGATCAAGGGCAATGCCGGAGAACCCATGGGGCAGCCTCCTTACGGGTACGTCAAAGACCCTGAGAACCCCAAACGCTGGATCGTGGACGAGGAAGCGGCGCAGGTCGTGCGGCGGATTTACCGCATGACGCTGGAAGGGGTCGGAACGGAGCAGATTGCCGCGAAGCTTGAAGAGGACGGTATCCTGACCCCGCGCGCTTACTGGCACTCCAAGGGAATCAATCGCCCCGGCAAGGTCAAGGATCTGCCGCCCACCCATTGGAACAGCTCCAGCGTCATAAAGATGCTTTCCGTGCAGGAGTATTGTGGGGACATTCTCAACTTCAAGACCTATTCCAAGTCATACAAGAACAAGAAACGACTGGAGAATGACCGTGAGAACTGGGCGATTTTCAAGGATGTGCATGAGCCGATCATTGAGCGAGCCGTCTTTGAACAGGTGCAGCAAAAGCGCGGCAAGATGAGAAAGCGTCAAGCGAAGGACGGGGAAAGGAGCATGTTTTCCGGGCTTCTGGTCTGCGCCGACTGCGGGAGCAACCTTCATTTTCATTTCAATCAGGGAAACCCGGAGATCAAGTATTTCAACTGCTCCAACTACAAGGGTAATCGTGGCACCTGCGGCTCCACGCACTATGTCAGAGTAGACTTTCTGGAGCAGGTCGTTCTCGGCGAAATCCGTCGTCTGACGAAGTATGCCGGCCTTTACGAGGACGATTTTCTCAAGGAAGTGATCGGTCACTCCCGGCAGGCGGAGGAAACGGAGCGCAGACTGAAGGAGAAGGAACTGAAATCACTCCTTGCCCGCGACGATGAACTGGACGGCCTGTTCGAGCGCATCTATGAGGACAATGTTTCCGGCAAGCTCAGCGACGACCGCTTTGCGAAGATGTCCCGCCGCTATGAGGAGGAACAGAAGGAGCTTTCGGAGAAAATAAAAAAGCTCCGTTCCGAGATCGAGAAGCAGAACAGCCGCGCAGCCTCAACGGATATGTTCGTGTCCATCGTCCGCAAATACACCCGCGCCAGAAAGCTCACGCCGCGGATGCTCAACGAACTGGTGGAGAAAATCGAGGTCTACAATGCCGAGAGGATCGACGGCGAATGGGTACAGCGGCTTCGCATTCACTACAACTGCGTGGGGGAAATGAACATTCCCAACGAACCGGCACTGCCCATCCCGGCCGTCACCGTCAACACCAGAAAAGGCGTGTTCGTGAGCTACACGACAGACGACAGACCCGCTGTTTGAGCAGAAAAAAAGCGAGTGTCCTCACAGCTTTTCAAATGCTGTAAGAACACTCGCCATGGTGCGGGAAACAGGACTTGAACCTGCATGAAGTTAGCCCTCACTAGAACCTGAATCTAGCGCGTCTGCCAATTCCGCCATTCCCGCATTGGGTCAGCGTCAAAAACTCTGACAATATTTATATTCGACGCTTTTTGCGATTTTCCTGCTTGCTTTTCAAAAAAAATTTATTTTTTTGCGGATTTTTTCGGGAATCTGATTTTCGCATAGATTTGTGCTTATCATGCAGGGGTTTCGCCTCTGCGGAGGCGACCAAAGGGCGATGAAAACAGGCGAAGTCTGCGATCGCCCTTTGGAAACCTTCGGCGCCGCCACTTTTGGGGTTATTTGCGGTTGAATTATGCCGTAGCTTGAAAAGACGAAAGGAAAGCTAACTACACAAATGATAGTTTCGATAAAAAACAAGTAACATGGGTGGCGGGCGAAGGGGTCAAGGGGGCGACCGCAGACATTCGTCTGTTTTCATTGCCCCCTTGTCGCGTCCGCAGACGCGAAACTCTCTGCATGACAAAGCAATGTTTATGTGGAAATCACGCAAAACACGAAAAAAAATCCCCCGCTGCCAATCCAGACAGCGGGGGCAAATCCCTTAGATGCAGTGATATTCCTTGAGCAGCTTCTCGATGTCCGTGCCGGAAATCTTCTTCAGCACTTCCTTCAGCGCCAAGCGCTCCATCAGCGGCAGATCCAAGTCGGTAATCTTCTTGCCGTCGCGCAGCTGCACCGTCGCGTTCAGCAAATCGCGGATGTCGTAGGTGCTGCCCCAGACCTCCGGAACGCCGCGGTCAACGTTCAGCAGCGTGTACACGGCAACCATCGCGGTACGCATGGAGTACTCCGTGGTGAAGATGGTGTCACGCGGCACCTCTGCGAACTGACCGAGGAACGCGAAGTTCACAGCCCCTTCCGGCACAACGTCCGGACGGTCGCCCGCTGCACGCGGCATGAAGAACGCCGTGATGTAGGGCATCATGACCGGCACCGTGTTCGCGCTGTGCTCCGCCAGTTCCTCGATTTCGCTTTCCGGCACGCCCATGTGGTACAGCCACTCCATGCAGATTTCCTTGCCGATGCAGTCACGCATGGGCTTCTTCACATAGTCGCCGGGCTTATCGGAGAACAGACCGTACACCCACACGCACAGCTGATCCTTCGGCTGATCGCGGAACTGCTGCTGACGGTTCAGCGTCCAGGACATCAGCCAGCTGGAGTCCTTCACGGTCACGATGCCGCCGGTGACGGTATGACCGGAGAAGGGGTCGCGCTTGCAGATCTTCTGGATATACTGCGGAATCTTGTCGTCCAGCGTGGTGACGGTCGCGCTCATCCAGTTGCTCTGCTCCGGATCGTAGCAGAACTTTTCCGGACGGCCGAACGAAGCGTCCTGCGCGGCAATCTTCTTCCACAGATCCCAGCCGTTGCCGGGCTTCAGTTCCGGGTCAAAGGGCGCGGGAGTGTTCTGGCTGCCGTAGGTGCTGCTTTCGACGCAGCCGCCGTTGGTGATGAACAGCAGGTCGTTTTCGGTCAGGTCGATCACGTCGGTCTGCCCGTCATGCTCCACGGTGATGGAGGAAGCCTGTTTGCGCGTCGCGGTAACGTCGAAGCGGACGTCGGTCACCTTGGTGGCGTAGTGGAACTGCACGCCATGCTCCTTCAAGTACTTCTCCATCGGCAGGATGATGGATTCATACTGGTTATAGCGGGTGAAGCGCAATGCCTTGAAGTCCGGCAGACCGCCGATGTGGTGGATGAAGCGCTTGATGTAGAGCTTCATTTCCAGCGCGCTGTGCCAGTTCTCGAAGGCGAACATCGTGCGCCAGTACATCCAGAAGTTGGAGGAAAACACCTCGTCGTCGAAAACATCGGTGATACGCTTGTCATACAGCTGCTCATCCGGCGTGAAGAAAAGGTGCATGATTTCCATCGCGCCCTTGTCGGAGATGGCGAACTTGCCGTCCGTGTGGGCATCCTGCCCCTGCTTTTCGGTCGCGCGGCACAGGGAGAAGTTCGGGTCTTCCTTGTTCAGCCAGTAATACTCGTCCAGCACGCTTGCGCCTTCGGTCTCAATGGACGGGATGGAGCGGAGCAAATCCCACATGACCTCGAAGTGGTTGTCCATTTCGCGGCCGCCGCGCATCATGTAGCCGACATCATACTTCCGGCCGTCGCACGCGCCACCGGACACCGGGTCTTTCTCGAAAATGTGGATGTGTTCGCCCTTCATCTGACCGTCGCGCACCAGATAGCACGCCGCCGTCAGGGATGCCAGGCCTGCGCCGACAATATAGGCGCTCTTGTGGTCAACGCCTTCCGGTTTCTTGGGATGGGCAAAGGCTTCATAGTTACCGCTGGAATAATACATAAGTTCGTCCTCCTTCAATCAGACGCAGTGGAGAAAAATTATTGTTCATCCGAAGCGCTCTTCATCTCGCTTCGTGCCTGTATGATACCCCGATTTTCCCCGGAATACAATAAACAAACCGCAGCCGGTGTAAAAAAACCTGACACAAACGGCAGTTTGATAAAGGCGCCACCGTGCAATTCGGCGGCGCGTCTGGCGATGTCTTTTCCGCCATCTGCGGCATGCAAATTCCTCGATGTACCGCCAGTAAACCTTCGAAATTTGCATTTGCATCTGACGAAAAATCCATACGTTAGCCGACCACCTCATTTGTGAGGTGTTACCTTAGAGCACTACCGCACAATTCGTCGGCAGCGCTGGCGATGCCTTTTCTGCCATCTGCTTCTTGCAGAAATCTCGATTTACCTCCAGTAAACCTTCGATTTCTGCAATCGCATCTGACAAAAAATGCATTCGCCATCGCACCAACTCATTCGTGCGGTATTGCCTTAGAATTGTACTGCATCATTTTTCCTGAGCAAAACTGTATGCCTGTTCGATCCAATCAAATAATTTCTCGTCCAAATCAGATGGACTGCTGATGACAAAATGTGTTGTCCACCGTCCCGGATACGGCTCGGTTTTTGCCGCCACCCGGTCAGATTCCAGCGGTGCGGACAGCCCCAGCGTCAGCACAAAATAGTCTTCGGGCAGTTCTGATTTCTTTTTTACCTTCAAGAAGGACACACAGGCATAATGGTGGCGATTGCAGTATGAAATTTGGGATTTTTGCACTTTGATTCGGCTTTCAGGGAATCTGGCAAGCAGCTTTTCCTGAAAGCACTCATACAGCGGATAGACAGCTTGATGCCGGTCAAAGAAAAAAAGAGTATCTTGTAGCGTTGTGTCCATTCTGTGCCCCTACGCAAAATTACGGTTTAACGATTTCTTTTTCCGGTATTCTCTGTCCCTCGGATTTCCTCATGATAGAAATAATCCACAATCACCGGATGTCCCTGCGGGACTCTGCCATAAGGCATTTCATTATCCACAAAGGGACAATCATACTTCTTAGCCATTTCCTCAGCTTTTACTTCAAGCGCTTCAAAGTAGCTGCGGTTATGCTTGTTATAGATCTCATCGTAAAGCGGTACAAGGTCAGGATATTTTCCGGCGATATAATCCATGATCGTCTTTTTGAAGCCGCCCCGAAGATTGAGGTTTTCGAGCCAAAACAGATCGCACTGATCCTTTACCCGCTCAAAGATCGCTTCAAAATCCGTGATGCCGGGGAATACCGGAGATACGAAACAGACTGTACGGATACCTGCGTCATATACCTGCTTCATAGCAGCGATGCGCCGCTCAATGCTCGAAGCAGAGTCCATATCGTTCTTGAAATTTTCATCCAGTGTGTTGATCGACCATGAAACGGTTACTCGTCCAAGCTTTTTCAGCAGATCAATATCCCGTACCACAAGATCAGACTTTGTGCAAATCAGAATATCTGCGTCACTGCCGATCAGCTGCTCCAGAAGCTTTCTGGTATTCCTGAATTGCTCCTCCTGTGGATTGTAGCCATCCGTCACAGAACCGATGACCACACGCTGTCCGGCATATTTCTTCGGATTTTTAATTTCCGGCCAATGCTTCACATCAA
>OMDL01000023.1_pt1 | contig 101219 bp, 80 predicted proteins | sample 1674081 | NCBI WGS metagenome assembly OMDL01 (sample SAMEA103958139, study PRJEB25191) | human gut metagenome | biome: human-associated habitat [ENVO:00009003]; feature: intestine environment [ENVO:2100002]; material: feces | place: Germany | collected 2013/2015
CTTAACCCAACATCTCACGACACGAGCTGACGACAACCATGCACCACCTGTCTCACTTTGTGCAAGCACACCTTACATCTCTGTAAGTTTAAGTGGATGTCAAGACCTGGTAAGGTTCTTCGCGTTGCGTCGAATTAAACCACATGCTCCGCTGCTTGTGCGGGCCCCCGTCAATTCCTTTGAGTTTCAACCTTGCGGCCGTACTCCCCAGGCGGAATGCTTATTGTGTTGACTGCGGCACAGAAGGGGTCGATACCCCCTACACCTAGCATTCATCGTTTACAGTGTGGACTACCAGGGTATCTAATCCTGTTTGCTCCCCACACTTTCGCGCCTCAGCGTCAGTTACAGTCCAGTTAGTCGCCTTCGCCACTGGTGTTCCTCCCAATCTCTACGCATTTCACCGCTACACTGGGAATTCCACTAACCTCTCCTGCACTCAAGCCCGACAGTATCCAAAGCAATTCCCACCTTAAAAGCAGGACTTTCACTCCAGACTTACCGAGCCGCCTACGCGCCCTTTACGCCCAATTATTCCGGACAACGCTTGCCCCCTACGTATTACCGCGGCTGCTGGCACGTAGTTAGCCGGGGCTTCCTCCTTGGATACCGTCTTCTACTCGTCTCCAAGGACAGGAGTTTACGATCCGAAAACCTTCTTCCTCCACGCGGCGTTGCTGGGTCAGGGTTTCCCCCATTGCCCAATATTCCCCACTGCTGCCTCCCGTAGGAGTTTGGGCCGTGTCTCAGTCCCAATGTGGCCGATCACCCTCTCAGGTCGGCTACCGATCGTCGGCTTGGTGGGCCGTTACCTCACCAACTACCTAATCGGACGCGAGCCCACCCCAAACCGATAATTCTTTTACCCCAGAACCATGTGATCCCGTGGTCTTATGCGGTATTAGTACACCTTTCGGTGTGTTATTCCCCTGTCTGGGAAAGGTTGCTCACGCGTTACTCACCCGTCCGCCGCTAAAACAGCTCATAGCAAGCTACTCACTGTCTCCGCTCGACTTGCATGTGTTAGGCACGCCGCCAGCGTTCGTCCTGAGCCAGGATCAAACTCTTTCGTTTAATCCTTTATCCCTCAATCGAGTTTCCTCAACCAAGTTTCACTCATTCGGAATTACTGTCTTGTTTGCGTTGTTATTGTTCTGTATCGTTTTCAAGGTTCGGTGCTTTCTCTTGACCGCTCAAGCGGCGCAACGAGGAAGCCTGTTCATAATATCATGAATTCACGAATTCGTCAAGCGGTTTTTTCAAAGTTTTTGCGGTTTTTTGCGTTCTTTTTGGAATCACGAACGTTATTGTAAACATCAAAGAAAACGTTCCGGCGTTTCCTCCGATTTGGAAACGCCGGAACGAAAATCATACGTCCATTTTTCCCTGACCTGCGTCGAGAATCTGCTCCACAATCGCCCCGCCGAGGCACTTTTCCCCCTGATAGAACACGGCGCTCTGTCCAGGCGTGACCGCACGCTGGGGTGTGAGGGCATGAATCAGCAGTTTTTGCCCGTCGCGGCGCACCTCCACCGGCTGGTCGCCCTGCCGATAGCGAAACTTGCAGGTGCAGCGCAGCGGTTCGCCGCCCGCCAGCGGGTCAGCGCCAATCCACGTCGCCTCCGCGCCGATGCTCATCGTCGAATACAGCATCGGGTGATCCTCGCCCTGCGCCACCAGCAGGCGATTGTTCTCCAAGTCCTTGCCAATGACGAACCAGCTCCGCCCGTCACCGCATCCGCCGATGCCCAGCCCGCGCCGCTGGCCAAGCGTGTAGTACATCAGCCCATCGTGATGCCCGACGACGCTCCCGTCCGGCGCCACCATGTCGCCGGGCTGCGCGGGCAAATAGGTCGACAAAAACTGCCGGAAGTTGCGCTCGCCAATGAAGCACACGCCGGTCGAATCCTTCTTCTTGCTCACGGGCAGCCCATTTTCCTCCGCAATGCGGCGCACTTCGGTCTTTGTCATGCCGCCGACAGGGAAAATCGCCTTCCGCAGCTGTTCCTGATGGAGCATATAAAGGAAATAACTCTGATCTTTATTCGGGTCAAAGCCGCGCAGAAGGTCGCCGTTTTCATTCGTCCGCACAAAATGCCCCGTCGCCATTTTCGACGCGCCAAGCTGCATGGCAAAATCCAGAAACGCCTTGAACTTGATTTCGCGATTGCACAGCACATCCGGGTTCGGCGTGCGCCCCGCGCGGTATTCTTTGAGGAAGTAGCTGAACACGCGATCCCAGTATTCGCGGGAAAAATTGACCGCATAGTAGGGAATGCCGATGATTTCGCACACCTCGCGCACGTCGTTCCAATCGTTTTCCGCCGTACAGACGCCGGATTCGTCCGTCTCTTCCCAGTTCTTCATGAACACGCCGACCACGTCGTATCCCTGCTGTTTAAGCAGCAGCGCCGCGACAGACGAATCCACGCCGCCGGACATGCCCACCACAATTCGCTCGCTCACGCTTCTGCCTCCATAAGCCGCTGGATGACCTTCTCCGTCATGTCCCGGCTGACTTCCTCTGCCGGTTTTGCCGCATCCACCACGATGAACCGCTCCGGCTCGCGGCGGATGAGTTCGTGATATGCCGCTTCCGTCCGTGTACGGAAAGCGTCGTCCGCCTGCTCGATGCGGTCAAGCTGACTGCTGGCGGCGCGGCGGCGCAGAGCGGCTTCCCGGTCAATGTCCAGATAGACCGTCAGCATCGGCATCGTGCCATCCACCGCCGGGCGGTTGATATTCAGCACTGTGTCCACACCAAGCTGCCGACCGCCGCCCTGATATGCCACGGACGAATCCACAAAACGGTCGCACAGCACCGTTTTTCCCGCCTGCAGCGCCGGGCGGATGACCTGCCGCACATGCTGCGCACGCGCCGCGGCGTAGAGAATCGCCTCGGTCGTCTCGTCCATTGCCTTGTTTTCAGGGTCAAGCAGCAGCGCGCGAATCTTCTCGCTGATGGGGCATCCGCCGGGTTCACGGCTGCGGATGACCTCGAAGCCCCAGCGGTCGAGCGCATCCTCCATTGCCGCCATCTGCGTCGTTTTGCCGCTGCCGTCCATGCCTTCTATTGACAGAAACGCGCCCGGAACCGCTTCTTCGCCGGGGCAGAGATGGCGGATGATGTCCTCCACTGTCTCGCAGTACACATCGCACCCGCTGTTCATCAGCTCTTCACGGCTGCCGTAACCGTAGCCCGCGCCGATTGCGCCGATGCCAACCTTCTTCGCGCCCTCCATGTCAAATCGGCGGTCGCCCACCATCCACGCTTCGCCCGCATCCTCCGGCAGCGCCTGCCGAATCAGCAGTTCTTTGTCCGCACCGTGCCCATCCTTTGGGCCTACGATTTTCGTGATGTAGCGGTTCAGCCCGAAATGCTCGATAATCCGCTCCGAGGAGCGCTGCGGCTTGCCCGTCGCGATACCGATGTACCAGCCGTCGCGGTGCAGCATCCGCAGCAGACGGCGGATGCCCGGATACACCCGGTTCTCAAACAGCCCGACAGCCTCATAGCGCTCGCGATAGGTGTTCACCGCCTTGTTCGCCATTTCCTCGCTCATGCCCATGTATTCCATGAACGACCAGCCCAGCGGCGGGCCAATAAATTTGCGCAGCGTCGCCGCATCCGGCACGGGAAAGCCGAGCTTCTCCGCCGCATAGCGTACGCAGTTCCAAATGCCTTCCTCCGAGCGGGTCAGCGTACCGTCCAAATCAAAAATCACACATTTGCGCACCGCAAATCGTCTCCTTCTACGCCGAAGCGCTCCCGCGTCCCGGCTTCCTGCAATTGCCTGATGATTTCCCGCGTCACCCGTTCGCCGGGCGCAAGCAGCGGGATTCCCGGCGGATACAGCCCGACCGCCGCCGCCGCGATTTTCCCCTCCGCTCTGTCCAGCGGCACGAGGATTGCCTCCGCCATCGCCGCCTGACGCGGGGTCAGGACAGCTTCCGGCATGTCCGGCATCAAGGTCAGCGGCGCAAACTGCTTTCCTTCTGGCGCCGGAATGCTCGCCAGCAGTTCCGGCAGTCGGCGGATTTCAGTGATGTCGTCCATCACCGATAGAATCAGCACCACGCGCCGCTCGTCCGCCATTTCCACGTCCAGTCCGGCTTCGCGCAGCTGTTCCGCCAAGCACTTTCCTCCCTGCGGCGCGGAAATGACCAGCCGCGTCGGGTCAAAGTGCACGGGCAAATTCGCCCAATCCGCGTATGCATCGTGATACGGCGTGCCAACAAGCCGCCTGCGCACATCGTTGACCGCTTCGGATAACGCCCGCAAGCGTGCCCGACCATTCTCTTCCATCCACGCGCGGCTGTCATCGATGGACAGCATCAGCAGGAACGATGGCGACGAGGTCTGTTCCCGCCGCAGCAGCGTCCACGCGCGCTTTTCATCCGCCGAATCCGCCAGGTGCAGCACCGCGCTGCCCGTCAGCCCCATCAGCGTCTTATGCACCGACTGCACCCACGCATCCGCGTCGAGCGCCCCGGCGGACGTCATGGCGTCGCACCACGGGAAATGCGCCCCATGTGCCTCATCCACAACGACTTTCGTCCCTTGACGATGCGCCGCCGCCGCAATCCGCCGGAAAACATCTTCCCGCATCGCGCCGCCGTAATAATCCGGGCGGACAAGCAGCATCGCCCGCGCGTCCAGATTCGCCCGCAGCGCCGCCAGCACATCCTCCTCCGCCAGATAGCAGTACCCGTCCGGCGTGCAGCGAACCGGCATCCACTTCACCCGCATTCCGCCCAGCACGCAGGCGTTTACCGCCGATAAGTGCGCATTGCGCGGCAGCAGCACCGTTTCGCCCTCCCGCGCGTACAGCTGCAGCATCACATGATTGCCCGCCGTCGATCCATTATGGAGGAAAATCGTCTTTGCCGCGCCCGCCGCCTGCGCATACAGCCGCATAGCTTCACGCAGTCCGCCCTCCGCCGCGTACAGGTCATCCGTGTTCGGCAGTTCCGTCGTGTCCAGCGCGTATAAATCCGCCGCGCCGAACGGCGGCCGCCCCTTATGCCCCGGCATATGCCCGCTCCTGCGCGCCGATGCCGCCGTCAGCATGTCGTATACCGGGCGCATGTTCGTCATGTCCGCTGTCTCCTTCCGCTGCTGATGTGCCCCCCAAGTATAGCAGAAAACCCCGCGCGTGGCAATGGTGTTTGCTCAACATTGCTGTTCGCGAGAGGGAAGAAAATAGGATGCTGTTCGCATTGCCTTTCGTGCGGTGGGCGGAGAAAATGCCTGTCTGCGGGCAGAATCCGCCTCTGAAATTTTGTTGCGTGTTCCCCTTGCAAATCCCACATTTCGTGCTATAATAACAGACGTTGAAACAATATCTTGTGCTCTATATGGCGCGATAGCGCCGTGCAACCACAAGATTTAGGGCTTGCTGATTTTCCAGCGAGTACCATAGAGAGGAGAAACACCTATGTGCTGCCAAGTGAACGTGACGAAGGGAACCCTGTCTCAGGCGGAAATTGACGCCTATGTGGATCATGCGCGCCAGAAGTACAACCGCGAGCCGCTTTCGATGGACATTGCGGTGGATGGCGACGAAGTGGAACTGTCCTACGATTTCGGCAACGTGCCGTTCCAGCGGATTCGCCGCATCACGGGCTATCTGGTGGGTACGCTCGACCGCTTCAACAACGCCAAGCGCGCCGAGGAACACGACCGCGTGAAGCACGGAATGCCGGCGGCGGTGTAAGAATAAGCAAGGTGATTTCCCCCGTTCGGGTGTCGGAAGGCAGCCGGGCGGGGTTGTTTTTTCTAAAAAAGCAGCATTTCCCTACACCCAAAAGGAGGTCGCCCCACACGGTTGACCTCCCTATTTTTATACCCTTCCTTTACCGAACCTCGCTCCTTATCTCATCCAGACACCGATTCAGCGCGTCCTCCCACCTCGGCAGGTGCGGTTCGGCGTCGCTCAGCAGCCGTACGCTCGACGGATGGTGAATGCCCACCGAGCCGCGGTAGCCGCTCACCGGCTGTACCCGGCAGCGGCTGCCCACCATCCCCAGCGTCGCCATCGCCAGCGTCGCAAGGTTGCATTCGCCCTCGTTGATGAGGTGGTAAATACCGAATTTCTCCGTCTGAATCAGGCTGACCATCGCGCGGGCAAGGTCAAGCGTGTACGTCGGGCAAGCCATCAGGTCGTCGGAAATCGTCAGCTTCTGATGATCCTGCGCTGTCGCCAGAATGCCACAGATTTCCCCCTTCGGCGCGGCGGAGAACAAGCAGCCCGTGCGAACGATGAAGGACCGCGTCATCAGCGCGCGCACAGCTTCTTCCGCCTGCACCTTCGACAATCCGTAAACGTTCGCGGCGCACGTCTTGTCTCTCGTTCCGTGGATAACGTCCGGCGCAGCGCCGAACACCTCCGACGAGGACATCAGCATCAGCTTCGCCCCGATCGCCAGCGCCGCGCGAACCATGTTCAGCGTGCCCATCGCGTTCACGTCGATGCACTTTGCGGGTTCTGTTTCCGCTTTGAGCAGGTCAGTATACGCCGCCAAGTGGATGATGGCATCCGGCTGCTCCGCCGTCACCCATTCGCGCACTGCCGCGCCGTCCGTCACATCGAAATCCGCCACATCCACGCCGCGCGCATTCACATGCTTCTCGCGCAGTGCACGCATCACGTCGCGCCCCAGCATTCCGTCCGCGCCTGTCACCAATACCTTCATCATGTCCACCCTTTCGCCATTTCCGTCCATCTTTTTGCCAGATATTCAAGCTGATTATACCATTTTTTCTGCCTTTGCGCAACTGGTGAGGGGGATTTTTCATTGACACGAAGCGCCTTTTCGTGTATAGTGAATAAAGAAAAGGAGGTCGATTTTATGACACGCAAACGTTTCTCTGCGTTTTTACTGGCATCCGCGCTTCTCCTCGTCTTTCTGACAAACGTCGTTTTTGCAGATGGCGGCAAGAAAAAGCAGACCATCCTCACCTCCGGGGATTATCAGTACGTCCTGCTTGAGGACGGTTCCGCAGAGCTTCTCTACTGCCTAAGCGACGACGCGGAGATCGTGATTCCGGACACGCTGGACGGTCATCGCGTCACAAGCATTGACACCATCTCTTTCTCCCTCTCTCTGACAGCCGTAACCCTTCCCAATTCTGTTGCCGACCTCGACCATAACCCCTTCGGCTGCTGTCCGCTGCTGCAAACCATTTCCGTCGCCCCGGAGCATCCGTCTTTTTATACATTGGACGGCGTTTTGTTCCGTAAAAAGGACGATGCGCTTGTTGCCTATCCGCGGGGAAAGGCTGCTTCCAGCTACGCCGTTCCGCAGGGAACATCGGCTGTTGGCGAGCGTGCCTTTGACAGCTGCTCCTTTTTGACAAGTGTTTCTCTGCCCGCTTCCGTTACAGAGATTGACGATTACGCTTTCAGCGATTGCTCCGCCCTCGTCGAGGTTTCCATTCCCTCCTCTGTTGACGAGATTGGTTCATGCGCTTTCAACTACTGCACCGCGCTGTCTTCCATCGTCATTCCCGATTCCGTCACAGAAATCGAGGAAGGAGCCTTCTCCGAGTGCCGCGCTCTGACTACGGTTGTGCTTCCAAATTCCCTTACAGAAATCAGCGACTATCTGTTTTCCTACTGCGCTTCCCTTTCCAGCATTCTCATTCCTGATTCTGTGACGGAAATTGAAACAGGCGCATTTCAGAGCTGCACGGCGCTTGTTTCCATTGTCATTCCCGATTCCGTCACGGAAATCGAAGACATTGCTTTTTCCGAGTGCAGCGCCCTGCGTTCCGTCCTTCTCCCCGCTTCCGTAACGGAAATTGGCGTTGGCGCTTTCGACAAATGCCCTAACCTCACGCTGACCGTTTTCCGCAATTCCTACGCCGAACGGTACGCGCAGCGAAATCATATTCCCTACGCCTATGCCGACTAATTGAAAAAGAATCATCCCCTGAAAATGCAAGGAGGCCGCCCCTCATCAGGACGGTCTCCATTTTTGTATTGATAAGTAAAGCAGCAAGCAGGGTCATTTTGCTAAAAATGACGATTAGCTTGTTGGAAACACATTTCCCAAACCCTATGAATGCAGCACGGGCACTGCGGTTGTGAAGTCGTGAGAAATGCAGTCGGTGTCCAATCACATTGACTCCGCGCGAAGATTGAGGCGACCGCCAGTGACGGCGCCGAAAATGCGACTGAGCATTTTGTCACGTCCTTTCTTGTTTTTTGGCATAGAAAAGGCGGAACTTCGAAACAAACTCCGCCAATTTTGAGTAATTATAGAATATCAAGTTGCTTTTTTATTTCAGTGATACTCTTGCGAATGGTAAATAGCCGATCCGAATATACATCTTTAATCCATATTCGATCGTTGCGTGTGCAACATTTTGAAAGACTCTTCTCCATATCTTCAACAGTAAGTGCTTCAAAGTGCGTTAGCTTATCAAGAACTTGTATTGAAGGATAGTAGCGAAGACATATAATGACTGTGTATTGTCCGTGTGAATCCCACCTGCTATATTCACGTTGCAGGATAGAAGCATCATCAGCACTGCGGCCAAGAGACATAGCAATTTGAGTTTTGACAAGCCCTGGATTTGCGAAATAACCCATGATAACCTTTTCCATTGATGGATCTCTCCAGCGAGCAAGCATTTTCATCGTCTGAGGAAAAAATGAAAAAAGGTATGGATCTTGTGCTAATGAAACTAACTGATCAAGCAACTTCTTAGATTTCAACTGAGCAAATGCAGAGTCATACTCCATCATGATGGAATTGTCCACAAAAGTCACTGAATTACGGTACTCATTATACAAATTCCAGATGATTTGTTCGCAACCATTTACTCGCCCGCATTCATGCTTTTTGCTTCCGACCAAATGGAAAACCAAGGCAGAACGTATGAGATGCGAATGAAAGCAATTGATGTGCTTTGCAATAATCGAGCCAGCACCCTTGATGTATGAATCACACAAATCTGAGAACCCACGAATCTTTACATGACAGGTATTGTTAATTTCGCAAATTAACTCATTCATAATCAACTGATCATCGGATTCCATCAGGGGAGCAACATTATCCAAATGAGCCTCGTAATCCTTGATCTTGGAGAGAACAAAATGCTTGTCCATACTATCCTCCTGTTACAAAATTTTAATAAGCTCCCACCCAGCTTCTTTTAGCGGATTTGACAGTACAGTATTTGTTCGAGTAATGAGAATTTTCCGGTATTGGTTCTCACTTGCAATTCTTGCAAAGTCTCGAAGTTGCCGGGTATTGCTCAGCCGCTTAACATTTTTGACCTCTACAATAAACTTAAGCTGGGTATTGGTGTAGTCTGGAATTCGAGAACGTCCATTTGATAGAGATCATTTACTAGGAAAAATATCGCACAGCAATGTTTCAAGATCGAATCGCACTTTTTTAACCATGCATCTGGCGTGAATTTCTGTAAGGGACTTCTTTATGATTTCCTTACAGATTGACAATTTTTCTTCTTTTGATGCTTGGACAAAAGGGATAAATGGAATAAATAGTCTGATATCTGCTTCTTTTCGCTTCCAGCCAATATACTTTCTTTCCTTACAAGCAAATGTGTTTTTGAACTCTTCATCAACACAGAAGGGAATAATACTGATTGTCGATATGGCATCGGTATATTTATCCAACGATACTATATCCATGTTCTGCTGGATTTCTATAAAGCAATCAATTATCATTTGAGCCGCAGGAGACTGCGACTCTGTTGAAAGAAAAATGGCACTCATGAAATAACCTCCAATCAATTGAGCGGTTACTCAATCGACATTGAACGTAATGTCTGTGAGGACCCCCTCTACTACATCGACTAATTGATAGTCTCCATTTTGAAGTTTGTCCAAGTATTTTTGATGTTCGCTGTACAGCCACTCTTCGAGAGATGGCCACTCTGCAATGATTTTGTTGCTGCCATATCTTGCTGCATACACACGCATTGCATCTTCAGGTTCTTTTGTATCAAAAAAAACCTGAATCTGTGGCTGAGTATAGTAGGAGGCAAAGAAAAGCCTGGATTTTGGACAAAGCACTGTCCGATGACCATCTTCAAAGATAAGAGAACAAGGTTGCTTGTAGTCCGCTCCCCATGCTGGTATACCGTTAATACGAATAAAACGACCAAAGAGATTTGCACCATTTGTGATCTTGTAAAGTTGCGCAAGCTGTTTGGGAAAAGGTCTGCGCGAACTGTCACTTACACTTTTGATTTCTTCATCCGTCAATGGCTTAAAGAATTCATAGCGATATTGAACTGGCTTGGTTCCAGGTATAGTTCCTGCTAGAATCACCTGGCCATTGTTTTCGATGCTTGTACCAGGCATATTCACTACCTGCTGGACCAACTCTGCAATGCGCTGCATGATATCACTCCTTAATGCACTCGAAGTTCATGAGTTACTGTTTTCCAGTTTCCAAAGTGTTGCCACAAATGATCCTTTTGTCGTTAACAAGGATGGCATCCTCCTTTTTCTCTGCGCCCAGATACCCGCTGTCTCCATAAACTTCCTCCTCCGTTCCTTGAAGAAGATCGACGACTTTGTTGCTGTCGTGCACATTGGCGGCTGTCGTTTCCACCGTGTGAACCATTCCGCTGTCCGCATCCACGCCGATGTGCTCCTTGTAGCCGAAGTACCACTGGTTGCCCTTTTTGACGGAATGAGCTTCCGGATCACGCTGCTTTTCTTCGTTGATGCCTGCCCCCAGCTCGTCGCTGATCAGGCTCATCGTCAATTGCTTCTTCACCTCTTTATTATACCTCTTTCACGACATTTTGGCTGTTCTTTCTTTGTGCGGGATTGCCTTAAGTATTGGAGAACAACTCGTATTGGAGACCTACAAGAGTATGGGGAGTACGTTCAAGATACAATGTTAAGTCATTAACTGTAAGTATGTCAGAAAAGAAATCAATCGCCTGTTTTAGAACCGAAAGAGATATGTTCCTGTCATTTTGCGATTTATCCTCACACCGCTTTCGTACATACCACCTTGTTACTGAAGGTTTGGGCCCAACAATTTCCTCTATTGCGATACCAACCTCAACATAGTAATCATTAGCATCCCATTGAGAACTTTGAACATAGACACAATAGACGAGCTCGCCATTAGAAAGAAACCAATAACTCTTATTTTTTCTATACCCAAATGCCTTGAGATACTCGTGCACAGCTAAGAGAAAATCATTTTTATTCATTGAAATCACCTTTCAACATACTTAGGGATACCCCTCATAATTGCGCCCAAACCATCCACATCATCCCCACCGACCCGAATTTCGAGAAAAAGTGCAATTCAAGCGCACTGTTTGCACGCGAAATAAGCCTCGTTACGCAACCTTCATTCGATTGCGAGCAAGGTATAAATTCGCAAGTGCAAACAGCATGCAGCAATGCTGATGCAATTTTTTCCGTCCTCGGTATCGTGTCTTGCAGAAATGAAAGATTCTCTTTATCACGCAAAACACATGTGTCAGGAGATTTGACCACATCAATAGTACTGAGTTATAGTACGTTTCTCTCCATTGATGACATCTTCAAAATAATATTCTACATACTGCCCCTTAATTTTTCGTTGCCCCAAAAAGAGCATTGGCGTGTTGCTAGTACCCAATGGCCATTCTGAATCTTGGATCCATGAAGGCTTTTTATGCAGCGCATCTAAATGAAAGGCCGAGTTTAATGCAACCCGAACAGCCTTTTGCCGTTTTCCTTTAGGAATGGAGTTTGTTGACAAGATAATCTCTTGAATCACACTACCAACATCAACGCTATCAAGGTAGTCAGGAACTGTATCGATCGCAAACTGATGCAATTCACGATAAAAGGTACTCTTTTCAACATCAGGGAGGTCGTCATGGAAGAGTGACCACATCATGTTATATGCAGTAGAGCAACGACTAATTCTATTGATCGCATAATAACCAACGGTTAATGTGCGACGGAGATCAAAGTTATCATGCTCAAAAGCATTAACATTCAGAGGGCATTGCTTCCATGATTCAGCACTCTTATCGTGTGTTTGTGGAATTCTCCCATTGATAAACTGAACAAGCTCATCATTAGTCTGTACTGCAGATGCAAAATCTTGAGCGGACATTTCAAGAGAAAGGTAGGCCTTGATAATATTTAGCATCAGTTATTCCTCCATTATTAAAATTCGTCCATTACCGTCCTGATATTGACGAAATTCTTGTAACCATACTTTTGATGGAACCTTGTATGCGCTTTCGAACCGATTTCAATATAGGATAGCGGCTGTCGTTTCCACCGTGTGAACCATTCCGCTGTCCGCATCCACGCCGATGTGCTCCTTGTAGCCGAAGTACCACTGGTTGCCCTTTTTGACGGAATGAGCTTCCGGATCACGCTGCTTTTCTTCGTTGATGCCTGCCCCCAGCTCGTCGCTGATCAGGCTCATCGTCAATTGCTTCTTCACCTCTTTATTATACCTCTTTCACGACATTTTGGCTGTTCTTTCTTTGTGCGGGATTGCCCTAATTGAAAAAGAATCATCCCCTGAAAATGCAAGGAGGCCACCCCACCGGGACGACCTCCGTTTTGTATGGGATTTTTTCGCTTATACTATTTCCAGATAAGAATGCGCCAGAAGGGAAAAGGCGCAAGCAGATGGCGCAGGTGAATCTGGAAATCGTATTACTCCGCCGCTTCTCCCACGGTTTCCGCCGTGATGTCGCGCCCGAAGTACTTCATGGAAATCTCGCTCAGCTTGCCCTCTTCACGCAGCTCAGCAATCGCCTGATTGATGGCTTCCAGCAGGCTCGCGCTGTCGTCCGTCTTGCGGGTCGGAATCGCCACAAGGTTCGCTTCCTCCGTCAGGGCGACAATCTTGATGTTCGCATCCGGGCGCTTCTGCATGTAGTCCGCAATGGACACTTCGCTGTTCAGCGTCGCGTCCGCGCGGCCCGTCAGCACCTGCATAATCGTCTGGTCAAGCGTATCCACGCCGACCACCTCTGCGCCGAACTCTTCCGCCAGAATCATGTAGGTGCTGGCGATGGAGTTCGTGGTCTTCTTGCCCTTCAGGTCTTCAAAGGACTTGATGTCCTCGTTGTCGCCCCGGACGACCAGCGCCGTGCGGTTGAAGGCATAGGGGGTGCTGAAATTGTACTTTTCCGAGCGCTGTTCGGTCACATCAATGCCGTTGGCGGCAATGTCGTAGCGGCCGGAGTCAATGCCGGCGAGGATGCCGTCCCACTCCACGGTCACGAACGTCGCCTTCACGCCCAGCTTCTCCGCAATCGCCGTCGCAATTTCCACATCAAAGCCGACCAGATTGCCGTTTTCATCCGTGTACGTCCAAGGTGCCCAAGTGCCTTCCGTCGCTATGACGATTTCGCCCTTTTCCTGAATGCGCGCCAGCTGATCCTTGCTTTCCTCCGCCAGAGCGGTCATGCCCAGCGCCATCATCAGCGCCAGCAGGAGACTGACAAACTTCTTCATTTTGAATGCCCCTTTCAATTGCATTTATGAAAACCAGCAATGCCGGATTTTCAGCGTTGGTTGATTTTCGCGAGGAACTCCTGCGTCCGCGCTTCTTTCGGGTGCGCGAAAAATTCCTGTGCGCCGTTCTGCTCGATGATTCTGCCGCCCTCCATGAACACAACGCGGTTCGACACATGCCGCGCGAAGTTCATCTCGTGCGTCACGACCAGCATCGTCATGCCCTCTTCGGCTAATTGGCGCATCACGTTCAGCACTTCCCCGATTAACTCCGGATCCAGTGCGGATGTCGGCTCATCGAAGTAAATGATTTCCGGATTCGTCGCCAGCGCGCGGGCAATCGCGACGCGCTGCTGCTGTCCGCCGGACAATTGCGCAGGATAATGGTCGCAGCGGTCGGACAAGCCCACCTTGTCCAGCAGCTTCCGCCCAATCGCTTCCGCGTCCGCTTTTTTCATCTTCCGCGCCACAATCAGCCCTTCGGTCACGTTTTGCAGCGCCGTTTTGTTGCGAAACAGGTTGTAGTTCTGGAACACGAACGCCGTCTTTTGGCGGATACGCGCAATATCCCGGTGCGACGCGCGGTTCAGGTCGAATTTCTCGTCGTCAAAGAGCAGTTCGCCCGCGTCCGCGCGTTCCAGAAAGTTCACGCAGCGCAGCAGCGTCGTCTTGCCTGACCCGCTCGGCCCCAGAATCGCCACGACGTCGCCTTTGCTGACGGACAGGCTGACGTCCCGCAGCACCTCGGTCATCCCGAATTTCTTTTGCAGGTGATTGATTTCCAGCATCGCCATCGCGCATCACTCCTTCTGTGCGCCATACGCGCTGAGCTTCTTCTCGCCCCAGCGCTGCACCCATGTCAGCACCGTGGAGAAAATCAGGTAAATCACGCCGACTTCGATATAGAGCGCCATCGGCTCGTAGTAGTACGCCACGAGCTTCTGCGTCGCCATGAACATTTCCGTCACGGTGATGTTCGCCGCCAGCGACGTGTCCTTTACCATAGCAATCAGGCTGTTCGACAGTGGCGGGAACGCCGTGCGCAGCGCCTGCGGCAGCACAATGCGGCGCATCACCTGCAAGTAGCTCATCCCCACGCAGTAGCCCGCTTCCATCTGCCCCACCGGAACGGATTCCAGCGCCGCGCGCATCGTCTCCGCGCAGTACGCGCCCTCGTTGATGGAGAAGACAATCACCGCCGCCGGAAACGGGTCGAGGATGATGCCCAGCGACGGCAGGCCGTAAAACACCACGAACAACTGCACCAGCAGCGGTGTACCGCGCACGACCCACACATAAAACCGCATAATCTGCCGCAGAACCGGCACGCGGGCATATTGAATCATGGCGGCAATGACGGCAATTACCATCGCGATGGAAAAGGCGATAACCGTCAGCGGAATGGTCATTTTCAGACCGGGCAGCAGAATCTTCGGGAAAGATTCAATCAGCAGTTTGACAATGCGTTCACTCATGGTTTGCTTAAAGTTCCTTCCATACCCAACCGTAGGCAGCGGCAAAGCCGCTTTCTCGCGCAAAAATGACGGCGCTGTCCAAATCAGACAGTATCCGTAGGTTTATCCTACCATGCTGATGGCGGAAATGAAACGATTGGCGAAAACTGCTTTTTCCTTTTTCCGATTGCGGCAGGCGAAAATCAACGAACAGGAAAGTCGGTCAACCTAAAAGTCGGCTTGATGGTTGACCGGCATTGTTTATTCGGTTATTGCGCCGTCGGTGTCGGCTTCACTCCTTCCTCGGCGAGGTAGCTGACCATGCAGTAGCCCTCCACCACGTCCGTTTTCACATGCACCCACTCTGGGTCGTCGCACACCTCCAGCACAATCACCCGCTGATTTGCCTGCAAGCGCATCAGCAGCTCGCCCACCATGCTCGGCTCGGCGCGCAGATTCAGGCTCGATGCGTTGACGTACATCACCTTTGCGCCCTCCGGCAAGCTGTCCGTCGTCACGGGCATCAATGTCGGCTTCGGGGTCGGTGTCGCGGGCGGGGCAGGCGTTGCGGCAAGCTCCGGCGGAACGGTCGGCAGCACCGGCGCACCCGTACCGCCCTGCATCAGCACCATGCCGGGGTAGTAGAACGCAAGGATTTCATCGAATGTCTTGCTGTACTGTCCCGCCATCCACTGCGCCCCGCGCTGGCTCATGCCCACGCCGTGCCCGTAACGCCGTGATTGCAGCAGGAACTGCCCGTTTTCCTCCGTCACCGAAAAAATCTCGCTGCCGGAAATGTCCAGCGACAGCGCGGCGACGTTTTGCCGATTCAGCGCAATTGTCACCGTCGCTTCCCCCGCCGACAGAAAGTCCGTCAGCCGATTGTCCGGCGTCGGGGAGGGCGTCGGCACGGACGTCGCCGTCGCGGTCGGCACGGGGCTGGGCGTTGCCGTGGCTTCACCTAATTCCCATTCGTCGCCTTCCGCGGGCGCAACGTCGTAGGTCGCATCCCCCGCGGGCAGCGGAATCGCCGTTTCCTCCGGCAGGATGGACGCGAACGGCTTCTTGCCCGACCATTTCAGCGCCACCACAAGCTCCGTCATCCGGCGGCTCGGCGCGGCGAATGCGGGAGATGCCAGCGTGACGGCGGTGATTTCGTCAATGCGGAAATTCTCTTTCCCTGTGGAGTACCCCTCCCGCGTCAGCACCGGCAGCATCTGCTCGTAAATCAGCGTCCGAAGTGCTTCCTTCACCGTGCCGTTTTTGCTGATTTTCATCGTGCGGACGATGCTCTGCGGGTTCTCCAAATCATACGGGTCATCAACCATTGCGTAGTAGCCGTAGTCGCCGCTGCCCGACCACACATTTTCGACCAGCTCCGTCTGTCCGCCGTTGCTGGCGCTGTAAAAGCATTCCGCCAGCTTGCCGTTGTACATGCCGACAATCCCCGCCGTCTCCTGCACGGCACGGGCGGCGTTTTTGGTAGATGAATCAACGCCCTTGAACACTTGGTCGTTCGTCGTGTCCACCACGTCATAGGCGCGGGAGGCGTTCAGGTGGGACAGCGCATAAGTGCGCGCACAGACAGCCTGCGCCTTGAGCGCTTCGAGCGGGAATGAGTCGCTCATCTCATACGGCACAACGCCCAGCAGGTAATCCTCCACCGACAGCGACAGAATCGGCACGAGCGTCCCGTTCTCCACCGTCAGCGTCAGCGAACCGGGATAGAGATTGCCGTTTTTCTCAAAGCGCAGCCCCGGCATTGCGCTGCTGGACTGATTCCGCCGGAACTCCGCACTCTTGCCCAGCCGCATACTCATGCCATCATAGAACAGATACAGCGCACCGGAGCGAATCTGCACCGTCACCTGCGCGTTTTCCGGCAGCGCCATCAAGTCCTCGCCGCCTACGCGCACCGTGTACGCCCCCGCGAGGGTCAAATCCGCGCGGTCAGTCAGCTGCAAACGGCGCAGCAGGACGCGCACCATAGGGGCGGCTTCTTCCGCCGACGCCTTCCCCGGCATCCCCGCCATCAGCAGCGTCCAGCACAGCACCAGACACACCGCCCGAAGCAGTCGTTTCATGCACATACCTCCTGTTTGCGGCAGAATCCGAGTTTTTTCAGACCTTGCCTTATTAAAAAACGGATGACACGCATATGTTCATCCGTCTGGAAAATATTTATTCGTCGGAATTGGGAAAGTTTTGGAAGTCGTCCGAAGTTTCCACCTTACTTTTCCTTCGCCATCGCCTGATATTCCCCCGGCGTCATCCCGGTGTACTTCTTGAATACCTGACAGAAGTAGCTCTTGTTCGGATACCCGCACGCCGCGCTGATTTCGCCCAGCGTCTGCGGTTCTTTGCTGGACAGCATCATCTGCGCCTTCTCCATCCGCGTCCGGGTCAGGAAGGTCGAAAAGTGCTGCCCCGTTTTTTCGTGGAACAGCCGGCAGAAGTACGCCGGCGTCAGCCCCAGCGAGCGGCTCAAATTCGCCTGTGAATACGGCAGTGAGCAGTCCGCCCGAATCGAGTCAATTACCTTCTCAATCGGCTTGGCGTTCCCCGGCTGCGGACACGCGCGCAGAGACGGCTGCAATGCATTCAGCCACGCCAATAGCGCCTGACGCGGGCGGCGCGTCATCTCGTTGAGATTCAGCCCCTCCGTCAGCGTCCGCAGGGACAATTCCGCGTGCTGGCTCCAAATCGCCTCAATCACCAGCGGCACGAACGCAAAGCACGTCACCGACAGGTTCTGATCCTCCCGCAGCGCGCGCGATACATACCCGCCCAACACCGCGTACTGCCGCCGCTTGATGCATGTCTGCAATTCCTTCCGATGCCGATGCGCCGCCGCGCCGTCCAGCGGCGAGACGCGCGTCCACCAGTCGCTGATTTCCCGCATGGGCTTCAAGTGTTCCGCCCACGTCGCCGCGAGGTCAAATTCCTCCCCGATGAACATTGTGCCGTCCTGTTCCAGCGCGACGGACGCCTGCTCCATCAGCGCATGGGCGCACAGCCACAGCACCGGGTCGCGATGCGCCCGCGCGGGGAATCGCGTCAGCGCCAGCAGCACCGTCATCACGTCGCCATCCGCCGCGAAGCAAGCCGCGCTCACGCCGCACAGCGCCATCGCCTCCGGCACAATCGCCAGCGCCTCCTGCCGCTGCTCTTCTGTCAGCGGAACATCCGCTTCCCAGCGAATCAGCCGCCACGCGTACACCGGAACCTCCACCGTGCTTTTCGGTGCGTCGCCGCCGCTCTGCATCATCGCGATCATCGTCTGCGACAGCTGCTGCTCCTGTTCCTGCGTCATGAGAGGGTTCACCTGCTTTCTTGGGTGGAAATTTAATTGCAAAAAAGCGTCCCAGCGGGTGAATCCTTCAGCCCGCACGGAACGCTCCTATTTCCGCATTCTCTATTGTACGCCATTTTTCGTGATTTGGGAAGGGGTCAGCAAAAAAATTGTTGTCCCTTGTCAGTTTTGTACGAATTTCTGCGCCGTCATGCCCTGAAAGAAATCAACATCCGTCGGTACAATGCGGCACACGCCGATTTTGTCCAGCGTAATCACGCGCAGCTGTTTCCCGGCGGACTTCTTGTCCAGCGTCATGGCGTTCAGCAAGTCCTTTTCGAAAATTGCCGGAAGCCGACGGGGCATTTCCAGCGCATCCAGCAGGCGATTCAGCCGCGCGCTCGTCCCCTGCTCCGTCATGCCCTTCTCTTCCGTCATCGCGGTAATAACGCGCATCCCCAGCGCGACCGCCTCGCCGTGGCGCATCCCGGTGTAGTGCTGGCAGGTTTCGACCGCGTGGGCGATGGTATGCCCAAAGTTGAGCGTCATGCGCAGCCCGGTGTCGTGCTCGTCCTGCGCCACAATGTTCGCCTTATACTGGATACAGTGCGTCAGGATTTCCCCGATAACGCCCATGAGCGCAATCCGCCCGCCGCCCGCGTTTTCTTCCAGCAGCCGGAACAGCGCCTCGTCCCCGATGCACCCGTACTTAACGACTTCGCCCAGTCCGTCGCGCCAGAAATCATCCGTCAGCGTCCGCAGCGAATCCGGGTCTACCAGCACCAGTTCCGGCTGATAGAATGCGCCAACGAGGTTCTTCCCCTGCGGCAGATCGACCGCGACCTTCCCGCCGACAGAGGAATCAACCTGCGCCAGCAGCGTCGTCGGCAGCTGCACAAAATGCACGCCGCGCAAGTACGTCGCCGCCGCCAGCCCCGCCAAATCGCCAATCACCCCGCCGCCCAGCGCAACAATGGCATCCTTGCGCGTCAGATGATGTTCGCAGAGGAAGGCATACAGCGTTTCCAGCGATTTCAGGCACTTCGTCTGCTCGCCGTGCGGCAGGACAATGCTGCACACGCGCAGACCGACCTTTTCCATCGACGACACGACTTCTTCCATATACAGCGGCGCAACATGGTCATCGCTGACAACCGCGACCGCAATGTCGCCGAGCTTCTCGCGAATCATTTCGCCCGTTTTCGCCAGCAGGCCGCGTTCGATATGAATCGGATAGCTTCTTTCGCCCAGCGGTACGGTAATGGTCTGCATGAAAATCGCCTTCCTTATCTTAAAGCATCCATCATGTCACCAAATATGATTCCCTGATTATTCCACCCGAATCATATTTTCCACCGTGCAGACCTCCGGGTCAAACTTCGCCAATGCCGCCCGAATCGCCTGTTCATTCGCCTCATGCGTAATGATAATCAGCGGCACGCGGCTTCCCGCCAGCTCCGCCTTCTGCATCATCGTTGCAATCGACACCTGCTCGCTCGACAGCCACGTCGCAATCTTCGCCAGTGAACCCGGCTCGTCCTGAATCGACAAACGCAGGAAATACCGCGTTTTCCAGTCGTTCGTGAACACCAGCGACGCATCCGCATTTGCGCTGTTCACAAACGTCGGATGCACATGCACATCCACCGTTGCGGCATGGAGAATGTCGCCCACCACCGCGCTCGCCGTCGGCAAATCGCCCGCGCCGCGCCCCTGCAGCATCATTTCCTTGCAAGCGTGGCCGTGCAGATAGACGGCATTGAAGCTGCCGTTGACCTGCGATAGCGGATGGTCGTTCGCAATCAGCGTCGGATGCACGCGAACCTCGATGGTGCTCCCGCTTCGCTTGGCAATTGCCAGCAGTTTCAGCACATAGCCCATCTCGCGCGCATAGGCAATATCCACCGCCGTAATTTTCGTGATGCCTTCACGATAGACTTTGCTGAACGGTACGCGCGCGTGGAAAGCAAGGCTCGCCATAATAGAGAGCTTATAGGCCGCGTCCAGTCCCTCGACATCGGCGGATGGGTTCGGTTCAGCCAGCCCCAGCTGCTGTGCATCGTGCAGTACGGCTTCGTAGTCCTCGCCGTTTTCGTACATACGGGAAAGGATGTAGTTCGTCGTGCCGTTGATGATGCCCATCAGGGAATCAATGCGGTTCGCTTGCAGGGGCTGCATGAGGGTGTTGATAATCGGAATCGCGCCGCAGACGCTCGCTTCGTAGTACAGCCCGACATGGTTGCGCTGTGCAGCGGCTTGCAGGCGGTGCCAGTTCAGGGCAATGGCGACTTTGTTCGCCGTGACAACGGTCTTGCCGTTTTCCAGCGCGCGGAGCATGTAGTCCGTCGCAGGTTGTTCGCCGCCCATGAATTCGACAACGATGCTGATTTCCGGGTCGCTCACCACGTCGTCGGCGTTCGTTGTCAGCAGTTCATGCGGCACACCGCAGGCGCGGGTTTTGTTCACATCGCGCACCAGCACCCGCTTGATGCGGATGGAGAGACTGTCGCGGTGAGCAATCTCGCGGGAAAAGCCTGTCAGCAGCGACCACACGCCCCCGCCAACATTGCCGCAGCCCAGAAATCCGATTACAACTTCCTTCATTTTGTCTGCTTCCTCCTGCTTTCAAATGCCTTCTTTTCTCGCTTAATCAGCCCTTGTTCCGCTCGTAGATAAGCCGCAGCCCCTTCAGCGTCAACAGCCCATCCAGCTTGTCAATGACCTTGCTTTCCTCGGCAATCATCACCGCCATGCCGCCCGTCGCGACGACGGTGGCTTCCTGCCCCAATTCCTGCTTGATTTTGCGGACGATGTTCTTCACCAAGCCGACATACCCGTAATACATGCCGGATTGCAGGTTCGTCAGCGTCGTCCGCCCGATGACGTGCTCTGGCTTCGTCAGTTCAAAGCGCGGCAGTTTTGCCGTCCCGGTGACAAGGGCTTCACTGGCGAGCTTCACGCCGGGGCAGATACATCCGCCAAGGAACACGCCGCCCTCTCCGACCACGCCGAACGTCGTTGCCGTACCGAAATCGATGAAAATCGTCGGCGCGCCGTACTCCTCATACGCCGCCACTGCGTTCGCGATTCGGTCGCTGCCCAGTTCGCGCGGGTTCTCGTAGCGGATGTTGATGCCCGTTTTGATGCCCGGAACCACGAACAGCGGTGTCTGCCCGAAGTAGTTCTGGCACATGTGTTCAATGGTAAAATTGATAGTCGGCACGACGGAGGAAATCATGATACCCTCGACTTCTTCCGGGCGAACGCCGACATGCTGAAAGAGGTTCACCAGCACGATGCCGTATTCGTCGGACGACTTCTGGATATTGGTGGACATTCGCCAGTAATAGCGCATTTCCTTGCCGTCAAAGAGGGCAGTTTTGATGTTGGTATTGCCAATGTCGAGGGTGAGGATCATCCTCCATACCTCCTTATAGAATCGCTGATGGCCGACGTTTCAGCCATCAGCGGGAATCGTTCACTTGCCGTACAGACCAGCTCAATTGCGCGAGGGGGCAAAGCTCCCCTTGTTACGCCGTCTTCTTGTGCATTGCCTTGCGCAGCGCCAGCACAATCGGGGGTGTAATCAGCGCCGCAGCAACGGCTTCCAGCGGGCCAGCGCCGCCAGCGGTTGCGCCAATCGCCGTCAGCACCGCCGTATTGTCAATGCCGCAGATCATGTAGAAAATCAACATCAAGCCGAGATACAAAATTGTGTTCGTCAGGCTGCCGCAGGCCGCCGCAACCGCCAGCCCCGTCTTTTCCAGCTTATGCGCCATTGCCTTGTGGACGAAGTGAATCACCACCGGCACCATCAAACGCGGCAGGAAGGTCATCACAATCACCATCGGCAGCGACGCCCCCATCAGCGTGCCGACCAGCGTAGATGGACGAAGCAGCGCCGACACAAAGCTTGTTGCACCGAAGGTCAAGCCCAGCAGCACGCCGTATTTCAGCCCCATGAACAGCGTCCCGACCGCAACCGGAATCACCAGCAGCGTCACGTTGCAAAATCCCAGCGGAATCAGCCCCAGCGGTGTCTGTCCCATCAGGAAAATCAGCGCCATCAGCAGCGCCAGCGTCACGAGATTGACCAGATTGCCATTGCGAGTATTCATTTTTTTCCTCCGTTCGAGTCTCTTTTCGAGTACCCTACGATGATTATTTCCGCACCAGCTGCATTTTCGTCTGATACTTTCGCTCTCAGCGGCATCATTGGCGCGGATGCTCTCATTATACCGAAAAAAACGCCGCTTGTAAAGGTTGAAACAGTATTTGAACAGCGCATTATTGCAAGCTATTTATATGAAAGCAGTTCACCCTGCGCAGGCTTCCTTCTCCATACGCTCCGGATTGCTTTTTCCGCCGGATTCTGGTATGATACAGACAAATTTGCAGGAGAAGCCGCGCTGCTTTTCCCGTCAGGAGGAGGCAAGGAACATGAAGTTGTTGATTTTAGGCGGCAGCGGGTTTGTCAGCGGACGGCTGGCGCAGATAGCGACAGCGCAGGGGCACGAGGTCTGGTGCGTTACACGCGGCAATCGCCCGATTCCCGAAGGCGTTCACGCGCTGACGTGCGACGCGCACGACCCGGCTGCCCTTCGCGCCGCGCTCGCCAGCGCGCAGCTGCAATGGGACGCCGCGCTGGACTGCATCTGCCGCGACGCGCCCTCCGCATCGGTCGATTTGTCGGTACTGCCCGCCTTCACGAATCGCCTGCTGGTGATTTCCACCGATTCCGTGTACCACCCCGCCTACAAGCGCGTTCCGCAGGACGAAACCGGCGTTTATCTGCATGACGGCGGCTACGGGAGCAGCAAGCGGCAGATGGAGGAGGTTTTTCTGGACGCGGCGGCGCATTCGGAATCACCTTTCGCGTGGACAATTTTCCGTCCGGGGCATATTTTCGGCGCAGGTTCACAGGTCGGCTGTTTCCCGGAGCATTCCCGGCAGCCGGATCTGATCGCCCGTATGAAGCGCGGCGAACCGCTGCGGCTTGTAGGCGGCGGCAAATTCCTGATTCACCCCATTTATGTGGATGACCTGTGCCGCGTCCTGCTGGAAAGCATCCCCGTCTCCACAGCCTTCAACGAGATTTTCTGCATCGGCGGACCGGATATTGTTTCCAACGCCGCCTATTACCTTTTGCTCGGAGAAATTTTGAACGTTCCGGTGACTATTGAAGAAATTCCGTTAGCCGGCTATCTGGAAGCGCATCCCCAATTCAGCGGGCATTTGTGCCATCGCGCGTATTCGCTGGAAAAGCTGCGCTGCACGGGGATTGCTTTGCCCAGCACCCCCCTGCGCGCAGGGCTGCAGAAGCAGGTCGAATGGCTCCTTTCCCTTGCGCGGTAAAGCCCCGAATCGGCGGATGTCTCTTGCGGTTCTTCACGGAAAATTGGGGAAGCAAACAAGGGCTTAGGCGAAGCACCAAAAAGCTTCACGCGGAAGGAGCATGAAAGCGCGACCAACTCAATCGCGAAAAGGGGTCAAGGAGGGGACTTCGTCCCTTTTCGTCTGCCCCTTGCAGGGTCAAGGGGGGACTTCGTCCCTTTTCGTCTGTCCCTTGTGGGGTTTGGGGCAACGCCCCAACTGTTTCGCGGGAGACCAGCATCTCAAACGCACTCAACAAAGGCGCAGGCAGCGAAGCGTCCCTGCCCCTAACTTTGCGCGTCCGCAGACGCGCCCCCAAGCTGCTCTTCCCACAAGAGTCCGTGAAGAACCTCTTTTTCGGCATTCGCCGATTCGTTTCGGGCATAAGAAAAAGAGCCGATTTTTCAATCAGCTCTTTGCGAGGTGCCATCCAGATTTGAACTGGAGAATGAAGGTTTTGCAGACCTTTGCCTTACCACTTGGCTATGGCACCATAATAAGAAATGGAGCGGTAGACGGGGCTCGGACCCGCGACCTCCACCTTGGCAAGGTGGCGCTCTACCAACTGAGCTACTACCGCATAATATGTGTGCCTTGGGGCGGAATCGAACCACCGACACGCAGATTTTCAGTCTGCTGCTCTACCGACTGAGCTACCAAGGCGAAAGATGGCGACCCGGAAGGGGCTCGAACCCTCGACCTCCAACGTGACAGGCTGGCGCTCTAACCAACTGAGCTACCGGGCCACTTGAATGATGGTGGGAACAACAGGGCTCGAACCTGTGACCCTCTGCTTGTAAGGCAGATGCTCTCCCAGCTGAGCTATGCTCCCAAGTCCTGTACTGCTCCCGATGCACAGAGCCTTTCGCCAGCTCAGTGACCTTTGCACCACAGCCAAGTGGTGTCTGCGCGGGGTTCTTCGGTCGAACCGCGGCGACATGGATTATTATATCATCCTTTGGCGGCGCTGTCAAGAGGGAAAATGCAAAAAATTTGGGTTTTTCGCAAGCGAAACGCCGCCTCCGCAGTCAAAATGTAAATTCCGCTGTTTTTCGTGGACTTTCGCGCGTGGGTATGGTATGATAGGAAGTGCAAACCTGAAGGAGGTTATTACAATGAAGCGAATCATTGCGCTGCTTCTTGCCGCGCTGCTGATGGTCTCCTGTGCGCTGGCAGATGTGGCCCTGCGCGGCTACGACGCCAAATCCGGCTATGTCTATGTCACGCTGGGGCAGTGCCCGCAGGATGCGGACGGCGGCGTCGAGCCGATTGTCTGGCGCGTGCTGAGCGTTGAGGACGGCAGAGCGTATCTGCTGAGCGAATATGTGCTGGAGGCGCGCCCCATCCACAGCGATTATCAGGAGTACGCCAACAAGCCCACCAACAAAAAGAAGCCCGGCTTCAATGGTGACTTCACTCAAACCGAAATGAGCCGCTACCTCTGCGGTGATTTCGCCCAGAACTGCTTCACGGACGACGAGCGTGCCATGCTGACCCCAGATGACACGTTCGGGTTGTTTTTCCTCGCCAGCGACGCGGATTTGAAGAACAAGGCGTACGGCTTCACCAGCAATGAAAGCCGCAAGGCGTGGGGCACACCCTACGCGCTGGCGAACGGGCTATTCAAGTACGGCAGTCAGCGCGGCGGTCACTCCCCCTACTGGACGCGCTCCCAGTCCTCCTCCGACGCCCGCCACGCACGGTGCATCAAGTCCAAGGGCGAGTTGGGGCGCATCAACGTCATCACGCTGGACGAGGGAATGCGGCCCGCGTGCTATCTGTCTTTGAGCGCGAGCGAGATTTCCGGCGGCACGGGCACGCTGGATGATCCCTACACTTTCACCCTTATCCCGCCGACGGTGATGGAGGATTAACATGCGGAAGATAACCTGCCTGCTGCTGCTTCTCTATCTTCTCCCCTCTTTCGCGCTGGCGGAGAAGACCATCACCCTCACCTTCACTGGCGATATCACCCTTGGCGGCGAGGATTACCTGCGCACCGCCGAGGACAGCTTCTTTGCCGTCTATGAGCGCGAAGGCGCGGGATACTTCCTCAAAAACTTCGCGGATTTCTTTGCCGAGGATGACCTGACCGTCGTCAATTTGGAGGGCGTGCTGACCGACAACAACGCCCTTTACCCGCGTGACAAGGGCAAAGGCGACGATGGCTACTGGTTCCGCGGGCCGGCAGCGTACGCCAAGGTGCTTTCCGCCGCGAGCGTGGAAGTCGCGTCGCTGGCAAACAACCATGCGTTCGACTACGGCGCACAGGGCTTCCGCGATACAATTGCCGCCGTCGAAGCAGAAGGTCTCGGCTGGTTTGGCACATACAACAAGAACCGCAACCCCGAAACGGAAAAGTTCTACTTCTACACCAAGGGCGGCGTGACCATCTGCCTGATGAGCCTGCTCTGGGACGACTACAACCCGCAAGACCCCAATGGCAACGGCGCGTATCTCCGCCAGCAGATTACGGAAATCAAGCAATCCGGTCAGGCGGACGCGGTGATTGCCATCCTCCACGGCGGGCAGGAGTACGGCCGCCACCGCACTAAACCGCAGACTATCTTCACCAAAATGGCGATTTCCGCTGGGGCGGATTTGGTCATCTGCCACCATGCGCACGTCGTCATGGGCATGGATGTCATCAACAACCGCAGCGCGTTCTACTCGCTGGGCAATTTCTGCTTTGGTGGCAACCGCAAGGCGTATCAGGAGAACAAGAACCGCACCCCCGCCGTGCAGGACGCCGCGCCCGCGCTGATGCTCCGCGCCGTGCTGACGTTTGATGATGACGGCACTTACAAGGGGCAGCAAATCACCCTCTATCCCGTACAGACCACCGGCATTGACCGCGCGGCGGGCGACACCGTGCAGGTGAACAACTATCAGCCGAAGTTCATCACCGGGCCTTTGGCGGCGCATGTGCTGCACCTGATGCAGATTGACATGAACTACGATGCCAGCAAAACGCCGAAGTACAGCAATGCCGAATCCATCAACAAGACGCTGCGGGCGCTGGTGATAGCGCGCGAAGAGGGACTGGCGGCGATGGCCTCCTCCGAGGGCATGGAGGCGCTGACGCTCCCGTTCTTGCCGGCGGAAGCGGAATAAAGTCGCTCAACCCGCGGTAGAGTTCCGTGAAATCGCGATTTCGGGCATATCAACCGCTGGTTCGTGTGCAAAGCCTCTTTTCCGTGATAGAATGACAGCCAGAAGAGAGGTGTTTCCGCATGAATCAGGAGAAAATCGGGAAGTTCATTGCGTCCTGCCGAAAAGAGCAGGGCTTCACCCAAACTGTTCTTGCAGAAAAGCTGGGGATTACAGACCGTGCCGTATCCAAATGGGAAACCGGGCGAAATCTGCCGGATGCAGCCATTATGCCCGAATTATGCGATCTGCTGAACATTCAACTGAGCGAGCTTTTTCGCGGGGAGCGAATGACGATGGAAGCGCATCAGAAGGCTTTCGATGCATTGCTTCTGGAAATGAAGCAGCGGGAAGAAGCTGCGAATCGACGGATTCTTCAGCTGGAAAAAGTGCTTGTCTGCATGACGATTGCGGTATCGCTCACGATGATTCTTGTCGGATGCTATCTGGCGAAAGACCATCTTGCCCTCGGAATCGCCTTATTGACATTCGGCGCTGCGGTTGTTTTTGCCATCTGCTTTGTCGGCGTGAAAATCGAGCATGACACCGGCTATTACGAATGCCCCGAATGTGGAAAACGCTATGTGCCGACCATGAAAGCCGTCGTGATGGCACTGCATCGCGGCACAGCCCGCAAGATGATGTGTCCGTTCTGCGGAAAATGCGCCTATCATCAGAAGGTGCTTGCAAGGTAATTCTATTTCCGAATACACCTGCGCCAGCTGCATACGCCTTGGCGCATGCTTATCTGGAAATAGGATAAAGGCAACAGGGTATCAAGCGCTTTTGCTTGACACCCTGAATTTTTTTGTACTGCTTTTCACTCATTAGCCTGCAGCGGTCACTTCATGATCATCTCTTTGTCCGACGGCAGCGGTTTCAGCGGCGCGGACGGCAGCGTCTGATACCAGTATGCGCAGGAAGTATAGTCGTCGTACCGCGGTCCAGTCCATCCCATGTTGTCCAGCGTCATACGAAATCCGGTTTCAAAGTGGATCGGGTCAGCGACGTGGAAGCGGTACAGCAGAAATCTCTGCTGACCGTTGTAAAATGCACGGTTATCACCGTAAATGGCGTACATTCCGCTGTAGAGACCGCTGTAAGTCTGATAGGATTTGATCTGCACATCATTTCCAAAGCCGTAGGAGCCGCAGAAATAATCCTCTGTGCCTGTATAGTGAACGGAAGGGTATTTGTCATCGTCTATGTACATTCTGGCTTCGCCTTCCACCCAGCAGGTGTTGTTTCCGTTCATTCCGGTGGCCAGGGTCACGCCCACGAACTGACCTTTTCCCTGAATGCCATCGATAATGGTGTAGGAACGCCCCTTCTGAACGGGATGCTCCTGACGGTAGGAAGCGTGGAAATATCCAATCTCGTCAGGCACCTCACAGTGACAGCCGGTGATGATATAATACAGGCTCTGATCCTTTTCGCCGCGGTTTTCCATGGTGATCCGGCAGTGCTTTTTGAAAGGCATCTCCCAGTAGCAGTTCAGTCCCCGTCCGGGAGCCACCAGGATCTGTGCGGAGTTGAGCACCGCGTATTTTCCATCCCTGTCCACAAAATTCTCATCGTATGCTGTTCCGAAAAATGCGGAAATGGGCGCTTCCACGGAAGGATATTCGCAGTTGTCCCAGTACATGCGAATCACGAAACTGTGTCCAACGTAGCCGGTAAACCAAATGCTCTGGATCATTCCGGGACCGTCGGTGTCCACCAGCGTCACCGTCTCCCCTGCGCGAATCGCCACGGTCGGACTGAGCTTGGTGCAGTCTCCTCCTTTGGAACCGCCCGCTCTGGCGCCTGTGGGATTTTCTGCGGAGAAAGCGAAGGTCTTTGCATTGCTGATCATGCAATACGGTTTCATAGGTCTTGCCTCCCTTGTTTTAACGTATCCTTACTATTCATTTTGTGGTTCTTGACAGAACGACATTCGTTGCTGTCAGCGTTCCATCTGTCACAAAAGGATACGGAACTTCTTTCCCGTTTCCAGTCTGTTCAATCCCTGTGACAATATTATAGCATCTGTACAGTGATTGCGCAAGTCCTTGAAAAGCGAACATAAAAAAGAAAAAACACCTGATGCCATGCTTTACTGCTCTCTTGCATATGCTTGACGCCGCTTCACTGCTGCACGAAACGGCGTCTTTGACAGTCTGAATTGTACATCTGACAAGGGATATCATAGTTCCTTGCAAAATGCAGTCATGATAAAGAAATCGCCCGATGCGTGCGGAGCATTTCTCGCGCATCGGGCGATTCTTCTATAATGGCAGCACCGCGCAACTCGGCGGCGCGTCGGGCGGTGTTGCCTAATACGATTTCCAGATGAAAATTCGCGGCGCAAGCAGATGGCACAGTTGAATCTGGAAATAGTATAAATACCGTTATTCTTCCGGCAGCGGCGCAATCAGTTCGCGGTCGCACTTGCGGTAGAGCAGCAGACAAATCGTCAGCGAGACGATTTCCGCAATCGGGAACGCCCACCAGATGGCGTTCGGGCCGATAAGGGACAGCGCCCACGCCGCGGGCAGCAGCACAATCAGCTGGCGGCACAGGCTCATAATCAGGCTGTATGTGCCGCGGCCGACCGCCTGGAACACGGTGCTGAGCGTAATGCCCGCCGCCGCAATCAGGAAGTGCGAGCAGATAATCCGCAGGGCGACGCAGCCTTCCGCCGTCAGCGCCTTGTCCGCCGAGGAGTCGAACGGCATCATCAGCAGGTTCGGCACAGCAAGGAACAGCAGCGCGCCAACCGCCATAATCACCAGCGCATACACCAGACACACGCGGACGCACTCGTAGACGCGCTTTTTCTTCTGCGCACCGAAGTTGTAGCCCACAATCGGTACCATGCCGTTGCACAGCCCGAACACCGGCATAAAGACAAACGACTGGAGCTTGAAATATACGCCCAGAACGTTCACATAAATATCGCCAAAGCCTGCCAGAATCATGTTCATCAGCGTTGTGCAGACGGAGGAAATCGCCTGCATGATGGTGGACGGAATGCCAACGACGAGGATATTCTGCACCGTCTTCCAGTCGAAACGGAAGCCCTCATGCGTCAGGCGCAGTTCCCGGTTTTTCCACTGATTCAGGACGAAACCGACGGTGCAGCTCACAACCTGACCAATAACCGTCGCAACCGCCGCGCCGGCGATACCCATTTGGCAGCTGAAAATCAGAATCGGGTCAAGGATGATGTTCGTCACTGCGCCGGACAGCTGGGTAATCATCGACAGCGTTGTGTTGCCCGTCGCCTGCATCATACGTTCAAAGCAAATGGACATGAACTGTCCCAAACTGAGCGTGCAGACGATGCGCAGGTACAGCGTGCCCATTTCCAGCACTTCCGCCTTCGGGTTCGTCATGCCAATATACATGCGGGCGAAGAACAGCCCGACGATAACGAACAGCAGCCAGCCGATGACCTCAATCAGGATGCCGTGGCGGGCAGCATCGCGCGCCTCATGCGGGCGCTTTTCGCCAAGCCGGCGTGAAATCAAGCTGTTGATGCCCGTACCCATGCCGGTCGAAACGGCAATCATCAGCATCTGCATCGGCATAGCGAGGTTGACGGCCGTCAGCGCATCCGGCAAATACTGCCCGACGAAAATCCCATCGACGATATTATACAGTGCCTGCACCAGCATCGACACCATAATCGGTACGGACACCGTCGGCACGAGCTTGCGCATCTCCATCGTGCCCAGCATCCGGCTGCGTTCCGTGTTCTGCTGTTCCTGTTTTTCTGACATGTTGCTTTCCTTTCCGTATTCATACTATTTCCGGATGAAAAAGCGCAAGCAAATGGCGCAGGTGAATCCAGAAATAGTATCAGTCCCCTATGAAACCGAGAGGAAAATGCCCCTCAGCCAAAGGATTATTGTAGCAAAATTTGCCCTGTCCGTCAAGGGAAAATCCGCATTTTCCACCGCTTTTGCAAAAAAGAAAATTCCCTTTGCCCCCATCGTGATTTCGTGTTATAATCGCCGATGAAAGCAGTTGTTTTTCCGCTTGAAGGGAGGAATCCGCATGAGCGTCAAAATGCCCAAACCCGTCAGCAAAACAGAACTCTCGCGCCTATACACACGGCTTGCCATCGATACCCATCATCGACTTGACAACAGCACCGCAGAAGGGCAAGCGCGTCTTGACCTTCTCCACCGTTTCTTTGATGCCTGTGCCAATCTTTATGGGACGATGACACTCTGGCACGCATGGGAGCTTTTTCAGCATGTTGAGCCGGAATTGACTGCCAAGAAAAAGATTCTCCGCAAGGATTTCTTTTCCTTTGCGGAAATTGTGCGCGTTGAAAAGCATGCCTATGCCATCATGCTGCTGCCTGACCTGTACGAAGAGGAGACGTCCATCAGCATTCAGGATGCCGAGCTGGTTCATAGAATGCTGATTTACCCGAACATTTGGGGCTTGAATGAGTATTACAAGTTGCTGAGCTATCAGGACGATAAGCCCTGTGTCGTTCCCGCACACGATGTGTTCTATGCGTATGCCGACCCGAATTATTTCTGGGAAACGCCAGAAGCGCGTTCTCTCTGCTTCTTTCTGGCAAACCTCCATGTCGCTCCGGATGCCAAAACCACTGCGCCCGACGGCACGCCTCTGTGCGGCAAGGCGTTGTCAGAGGTTGTATTCTGGACAAAAGATGACCACTGGGAGTATGACGATTATAAGGCGGCGTGGCGCAAAAAAGCGGTTGCCGAAGAAGCAAACAAGCCATACTTGCAGCGCATCATGGAAAAAATCCAGCGCGGGATTCTGCTATCGTTTGTCTGCGATCAATTTTCTTACTATGTGGAGTTGCTTGAAGAAGCCGGCATTCAATTTACCAAGCCGCAGTTTGAAACATTCGCGAACCGCCTCTGTGAATTGAACAATCACTGTCATCTTTGGTCAAACTGCGGCGGTCAGCCTGTTGAAATGTACGATGGGCTGGACAATGCGAAACTGGATGCGGCGGCGATTATGAAAACCATGCAGCTTGACCCCGATGGTTATTATCGCAATCCAGTCTTATCGCGCATCACGCCGAAGAAAAATGAGGATGGACAGGACTGAACGATCCGGAAACAGTATGCGGTATCGGCGAATTTTCTCCATGACAAACGCAGGAAAGTATGCTACAATAGACGCGGTAAACACACCAATTCACTCGACAAAGGAGGTACGCCCTATGCCGCGTACCCTATCCCCTGCTGCACGCATCGAGCGCAGCATCCTCTCCGATTTCCGCAAACCGCTCTGGCGGCCGTTCGTCCGCGGCATCAAGCAGTACAAGATGATTGCTCCCGGCGACCACATCGCTGTGTGCATCTCCGGCGGCAAAGACTCCATGCTGCTGGCGAAAATGATGCAGCTGCTGCAGCGCCACACCGACATTCCCTTCGAGACGGAGTTTCTCGTCATGGATCCCGGCTACAATGCTGAAAACCGCCAGCGTATCATCGACAATGCCGCCCTGATGGAAATCCCCATCCGCATTTTTGACAGCAGCATTTTCGAGACAACGAAAATCGCCGAGCGAAATCCCTGCTACCTCTGCGCCCGGATGCGCCGCGGTTTCCTTTACGACCGTGCGCAGGAAATGGGCTGCAACAAAATCGCACTCGGGCATCACTTCAACGATGTTGTGGAGACGACCGTCATGGGTATGTTCTACGGTGCCCAGCTGCAAGCCATGCTGCCGAAGCTGCACAGCCGCAATTTTCCCGGCATGGAGCTGATTCGCCCAATGTACTGCATCCACGAGGAGGACATCTGCGCTTGGCGCGATTTCAACGCCCTGCACTTTATCGCCTGCGCCTGCCGCCTGACCGAAGAGCGCGACAAAAGCGGCGATGGCATCGGCAACTCGAAGCGCGCGGAAATCAAGCAGCTGCTGAAAACGCTTCGGGAGACGAACCCCGATGTAGAGAAGAACGTCTTCAGCGCGATTCACGCCGTCAGTCTGGACACCATGCCGGGCTGGAAAATCGGCGAAAAGGAGTACAGTTTCCTGGATGACTATGACAATTGGGAAGCAGCGCACCGTCCGGCGGATAAGTAAACGAATGTGGGTCAAGGGAAGCACATTCCCCTGACCCGTTTTTATATAATACGACAAATGTGCAAATTTCCGTTTTTGAACAAAAATTCAGCTCCCCAATGAAGCAGATTTTTGCTGCCATCAGGGAGCTGTTTGCTTATTCCGTTTCTTCCGGCACATCCGTCGGCTTCGGCACGTCCGTCGCTTCCGGCACGTCCGTCGCTTCTGGCACGTTCGTTGGCTTCGGCACTTCCGTCGCTTCCGGCACATCCGTCGGCTTCGGCACCTCCGTCGGTTCCGGCACTTCCGTCGCTTCCGGCACATCCGTCGGTTCCGGCACATCCGTCGGCTTCGGCACATCCGTTGCTTCCGGCACATCCGTCGGTTCCGGCACTTCCGTCGGTTCCGGCACTTCCGTTGGCTTCGGCGCTTCCGTTGGCTTCGGCGCTTCCGTTGGCTTCGGCGAATTCGTCGGCATCGGGGCTTTCGTCACTGCCGGTGCTTTCGTCGTTTCCGGGGGCTTTGTTGCTTCGGGCGCATCGGTCGCTTCCGCATCATCGGGCTTGTCCAGCACCAACGGTTCAAGCCCCAGCAAATCAGAAACCGTCACGAACTCGAATCCCGCGTCGCGCAGCATGGGAATCAGCGTTTTCAGGCACTCATAGTCCGCCATTCGCGCGTGATACAGCAAAATCGAGCCGTTCTGGGTATCGCGGAACGCCTGATAAGGTTCGGTCTGCGCCACATCCCACAGGACGACCTTCTCCACGCCGTGCGCATAGAAAATCGGCAGGAAGTTCTTCTCGGAGTTCATGTAGTGCCCGAACGGCGGGCGCAGCAGCCGCAGCGGATAGTGGTAGCCCAGCACCTCGTCCACGCGCTCCTGCGACAGGCGCACCTGCGCATCCGCACTGGACTCGGAGTATTCCAGCAATTGCGCGTGCTTCCATGTATGGCTGCCGAACTCATCGCCGTGTGCCAGCGCGTCTTCCCACAGTTCACGGTCTTCCGCGCAGAACAGCTTGCCGACGATAAACCACGTCACCGGGAAATCAAGTTCAATGCTCAATTCGTGGATTTTATACACAGCATCCATGTTCCAGCCGTCATCCACCGTAATCGCGATTTTTTTGGATTCGCGGTCGCCGTGGCGGACGACATAATCCTCCGGAATCGCGGCAAACGCCGTCTGCTGCACCAGCATCAGGCACAGCACCAGCGACAGCAGACGCATCATGCGTTTCATCAGCAGCCCCTCCTTATTGCGGGTCGACGTAATTCGGTTCTTGCCAGATATACCAGTCCGTGCCGTCGGTCAGCATCGTAACCGTGCCGTCGCCGGAGAAGTAGAGCGCCGCGCCCGGCATGTGGTTCTTCACCCAGCCTGCCGTCACCTTCGTGCTGAGGGCGGAGCGGTTCGGGACGAACAGCACCTGCGGCTGCGTCTGCTCCACGAAGCTGTCCGGAATCGTCGCCAACCCGTGATGAGGCGCTTTGAGAATATCGCAGCGGAGTTTTTCGCCATATGTCGCGGCGTACCACTGCATCGTCTCGTTGTCAATGTCGCCGGTCAGGAACGCCCGCGAGTCCCCAAACTGCACCATGCAGGCGGCACTGCGGTTGTTCTGCCCTGTCGGCAGAGGGCAGCGGAAAATCGTCAGCTTTGCGTTGCCCAGCGTCAATTCGTCGCTGTCGCCAATCTGCACATAGGGGATGTTCTTTGTCCCCGTCGCTTTGACCGCCTGCTGATGGTAGCCCTCTTCGTCCACATACGTCGTGGTGTTGGGCGACAGGAACGCATCCACCTGATACAAATCGGAGTACATGAGATAGATGAAGCCGTGCAGGTGGTCATCAACGCAGTGTGTATTGAGCAGATACTTCAGTTCCGTGATGCCATATCCATCCAGCGTCGCATACACGCGCCTGCGATAGCGTCCTTCGCCGCTGTCCACCATCATGGCTTCCCCGCCGGATTGCAGCACCATCGCGTCTGAGCGGTTCGTGTCAATGCAGGTCAGGCGCAGCGTATCCTTCTCCGCCCAATCCGCCGGCACATCCGTTTCGTTCTCCACCCGGTATACCTCCGCCTGCGCAGCGCCCAATCCCAGCGCCGCGCACAGCAGCATCAGCAGCAGTTTCCGTTTCATACGTTTTCCTTTCCACAAGGGAGTTCCTCCCTTGACCCTTCCGCGCGATTCGGTTGGTGACACACTCATGCTGTGTCCGCGTGTTTATCCAAGAAAAGTCACGAAAAAATCCAAGTAACATGGGTGGCGACCAGCGAAGGGGTCAAGGGGGCGACCGCAAAGCCCCCTTGTCGCCTCCGCAGAGGCGAAATTCCTGCGACAAAGCCAAATTGCCAATAAAATAAAGGGCGTTTGCTTCCGCACACAAAGGGGGGCGCAATCCAAGCGCAGCACCCTACTGCGCTTGCACCCACCCGCGGGCGACCGCAATCTCATACACCCCGTCCGCCATGCCTTCCGCCAGCCATTGCTGATACACCGGCGTCACCAGCAGATATTCCTCCGCCGGATTCGATAAATACCCCATCTCCACAAGGAAGCACATCATCTTCGCCCAGTTGTTGCCGACATAGTTGTCGTTCAGCCGCACCATGCCCGTGGAGTTCGCCAGCGTCATACCGACACGCGTTTTCATCGCGTCCAGCAGCTCCTGCCCCATTTCGCGGTAGGTGTCCGCATCCGCAACCGCTTTAGCATAGTCACTGTTCAGCGGGCCGTAAACCTGTATGCCGCGCTTGCTGCGGTTGCTGGAGTTGTTGCAGTGCAGGCGGAGCATAATCTGCGCGCCGCCCGCTTCCGCAATTTCACAGCGTTCGATGTTCGTGTGGAACGTCGTTTGATCTTCGCGGGTCATGATGACGTTCGCGCCCTGCCGAAGCAGCTCGTCGCGCAGGAGCATCCCAATTTCCAGGCAGACAATGCTCTCGCGACGATTCGTCTTGGTTCCCTGCGCCATGCCGCCCTTGCCGCTGGTCGAGCCAGTCAGCCCCGGCCCAATCGGCTCATTGACGAAGCGTCCGTTTTCCTGATGTCCCGCGTCAATGCAGACGGTCACGCCGCTCAAGCGCCCCTCCTGCCGCTGCGGCGCTTCCGGCGCCTGGTAGCCCTTGCGCACGGTCGCTTCCTTCTTCATGCTGCCCGATCCGCTTTTCACCTGCACGGTGAACTGCGTCCGCGCGAAGGTCAATTCACTGACGACGTCGCCCTCGTAATGCCCGTTTTCGTCCGGGTAAACTGGCTGGGTGACGGTTTGTTCCTTGCTTCGCCAGTAGAGGAGCATGTAGTCCGTGCCAATGGCGTTGAACGCGTAGTGGAAGCCTTCCGGCGTTTCCGTCAGCACGAAATCCGTCACTTTCGCGTTGCTCTTCCCGGTCGGCTTCTGATAATCCGCAGCCTTCGGAAGCGTCGTCGATGCTTTGCCGATGCTGCCCGTCGTGCGCGCCGAGGTCAGCGCAACGCTTGTTTTGCCACCCGCGCCGGAGTAGGCAAGGGAAACATCGCCCTCAAAATGCCCGTCCGCGCTGTACAGCATCATCCAGCCTTTTTCGGCGGGCGTTGTGTATTCGAGGATGACGAACGGGTCTTGCGCGCCCGCATCAAAGGCATAATGCAGCGCGTATTCCGATGCCGTAAGCGTGATGGACACGCCAGCCGCCTGTGCGGTCGTCGCGCAGAACAGCGCCAGTACCGCGCAGAGCAGCAGCGACAGCAGCCTTTTCATCTTTTTTCCCCTCCGTGTTCCTTTTTCCAGCGGCGAATCAGCTTCTGAATGCGTCCCCACGGTGTCCGCGACTTTTTCAGCGCCACTGCCGCGTCCAGCGCCCCCTGCCGGTACAGGTTGTTGTTCGGCTCGCGGCGAATCGCCTCGCGGTAGGACTGATGTGCCGATTCGTACTGTTCCAGTGCCATGAGCACTTTGCCCTGCATGGCGTACCATGCGCTGTCGCGGGTAGATGCGCGCAGGAGCTGCCGCAATGCCGCTTCAGGATTGTCCTGCCGGAGCATCTTTGCCGCCAGTGTCAGCGCATCCTGCTGGTCAAGTTCGCGATTGAAGGCAGCGGATGCCGTCGTCCGGTTGACCGCGAGCTTCATCGCTTCTTCGTACGCCAGATTCAGCGTAATCATTTTTTCCTGCGCGGCTTTTCGTTCCGTTTCGTCCTGAAATTTATCAGGATGGCAAGTTTTTACCAATTTGCGATATGCTGCGCGCACCTGATCCGCGTCGGCAGACGCTTCCAACCCCAATACGCCAAATGGATTCCGCATCGCCAACACCTCCTGTTTGCTCTGCGGCTGTTTTGCTATCCTAGAGTGTGTTTCTAAAATGAGACCGGTGCAGTTTCGAGCAGATTTTCTTGCAATTCAAGGATGAAAACCGAAGGTTTACTGGCGGTAAATCGAGGTTTGAAGGCGCAGAAGTGCAAGAAAAGATGCCGAAAATGCTGCCGGGTGAATTGAGAAACACACTCTAATTCACTCGAAGGCACGCAGGTTATCCCACGGAATCAGCAGCCAAGCGCCTGATTCATGGAGCCGTCGCAGTCAGCGCATCCAACAGCAAGGGATGTGATGCTGCCTGGCATATATCAATATCCGAAGCCATGAATTTTGAACAGTTCATGGTCATCCTTCGGAACCCCGTCACTCGAACTTCTCGCGCCGGATTTCCGCGCCCAGCGAGCACAGCTTGTCCTCCAGATGCTCATAGCCGCGGTCGATGTACTCCGGCTCGTAGATTTCTGTCACGCCGCGCGCCATCAGGCCCGCAATCACCAGCGCCGCGCCCGCGCGCAGGTCGGTCGCCGTCACGGGCGCGCCATACAATTCCGGCACGCCCTCGATAATCGCCGTCGCGTTGTCAACGAATTGAACGTGTGCGCCCATATGCCCAATTTCGGTCAGATGCTTCAGCCGCGATTCAAAGATAGTTTCGCGGACGATGGACTGCCCCATCGCTGTCGTCAGCAGCGTACTCATCGGCTGCTGCAAGTCAGTCGGGAAGCCCGGATACACCTGCGTCTTGATGTTCACGCCGCGGTAGCCGCACAGCGTTCCGCGCACACGCAAGGTATCGTCGGATTCCGTCACGCGCGCGCCCATTTCCAGCAGCTTCGCCGACAGCGCTTCCATATGCGTCGGAATGCAGCCTGTCAGTTCCACATCGCCGTGCGTCGCCGCCGCCGCAATCATCAGCGTGCCCGTCTCAATCTGGTCGGGGATGACGGTGTAGTTTGCGCCGTGGAGATAATCGCGCCCGAAGATACGGATAACATCCGTGCCCGCGCCCTTGACGCGCGCGCCCATCGAGTTCAGGAAGTTCGCCAAATCCACGACATGCGGCTCCTTGGCGGCATTGTAGATAATGGTCGTGCCGTGTGCCTTGGCAGCGGCGAGCATCACGTTAATCGTCGCGCCGACAGATACGCAGTCAAAAACAACGTCCGTGCCCGTCAGCACGTCCGCTTTCGCCTTGATGCGCCCGCCCATTTGTTCTACATTTGCGCCCAGCATCCGGAAACCCTTGAGGTGCTGGTCAATCGGGCGCGACCCGATTTCGCATCCGCCGGGCTGGTATACCTCCGCCTGACCACGCCGCCCCAGCAGCGCACCCAGCAGGTAGTAGCTTGCGCGCAGGCGCTGCGAATCGCGGTAGGAGACCTGCCAGCCTTCCGCCGGGCGCGGGTCAACGGTCATGAAGCGGTTCGGCTCGTAATCCACCTTTGCGCCAAGGCTGCAAAGAATATCCACCAGCGCATGAACATCCGAAATATCCGGCAGATTCTCAATGGTGCAGGGCTCGTCGCACAGCAGCGTCGCGGGAATGACCGCCACCGCCGTGTTTTTACCGCCGCTGATGTGTACCGTTCCCTGAAGCGCGTGACCGCCCGTGATGAGCATTCGTTCTTTCATGAACATGGTATCCGGCATAGTGCCGGCTCACCTCCTGCTGCAATGTTTCAAAACGGAGCAGCCTGCGCGCCCCGGTATATTCGCAAAGTGTCCGAACGCGGAATGTCCGCTAATGAACATTCCGTGGACATTTTATTATAGCATAGGAAGCGCATTTGTGCAACCTTCGCATTTTGAAAAAGTCCGGCAGCGCTTTTCCCCTTGACTTCACCGGCGTTTCGCGTTACAATTTCAGTGTAACGCAGGAGGTGTTTCCCTACATGGAACAAAGCATGGATTTGCCGCAGGGCTATCAGATACGACCGCTGACGACCGACGACCTTGACCAGTACAACGCCCTGCTTCGCTATGCCTTTCAGGTGACGGAGCAGGAGCTGTTCGACACCGGCTGGAAGGACGAGGAAATCAAGCAGTCCAAGTGCCCCGTGCTCAAGCGCGCGGACGTGCTGGGCTGTTTTGACCGCGAAACCCTCATTTCGCAGATTGCCGTCTACCCCTTGAAGGCGAATATCTACGACTCGGTGTACCCCATCGGGTTCGTCACCAGCGTCTGCACCTACCCGGAATACACCGGGCGCGGCATCATGAAGCGCCTGATGTACCAAGCGCTGGTACACATGCGGGAGCGCAAACAGCCCTTCGGGATGCTGTTCCCTTACTCCATCCCGCTCTACCGCCGCTTCGGCTGGGAAATCATCTCCAACAAAATCTCCTTCACCGTCAAGGACAGGCAGATTCCGTCCAAGGCAAAAGCGCCCGGCTATGTCCGCCGTGTCAACTGGGAGAACAAGGACTTTATGAACCTCCACACGCGCTTTGCCAGCAGCACCCACGGGTGCCTGTTCCGCAACTCGCTGGCGTGGGAGGAATACTGGCGCTGGGACGAGGATGACACCGTCGTCGCCGTCTACTACGACCAGCACGCTACCCCGATGGGCTACATGGTTTATCTCATCAAGGATGATATCATGCACATCAAGGAAATGATTTACATCAACCGTGAGGCGCATGAAGGCTTGTGGGAATACATCCGTGCGCACGACTCGATGATTGACGAGGTGCGCGGCAACTCCTACTTCAACGAGCCGATTGCCTTTGAGATGGATGACGGCGATATCCGCGAGATGATTCGCCCGTACATCATGGGGCGCATCGTCGATGTGGAAGAGTTCCTGCACCTCTACCACTGTTCGCCGGAGGAAAAGGGCGTCTGCTTCGATTTGGATATTGATGATGCCTTCCTGCCGTGGAACAACCGCCCGTTCCGCGTCTGGTTCGAGGGCGGGAACTGCACGCTGACCGACCGCGACCCGGATTACGAGCTGCGCATGAGCATCGCGACGCTCTCGACCCTGCTCATCGGCTACAAGACCGCCGCGAAGTTAGCGCGCATCGGGCGCATCACAGGCTCTGACGAAGCGATCGCCCGTCTTGACCACGCGCTGCTGCATGAAGCCCCCTATATTTCCGACTACATCTGACCAACGTATCATGCGGCTGCGCTGGCAGTCGCATTTTTCATGCAAGGGAGTTTCTCCCTTGACCCTTTCGCGCGATTGAGTTAGTTGCATCTACTTGCTGTTCTCGCGTGTTTATGCAGGGTTTCGCCTCTGCGGAGGCGACCAGAGGGCTTTCCGATCGTCCTCTGGACTGCTTCGGTGCCCTCTTGCATAGTAGATTTTTATTGTTTCTTTGATTTAGTTTGTGTACCCCTTCGTTCCCCCATAAACACTACTGCACAGTAACATGGGAGGGAATGCGAAGGGGTCAAGGGGGCGACCGCAGACTTCGTCTGTTTTCATTGCCCCTTGTCGCGCCCGCAGGCGCGAAACCCCTGCGATTTCATTGCATTAGGAGGGATTTACGATGTTCATTTTCCTGCTCATCCTGTTTGTCTGCATCCTGCTGCTGCCCTCGTGCGCCCGCGCCGACGAAGCCCCCGCCGCGCATCAGCGACGCTCTTTGCAGTCCCTCCATGACGCGTTCAGCAGCGCCGCCAATTCTCAGTACGCCTATTCCATCGCGCACCGCCTCGCCACTGACCTCCATCTCCATAATAACGCCACCTACGGCGGTCGTCAGGCAGGCAGCGACGCGGAACACGCCGCGGCGGATTATCTCGCGGACGAAATGCGCCGAATCGGGCTGTCCGACGTCGAAAAGGCGGCGGCGAAGTGCGATAAGTGGCAGTTCAACGGCGCATCCTTCACCGTGAACGGCACGGAATACCCTGTTTATACCTACGCCACGGCATCCACCGTCCCCGAAGGCATCACCGCCCCGATTGTCTATGTCGGGCGCGGCACAATGTATGACTATGAGGGTGTGGATGTCAAGGGCAAAATCGTGCTGGTGGATATTGACCAGCGCGCCGACTGGTGGATTACCTACCCCATGCTGGAAGCGGAGCATCAGGGCGCGGCTGCGATTCTCGCGGCGAACGTCGGCGGTTTCGGGCAGGTCGCAGACGACGCGCTTAACAGTCAGGATATCTGCGGCCCGACGAGCATCCCAACCTGCTCCATCGGCGTTCGCGCAAGCCGTGAAATCCGCGCGCAATTGCCGCACGGCACTGTGCTGGGGACACTGAAGGTGGATAACACCGTTGAAATCGGCAAGGGGACAACCTATAACGTCACCGGGCGCATCCGCGGCAAGTCCTCCGAATTCCAGATTCTCCTCGGCGGTCACTATGACACGCACTTCTGGGGCTTTCAGGATGACTGCTGTGCCGTCGGGCTGGTGCTGGCCGCCGCAAAAGCCATGCTGGATAGCGGTTTCGAGCCGGAAAATGACATCGTGTTCTGCCTGCACGGCGCAGAGGAATGGGGATCGAGCTACACGCAGTTCGACTGGACGGTCGGCGCGTGGGAAATGATTAACACCCTGCACCCGGAGTGGGTCGGCAAAACGCTGGCGTTCCTGAATTTCGAGCTGCCCGCGTATGAGTTTGCGACGTACACCACAACCTATTCCGCGCCGGAAATGTTTTCGCTCCTGCGCGACTTCACCACGCGCTATCCCTACGCGCCCAAGCCGCAGGGCTGCTTCCCGGATGGCGTGCTGACCGAAGGCTATCAGACCTACACCTATTCCGATGATTTTTCCTACTACGCGGCGGGCGTTCCGTCCACGGTCAACGGCTTCCTGCTGCAAAAGGACATGGAACACGTTCACCCGTTCTACATCGACTATTACCATACGCAGTACGACACGCCCGATACCTACAACGACGCGGTGATGGCGTTCAACCTGCGCTATTACGGTGCACTGGCGATTTACATCGACCAGATGCCTGCCTTGCAGCTGGATTTCACCGCGCAGTATACACGCCTGAAAGATGCGCTGGATGCGGACATTTTCGCGCAATCCGGCGCGGATGCTGCTTTGTACCGCGGCGTTGTCGAATCCCTTCTGCCGCCTGCACAGGCATTGAAAGCGCGCATCGACACCCTGAACGCGCGCTATCTTGCCGCGGATGAAGCCGGTGATATCGCCGAAATGACTCGCCTGCGTCAAGAGGGTCGCCCGCTGATTCGCAAGGTGCTGAACGCCTTCCGCTACTGCCAGAAGTACCTCTTGGGCTTGATGTACGAGCGCCCGATTGTGCCGCATCAGGCCCCGCAGGAGACCATTGCCCTGTGCCAGCACATCATTGACTGCTTGGTGCGCCACGACCCGGCAACGGCTGTTGACCAATATGTTGCGACGGTTAATAACTGCCTGGAAAGCTACTCCATTTATTTCTCGCCCGCGGTGATTGATACGCTGAATGATATGAACTGGGGCGCGGGAAATCAGGATAATTTGTACTTTGGGACGAATATTAACTTTGATAAGGCGGAAGTTGAGGAAGCGTCAAGGAGCGTGTATCAGCGGCGTGCGGAGATAGGCGGGGATTTTGCGAAGGAAATTCGGGTGTATCGGGATGCAATTGACATGGAGAAGAAGAAGCTGCGCGCGGATGTGCACAAGGAAACCGAGGCAATCGGTTGGTTAAAGGACTTGTTGGGGTAAAAGGCGCCCAAAGGCTTTCCGATTTCTTTAAGCACTCCCATGTTCCTGCTCTTTTTATGCAGTCTGGCATTTATGGAAGTAGAAAAACAGCAAGCCGAGCCTTTTCGCTCAGCTTGCTGTTTTATATTGTTTCCGCAAGAGAAAAAGCGCCGATAAATTCGAGCGTTAAACTTATACTCCGCTTTCCGAGCTTCTTCCGGCATGAAAGTCTCCATGAGCAGTATACACCTTCAGGCGGTTTTTTCTGCGCAGTGCAAAATCACTTTTTTTCCGGTACGCGCTCAAACGCCATTCGCGCCCCATTCCGGCACTGAATCACGCCGCAGTACCGAAACCCGAACCGCTCAATCTGGCGCTGCATCGGAAGATTCTGCGCATGGGTGTCAATTCGCAAGTGCGGCTGCATCGCCATCGCGAACGCCATCACCTCGGCAAACACGCCCCGATGTGTCCCGTCCGACGCAACGCGATGAATCGTCGCATATGGGCAGTCAGACAGCCACGCACCGTCAATCTCCGCATACGTCGGGTCATCCCCGGTCAGGAACGCGAACGCGCCGTAAATCCCCGTATCATCCGCCAGAACATGCAGTCCGCCGCGCGCCATATCGCCGCGAAGCACTTCGTCCGTCGGATACCCCGGCTCCCACTGGTTCGGATTGCCCTGCGCTGCCATATACGCGCGCGCGGCATCAAACACGCGCCGCATTTCCGGCAAATCCGCCTCCGTCGCCCGTCGAATCATGGGTTGACCTCCTGCAAGATGGTTTCGGAGATGATTATAGCGCATTGAAGGGGGCGTGTCAAATGTGAGAATTTGGATTTTTTTCGGATTACTATCGCAAGCTTTCGAAAATCATGCATTTTTGCGGTTTGTAATCGCAAACGGCTTAAGCAGAAGTATCTGCCCTATTCTATTATCACACAGAACGACGCTCTCACATGTTCACAAAAAGTTTTCAAAAAAACCTCTTGACAAACGGGAGAAAATGAATACAATAGAGTCTGACGAAAGTCAAAGAAAGTCAAACCCTCGGAAGGAGGTTTGGTTATGAACACGAACCAATTCACCCAGAAAACGATGGAAGCTCTCCAGCGCGCCCAACAAATCGCGGTGGAATATCAGCACATGCAGGTGGATGAGGAGCATATGCTGCTCTCCCTGACGGAAGATGCGAAGGCGCTCATCCCGCAGCTGCTGACCCGGTGCGGCATCAGCGTGGATGCTTTCCGTGCGGCGCTGAATGATGCGCTGTCCCGGATTCCGCGCGTGTCTGGCCCCGGCCGCGAGGCAGACAAGGTTTATATTTCCCCGGACTTCGAGAAAGCCCTGCTGGAGGCGGAAAACCGCGCCAAGCAGATGAAGGACGAGTACCTCTCCGTTGAGCATGTTTTCCTCGGCATCGCGTCGAAGCCGAACGCCCACGTTAAGGAAATTCTGACCCGCATGGGCTACGACGAGAAGAAGTTCCTGAAGGAGCTTTCCGCCGTCCGCGGCGCAACCCGTGTGACCACCGACAACCCGGAGGAAACGTACGACGCACTGAAGAAGTACGGCTCTGACCTTGTGGAGATGGCGCGGCAGCACAAGCTCGACCCGGTTATCGGCCGTGACAGCGAAATCCGCAACGTCATCCGTATTCTGAGCCGGAAGACGAAGAATAACCCGGTGCTGATTGGCGAACCGGGCGTCGGCAAGACCGCTATCGCCGAAGGGCTGGCGCAGCGAATCGTGCGCGGCGACGTGCCGGATTCGCTGAAGGACAAGACGATTTTCTCGCTGGATATGGGCAGCCTGATTGCCGGCGCGAAGTTCCGCGGCGAGTTCGAGGAGCGCTTGAAGGCGGTGCTTGCGGAAATCAAGCGCAGCGAAGGGCGCATCCTGCTGTTCATTGATGAGCTGCACACGATTGTCGGCGCAGGCAAGGCGGACGGCGCAATGGACGCCGGCAACCTCTTGAAGCCGATGCTGGCGCGCGGCGAGCTGCACTGCATCGGTGCGACGACGCTGAATGAATACCGCCAGTATATCGAGAAGGACGCCGCTTTGGAGCGCCGTTTCCAGCCGGTCATGGTGGGCGAGCCGTCCGTTGAGGACACGATTGCCATCCTGCGCGGCCTCAAGGAGCGCTACGAAGTGTTCCACGGCGTGAAAATTCAGGACAATGCCCTGATTGCCGCCGCAACGCTCTCCAACCGCTATATCACCGACCGCTTCCTGCCCGACAAGGCGATTGACCTTGTGGATGAAGCGTGCGCCATGATTCGTACCGAAATCGACTCCATGCCGACAGAAATGGACGACATCAACCGCCACATCATGCAGCTGGAAATTGAGGAAGCGGCGCTGAAGAAGGACGACGACGAGCTGACCAAGGCGCGTCTGGCAGAGGTGCAGAAGGAGCTGGCGGAGCAGCGCGACGAATTCAACCAGATGAAGGCGAAGTGGGAAAGCGAAAAGAACGCCATCACAAAGGTGAACAAGCTGCGCGAGGAAATCGAGCGCGTGAACGCCGAAATGGAACGCGCCGAGCGTCAGTATGACCTGAACAAGGCGGCAGAACTGAAGTACGGCGAGCTGCCGAAGCTCAAGAAGGAACTGGCGGCGGAAGAAGCCATCGCCGAGAAGTCCAAGGGCGAGGACAGCCTGCTGCGCGACAAGGTGACGGAGGAGGAAATCGCCCGAATCGTCGGCCGCTGGACGGGCATCCCGGTCGCAAAGCTGATGGAGGGCGAGCGCGAGAAGCTGCTCCACCTTGAGGACACGTTGCATCAGCGCGTCATCGGGCAGGATGAAGCCGTCAAGCGCGTGAGCGAAGCCATCCTGCGCTCCCGTGCGGGCATCCAAGACCCGAACCGTCCGCTGGGCAGCTTCCTGTTCTTAGGTCCGACCGGCGTCGGCAAGACCGAGCTGGCAAAGGCCCTTGCGCAGGCGCTGTTTGACGACGAGAAGAACATGGTGCGTATCGACATGAGCGAATACATGGAGAAATTCAGCGTATCGCGTCTGATTGGCGCACCTCCCGGATATGTCGGCTATGACGAGGGCGGTCAGCTGACCGAAGCCGTCCGCCGCCATCCGTACTCCGTCGTGCTGTTCGACGAAGTGGAGAAGGCGCACCCGGATGTATTCAACGTCCTGCTGCAAGTGCTCGACGACGGCCGAATCACCGACAGTCAGGGGCGCACGGTGGACTTCAAGAACACCATCCTCATTATGACGAGCAACCTCGGCAGCGAGTACATCCTGGGCGGCATCGCGAACGACGACATTACGCCCGAAGCGCGCGCGCAGGTCGATGCGCTGCTGAAGACGCACTTCCGTCCGGAGTTCCTGAACCGTATTGACGAGATTGTGTACTACAAGCCGCTGACGAAGGAGCAAATCAGCAAGATTGTGCTGCTGATGCTGGACAGCCTGAACAAGCGTCTGGCGGATCGTCAGCTGAAGGTGGAGCTGACCGACGCGGCGATGAATGCCGTGATTGATCAGGGCTTTGACCCGGTCTACGGTGCGCGTCCGCTGAAGCGGTTCATTCAGTCGAAGATTGAGACGCTGGTGGCAAAGCATATTATTGCCGCGGATGTGAAGCCAGGCGATACGCTGACCATCGACGTGAACGAGAATGGCGAACTTTATATGCGCTGGTGATGGTATAAAATGAACCGCGCGGTCTGTGGAAACATAGACCGCGCGGTTTTTAGGTTAAGGATAGGAGGATAAAAGAGGATAAACACGCGGAAGGAGCATGGTAGAGAGACTAACTGAATCGCGCGGAGGGGTCAAGGGGGGATCCCCCTTGCAGGGTCAAGGGACAGCGTCCCTTGTGGGGTTTGGGGCAACGCCCCAACCGTTCCGCGGGCGACCAGTATGCTAAACGCGCTCAACCAAGGCGCAGGCAGCGAAGCGTCCCTGCCAGTAACTTTGCGCTCCCGCAGGAGCGCTCTCAAGCTGCACATTCGACCACTCACATATTGTCGCGCCAGATGGGCGCGACCGACCAGTATGGGAAACGATTTGTTTTCCCGATGCTGGTCTTTTTTGTTGCAAGAGGTTTCGCCTCTGCGGAGGCGAGTCGGGGGCTTTGCGGTCGCCCCCGACGCCCCTTCGCACTGCACTTCCATGTTTCTTGATTTTTCTCGTTGCAGAGGGAATCGCGCCTGCGGGCGCGACAAGGGGGCTTTCCGATCGCCCCCTTGACCCCTTCGGTTCACACTACCGTAGTTGGTTTTTTATCGTTGCAAGGAGAATTGCATCCTCAACATCGCAGCGAAAACCATTATAGAGATAGCAAGAGGCTTTCCCCCTCACTTCTCCATCTCCATGACTCTCCGCTTAAACACCGCACGCCCATGGTTCTTCTTGTCCGTGCGGAAGAGGCTCAGCGTCTTTTCCAGCACCGCAATGTCAATCGGCTTGGAGAGGTGCATATCCATGCCCGCTTCCAAGCTCTGCTGAATGTCGTCCGCAAAGGCGTTCGCGGTCATGGCGATAATCGGAATCGTCCGGCCGACGGGATTGTCGCTGGCGCGGAGGGCGCGCGTCGCTTCGTAGCCGTTCATCACGGGCATCTGGACGTCCATCAGGATAACGTCGTAGTCGCTGGGGCGGACGTGGTCGAACGCCTCCACCAACTGCTTGCCGTCGCTGTAAATCGTGCAGGTCGCGCCCTGCATGTGCAGCAGTTCTTCCAGAATTTCCGCATTCAGCGGATTGTCCTCCGCGCAGAGCAGCCGCATCCCGTTCAGCACCGATGTGCCGTCCACGTTCCCGATATTGCCGAATTCCGTACGCAGTTTCGCCATCTCGTTCTCCAGATTGGAGAGGAAGAACGGCAGCGGCACAAAGCCGTCCAGCCCACAGGCGCTGATGATATCCAGCACTTCCTCGCGCTGCCCCGCCTGCATACAGAATACGAAAATCGGCTTCCCGGCGGCCTCGCGCATCTGGCGAACCAGAGGGCGCAGCATCTCCGGCGCGCGGTACTGGCAGGACAAAAGCACTACGTCCACATCCTCCTGCCGCAGGATGCTCACCGCGTCTTCAAGCCGCTCGACCGCCTCCGCCGTCACGGGTGTGTGTTCCAGCGCATCCTGCACGTCCGCCACGCGCCCCGGCGCATAGCCGACCAGCAGCAGATGGCAGTCCTTCACCGTGTGCGCGCGGTCATCCGCTTGTGCGTCCACCTTGAACTCCAGCAGCACTTCGAAGCGGCTGCCTTCGCCCGGCGCACTCTCGACGTTAATCACGCCGCCCATCATGTCCACAATGCTCTTGCTTATCGCCATGCCCAGCCCCGTGCCCTGCACCTTGTTCGTCACGGAATCCTCCGCACGGGTGAACACGTCGAACAGGTGCTTCTGGAACTCCTCCGTCATGCCGATGCCGTTGTCCTTGACCACAAAGGCATATTTCACATACGAATGCCCGCTGCGGGACACCTCGCGCACGTCAAGGCTGATTTCGCCGCCCTGCTGGGTGTACTTGACCGCGTTGGACAGGATGTTCAGCAGCACCTGCCGCAGACGGGTCGCATCGCCGATGAAATTCTCGTGGTGAATCTGGCTCGCGCGGACGATAAAGTGCTGCCCGCGCTGGCGCGTCTGCGGGCGAATGATGGCTTCAATCTGCTCAATCTGCTCAGCAAGATTGACTTCATCCATGCGCAGCGTCACCGCGCCGCTCTCAATTTTGGACATGTCCAGCACGTCATTGATCAGCCCTAACAGATGCTCGCTGGATGTGTGCAGCTTGTCGATGTAGGCCTGCAGCTTCTCCGGGTTATTCAGGTCGTGCTGCATCAGGTTCGTCAAGCCGATGATGGCGTTCATGGGGGTGCGGATGTCATGGCTCATATTCGTCAGGAACGCCGTCTTGGATACGTTGGCGGATTCCGCCAGTTTCAGCGCATCCACCGCCGCCTGACGTGCCCGATCCAGCTCCGCGTTCGCCTGTGCAAGCGCCTGCGCGTTCTCCGTCTCCACGGCGTAGCGCTCCCGGTTCTGCATCGCCGTCAACAGGAAGTACATTGCCCCCACCGTCAGCAGCAGCAGGACGAAGAACGCAATGTTGACTATCAGCGTAATCGAATCCACCATTGCGCGCGCACCGGCAGCGACCTCCACCCCCGGCACAAGGAACAGCATCGTCCAGTCGCATCCGGTTAGGCGCTTCATGCACAAGAAATACTGTGTTTTGTCCACCAGCACATCGGTGCAGGTAAAATGATTGTCAGATGCTTCAAGTTCCGTCAGACAGTTATCAAAATTGCCCGCGTGCGGGTAGCGGAGCGTCCGCAGCGCCGGATAAATGTTCCGTCCCAGAAAGTTGATGTTCTCATCCGCCGCGTCGGAATACATCTTCACGCCGTCGCTGATGACGACATAGGTGCTGTTCTGCGTGTGAAATGCGCTGCTGCGGAAGAACGGCGTCAGGCTGCTCATGCCCTTGAGCAGCACCAGATGCGTGATGCGGATGCTCTTTTCCCCCATCGCAACCGTCAGCGGCTGCATGATGGGCAGGGAAAAGACCATTTGATTTTCATCGCCGCCCTTGCCGCGAATAAGGAAGCACTGTCGCCCCGTCATGCCAAGCGTATCGGTAAATTCGCAGGGCATCCGCTCTCCCGCCGCGTTAATCAGGTTTCCGCTTTCGTCAATCGCAAGGAATCGCAGGGCGCTGTCCTGCGACATCAGCTGATTCTGTGTCGCCTGAAGCAGCTGCACGAGTGCCTCCTGTGTCGTCGGGGCGTAGAAAGCTACGGACCTATCCATTACAGTCAGGAAATCCCACTGCTGTTCCAGCGTGATGGAGAGCTTCTCGTACATTTGCGACGTAATTTCCGTCAGCTGATTCTGGCTTTCGCGGTAGAGTTCTTCTCGCGTATAGCGGGTGAAAAAGCGCATCCCAAGGAAAATGAGCGCAAATAAAACAACGCCGGCCAGCACCAGCATCGGCAGTTTGCTGTGGGTCAGGCGCTGGCGAATCGACGCTTTCGCAGCCTTCATGCGCTCATCCCCCTGCGTCATGTGTTTTCCGCGCCTCCAAACGGGCACTGCCGCTTTTTCCCGCAGCGCCGTGCAGACAGATGGACAATATCATCTTTATTATACCATTGAGGACATTCCATGTCAAGGCACAAAAGAAGCGGCGATGTTCATTTTCCACCGCCGCCGAGGGATTATTCCGTCCAGCTGTACACCCATTCGCCCTGCTGGTTGATGTAGCCGTATTGGGTCGTGCCGTCGTCCTGCACCATTCCCACATACGCCAGCTTGCCGTAGAACTGCGTCACAAAGCTGAATTGCAGCGGAATCGCCAGTTCGCCGCTTTCGTTCAGATACCCTGCCAGCCTCGTGCCGTCTATATCGTACACTGCCTGCAAGCCCGACGGGAAATACACGCCCGTCTGGTCATAGTCCGGAAAATTCCACTTCGCTTCGCTGATGATTTCGCCCTGCATGTTCACCCAACCGCAGCGGCGCTGTCTGCCCTTCTCCACAACGTACATGCACAAGCCGTTTTCCTCCGGCGTCCACAGCCGCACGATATTTTCGCCTTGCAGGGTGAACAACTCCTCGCCCGCCACGCTGTACATCGTGAAGCTGTGTTCGCCCGTCGGCAGCACATAGCAGCCATGCCGGACGTCTGCATAGTGCGTATCCGTCGTGCGCATCACTACATTTCCTGTCTGGTCGATGACACCATAAGTGCCGTCGGTAAATTCAACCTCCGCATAGCCATCCTCAAACTCGAAGGCATACGCGAACTGCGGCTCAATCACCACTTCGCCGCTTGTATTGCAGTAGCCGTATAAGCCGTTTGCACCCACCACTTCAAACAGCCCGTCACCAATCTCAATATCGCAGTATTCCTCATGGATACCCTCCGGCAGGGGATATTCCTTCCCCGTTTCGTCAATCAGCAGCGTCTGCACAATGTTGTAATCATCGTCACAGACTGTGACGACGGCGTACCCGTCATAAAAATTGGAACCCATGTTGTCCGAATCATACTTTGCCGGAATCACCATTTCGCCCGTATCGCGGCTGACATAGCCCCACTTGCCGGTTTCGTCTGCCACGGCAATCAAGCGGCTGTTCGACTCCCTATGATTCACGCCCCGCCACTTCAAGCCGCTGTAAACACCGCTCTGCACATCAAAGAAGCCTTCCAGCCATTCCGTGCCGAGACTGTTTTTCCCCGTCGCCTTCTTGTATAGCAGCCAAATGCCCGTTTCGCGTCCGCCGTAATAGAAGCCATCATAGCCGCTGTCTGTCACTACATTCTCATCCAGTAGCAGCACAATTTCGCCATCGCGGTTCGCGAACCCCTCCCGGTCGCCCTGCTGAATCCACGCATAATTGCCCCGGAAGTCGCCCGCACTGTCGAATTTCGGCGGAATCACCCAGTTCCCCATCTCGTCGATATGCCCCCACAAGCCATTGTCGCCTTTCGCGGCGTACCAATACCCCTCCGCTGACGCGCAGCCTAACAGCATCAGCAGGCACAATATCCCGCACAGCAGTTTCTTCATGCGTTTTCCCTCCTATGGTGATTTCTGCCTTCATGATACCAGCCTTGCACCCGTTTCGCAAGCGTTCCGACGCATTTGTTACAATTGAAAAAAGCAGGGAGAACGAATCCCCCTGCCCATATTGATTGGTTACTCCGCCAGCAGCGGCGCGACAAGCCCTTCCAGCACCGTCAGCGTCACCGACCCGACTTTGTTGTACACGATTTTCCCGTCCGCATCGACAATGACCGTCATCGGCAGCTGCGTCGAGCCGCCCAGCGATTTAATCACCGCGCCCGTCTTGTCCAGCGCGAACGGCATGTCAAGATTCTCCTTCGCGAGGAACTTGTCTACATCGTCCGTCACGAGGTTCGAGTGAATCGCCACCAGCGAGATTTCGTCGCCGTACTCCGCATACAGCTCCGCGAAATACGGCAGCTCTGCCACGCACGGCGTACACCATGTCGCCCAGAAGTTGATGACCGTCACTTTCCCCTTCTGCGCCGACAGCGTAAATTCGCCGCCTTCTTCCCCGTACAGCGGAACCGTGAAGTCCGGGCACTTCATGCCGACTTCACAGCCCACGGGCGTATCGTCTTCCTTTTCGGGCAGCAGCGGCTTTACCAGCCCTTCGAGGACATCCAGCGTCACCGACCCGACCTTGTTGTACACGATTTTCCCGGCCGCATCGACAATGACCGTCATCGGCAGCTGCGTCGAGCCGCCCAGCGACTTAATCACCGCGCCCGTCTTGTCCAGCGCGAACGGCATATCAAGTTTCTCCTTCGCGAGGAACTTGTCCACATCGTCCGTCACGAGATTCGAGTGAATCGCCACCAGCGAGATTTCGTCGCCATACTCCGCGTACAGTTCCGCGAAATACGGCAATTCCGCCACGCACGGCGTACACCATGTCGCCCAGAAGTTGATGACCGTCACTTTCCCCTTCTGCGCCGACAGCGTAAATTCGCCGCCCTCTTCCCCGTACAGCGGAACCGTGAAGTCCGGGCACTTCATCCCGACTTCGCAGCCAACCGGCGTGTCGTCATCCGGCGCTTCCGTGGCTTCGGGCGCAAGCGTTTCCGTCGCGGCGGGCTGACTTACCGGTTCTTCCACCGTGTCCGCCTTGTTTACCTGCCACATCACCACGCCCAGCACTACCAGCGCCGCCGTCCACGCCGCCATCACGCGAATGCGGCGGTTCGTGCGCTTTTTGTTGTCTTCCGGCTTCATCGGCTGCACTTCGTTCGCTTTCAGCGTAATTTTGCCCATTCTCACGCTGATGGCTTTCGTCGGGCAAACGTCCACGCACGATGCGCAGTGGATGCACTCATGGTCGCCCACATGCCGAATATCCATCTTGCAGTGCGCCAGGCAGCGCCCGCAGTTCGTGCATTTGCTTTTCTCGACCTTCACGCCGAGAATCGACACACGCGCGAACAGCCCGTAAATCGCCCCCAGCGGGCAGAGGAAGCGGCAGAACGCACGGTAGAAGAACACGCATGCCAGCAGAATCGCCACCATGATGACGAATTTTCGCGTAAAGAGGATGTTGAGGATGGAGAACTTGCCCGCATTGACCGGGTTCGCCAGCAAGCCCATTGCGCCCTCGAACGTCCCCGCCGGGCAGATGTACTTGCAGAATCCCGGCACGGGATACTGCTGCAGGCTGTACGCCAGCGGGATGATGACCACAAACACCGCCAACAGGACGTATTTGAGATACGACAGCGCATGGGTGAAGCGGCTCTTCTTCACCTTCGGCGTCGGAATTTTGTAGAACAATTCCTGAATCAGCCCCAGCGGGCAGAGCCAGCCGCAGATGGTGCGCCCCAAAATCAGCCCGTAGAGCATCAGAATGCCCAGAACGTAGTACGGCGCGCGCTTATCCGAGGACGCCAGCGCGTTTTGCAGCGCCCCCAGCGGACATGCGCCAATCGCGCCCGGACAGGAGTAGCAGTTGAACCCCGGCACGCAAAAGTTCTTGATGCCGCCGGTGTAAATGTCGCCCTTGATGAATCCCTTCACATAGGCGTTGTAGAGCAGGGCGGCGTAGACCTGTATGAGCCGCCGGGTGGTGGGCTTATGGGCGCTCCACCATGCCGCAAATTTCTTAGCCAAGGCCGATACACTCCGTACAAATATTGATTGCCTTCACCAGCACATCGAACATGCCGCCGTTCATCACACCCAGCACAATCAGCGCCACCGCCGCCGCCGCGATGATCACGCGGATGACGTTCCTGCCTGTCGTCTTTTCCGGAGCGGCTGCATCCGGCTTGCGCTTCGGGGCGCTCCTGCGCAGTTCCAGTTCCTTCATCAACAGGCGGAAATTCCACTGCTCAGCCGCCATCAGGAGGATGAACGCCAGCCCAATCCACGGGAACGTGTCAATCGCCATCTGGCGCACGACGACTTCCAAATCACGCGAGGCAAAATTCGACCAGTCCAGCAGGAATCGCCCTGCCATCCCCCCGCAAATCAAGCACAGAATCGCCGCGCCGCACCATACGCCCGTGCGCTGTTTCTTCACTTTGCGGATTTCGTCCGTCTCCTCCGTCCGCGCGCGCAGCATCAGCAGCTGATTCTCCACCGGCGCGCGAAGCGATTCCTTCTGTTCCGGCTTTCCGGCGATGATGTTCGCCGCCAGCAGCGCCAGAAAGACCCACACGCTCCACGCAATCGAAGCGAAGTGCGCTGTGACAATTTCCCGGCTGTAAATATCGTGAATCCGCAGCCCGTTTTCGCCCATGTTTTCCGGCGCGATGCCTTCATGATAGATGGTCACGCACTGCCAAATCAGCAGCGCCGCCATCAGCACCGTCGCCGCGCTCAGCAGCCGCTGAAGCATGATGCGCACCGAGCGTTTGCTCTCTGCCTTCATTCCGCGTTCCTCCCACTTTGCCGGACGCGCAGTACGCCCGGAACGCTACTGGCTCCATTATAGTGCAATGAATGGGATGCGTCAAACAATTCATCGGATTTTCGCTGTTTCTTTTCCGTTTTTCCGATTGGAGCCCGGCGGCATTGTGAAAAAATCATCAATTTTTGTCCATTTTGTGCCGTCCGCTCTTGCTTTTCCGCATCATCTGTGATACCATAAACGCACAGGCTGCTTGTTCAGCCTTCACCATGAAGGAGGAAATATATAATGGGTTTTCTGGCAGGAAAGACAGCGATTATTACCGGCGCGGGCTATGCGAAGCTCAGCAACGGCCGCTGCGGTTCGATTGGCTACGGCATTGCGACTGCTTACGCCAAGGAAGGCGCAAATCTGGTCATCACGGGGCGCAACGTGAAGAAACTGACCGACGCGAAGGAAGAACTGGAACGCCTCTATGGCGTGAAGGTGGTGTGCGTGCAGGCGGACGTGAATGACAGCGCGGACAACGAGGCTGTTGTGAACAATGTCGTCAAACAGGCGATTGACACCTTCGGCCGCATCGACGTGCTGATTAACAACGCGCAGGCTTCCGCATCCGGCGTTCCGCTGGCTGACCATACCACCGAGCAGTTCAATCTCGCACTGTATTCCGGTCTGTACGCCACATTCTATTATATGAAGGCGTGCTACCCCTATCTGAAGGAAACAAAGGGCGCGGTCATCAACTTCGCCTCCGGCGCGGGTCTGTTCGGCAACTACGGGCAGTGCGCGTATGCCGCGGCAAAGGAAGGCATTCGCGGTCTGACCCGCGTTGCCGCCACCGAATGGGGCAAGGACGGCATCAACGTCAACGTCGTCTGCCCGCTGGCATGGACGACGCAGCTGGAGAACTTCCAGAAGGCATATCCCGAGGCGTTCAAGGCGAATGTCAAGATGCCCCCGATGGGTCACTACGGCGACTCCGAGGTAGAAATTGGCCATGTGTGCGTCCAGCTGGCTTCCCCGGACTTCAAATTCATGTCCGGCGAAACCATCACCCTCGAAGGCGGCATGGGTCAGCGCCCTTAACCGCTCGCATCTTTGCTCCCTTCTGCGCACCGCGGAAGGGAGTTTTTTGTCCCCAGTGGAGGTCTTTTCGCATGAACACCGACCGAATCGCGTATTTCCTCGCCGTCGTCCGCGAAGGCAGCTTCTCCGCCGCTGCGAAGAACATGTACGTCTCCCAGACCGCCATCAGCCAGCAGATTGCGTCGCTGGAAAAAGAAATGGGCTGTGCGCTGTTCCACCGTCTGTCCACCGGCGCAGTGCTGACCGACCAAGGCGAGCAGTTTCTCCCCTACGCCGAGCGCCTGATGGGGATTCAGCTCGAATTGCAGGACGCTTTCGCCGATGCGCACCGTGTGAGCGCCATCCACATCGGCTACAACGGGCCGCTGGAAAAAGAGCTGATTGTCGATGCGTACCTTTCCCTGCATCCGCACCTGCCCAATTTGGTGATTCACCCGCTGTACCTATCGCTGACGGCCATGTCCGACGCCCTCTACCGTGGGCAATGCGACATGGTGCTGACGCTTCCCGGCGAAATCGACCAGCGGAACACCTATCAGGAGGTACTCTACGATGTGCCGATGATTGCCGCCGTTTCCGAAGCGTCGCCATTAGCGGAAAAGTCGGTTGTGTCGCTTTCTGATTTACGCGCGCATCCGTTGATTCTGCTTGCCCCCGACCAATCGCGCAGCGGGCGCGGCGCGATTCACGACTGGGCGCAGAATCTGGGATTTCCGAATCAGTCGATTATTTATGCGGATTCGGCAGATATGCAAATTTTGATGGTTTCGCTGAATCTGGGGATTTCCTTCTTTCCAGCGAGAAAGCCATCCTATTTCAAGGGCGTGAAGCTGATTCCGCTGACGGAGGATATTGGGCATCATCGGTCGGTGCTGGTATGCAGACGGCTGACACCGGCGATTCGGATGATTCGGGACTGCATGATAGAGGAAATGAAAAAGGGCTAAACACGCGGAAAAAGTATGGCGAAGCGCTCAACTCAATCGCGCGGAGTCCAGCGGAGACGACCAAAGTGTTTTCTAATCGTCCCCTTGACCCCTTGGGTCGCCACTATCAAAATTGACTTGTTCCGCAGTACAATGAAGCACCCCATCCCCGCACTCAAAAAAAGCACCAGCCCTTCGCAGCATTTGCCGCTTCGGTCTGGTGCCATTTTTATCAACCGATTACTGCTGGTTTGCCGCGTTTTCACCCGCAATGCGGCCCATCGACAGCGCGTTCAGGAAAGACGAACCGGACATGTAGACCAGATCGTACAGCGCGCCGTTGGAGGCTTCGCCCGCCGCGTACAAGCCACCGATGACCGTGCCGTCCGCACGAAGCACCTGCGCGGAGGTATCCGTCACGACGCCGCCAATCGTGCCTGTGTACTGAGGCGCAATCTGCACCGCGTAGAACGGGCCAACCGTCGCGAAATTCATGAAATCCACGCGCGCGCCAAACGCCGCATCCACGCCGGTGTCCTTCGCCGCATTGTAGACCGCGATGCAGTCAAGGAACGCCTGCTTGTCAAAGCCCAGCTTGTCCGCCAGCTCTTCAAGCGTGTCCGCAGAGGTCACCGCCGGATCATCAACGTTGTTCGCCAAAATCGCCGCATAGTCCTCACGGTCAGAGCCGTAGATGCAGTAATACGGTGCCGCATGACGGTAAATCAGGCTCGGATAGTTCAGAGAATGGCAATATTCGTTGACGAAGCGGACACCCGTGTTGTCCACAATCGGTGCCTGACTCCACGGGCCGCCCAGAGAGGTCAGCTCCGCGTTCGTGCCGTCGCCCACAACGTAGGACATGCCCAGACGCGCGCCCTTCTCATAGACCGCCGCGCCAATGTCCTCCGCCATCAGGATGCCCTCGCCCGTCTGACCCGCGGAGCCGTAGAAGTACGCCACCTGCGCCGCGTCAACGGGCGTAAAGCGTTCCATCATTTCCTGATTGTTGCCGAAGCCGCCAGTCGCCAATACCGTGCCCTTGGCGTAGATGTTGAAGGTCTGACCGTCCTTTTCGACCGTCGCGCCGATGCAGTTGCCGTTTTCGTCGGTCAGCAGCGCCGTTGCCTTCGTCTCCAGCCAGTATTCCACGCCCAGCTCCTGATTTTTCGCATAGAGCAGGTCGGTGGGCTTGCCGTTGGAGGCATAGTGGAAGCGATCCACGCCCTCAATCAGGTCGAAGCTCATCGGACGGCCGAACTCGAAGCCGTTCTCCTCCAGCCAGTCAATCAGGCCCGCCGCCTGACCCACCACGAAGCGGATGCGGTCTTCATCCATGCCGCTGTCTTCGCGGAAATATTCGTTGTGGTTGTATTCCACCCACAGATCGACGTAGGCTTCACAGGTATCCTCGATGCCGTACTTCTTCTGCTCGGAGGATTCCGGCGCCGCAATGCCGCCGCCCGCCATCGCAGACGTGCCGCCGATGGTCGCCAGCTTTTCAATCGCAATGACCTTTGCGCCGGCTTCCGCAGCCGCCATCGCCGCTGCTCCGCCAGCCGCGCCCGTACCAATGACCAGCACATCGCAGGTCAGGTCGGTATAGTTTTCCTTCTCCGCCGCCTCGACCTTCGCCAAGTCCGCGTTCGTCAGCCCCAGCTCCGCCAGTGCAGCCGCCGCGGCCGCTTTCACCGCGTCGGATGTCACCGTCGCCGCCGTCACGCCGTCCACCTCGACGGAGTTGTTTGCCAGCATCTGCTCCGCCAGCACCTTCGCCGCCGCTCCACCGATGGAATCAGTCTGCGATGTCGCGTCGATTTCCACGTTCACCAGCTTGTCGCCGTCCACGCTCAGCGTGACCGTCACGTTTCCGCCGCCAAACCCTTCCGCCGTCGCACTCGCTGTCTTGCCCTCCGCCAGCGCCGTCGCGCAGGCCATCGTCAGCACCATACATAGGCTGAGCAGCAGCGCCGTCAGCTTCTTCATGATGAAAAACCCCTTTCCTTTTTGAATGTCCCCGTGCAGGGAAGACACTCTGGTTGCTCTTCGCAACTTTGTGAAAAATATACCATACTTCTCTCCAAAACACAAACATCAATTCAGGAAGGGGGCTATAAGGATTTCTTATACTATTCCAGATGAAAATGCGCGGCGCAAGCAAATAGCGCAAATGAATTGGGAAATCGTATTATTTTTCTCCGCAATTTTTCCTTACCCCTGGAAAAACGTACTGCTTTATGCGTCTAATCCATTGAAATCACCCTGAAAATGAAAGGAGGGCAAAGCATGGAGCAGCAATCCCCCAATGAACGCCGCTTGGAAGATTGGATGCGCACCTACGGCACCGCCATCCTGCGCACATGCTTCGTCATCCTTTCCGACGCGCGTGAAGCCGAGGATGCCATGCAGGACACCTTCCTCCGCGCCTGGCGCGCCATGGACACCTTCGAGCAGCGCAACGGCGCGAGCGTCAAAACGTGGCTGATGCGCATTGCCATCAATGTCTGCCGCGATTATCAGCGGAAACGGTGGTTTCGGCACATCGACATGCGGCACGCGCTGGAAGACTTGCCGCAGGGCATGATGACCGTGCTGCCAGAGGATCGGGAATTGATGCTGGACATCCTGCGCTTGCCCGACGACCTCAAAAAACCGCTGATTCTTTACTATTATCAGGACATGAACCTTCAGGAAACCGCCGATGCGCTGGGCATCAGCAAGTCGACGGTGCATACGCGGCTCAAAAAAGCGGAACAGGCGCTCAAACTTTCGCTGACAGGAGGTGACTGCTATGTCTGATAAACTCAAGCGGGTGCTGGATACGAATTTAGCCGGACTGCACGTCACCGACGCGCAGGTGAATGCCGTCCTGCGCCGCGTTTCGCAGGATGAACAGCGTCCGCGCGTGATTCGCTGGCAGGCCATCGCGGCGGTGCTGCTCGTGCTGGTATTGGGCGCGGGTGTCCTGCTGCAAACCGGGATTTTGTCGGACGATTCCCCGCAGCTCACTGCCGATGTCACCCGTCAGGGCGATTTCCTGACGGCGGCACAGGTGAAAAAGCTTCTGGCCAGCGCGGCGGATTTGCAGTTTTCAGTGGATGAAGAGGCGATTTCGGCGCTGATGACGCAGGTCGAAAAGGACGGTGGCTGTTCGCTCTCCACGCTGCTGGAAATTCTCTGCCCTGTGGGGTCGTCGCTGGGGCAGTGGGATATCCGCGCGCAGGTGGCGCTCAGCCAGACGCTTGAAAGAATCGGCTATCAGGGGATTCTGCCGGGCATGACGCGCGAACCGCTCTCCACCGAAATCACCGCGCAGGACGCCCTTGCCCGCGCAGTTGCCTACATCCGCACCAATGACGACCCGCAGGCGGATTTCACCAATCTTGATTTCTATCGTGTAGGTATCCGCTTCCTTTCCGGTGTTTATGACGGCACCTGTGAGGGAGCGTATTACTGCGCAAATTTTGATGCGCTGGATGCGTTCGGCACGACATACGAAGTCGCGGTGAACGCGGAGGACGGCAGCATTTGCCGAATGCGGCGGGAACGCGGTGCGGGCAGCAATCACACGGCGGACGAAGTGACCCGCGGCTTCCGGCGCATTTTCGGCTACGACATGCGCACATGGACGCCCTTGCAGCTGCGTGTGTACATTCTGGCGCTTTCGCGGGCGGATCGCTCATCAATGCAGACGGTGCATGAGCTGTTCCTGAGCGTCGGGCGCGATGGCTTCCCGGATGTTCCGGTAGAAGCGCTGACCCGCGAAGAAGCAATTGACGCCGCGCTCGCCATTCAGGGCGGTTCATCGTCCGACGTGTTGGCGGCAGAGTACCTTGCGGGCGCATCATCCGACTTCTGGAAGATTGCCATCCGTCAGCCGAATGCCCCCAGCGGGCAGAGCATCGTCTATCTGGAGCTGAACGGGCTGACCGGTACGCTGCTGACAACGACGTACTCCGGCAATCTCTACGGTTTGCCGCAGGAGTTTTTCCCCAGTCAGCTGCTGTCCACCCTCGACCGCACGGACTTCTCCCATGGCGTACCCGCCGTGGATGCTGAAACGGCGCAATCTGCCGCCAGTGCCGCCATTGAGCGCCAATATCAGCGGAATATGGTGGAAGAAGGCTACACCTGCTTTATTGAAAGCGATTTTGAGGACACGGCAGGCGGATTCTCCTACTACACGGGCGGCGGTGTCGTGATTTTCACCAAGGATGCGCAGAACACGTCGCAGGGTGACATTTACTGGGCAGCGCTGAACTGGTACGGCGAAGTGCTGGATGTCGGCTGGAACCGCAATCCGCTGGATGCAGCGCGCTTCACGCTGCTGATGCAGGGCTATCTGCCCCCGATTTACCAGCGCGAAACCGTCCAGCAGCTGCAAGCGCTGCTGACCGGCGGCCTGACGGACGAAGCCGGTCTGCGCCAGATGGAAACGGACGGCACCCTGCCGCTGTTCAACGCCCTGCTGGCGCTGGAGGTCGTTCCTGATGCCAGCACGAAATCCACCGCCGATGATGTGACCGCTGCCGCCTTGAAATCGCTGAACGCCCATTTGTGCTATGAGAATTCCTCGTTCCTTGTTTATCGCGAGGATGGTGAGCTGATTTGGCATTTCTGGCTGTCCACCGACATGGGGTACTTCCTCTTGGACGTGCGCGACAGCGACTTGTCCGTGGTGGGCTCCGTACAGATTCCGAGCTTCAGCGCCCTGCGCACCAGCATTCTGCTGCCCGTGCGCGTCTGGAACACGCTGGCGGAAAACCTGCGTGTCACCATCTTCTACCGCGACGCGAACACGCAGCCCGGCATCGTCTACGGCATGTACGTCAATCATATTGTTCAGCGCTATGTTGATTTGTACGGTGCCAATATCCTGCGCTGGGATCAGGCGACGCTCCGTTCTTTCCAGTCCGCGATAAGTATCAGCGGCAGCTACGTCGGCGACTGGTCTGTTGCCTGCCTGTGTCAGACGATTTACCCCGACGTCCCTGACTACGCGATTTCTCAAGAAGTCGCGGCGGAATACGCTGCCCGTGCGTTGGGCGACGATGACTACTCCCTGCGCGGCGGTGTGCTGATTGACCCCGGCGAGGGCGACCCCATCTGGAAAGTGACGCTGGATTACCCCGACGGGCGCAGCTTCAACGCGGAAGTGGACTGCCGGACAGGCGCGATTCGGGCGCTCCGCCAGCAGGACACGCGCGTCATGCCCTTCTACACGGACTACCTTGATTTCCCTGATGACGGGGAATACTGGTTCCGTAATTTTGTGCTGGATGAGGTTATCGAGCAAGTACGGACGCAAATGACTGGTCGATACGGCAATAACGTCTGATTGCATCAAGCGACGATTTTGCTATTTTTCTGACAAGTTTGTCTGGACAAACCGGCATTGCTGCGCGTATAATAGTGTTGCTGGTAGAAATTCTGCCAAGTTTCGCAAAAAAGAGGTTGGCTCCTATGAAAAAGTTTTTCGCACTGCTCCTGTCCATCATGCTGCTGTCCACGGCTGCGCTGGCTGAAGTCAAAATCGGTCAGGTTGAGTATGCCGCACATGGCACGTCCTGCTTCGCTGTGCTGACCGTCGCGATGGATGGCGACACCATCGTTGCCGCGCACATCGACGAGTTCCAGTTCATGGATGCCGCCACGGCGGAAGGCGTTCCGAACTCCGACGCTTCCTTCGGTCAGAACTATCCCGAAGGCAAGGTGCTGGCTTCTAAGGTTGTGAACGACGGTCTGTACAGCACCAACATGACGACCAAGGCGGGCGCAACCACGCCGCTGGGCGTGAGCTACAACGCCATCGAAGCTTTCGTGACCGGCAAGACCATCGCCGAACTGGAAGCTGCCATTGAAGGCAAGACCAAGGAAGAAATGGTGGACGCCGTCTCCAGCAGCACGCTGGTGGATACGCTGGGCTATGTGCAGGGTCTGCTGGCCGCTGCCAAGGCTGCGAACACCCAGACCGGCTACTACACCGTCTACAACAAGACCGGTGAAACCGTGAAGGAAGTCAGCATTACCATCAACGCGACCGGTGAAAAGTTTGTCATGGCGACGGACGTTCCGGCTGATGCGGTGAAGGTGATTGTCTTCTCGATGGACGGCGCGCTGGAAGGTAACAATGCGCTGACCTTCGCTTTCACGACCGAGAGCGGCTATGAAGGCTCTTTCGCGACGGCGAGCATCGAAACGGCTCCCATCACGATGCTGTCCGCCGATGCCATGACCGGTGCGACGCCGATTTCCTTCTCCGCGCCTGCTGCGGAGTAATCCCCCTCGATTCCATCAAGAAAACGGGTACTGTGTGAGGACGAAATCCTCCACAGTACCCGTTTTTATTTTTCAGATAAGCGTGCCAAGGTGGCGTAGATGAATGGTTCTTCACGGAATCTTGGGGGAAGAGCAGCTTGGAGGCGCGTCTGCGGACGCGCAAAGTTACTGGCAGGGACGCTTCGCTGCCTGCGCCTTTGTTGAGCGCGTTTAAGATGCTGACCACCCGCGGAACAGTTGGGGCGTTGCCCCAAGCCCCACAAGGGACGCTGTCCCTTGACCCCTCCGCGCGATTGGGTTGGTCGCGCTTTCATGCTCCTTCCGCGTGCAGCTTTTGATGCTACGCCTAAGCCCTTGTTTGCTCCCCCCAACTTTCCGTGAAGAACCAGATGAATCTGGAGATTATTCCCCTTCCGTCAGGGTCATCTGTCCCGCGATGCTGCGGAGGGAGTTTTCCTCCAGCAGCGGCGTGATCATGACGTAAAGTGCTTCCTCGCCCTGCGCGTGCAGTCGGATGCTCTCCGCGTTTTCCATACGGATGGAACGCAGACCCGCCAGCGTCGCGCCGAGGGATGCGCTGATACGGTAATCGCCCTTTTCCAACAGCGCAATTGCCCGCGCGGGATAGATGCTCGTCAGCGTCACTTGAATCGTGTCGCTCGCCTGATACGTCAGCGTGAGGATACGTCCCATGCCATTCTCGAACGCGACATCATAGCATGTGCCGACGACGAGCGGCCACCCGGAGGTGGTTGGCGTCAATGCGGGCGCGGGGAACATCCGCAGCAGCAGCGGCAAATCATCCGCGCTGGTGATGGTCACAACGTCCTGTCCGGCAGACAGCAGTGGCTGATCCATACGCGGCGTTACGGTGGAAGCCGTTTCGTCCTCCTGCGGCTGCCCGATGATAACCGCGAGGTAGAACGCCGCCATCAGCAGCAGGCACAGCAGCGCCATCAGGAGCTTTTTGGCGCTGCGCTTCCAGAAGCCCTTGGAAATGGGGAATCACCGTCCTTTTTTGGGGGGGGAAGTTTTTCGGAGAAAATACATTGGGAAAAGCGCGCTTTTATGCTTTTGGCGCAGTTGAATCAAGCAGCATGGAAGCCGCTGCCCCAATGCGCAAATAGGAATCAGAACTCGCAGTTCATCGGCGTGCGCGCATACGGAATGACATCGCGGATGTTGTCAACGCCCGTGAGGTAAATCAGCAGACGCTCGAAGCCCATGCCGAAGCCAGAGTGCGTGCAGCCGCCGAACTTGCGCAGGTTCACATACCAGTACATCGCGTCCTTGGAGATGTGCAGCGCATCCATGCGCTCCGTCAGCTTGTCCAAGCGGGTTTCGCGCTGGGAACCGCCCATCAATTCGCCCGCGCCCGGCACAAGCAGGTCAACCGCAGCGACCGTCTTGCCGTCGTCGTTCTGGTACATATAGAACGCCTTGATGTCCTTAGGCCAGTCATAGACGAACACCGGGCTATGGAAGTATTCCTCGGTCAGGTACTTTTCATGCTCCTTGGCGGTGTCTTCGCCATACTTCGGCTCGAACTGGAAGCGATCCTTCACCTTGCGCAGAATCGTGATGGCTTCCTCGTGGGTGATGCGCGCCGCACCCGTCACGGCGAGGTGATTCAGCTTGTCCAGCAGTCCGCCGCCGGTGAACTTGTCGAGGAATTCCAGCTCATCCGAGCACTTCTCCAGCACCGTCTTGACGAGGTACTTCAGGAAGTCCTCTTCAATGTCCATCAGCTGATGGATATCGCAGAACGCGATTTCCGGCTCAATCATCCAGAATTCAGCGGCGTGGGTCTTGGTGTTGCTGTTTTCGGCGCGGAAAGTCGGGCCGAAGGTGTACACCTTGGAGAACGCCATCGCGAACGTCTCGGCTTCGAGCTGACCCGTCACGGCGAGGGAGGTGGGTTTGCCGAAGAAATCGTTGCTGCCGTCCTTCTGCTCCGACGGCGGCAGGGTAGTCACGGTGAAGGTGTTGCCCGCTCCCTCGGCGTCGTTGGCAGTAATCAGCGGCGTATGCACATAGAGGTAACCGCGGTCTTGGAAGTAAGTATGAATGGCCATGCTTGCGACGCTGCGGACGCGGAAAACCGCCTGAAACAGGCGCGTACGCGGGCGCAGATACGCGATTTCGCGCAGGTACTCCACGCTGTGGCGCTTCGGCTGAAGCGGGTAATCCTCCGGGCAGTCGCCTTCGAGGTGGATGGCAATCGCCTGCACTTCGGGCGTCGTCGGATCTTTGTAAGACGGCACGACCTTGCCCGTCACGGTAATCGCCGCGCCGACATGCAGGGCCTGAATCGCCGCATAGTCTTCGATGGTATTATCGTAGACCACCTGCGGGTTCTTGAAGCAGGTGCCATCGAAAAAGTCGATGAAACCCATGTTCTTCTGCTTGCGGTGATTGCGAATCCAGCCCTGCAGCATCACCGTCTGTCCCTGCAATTCATTCAGGCGCTCTTTCAGTTCGCGCGTCGTCAATACGTTCATTGGTCTTCCTTCTTTCTGATTCCCCGATGTCCCTATCGGAGAAATTTCTCTCTTATCATATCACAAACTTGTTTTCTGTGCAACCAGAGGCGCTGCCTCTGTACTCCGCAAGGGAGAATGAAACGGGACGAAGTCCCTCCCTTGACCCTCTCGCGCGATTGAGTTGGTTTCTCTTTCATGCTGTTTTCGCGTGTTTATGCAGGGATTTCGCGCCTGCGGGCGCGACAAGGGGGCAATAGAAACAGACAAAGTCTGCGGTCGCCCCCTTGACCCCTTCGCCTTCCGTCTCCCATGCTACTGTTGGGTAGTGTTTATTTCAGGAGACGAAAGGCACACTAACTAAAAAACTTCCAATAAAGCTCAATAAACATGGGTGCGAACCGAAGGTTTCCAAAGGGCGATCGGAAAGCCCTTTGGTCGCCTCCGCAGAGGCGATTCCCCCTGCCGCGATAAAAGTCAAGCATGGAAGTGTTCCATTTGCGAAGGAGTTCCGAGGGAAATCGCCATTCCCTCAGAAATTCTTCGGACGCGGACGCACATCCCCCAGCCGACGATCCACCTCGCGCAGAATCGCCCTTGTGCTACCGTAGGTCAATAGGCGCAGCGCCTCCCGCAGGGGCAAAACCCGCACATCCAGCACCTGCGTCGGGTCAGCCAGCGGCGTCTGGTCATGGTAGTGCGCCACAAACCAGCTCACCCGCTTCACATCGCCGCCCGCAATCGGGTATTCATCCACCATCACCGGCTGCATCGTGTGCAGAATCGCGCAGATGCCCGTTTCCTCCCAAACCTCGCGCAGCGCCGTCTCCGCCAGCGTTTCGCCGGGTTCTACATGCCCTTTGGGAAGCCCAAAGCTGCCGTTCTTCTCCATCACCAGCACATATTGCCGAACGCCGCCGTCCTCAGTGTACAGCACAGCTCCTGCGGATTCAATCAACGCCATGTGCTTTCTCCTCCACAGCTTCATCCAGCGCCTCTTTCAAGCGGTGGATACCCTCGGTGATGTTCCGGCGCGGACAGCCAATATTCACGCGCAGGAAGCCTTCGCCGCCCTCGCCGAAGAACGTGCCTTCCGTGAACTGCACACCATGCTTCAGCGTCCGCGCCATCAGCTCCTCGCAGTTCATGCCGTATGCCCGCAGGTCAAGCCAGCCCAGATACGTCGCCTCCATCGGGGTCAGCGCGGCTTGGGGCAGTTCCTGCTTGACCAATGCCGTCAGGTGCTTCCGGTTGCCATCCAGATAGCGCATCAAGCCGTCCAGCCACGCGTCGCCGTATTCATACGCCGCGCGCGTCCCTTCCAGCGCGAACAGGTTGCCGCTGCGAACGCCCGCGCGTTCCATCTCGGTGTTGATTTTCGCCCGCACCGCTTCGTCCGGCACGAGCATCGCTGCCTGTTCCAGCCCCGCAAGGTTGAACGTCTTGCTGGCGGCGCACAGGGACAGTACGTTCTTCTGCGCAAGCGACAGCACCGGCACGAACTGCTCCGGCGCATAGACGAAATCCGCGTGAATCTCATCCGCAATCAGGTACGCACCGTACCGCGCCAGCAAATCAATCAGCGCTTGCAGTTCCTCCCTCTTCCACGCGCGGGACACCGGGTTGTGCGGATTGCACAGCACCAGCGCCTTTGCGCCCGCTTGCAGCTGCTTCTCCACGGCATCCAAATCCATAGAGTAGCGACCCGTATCGTCGCGCTTGAGCGGCGCATCCATCAGCCTGCGCTCCGTTGCCTCCACCGAAAAGCGGAACGGCCCATACACCGGCGACTGAATCATCACCCCGTCGCCCGGCTTCGTCAGCGCCAGCAGGGCAAGGCGAATCCCCGTCACAACACAGGGGATCATCATCACCCACTCGTCCTGAATCGTCAGATTGTGCCGGCGCTGCCAGAAGCCGGTCAGCGCACGGGTGTCGTCCGGCAGCACCAGCGTATAGCCGTATGTCGGATGCAGTGCGCGGACGGCAATCGCCTCCGCGACCTCCGGCGGGCTGGGGAAATCCATATCCGCGACCCATAGCGGCAGCACGCTTTCCTTCTCTGTGCCGTCCCACTTTTCGCAGCGTGTGCCGCGGCGGTCAAGTCCTGCGTCAAAATAGCTTTCGTCAAACGTGTGCATCAGCTGCTTCCTCCTGCGCTTCGTTTTCTTTCTTCAGCGGTTCTGTCGCCCGAAGCACCCAGAATCCGCCGGATTTGTCCACCTTGTCCACCTTGGCATACAGCGTTTTGAGGTACTTCATGCAGCTTTCCGCCCCCTGCTGCTTGCGAATGACCAGATACAGCGCGCCGCCGGGATTGAGCCGCGATGCCGCGTCAGCGAACATGCGGTAGATGACCGGCTTGCTGGCGCGAATCGGCGGATTGGTGATAATGAAGTCGAACGTGCGCTCCATCACCTCCGCCATGCCGTCGGATTCAAGGCATTCCGCCGTGATGCCGTTGCGCACCGCGTTGAAGCGGCACAGTTCCAGCGCACGGCGATTGACATCCACCATCGTGACATGCGCGGCGGGATACTTCTTCTTCACCGCCACGCCGATTGCGCCCCAGCCGCAGCCCAAATCCAGCACGTCGCCGTACACATCCGGCAGGGCATCCAGTAGCAGGCGTGTCCCGGTGTCCAGCTCGCCCTTGGAAAACACACCCGCATCTGTCATGAAGTTCAGCCCATGCCCGCGATAGACAAACGAACACGGCACCTGCTTCGATTCACAGGTCGGGTCAGCGGTAAAATACTGTTCAGCCATGCTTTTCCTCCATCTGCGCGTCCCGGTAGAGGGCGGATGCTTCCGCTTCCGTCAGTTCGCGCCACTGCCCGCAGGGAAGCGCCTCGTCCAGCACCAATGAGCCGAATGTCTCCCGGTGCAGGGTCAGCACTTCGCGCTCTACCGCCGCGAACATGCGCTTCACCTGATGGAATTTCCCTTCGTGGATGGTCACGCGCGCCTGATTGTCCGGCAGCGGCGTCAAATCGGCAGGCGCGGCTTCAAAGTCGCTCAGGGACAGCCCCGATGCGAACACTGCGACTTCCTTGTCGCCCACCGGCTTGTCCAGCGTCGCCAGATACGTTTTGTCCACATGCCGCGCGGGGGCTAACAGGCGGTGATTCAATTCGCCGTCCGTCGTCAGCAGCAGCAGCCCTGTCGTGTCCTTGTCCAGCCGCCCGACGGGCATACAGCCAATCGCGGCATATTCCGCCGGAAGCAAGTCCATCACCGTCGGCTGCTTCTTGTCGCGCGCGGCGGTCAGCAGTCCGGCGGGTTTGTGCAGCATCACATGCCGTGTCAGGCGGGTATCCAGCTTTTCGCCGTTCAGCAGGATTTCCGCGTCCTCCCCCACCTGCACGGACGGGTCGCGCTGCACGTCCCCATTCACGCGGACACGCCCGCCGCGAATCGCCTTCTGCATCTCCGACCGGCTTCCCTTGCCCAGCGTTACCAGCATTCGGTCAAGCCGCAGCATCTTCCTGCTCCTTCTCGTCCTTCACGCCGCGCAGGAAAATCGCCGGCAGCAGCGAACGCATGGGATTCGTCACCAGCATCAGCACGGCGGACACCGCCGTCACCGCCAGCAGCCACTTCGGGGGCATTAGCATCGAGAAGCTCGGCATGTCCATCAGGTTCTCAAACCATTGCATCGTAAACTGCACGGCAGACACGCTCACTTGCGCAATCAGCGCGACGATGCAAACCGCCATCGGCAGCACAAACAGCAGCCCGCTCAGCCACAAGCCGACGATTTGCCAGCGGTGTCCTTTCACCAGCTTGCGGTCACCCAGTGCGTAGGCATGGCGCGTTCCGCTGTGGAACATCAATCCAAACAGCGGGAACAGCAGCATCAGTACCATGATAATGACATAGCGGATGATGCCCTGATCGAAAGCACCGCCGCCCAACGCATTCAGATGCCCCCAAATCGTCCCGACATCCAGCTCTGTTCTTTCATACTGCATCAGCCCCACCAGTGCCGCAAACGGCAGCAGCCACAGCAGCATCAGTCCCGTCATCCGCAGCGAACGCGCAACCTTCTTCCAGTAGCCATTCAGCGGCAGCATCGCCACCGTCGCCATCGGCGCACCGGAGAGGAAGAGCTGCATGGCTTCCGCCGTGCTTTGGCGCATCGGCAGGGCGATAAAAATCAGCATCAGCGGGCAGAGCAGCGCCAGCGGCCGCAGCGACGCGTTCAGCAGGAACAGCAGCGGGCACAAACACGCCGCCCAGACCGCCATCGTCATCCCCTGCGCGCGCAGCAGGTCGCCTTTGCCAGATTTGAACCGCGAAATGCTTTCCAGCATCGTTTTTTTGATCGTCATGTGGGTCATTCGACTCCTTTCGGCTTTGCGGGAAACAGTTCCCCCATTTTCATCGTTTATTATACAGGTTTTTGGCCGGTATTGCAATTGCTTTTTCTTTCCGATAGCGTCTGCCGTTGACTTTTGGCGCGGGAAAGCGTATGATGAAGCAAAATAAAGCGAAGGAGGATTCTGCCATGAACGCGTCGTTCCACACAGGAAACCGCAAACGGCTCTATGAAGCCATGAAGCCCGCGTCGCTGCTGGTCATGTTCTCCGGTGAAGACGTGCGCAAGACCAATGACGAATATTATCCTTTTTATACCGACCGCGATTTCTACTACCTGACCGGGCTTGACCAGCACGAGCTTGTGCTGATGGCAGTGAAAGTGCCATCCGGGAATGTGCATGAACAGATTTACATTCTGCCGCCCGACCTGATGGCGGAGCGCTGGACGGGTGCGCGCCTGAAGCCCGCCGAGGTTGAGGCGCTGTCCGGCATTTCCGACGTTCGCTTTGTCAACCAGTTCCAGACGGATTTTCACGCGCTGGCAGCGGGCGGACACTACTCCCTGACCAGCGGGCAAATTGCGCAGGTGTATCTCGACCTGTTCCGCGTGTCGCCGCAGGACATTGACCGCCCGGCGCATCGGCTGCTGAAGCAGATTCAGGCGAATTACCCCTATCTGCAAGTCGAGAACGCGAACGCCATCCTGCGCCGTCTGCGGCTCATCAAGCAGCCCTGCGAAATCGACGCCATCCGCCAAGCGGAAAAGGTGACGGGCGAGGGCATCATGGCGATGATGAAGGCGAGCCGTCCGGGGATGTACGAATACCAGTACAAGGCGGAATTTGACTACGCGCTGACCCAGCACGGCCCGCAGGGGCCCGCGTTCCCGTCCATCATCAGCGCGGGGAAGAACAACTTCTGCATCCACTATTATTCCTACCGCGGACAGGCGCATGACGGCGACATGGTGCTCAACGACGTCGGCGCGCAGCATGACAGCCTGATGACCGACGTCAGCCGCGGTTTCCCGTGCAACGGACGCTTTTCGGACAGGCAGAAGCTGCTGTTCAACTGTGCGCTGCAAACGTCGAACCACATGTTCTCCATTGTCAAGCCGGGCTTCTCGATGGCGGAGGTGGATGCGACGATTCGCCGCTACAACGCGGCGCTGCTCTGCGACGCGGGCGTGCTGGACAAGCCGGAAAACATCGGGCGCTATATGTGGCACGGCGGCGCACACCATGTGGGCTACGACGTGCATGATGTTATCGAGCGTCCGCTGACGGTCAAACCGGGCATGGTGTTCTGCATCGACGTGGGCATCTACCACGAAGAATGGGGCATCGGTTTCCGCTTGGAGGACAACCTGCTGGTAACGGAAGACGGCTGCGAAAACCTCTCGGCAGCGATTCCGCGCACGGTCGAGGACATTGAGGCAGTCATGCGGAAGGGGTAAAATCCGCCTAATTGGTGAATCCTATAAAGTCGTTTTGCCACGAAAGCACACAGATGCTGCTTTCGCGGCATTTTTGCTGTATTGACTGTTTTGGAATAATCGTGCCGAAAAAAGTGCGAAAATGGCGGGAAAACTTTCGTGAATTACTTGACAATTGCAATTCAGAAGGTTATACTTTTCATACGGATATTGTGATACGCTTTTCAAGCTGCACAAGCAAATTTGATGAGCGCACCACCAGAAAAAAGGAGGATTTCTATCATGCGTAAGTTCCTTTCCCTGCTTCTTGCGCTGGTCATGGTGCTGTGCTGCATCCCCGCTGTGGCGGAGACGGCAGACGGCGTCTATGAAGGCACCGGTGCCGGTCTGAACGGCCAGATTAAAGTTTCTGTGACGGTCAGCGGCGGCAAAATCACCGAAGTGAAGGTCTTGGAGCATTCCGAGACGGCGGGCATCTCCGATCCTGCGATTGAGAAGATTCCTGCGGCGATCGTCGAAGCGCAGTCTGCGGACGTGGACATCGTTTCCGGCGCGACCTTTACCTCCAAGGGCATCATCGAGGCGGTGAAGAACGCCCTGAACCCCGACGAAGCAAAAGAAGCCACCATGCCCTTTGAGCAGCCGGACATTCTGGTCATCGGCGCGGGCATGGCAGGTCTGGCGACGGCTGCCCGTGCGGCTGAGCTGGGTCTGAACGTGCTGGTTGTCGATCAGGCTGCGACCTACGGCGGCTCTGCGAACGTTGCGGGCGGCACGCTGCTGGGCACCTGCACGCGGATGCAGAAGGAAGCCGGTATCGAGGACGACCCCGATCTGTGCTTCGCGGACTTTGTGCGTCTGGGCGGCGCTGGCAACTTCAACGAGGAAATTGCCCGCGAATTCGCTGAAATCAGCGGCGAAGCGGTGGACTGGCTGGACGATCTGGGCACCGATTTCGGCGACCGCGTCCCCTACTTCGGCGTGTATCAGCCGCTGAACGTGGCGCGCAACTACTCCGGCAAGGGCGGCGCTCGTGCGTTCGTCGTGTCGCTGTACGCGGAACTGGAAAAGTATTTCTCCACCAACGCTTACATGATGCTCAACACCTACGTCACCGGTCTTGTGACCAATGACGAGGGTGCGGTTATCGGCGCGAAGGCTCGTCTGGCGGACGGCACGGAAACCACCCTGCTGGCGCCCGCGACGGTGATCTGCACGGGCGGCTATGCCGGCAACGAAGAGCTGCTGAACAAGTACAACTTTGAAAACGTGCTGTCCACCTCTCCCGCGTGCGTGACCGGCGACGGCTATGCTTGGCTGGAAGAACTGGGCGCGCCGCTGACGAACATGGACTTCTGCACCGCGTATGCGGGCGGCATCCCGACCAGCGATGACTTCCGCTCCTTCGGCTACTTCAACGCCACCAACGGCGCGCTGTGGATTAACACCAACGGCGAGCGTATGGCGGACGAAACCGGCGCGGACTCCCATGTGAAGAGCGAAACGTGGGCGAATGCTCCCCACAACATCGTCTACACGGTCTTCTCCTCCGAAATGCTGATTCCGGACGCGAAGGTGTTCTCCACCGGCGCTTGGGGCAGCGTGAAGGAAGAATTTGACCCCTACATGGAATCCCTGATTGAAAAGGGTCTGGCTTGGAAGGCCGACACCATCGAAGAGCTGGCGGAAAAGGTTGGTCTGCCGGTGGATGCCTTCAAGGCGACCATCGCGGCTTACAACGACGGCTGCGCTAACGGCAACGATCCCTTCGGCCGCACCAAGCAGGAAGTCGCCATGGCGAACGGTCCGTTCTATGCGGTCAAGACAGTTCCTTATGTCATGATTACCTGCGGCGGCCCGATGATGACCAAGAACTGCGAAGTGCTGAACTCCGACGGTCTGGTGATTGAAGGCGTTTACATGGCTGGCGAAATCGTCGGCATGGCGAACGTCGGCGGTCGCAACTCTATCGGCGGTATGGGCCACGGCAACTGCCTTGTCTGGGGCAAGAAGGCTGCGGAAGTGATCGCGGCGAAGCTCGGCAAGTAATTCTCTTTCCCCGTGCGGGTAACTGCACGGGGATTTTTCTGCCCTTTTTCAGGCATGGATGTTCTTTTGCAGCTGGTCTTTTTCGTTGCGGGGGGAATCGCGCCTGCGGGCGCGACAAGGGGGCAATGAAAACAGACGAAGTCTGCGGTCGCCCCCTTGACCCCTTCGCATTGCACACCCATGTTACTGGTCTTTTACCGCAGCAGAAAGGATTCCGCGCCTGCGGGCGCGATTCTTGCAACATGTGCCCCCGGAATACGGTAGCAGAGCTTTTTCATTGAAAATAGTATGAATTGGGCAAAATCTGCACGTTTTCTTGCAAGAATTGCGCCTGCAATCTCTTGACGAATCACGGCGAACGCGGTATACTACGAGTAGGTACACCCTGAATCAGAGTCATTAAGAGGAGGCTTTTCTGATGCAGAATATTCCCGTTGTGAAGCTGGGTCTGGTTGCGGTTTCCCGCGACTGCTTCCCGATTGCGCTGAGCGAAAAGCGCCGTGCCGCGATTGCGGAAAAGTGCGGCCAGAAGAAGCTCGACATCGTCGAAATCAAGACGACGGTGGAGAACGAGAAGGACATGCTCAAGGCGGTTGAGGAACTGAAGGCGAACGAGTGCAACGCGGCGGTCGTGTTCCTCGGCAACTTTGGCCCGGAAACCCCCGAAACGCTGATTGCAAAGAATTTCGACGGCCCGTGCATGTTTGTGGCGGCGGCGGAAGGCGACGGCGACATGATCAACGGCCGCGGCGACGCTTACTGCGGTATGCTGAACTGCTCCTACAATCTGGGTATGCGCCACCTGAAGGGCTACATCCCGGAATACCCCATCGGCACGGCGGATGAGCTGGCAGACAAGATCGCGGAATTCATCCCGATTGCCCGCGCCATCATCGGCGTGAAGAACCTCAAGATCATCACCTTCGGCCCGCGTCCTCAGGACTTCTTCGCCTGCAATGCCCCGATTAAGGGTCTGTATGAGCTTGGCGTGGAAATCGAAGAGAACTCCGAGCTGGATCTGCTCGTCTCCTACAAGGAACATGCTGGCGACGCCCGCATCCCCGCTGTCTGCGAAGACATGGCGAAGGAAATGGGCGAGGGCAAGTATTATCCGGAGCTGTGCGAGCGCATGGCGCAGTTCGAGCTGACGCTGCTGGACTGGGCAGAGGCGCACAAGGGCGCGCGCAAGTACGTTGTCTTTGCGGACAAGTGCTGGCCGGCGTTCCCGTCCCAGTTTGGCTTTGAACCCTGCTACGTCAACTCCCGTCTGGCCTCCCGCGGCATCCCGGTTGCCTGCGAAGTGGATATCTACGGCGCACTGAGCGAATACATCGGCGCGTGCGTGACCGGTGACGCTGTCACCCTGCTGGACATCAACAACTCCGTCCCGCAGTACATCTACGACGAGGACATCAAGGGCAAGTTCGATTACAAGCTGACGGACACCTTCATGGGCTTCCACTGCGGCAACACGCCGTCCTGCAAGATGTGCGACAACCGCGCTGTCAAGTACCAGCTGATTCAGCACCGCCTGCTGGAGCCCGCCGGCAGCGATCCGGACTTCACCCGCGGCACGCTGGAAGGCGACATCGCGCCCAGCCCCATCACGTTCTACCGCTTGCAGTGCGATTCTGACGGCGTGGTGCGCTCCTACATCGCGGAGGGCGAAGTGCTGCCCGTCGCGACCCGCTCCTTCGGCGGCATCGGCGTGTTCGCCATCAACGAAATGGGTCGTTTCTACCGTCATGTGCTGGTGCAGAAGCGCTATCCGCACCACGGCGCTGTGGCGTTCGACCACTGCGCAAAGCAGCTCTTCGAGGTCTTCAAGTACCTCGGCGTGCAGGACATCGCTTGGAATCAGCCGAAGTCCCTGCCCTATCCCACGGAGAATCCCTGGGCATAATCCCGAAACATCAAAGGACACGGCTTGCAGCAATGCAGGTCGTGCCCTTTTTTCTTGATGCGAGATAATAAAGCCCCCGGAAGCAGCTGATAATTGCCACTTCCGGAGGCTTTTGCGTATCTGATTACATGATAACCTTGATTTCCGCACCGTCAGTCAGCACAGCGTCCGTCAGCACGCCGGAAACTTCCGTGCCGTTGACCAGCACCTGCTTCACGCCGCTCTCGTGGTGGGCGGTGTTGTCCACCACAATGTGCAGCCGCTTGCCGCGGAAGGTCTTGTCCATCGTGAATCCGTCCCAAGACGCGGGAATCGTCGGGCTGATGACCAGTCCTTCGGGCGTCGGGCGCAGACCCAGAATACCCTCAACGCAGCCGACCATGACCGTCGATGCCGTGCCGGTCAGCCAATGCACATGCGCGCGGCCTGGCTGAGGCGTCTCGTGACCCTCGATGAACTGCGTGTGGACATAGGGTTCCGCTTCACGCAGCTCCGCGCGGTCGTTGTAGGCAGCGGGGCAGCTCTCCGTGAAATACTGGAACGCGCGGTCGCCGTGACCCAGCAGCGCCTCCGCGAGAATCGCCCAGCCCTGAATCTGGCAGAAGATACCGCCGTTTTCCTTCGTCGTGGGGTTGAACAGCAGCATGTTCGCGCCATCGAAAGCGTGCTGCTTGTAGCAGGGCGCCATGATTTCCACACCGAAGGGCGTGTTCAGCTGCTCGAACGCGGTCTGCATGGCCTTTTCCGCCTGTTCAGGCGTTGCCAGACCGGAAATGACCGCCCAAGACTGCGGGTTGAGCCACATGGACGCTTCGGGATCGTTCTTGCTGCCGATGATGCTGCCCTGCTCGCTGTAACCGCGGCGGAAGCGGTCATCCTCCCAGAAGTGCTGGTTGATGAGCGCCTTCTGTTCCTCCGCCTTCTGGCGCAGATAGACGCGGTATTCGTCGTTCTCCGGCTTGTTGGGCATCAGTTCATCCAGCAGGCGCAGGGCGAGATACAGCTGCATGGCGACGAAGGAGGATTCGCCCGCAGCGCCCAGACGCAGGCAGTCGTTCCAGTCCGCGTGCAGACCCGCCGGCATACCATGCGCGCCCAGATGATTCATGGAGAAGTCAATCGCGCGCTTCAGGTGATCAAGCACCGTGCCTTCGCCGTGCGTCGCATACGGAATGACCTCGTCCATAAACGCGGTATCGCCCGTTTCGGCGATATACTTGTAAACGGTCGGGAACAGCCACAGCGCGTCGTCCGCGCGATAATGCGGATGACCCGTGGCACGGACGTAGCTGTCGTCCTCCGGGGAATCCTCGTGCCCCGCGTTGTGGTTGAACTTCACCAGCGGCAGACCGCCGCCGTGATGCACCTGCGCGCTGAGCATGAAAACAAGGCGTTCCTTCGCCATCTTCGGGTCAAGGTGGATGATGCCCTGAATGTCCTGCACCGTGTCGCGGTAGCCCAGACCGTTGCGCTGACCGCAGTAGATGAGGGACGCCGCGCGGCTCCAGACAAACGTCGTGAAGCACTGGAAGGCATTCCAAGTGTTGATCATGCTGTTGAAATTCGCGTCGGGCGTGTTGACCGTCAAGCCGGAGAGCTCGCCGTGCCAGTAATCAACCAGCGCTTTCAGTTCTTCGTCCACCTTATCCGCGACGTTGGCATAGCTGTCCAGCAGCGCACGCGCCGCCTTTTCGCCCTTCTGCGCCAGCAGGAACGCAATCGTCTTCGTCTCGCCGGGCTGGAGCGTCAGCACCGTGTGCAGCGAACCGCAGGGGTTGCCATTGAAGTTGAGGGAATTGCCCAGGTTGCCATCCACAACGCCTTTGGGGTTGGAGAAGCGCCCTTGACCGAGGAAGCGTTCGCGGCGGCCGGTATAGCTCTTGACCGGGCTGCCTGCCAGACCGAAGAAGCGCTCGCGGCCGTTTTCGCCATCCGCATTCACGCCGCAGAACTGGTTGATATGCTCGATGATATGGTCACCGTGGAAGGTCGTTGTGGTGATAAACTGCGTATACTGGAGGTTGACCAAGTCCTGCTCATAGTTGCTCTCAGTGGTCAGCTCGCAGTAAGAGAAAACGGAGATGGTGCGGGGTTTATCGGACTTGTTCGTCACCGCCACGCGCCAAACCTCGTGCGTCGCGCCCAGCGGCACATAGTACAGCGTCTTGCTTTCGATGCCGCTGTATGTGCTTTCGACCTCCGTGTAGCTCGTGCCGTGACGGGTGATGGTCTTGTACTGTTCCAGCGGCTTCTCCACCGGCCGCCACGTTGCCGACCAATAATCGCCCGTTTCGTCATCCCGCAGATAGACATAGCGCCCTGGCTCATCGAACTGGTTGAAGGTATAGCGCAGGATGCGTCCCGCCGCGCCGGACTTGACGAAGCTGTATCCGCCGGCGTTCTGGGTCACAATCGCGCCGTATTCCGGAGAGCCGAGGTAGTTTGCCCACGGCATGGGCGTACGCGGGTCGGTGATGACGTACTCGCGCGCAGCATCACTAAAGTAACCGAACTGCATAAGAGAAATCCTCCTTACGTAATTCATCGTCAGGGTTATCTCCGAAAACGTTTTCCCGGACAGGCGGAAATCCTCCTGCCCTTTCAAACGCTTCTATCCGTGCGTATTGTAGCATACTTTTCCTCTTCGCGCAAGGAGAGAATGCACACTTCGGAAACTTTTTTCCCGAAAAAGAGGGGGATAGATACGAATCCCTCTGCAATGAAAAAGACCAGCACCGAAAGAAAAACTTCTCCCATGCTGGTCGGTCGCGGAGCTGTTGGGGCGTTGCCCCAAGCCCCAGCAGGGACGCTATCCCTACACCCTGCAAGGGGAAATGAAACGGGACGAAGTCCCCCTTGACTCCTCCGCACAATTGAGTTAGTCGCTATCCCATGCTTTGCCCGCGTGTTTATCCGCTTTTATCCTTATTCCGTGTAAACCGCACGCGCCCCGCCAATATACGGCAGCCGCGAATACGCCATCACCAAATTCGCATGTCCCACATGGCTCGTCGAAATCCGCAGCGGCACTGCCACCGGACGAATGTGCATTCCCACCAGCGTATCGCCAATATCAATCGCCGCGTCCGCCTGAATGCTCACCGCCAGCGCAGGCTTCTCCATCTTCTTCCACGCCGCCGCCGGTACACTGCCGCCCGCTTTCGGCTGCGGTATGGCCCGCACCTGCGTCAGTCCCAGTTCCTTCAACAACGCCTTCTCCACCACAATCCCGCGGTTCAGGTGCTCGCAGCACTGGAACGCCGCATGAACGCCGTGCCCCTTGCACGCCGCCAGCATCGCTTCCGCCACAATCTCGCCTAATTCCGGCACACTGCCCTTGCCAATGCGCGCGCCCGTAATCTCGCTCGTCGAACAGCCCAGCACAATCACGCTGCCGCTCTCCAGGTGCCCCGCATCCATCAGCGCACCAACGGCCTCGTTCAGAATGCGGTTGATTTCCGTGCGTAAAGTTTCCCTCTGTGCCTCGTCAAACATGTTCAAGCCCTCCCTGTTCTTTCTGCGCTGATTCCTGCTGGAATGGGGTCTTCTGGCGGAGCATTTCCAGTGCATTGCCTGCGCCGATAACCGCCAAGCGCCCCAGCAGGTTCGCAATCATCCGCGCCGTTTCAATGTCGATTTGTTCCCGCACGCCGCGAATCGCCGTCACTCCCGCGTGGACATCCTTGCGCATTTCCTTCCAATTGATGCGCTGCGTCGATGCCAGCAGGTCGAAGATAGCATCCACGAACTTGCGGCGCTGCTCGCGGGTGCACTGTGCCAGCCACTGGTGCACCGTCTGGTTGACCAGAACGCTGCCCTTGTCCAGATCCTCGGCATAGCAGAAATCCTTGCCCCGCACTTCCCACGAGAACGGGTCGTGCTGCATGATGCCGTTGTTGTCCGAGATGACGACACGATGCACCGGGTGCGCCGCCATCAGCAGCCCCACGACTGCAAACTGCGGCACATAGGCAATGATGCGGCTCGCCACGGCGGCGTATCCGTCGGACGCGGCGGTTTCGTCATCCACACCCGGCCCGTCGAAGCTGACGACGCGGCGGATGCGCCCCTGCAAGTCCTCCTTGGTGTGCGCGGCGGCGTAGACGGCGAGGTTGCCGCCCTTGCTGTGCCCCGTCACGATAACATCGCCCGCATCCTGCATCAGGTGGTGTTCGAGGTACTTTTGCGCCGCCGCCTGTGCCGGAACGGGGCTTTCAAACGACATAGCGAAATCCTCCCGCCAGCCGGTCAGACTGCCGTCCGTGCCGCGGAAGGCAATAATATGCGTTCCGTCGGGCAAGTCCACCGTCATGGCTGCGAACTGGATTTCGTCATTGAGGACGGACACTGCGTCGCGCACCGTCAATGCCCCAAAGCGGCTGCTTTTCGCGATTTGCTGAAGCAGTCGGCGGCACTCGCCCCGGAAATGGTCGTCCGGATCGTCCGGCGGAACAGATTTCGCGCACTGGGCGAAGACTTGCGTTTCCGCGGGCAGGTCGATGTAAGACAGTGCCGCCATCACGAGGGTATCAAGGTCATTGGCGGGATCAGCGGCGAAGGGAAGATCGCCGCGCCAAGTGATGTAATCGGGCAAGTAGGACATTGCTTTGCCACCTCCCAAAGCAGATGAGGGTTTTTTCTGTATTGTTGTTCCTTTCGTTTGGGGTTCTATGAAACTGGTCTTTTTCATGCAGAGGGTTTCGCCTCTGCGGAGGGGACAAGGGGGCAATGAAAACAGACGAAGTCTGCGGTCGCCCCCTTGACCCCTTCGCAGTCCTCCACCATGCCACTTGATTTGTAATTGAAGGTTTTCTTTTTGGGGTCGTGCTTTCCCATATGAACCGAAGGTTCTTTGGATAAACACGCGGAAGAAGTATGATAGTGTCACCAACTGAATCGCGCGGAAGGGTCAAGGGGCAAAGCCCCTTGCGGAGTCCAGAGGCAGAGCCTCTGGCGCTTCCCCTTACTTTAGCTCCCCACTTGCTTTCATGGCTTCGTATTGCTCCATCGAAATCAGACAGCGGCGGGGTTTCGCGCCGTCCTTCGCGGAGATGATGCCGCGCTGCTCCATTTCGTCTACCAAGCGCCCAGCGCGCGCGTAACCCAGTTTCAGGCGGCGCTGAATCAGGCTCGTCGAGACTTCACGGTCGCGTACCGCCATTTCCACGCACTGCGAGAAGAGGTCGCGGTCAGCGGAGGAGTATTCGTCCACCGTCGAATTCGCATCCGGGTCGTCCTCGTCGCCGTCGTTGCCCATGTTCGCCAAGCGGTCGAGTTCATCCAGCACGCCGCTGTCGTAGTTGGCCGGCGAATACTGGCGAATGAAGTCCGTAATGCCATTCACTTCGTCATCGGTCAGGAAGCAGCCCTGCACGCGGATGGGGGTGAATTCGCCCATCGGCATATACAGCATGTCGCCGTAACCAAGCAGCTGTTCCGCGCCGTTGCGGTCAAGAATCGTTCGGCTGTCCACGTTCGAGGACACCTTGAAGGCGATTCGGCTGGGGATGTTCGCCTTAATCAGACCCGTAATGACGTCCACCGACGGGCGCTGCGTCGCGACGACCAGATGAATACCCGCCGCGCGCGCCAGCTGCGCCAGACGGCAAATGCGCTCTTCGACTTCCTTCTTGCAGGTCATCATCAAATCCGCCAATTCGTCGATAACAATCACAATGCGCGGCATCGGCTCTTCGTCCTCATCCAGCGCTTCGTTGTAGCCGTCGATGGCGCGGACGCCTTTTTCCTGGAACTTGTTGTAGCGGTCCATCATTTCCCCAACTGCCCACGCCAGCGCGCCGCTCGCCTTGTGCGGGTCGGACACCACCGGAATCAGCAGGTGCGGAATGCCGTTGTAGCACTGCAGTTCAACCACCTTCGGGTCAACAAGAATCATGCGGACTTCCTTGGGCGAACAGCGGTACAAAAGCGAATTGATGATTGTGTTGATGCACACGGATTTACCGGAACCCGTCGCGCCTGCAATCAGCAGGTGCGGCATTTTCGCGAGGTTGCACAGGATTGGCGCGCCCGCGATGTCCTTGCCCAGCGCGACGGTCAGCGGGCCTTTCGCTTTGTGCATCACGTCAGATTGCAGCACTTCCTTGAGCGTGACGGTCGTGCGCGTGCTGTTGGGCACTTCCACGCCGACAAGCGCCTTGCCCGGAATCGGCGCTTCAATTCGCACGGACTTGACCGCCATGTTCATCGCGATATTGTGGTTCAGGTTCGTCACCTTATTGACCTTGATGCCGGGGGCGATTTCCAGTTCAAAGCGCGAAATTGCCGGACCGTGGGTGATGTGGCGCACCTTCGCGGGGATGCGGAAGGACTTGAGCGTCTCTTCCAGCCGCTGCGTGCGCAGTTCGTCTTCCTCCGCGTTGACTCCCTGCTGACCCAGCGGATCGCGCAGAAGCATCATCGGCGGATAGGTGTACGGCACTTCAGGATTGAAGGTGGATGTGGCGGATGCGCCCGTTGCGCTCGGCCCGCCGGACGGTGCTTCCGTCGTTGCCTTTGCGACCTGAATGCCCGGCTGAACCGCTGCGGGAACATTCTCCGGCTGCTGCAAAGCGACGGGAACGTTCGTCGTGCCGCTGCTGACCGGCTGCGCGGGCAGGTTCAAATCCGGCTGCCACGCGCCTGCCGGGCGTTCCTGCGTCAGCACGGGCGCAACCACCTTCTTCGGCGCATCCTCCGGCTCTTCCCACGGCGGGCGGTCATCCAGTTCCGCCGGGAAATCCGCGTCATCGTCGAACGCATCGTCCGCGGACACGGCTTCGGGCAAATCCGCAGGCGTTTCTTCCGGGGCTTCCGGCAGAATTTCCTCCTGCATCTCCTGCGTTTCCTGCGGCGCATCTACCGCCATTGTCGGCTGGGTCGGCATTGTGGGCTGCGTCCACTGCATCATCGGCGGATTCTGCTCCGTCTCCGGCACAGCGTCCGCCGTTTGCTGCATCGGTGCGGGCTGCGCGGGCATGTCGTTCCAGCTGTATGTCGCCGGCTCCCCAACGCCGCTGGGCGCGGGCTGCTTCGGCTGCTCGTAGGTCGGAATCTGCGGCGGTTCTGCCGCAGCCTGCCCCATCGGGTACGTCGGCTTCGTAAACGGCTGCGAGTCACTCCATGCGGATTTCCGGCGCGGCGTTGTCCAATCATCTGCAAAGCCGGTCTGTCCCAGCTCCTCCGCCGACGGCGCAAAACCAATCTTGTTGTTCTTCCGGCTCGTCACGGGCTGAACGGGCTTTCCCTGCGGCATCGGCTGCTTCCGCACCGGCGGATTCTGCGGCATCACGGGCTGCACAGGGGCATTCGGATACTGCGTATACGGGCTGACGACGCGCCCCCTCTCCGTTCCGGGACGGGCGTAGGGCGACGGGGTATTCTGCGTATAGGCCGCATTCGCCGCATTCCCTTGGCGAATCCGCTCCTGTTCTTCCGCCAGCTGCCGCTGACGTTCCTGCTCCTGACGGCGTGCTTCCTCCGCCGCTGTTTCTTCCGCGCGCTTCGCCTGCTTCTCGCGCAATTGCACGAGCTTCTCGCCCGTCCAGCCATACAGGCGGCGGAACAGCGACCAGCCACCTACCAGAACATCCACCGCCATCAGCAGACCAAGTATGACTGCCCCCAGCCCTGCGCCAAAGAACTTCCACAGCGGCCACGCAAGCAGCATCCCAACCATGCCGCCGCCGTAGCCCTTCATGCCGTACGTCATGCTGCGGGACATCATGCCGCTGAACGCGTCCGACCCGTTTTTTTGGGCGATATAGTCCAGCAGGGGGAATTGTCCTTCCGACGATGTTACGAACGTCATCAGCGACACAAAGCCGCTGAGCAGCACAACGAGAATCGCATAGCTTGCCACATATCGCCGACTGACTTTGCGCGTCGTGGAAATCAGCAGCGCCACGCCAGCAGCAATCAGCGCGAAGGTCATCAGCAGCGTCATCGACCCGAACATGGAGGACGAAAATTGCCGCAGATACCGGAACACCTCATGCTGCAAGCCGAATCCCGCGCCAAGCAGCGTCAGAATGCCCGTCGCCAGCAGCAATATGCCCACCATCAGGCACGCCGCCAGCGAATCCGCCTCATACCGTGGCATTCGCTTCTGCTTCGCCGTCCTCCCCGTTCGGTTCGTCTTGCCATTCTTCTTACTCTGCGCCATTTCGGCCTCCTACTATTTTTCTATCTGTAATACGAGGGAACGCAAGGGGCGCTGCCCCTAACCCTGCAAGGGAGTTCCTCCCTTGACCCTTTCGCGCGATTGAATTGTGCGCACTTTCATACTACTTTCGCGTGTTTATACAGGGGTTCGCCACTGCGGTGGCGACCAGAGGGCTTTGCGGTCGCCCTCTGGACTGCTTCGCGTCCCCATCTAAGTTTATTGCGCACTATCGCAATATTTTTAGTTGGTGTGCCTTTCGTTCCTTATGCAGCATTATCAACCAACAAACATGAAACCCCAAAAGTGGCGGCGCCGAAGGTTTCCAAAGGGCGATCGCAGACTTCGCCTGTTTTCATCGCCCTTTGGTCGCCTCCGCAGAGGCGAAACCCCTGCAAGCAAAAAGCCATTTTAGGAGAAAAGTCAGTTTTCTCCCCCATTCTCCGCCTGCATCAGCATCACCGTCCGCAGGACACCATCCTCATCCGCGTGCAGACACAGCGTCGCATTGCTCCACCACGCATAATAATCCGTCTGCCCCGCACATAAGCGCCGCAGTTCCGCGGATTCCGCGGATACCGATACTGTCCGCGTCGGTTCGCCCAGTGCCTGCCGCCATTCGCCCTGCGTCGTGCTGCCCGTCACCAGACCTAACAGCATCAGCCTGTCCGCCCGGATGCTCTGCGCAACGCTGCTGTCCAGCTTCCGCGTCAGATTGTCCGTCAGGATGTACACATTTCGGAATGCGCCGTCTTCCAGCGAAATCATCCGCTGATCGCCCGCCAAATCCGGGTCGTTCAGCAGCTGATAGGTGTCTATCAGCCCCTGCACACTGTCGCCCAGCGCCGCCGGAATCCCCGGAAACGCACCGCCGGACAGCGCAGCCGTCAACGTTTCCTTCGCATCCGCCGCCAGCTTCAGGTGCTTGCCCACGCCAAGACGCGTCAGCACGCTGTCCTCTGATAAGTCCAGCACATCAGCCAGTTCGCTCCACAGGAACGTAATCGTCCCCGCGCGCTCCGAAAGCGTCTCGAACCGCCGAATCGGGTAATGCAGCGTCAAGCCGTATTCCGTCAGCGAAAACACATCCGGCAGAGGCAGGAGCTCCGCCGCCGCAAGGTGCGCGCTCATGTCCGGCAGAATCTCATCCGCGATGGTCTCCTCCATTTTCGCGCGCGCTTCGTCCGCGTCGGTGAACAGGTCGCCAACGGTGATTTCCTGCCCCGTGCGCAGGTCGATATTGACCGCCGCCCATTCCTGCGTCGCGCGTTCCGTTTCCAGCGCCCCGCTGGAGAGAATCGCGACGCTCAGCACATCATCTGCCAGCGCCGCTGAATATGTCACCGTCAGCGGCACAGGCGAGGACATCAGCACTGCCATACGGCTCAATCGGTTCTCGATTTTCCCGGCTTGCAAAATCGCGTCATTCACCTGCTGCTGGATGCTTTCGTCCGCCATCCCGGTGATTTCCGGATATTTGACGCTGTTATTGCCCAGCGTCAGCCCTTTTTCGGTGATTTGCGGGACATTTTCCATCGCTTCTGGCGCAGCAGGGGCGTTCGTCGCCTGCGGGACTTCCACCGGCGTAAATTCCGCCATACACGGCGCTGCGGACAGCGCCGCTGCCAGCAGGAACGCTGCCATTCGTGCACTTCGTTTCATGGGCAAAAAACCTCCTTGTGTGACAGTTTCTCGGCGGGAACGCTGACAGCTGAATCCATCAGAGTTTCCCTCTATCTAACGATTTCACGCAAGGTTTCCTTGCATCGGGTCTCCGCTTCGGGGGAAAGGGTATCCCTTTCCAATATATTATTATAGCACATTTTCCGTCGGATTTGTCTCCCATCAGGAGATTTTTCTGCATCATTGAAAAAAGATGCCAACGTCTTCCATAGTGGAAAACCATTGGCATCCCTATTTGTCACAGCTTCGCCACGCGCTCCAGCCGGGGCGTAATCAGCAGGCACAGCATCCCAATCAGCACGCCCGCGATGCCCTGCACCACATTCGGGCCAATCGCCGCGGCTGCCGATGCAACGCCGTACAGCGCCCATTCCAGCAGGAAGTACCCCAGCACCATCACCGCTTCTGCAAGCAGGAACGACAGCATCGCCAGCAGCGGCTGATCCTTCCGGCAGAGCTTCCATGCCACCAGCGCCACCAAGCCCTTGATGAGGAACGTCGGCAGCACATAGACCATATAGCCGCCGATGAGGTCAGAGAGCATCGACCCGACCGCCGCCGCCGGAATCCCCAGCGGGCCAAGCAGCAGCACGGACAGGAAGATGGCGCCGTCGCCGAGGTGGACATAGCCGCCCGTCACCGGCACGGGAATCTTCGGGAAGTAGGTCATCACGAACACCAGCGCCGCCATCACGCCGCACAGCGTCAACTTTTGCACACTCAACTTCTTCATCGTTTTCATTCTCCCTATCCAATCGCCCAACAAGCCGCGCACGCCGATGGCGCGGCTGCGTCCGGAAATTGCATTACTTGACGATGCTGCGGAAGCGCCGGGTCAACCCCAGCGGGCAGCACAGAATCCACGAGGTCACCGCGCCCACACCGGCCTGCAGGCACTGGAACGGCAGCTTCATGATGGCATATTCCGGCGTGCTGTACACAAACGCGCGCCCCAGCGTGTAGCCCACCACCATGACAATCGCGCCCGCCAGCACCGCAATCGCGCAGGCAAGTGGCTGCTTCATGCGCAGCTTCCGGCAGAGCAGGGAGATAACGAGTGCCTGCAAGCCGTGCGTAATAAGCGACACGAACATCGGCGCGGGATAGAACAGCAGGTCGCCCAGAAACGCACCCACGCCGCACGCGATAAACGCCGACAGCGGATCCATGAGCATCGCCGCCGTGTCAATCACGACGTCGTTAAAGTACAGGTGTCCACCCGGCACGGGGATGCTCAGCGCGCTCATGCTCAGCACAACCACCATCGCCATGAACAGCGCGGTCATGGTCAGCCACAGCACCGGCTTGCGGCGGCGCAGATCCTCAGGCTTCTCCCATTCCTTCGTCACGAGGATTCAGTCCTTTCGTTATGCGTTTTTCACGCGTCCGGCATTTCGCTCACGCGGCGGATACCGTCGTCCACGCGGCGCAGAGTTTCCTCCTTGCCCAGCAGATAAGCGATTTCAATCGCGCCGCCGGGGGTGCTCTGCTGACCGGAGATGGCGATGCGCAGCGGCCACAGCGCCGTCGCGTTCTTCATGCCCGCCTCGGCAATCGCCGCCATCACGGTATCGTGGATGACCGGCTCCGTCCATTCGGTGATGCCGTCCAGCACCGGGCGCAGCAGGTTCAGCGCCTTCAAGCAGGCTTCCTTGTTCGTCTTCGCCTTCTTGTTGATGTAGATGGCGCTGTCGTAGTCCGGCAGCTGCGCAAGGAAGCGCACCATGTCCGGCACGAGGTTGAATACCTCCGTGCGGCCCTGCATCAGCTCCGCAAGGCGCTTATAGTCCATCTTGCTGCTGTCGCCAAACACCTTGTCGAACCAAGGCGTGACCATTTCCAGATACTTTTCCGGGGTCAGGCGGCGGATGTACTCGGCGTTGAACCACGTCAGTTTCTTCACGTCAAAGATACCGGGCGCTTTGTTGATACGGTGGATGTCGAACGCCTCCACCAGTTCGTCAAGGGTGAAGAATTCGCGGTCGTCGCCGGGATTCCAGCCGACCAGCGCCAGATAATTGACGATGGCTTCGACCAGATAGCCCTTGTCCACATAGTCGGAGAAGTACGCGTCGCCATCGCGCTTGGACAGCTTGTGCTGCGAATCGCGCATGACCGGCGGCATGTGGATGTACTGCGGAATCTCCCAGCCGAACGCCTCATAGAGCAGGTTGTACTTCGGCGTCGAGGACAGGTACTCCATGCCGCGCATGACGTGGGTGATGCCCATCAAGTGGTCGTCGATGACGTTGGCGAAGTTGTAGGTCGGCATACCGTCCTGCTTAATCAGCACCATGTCGTCGAGCGTGTCATTCGGGAAGGTCATATGGCCGAACACGAGGTCATCATAGCTGGTTTCGCCCGTCGTCGGCGCGTTTTGGCGGATGACATACGGCACGCCCGCATCCAGCTTGCGCTGGATTTCCTCCTGCGTCAGATGCAGGCAGTGCTTGTCGTACTTGAACACTTCGCCCTTCGCTTCGCACGCCGCGCGGCGCTCTTCCAGCTCTTCCTTCGTGCAGAAGCAGTAGTAAGCGTGGCCCGTCTTGACCAGCTGCTGTGCATAGGGCAGGTACAAATCCTTGCGCTGAGACTGGATGTACGGGCCGACCGGGCCGCCCACGTCCGGGCCTTCATCCCAGTTCATGCCGCAGCGGCGCAGCGTGTCGTAAATGACCTCCGTCGCACCTTCCACAAAGCGCACCTGATCCGTGTCCTCAATGCGCAGGATGAATTTGCCCCCGTTCTTCCGGGCAAACAAATATCCATACAGTGCCGCGCGCAGTCCGCCCAGATGCATAAAGCCCGTCGGCGACGGCGCAAATCGTGTACGCACTTCCTGATTCATTTTCTGATTCTCCTTAGTTCCATAATAAAAGGGTGACGCAAGGGGCGTTGCCCCTTGACCCCAGCAGGGACGCTGTCCCTGCACCCTGCAAGGGAGTTCCTCCCTTGACCCTTTTTCGCGATTGGATTGAGCGCACTTTCATGCTGTGTCCGCGTGTTTATGCGGGGATTTCGCTCCTGCGGGAGCGACCAGAGGGCAATGAAAACAGACGAAGTCTGCGGTCGCCCTCTGGACTGCTTCGCATCCCCACATAAGTTTATTGAGCGCTATCGAAACGTTTTTAGTTGGTGTTTCCTTCGTTCTCCATGCCACGATACAGCTCAATCAGCATGGGTGTGCACTGCGAAGGGGTCAAGGGGACGAGCGCAGGCTTCGTCTGTTTTCATGCCCCCTTGTCGCCTCCGCAGAGGCGACCCCCCCTGCTCCGCAAAAGCACTTTCCCGCAGAAAAGCAATTTCCTTACTTAGCCGCCTTCGCAAAGGCATCCCGCAGCCCAACCGTGCGGTTGAACACCGGCAGTTCCGCCGTGGAATCCGGGTCTTTGCAGAAATAGCCCGTGCGCAGGAACTGCAGTGCCGTCCCCGGCGCGCATTCCTTCGCGTACGGATCAATCACGCCGCGCACCACCGTCAGGCTGTGCTGATTCAGCTTCTTCAGGAAGTCATAATCCGCGCGGGACAGATTCGCGTCCGCTTCCTCTGCCTCTTCGGTTTCTTCCGCATCCACCGCATCCTCGGCGGTCGGCTCGGTTTCATCTTCCAGCGCACTGTCATCCGCCAGCAGCGGATCGTAGAGGCGCGCCTCAAACGGCACAGCGTCCGCCGCACTCACCCAATGCAGCGTCTTGCCCTTGATCTTGCGGTCAGCGCCCTCGCTGCCGGACAGGCTGTCCATGTCCACCGTGCAGTACACTTCGGTGACGTTGCCGTTCTCGTCCTTCTTGCAGCCCTCGCACTTGACGATGTACGCCCCGTTCAGGCGCACCTCGAAGCCGGGGTACATGCGCTGGAACTTCTTCGCAGGCACTTCCATGAAGTCCTCCTGCTCAATGTACAGCTCTTTGCCGAACGTGACTGTGTGGCTGCCCATTTCGGGGTGCTTCGGGTGATTTTCGACCGTCAGCGTGAGCGTCTTGTCGGCATCCCAGTTCGTCAGCACCACCTTGAGCGGGTGCAGCACCGCCATCACGCGCGCCGCTTTTTCACCCAAATCGTCGCGGATGCAGGCGTCCAGCAGCGCGGTATCCACGGTGGAATCCGCCTTGCTCAAGCCGATGCGGCTGACGAAATCGCGAATCGCAGCGGCAGTGCAGCCGCGGCGGCGCAGACCCGACAGCGTGGGCATACGCGGGTCATCCCAGCCCTTGACGTAGCCGCCCATGACCAGCGCGCGCAGCTTGCGTTTGCTCATCACGGTGCGGGTCATGTTCAGGCGGGCGAACTCAATCTGGCGAGGACGTGCCGGCAGCATGGACTGGCTGTGCTCCACCACCCAGTCATACAGCGGGCGGTGAATTTCGTATTCCAGTGAGCAGAGGGAGTGGCTAATGCCTTCCAGCGCATCGCCAATCGGGTGCGCGAAGTCGTACATCGGGTAGATGCACCACTTCTTGCCCGTGCGCCAGTGCTCCTTGTAGAGGATGCGGTACATGGTGGGGTCGCGCATGACGATGTTGGGCGACGCCATATCAATCTTGGCACGCAGGGTATACTGTCCCTCGGCAAATTCGCCCGCGCGCATCCGGCGGAACAGATCAAGGCTCTCTTCGGCGGGACGGTCGCGCCACGGCGAATTCTTGCCGGGCTTGGTCAGCGTGCCGCGGTATTCGCGCATCTGCTCCTTGTTCAGCTCGTCCACATACGCCAGACCGCGCCGAATCCAGTCCTCCGCGATTTCGTAGCACTTATCGTAATAATCAGAAGCGTAATACAGGCCGCCCGTCCAGTCAAAACCCAGCCAGTGAATGTCGTTCTTGATGGCTTCGACAAACTCAGTGTCTTCCTTCGCGGGGTTCGTATCGTCAAAGCGCAGGTTGCACTTGCCGCCGAATTTCTCCGCCGTCAGGAAGTCTGTAATCAGCGCCTTGCAGTGGCCAATGTGCATATAGCCGTTTGGTTCGGGAGGAAACCGCGTATGCACTTGCGTGTAGCGACCATCCTTCAAATCCTGTTCGACGGCCTCCCAGACAAAATTACTGCGAGTCGTTGCTTCTTCCATAGAATCGTTTCCTCCTTCTCCATTCTATACCATTTCCAGAATCAAAAAGGCGCAAGCAGACGGCGCGGGCGAATCCGGAAGTAGTATCACCCGAGAAAATATGATACCGGGCATTGCACCATTATAACGGCATTCCCCCGAAATTACAAGGGTTCCCGGAAAAAATCGAGTATTTTGCTGGGGTTTCGCCGGAATCATACCTGAATTTGATTTTTCCCAGCCGCATTTTTTCCTTTTCTTCACCTGTACAGCAGAAAAACTTGCATTCCCCCGCATTCTGTGCTATATTGACGCGGAATCCAATAAGTTAATCGGAGTGAACTGCCATGCCGAATTTTTCGCTTTCTGACGCGGTGTTTGAAAATGCCGCTGCCAAGTACCCGACCCCCTTCCACCTCTACGACGAAGCCGGAATCCGCCGCAATGCCCGCACGCTGAAGCAGGCGTTTGCATGGTGCGAAGATTTTGAGGAATATTTCGCCATCAAGGCCCTGCCGAACCCCGCTATCCTCCGCATTCTGAAGGAAGAGGGCTGCGGTGTGGACTGCTCCAGCGACACGGAATTGATGCTCGCGGACGCCTGCGGATTCTCCGGGCGGGACATCATGTTCTCCGCCAACGCCATGCCCTACCATGAGTTCGATGATGCCCGCCGTCTCGGCGCGTTCGTCAACCTCGACGACATTACCCACATTGACATTCTCCGTCAGCACGGCGGCATTCCCGAAACCATCTGCTGCCGCTATAACCCCGGCGGAGACTTCAAAATCGGCAACGAAATCATGGGCAATCCGGGCGACGCGAAATACGGCTTCACCTATGCCCAATTGCAGGAGGGCTTGAAGCGCCTGAAAGAACTTGGCGCAAAGCGCTTCGGGCTGCACGCTTTCCTGTCCTCCAACAACACTGACGACAACTACTACCCCGCGCTGGCGAAGATTCTCTTCACCTGCGGACGCGACCTCGCCGCCGAAACCGGCTTGGAGCTGGCGTTCATCAACCTCTCCGGCGGCATCGGCATCCCCTACCGCCCCGACCAGCCCGCGACGGATGTACTCGCTGTCGGCGAAGGTGTCCGCAAGGTATACGAGGAAATCTTCCCGAACGGCGGCGTCGCGCTGAAAACCGAACTCGGCCGCTGGATGACCGGCAACATGGGCTGGCTTGTCACGCGCGTGATTCACGAGAAGCACACCTACAAGGACTACATCGGCGTGGATGCCTGCGCCGCGAACCTCATGCGCCCTGCGATGTACGGCGCGTACCACCACATCACCGTCTGCGGGAAGGAAAGCCTGCCGCACGACCACATCTATGACGTCGTCGGCAGTCTGTGCGAAAATAACGATAAGTTCGCCATCGACCGCGTCCTGCCGGAAATCAAGATCGGTGACCTGCTGGTGATTCATGACACCGGTGCGCACGGTCATGCGATGGGGTATAATTATAATGGGCGGCTGCGGTCGGCAGAGGTGCTGTACACGCAGAATGGGGATTATCGGCTGATTCGCCGTGCGGAGACTGCACAGGATTATTTTGCGACGCTGGATATGGATGAATGCGCGGCGAAACTGGGCTTGACGCCGAAAAAATAAACACGCGGAAGAAGTATGGGAGTGAAACCAACTCAATCGCGCGGAGGGGTCAAGGGGGGGATCCCCCCTTTGCGGAGTCCAGGGGCAGCGCCTCTGGTGGGGTTTGGGGCAACGCCCCAACCGTTCCTCGGACGCTCAACTCCAAGGAAGCCGCCAACAAGGCGCAGGCAGCGAAGCGTCCCTGCCAGTAACTTCGCGCGTCCTCAGACGCGCCCCCAAGCCACTCTTTCCATCACCTATGCTGTGTCGCGCCAGATGGGCGCGACCAAATAGCCTGATAACCGCATACCACCGCAACACAAAACGGGCAGGACGCATCACACACGTCCTGCCCGTTCTTCATGTATTACTTCGCCAGCTGGTTGACCGCATCGACAACCGCCTGAGAGGTCAGCGTCGCGCCCGTCACCGCGTCGATGTCCACGCCCAGCGTCAGCGGCGCTTTCTTGCCGATGAACTGGCTTGTGAACGCTTCGTCGGCACACTTGCCGCCCAGCGCGTAGAATTCGCCGGAAGCATCCACCGTCAGCGCCGTGATGACATGATTCTTGTCAATTTCCACCGTCACGGCCACGCCCTCGTGCCAGCCCTTGACCGTCGCGGTCAGCACCTTCGCGGGCGCTTCCGCATACAGGCTGTTCACCGCGTCTACAACCGCCTGAGACGTAATCGTCGCGCTTGCCACCGCGTCAATGCCTTCACCCAGCGTCAGCGGCGCGCTCTTGCCGATGAACTGGCTCGTGAACGCTTCTTCTGCGCACTTCTGACCCAGACCCGCCGTCTGCGTGGACGCATCCACCGTCAGGGAGGTAATCACACCGTTTTCGTCCGTCACGTTCACCGTGATGTCGTTGCCATCGTAGCCCGCAGCCGTTGCCGTCTTAACTTCCGCAGTCTGCGCAGCGGGTGCTTCCGTCGCAGCAGATGCTTCCGTCGGCTCTTCCACGGGTTCAGCCGCTGCATACAGGCTGTTCACCGCGTCTACAACCGCCTGAGACGTAATCGTCGCGCTTGCCACCGCGTCAATGCCTTCGCCCAGCGTCAGCGGCGCGCTCTTGCCGATGAACTGCGCCGTGAACGCTTCCTCCGCGCACTTCTGACCCAGACCCGCCGTCTGCGTGGACGCATCCACCGTCAGGGAGGTAATCACGCCGTTTTCGTCCGTCACGTTCACCGTGATTTCGTTGCCATCGTAGCCCGCAGCCGTTGCCGTCTTGACTTCCGCAGTCTGCGCAGCGGGTTCTTCCGTCGCGGCGGGTGCTTCCGTCGGCTCTTCCACGGGTTCAGCCGCTGCATACAGGCTATTCACCGCGTCAACGACCGCCTGAGACGTAATCGTCGCGCTTGCCACCGCGTCAATGCCTTCGCCCAGCGTCAGCGGTGCGCTCTTGCCAACAAACTGGCTCGTGAACGCTTCCTCCGCGCACTTCTGACCCAGACCCGCCGTCTGCGTGGAAGCATCCACCGTCAGGGACGTAATCACGCCGTTTTCGTCCGTCACCTTCACCGTGATTTCGTTGCCATCGTAGCCCGCAGCCGTTGCCGTCTTAACTTCCGCAGTCTGCGCAGCGGGTGCTTCCGTCGCAGCAGATGCTTCCGTCGGCTCTTCCACGGGTTCAGCCGCTGCATACAGGCTGTTCACCGCGTCTACAACCGCCTGAGACGTAATCGTCGCGCTTGCCACCGCGTCAATGCCTTCGCCCAGCGTCAGCGGCGCACTCTTGCCGATGAACTGGCTCGTGAACGCTTCTTCCGCGCACTTCTGACCGAAGCCCGCCGTCTGCGTGGACGCATCCACCACCAGTGCCGTAATCACACCGTTCTCGTCCGTCACCTGCACCGTGATGTCCGCGCCGCCAAAGCCCGCAATCGTCGCAGTCTTCGCGTTTTCCAGCACAGCGGGTTCTTCCGTCGCGGCAGGGGCTTCCGTCGGCTCTTCCACAGGTTCAGCCGCTGCATACAGGCTGTTCACCGCGTCAACGACCGCCTGAGACGTAATCGTCGCGCTTGCCACCGCGTCAATGCCTTCACCCAGCGTCAGCGGCGCGCTCTTGCCAACAAACTGGCTCGTGAACGCTTCTTCCGCGCACTTCTGACCGAAGCCCGCCGTCTGGCTGGACGCATCCACCGTCAGTGCCGTAATCACGCCGTTCTCGTCCGTCACCTGCACCGTGATGTCCGCGCCGCCGAAGCCAGCAATCGTCGCGGTCTTCGCGTTTTCCAGCACCATGGGCGCTTCCGTCGCAGCAGGTGCTTCCGTCGCCACAGGTTCGAGATCCTCCGCCGCCATCGCGGGCGAAGTCAGCGCCGCGTTGATGGCCTCCACCGCTGCCGTCGAGGTGATGGTCGCGCCGGTCAGCCCGTCCACATTTTCATTCAGGGTAAACGGGCCGCTCTTGCCGATGAACTGCGCCGTGAACTCTTCGTCCGCGCAGCGCGTGCCGAAGCCGGGCGTCTGCGTGGAAGCGTCGATAACCAGCGCCGCAATCGTGCCGTCGTCATTCAGCGTCAGGCGCGCCGTCACTTCGCCGTTGCCAAAGCCAACAGCCTTGCCCTGATGCACGTCGCCTGTCAGCTCAACCGTCTGCGCAGGCTTTTCTTCCTTCACGCCAAACGCCAGCACGTCGCCTTCGACGTCCTTGCCCAGCACATGGCTGATGCACTTCAGCACATCATTGGATGCCGCCAGCACCGCCTTGGAGGTGACAGTCGCGCCGGTAATCGCTTCGATGGTGTCGCCGCCGAACGCGCTCAGACCAATGAACGCCTCCGCACGAGCCGGTTCTTTCCAACGTGCGCCGAAGCCGTCCGTCTCGGCAAAGTTCGTGTCGCCAATCTGGCTGCCGACGATTTTGCCATCCATATCAACGCCCAGCGTCACAGCGACATTGCCGCCGTAGCCCTTGGCGGAGGACACCGCGCAGTAGCCGATGGTCTTGCCGTCCTTCTTCGCTTCCACCAGCGATGTAACATTGCAGCCATCCGGAATGCTCATGGTGCTGAAGGAATCCGCCTCCATGACGCTCTGGAACGCCGCGTTCTGCGCCGCTTCCTCATGCGCCTTGATGGGACCCGCCGTAATCGCATTCGTCACCGCCAGCAGCAGCGCCGCCGCCAGCGCAATCAGCGCCAGAATCAGGTACGCCGGAAGCTGTTTCCGAGTTGTCTTGGTTTCACTCATGGTTTATTGCCTCCTCCTGAGAACTATGAAAAAGTGAAATTGAAAGCTGATACTATTTTCAGAGGAAAATAGCGTATCATCGCAGGGACGTGTAGCCCCATTGCTTCATCAGGTCGTTCATCATCACCGTGCCGTCGCGCAGAATCATCAGCGCGGGATATCCGTTCTCCTGCGTGAGCTGGAGCGCCTTCTCGCTGCCGAGGACGATGCACGCTGTCGCCAGTGCGTCCGCGTCCATGGAGCTTTCCGCAATGATGGTTGCCGACGCCAAGTCGGAATCGGACGGCAGCCCCGTCCATGGCGACAGGATGTGATGATACCGCACGCCGTCGATGGTAAAGCCGCGCTCGTAGATGCCGCTGGTCACAACGCTGCGGTCGATGACAGAAACGACGCCGATAGGGCCGCTGCTGTTCGTGACGGACATGACGCCGGTGGGGTTGCTGCTGTTCGGCTCGTCCGGATCCTGTACACCAACGCGGTATGCCGATCCATCCGGCTTCGTCCCAACGGCGTAGACATTGCCGCCGAAATTCAGCATTGCGCCGCTGCACCGCCCACGCACCAGTGCCGCCACTTGGTCTGCAATGTAGCCCTTGGCGATGCCGCCGAGGTCAATTTGCATTCCAGCGGGCAGCGTAACCGTGTTGTTCTCGCCCAGCGTGAGCTGCTCGTCGTCCACCAGCGGCAGGGCGGCGATTCGCTCCTCATCGGTCGGCATACGGTTCGTGCCGCCGGTGAAGTCCCACTGCGCGGTCAGGGGCGCAATCGTGATGGCGAACGCGCCGCCGGTCATGCGGTTGAGCTTCTTCGCTTCGCTGAGGACGTTCCACGTTTCCGCATCAACGGTCACGGTCTGCCCATGAGCGTTGTTGATGCGGCTGACGTCGCTGCCCTCCACCGTTTTGGAGAGCATGTTCTCGTAGCGCTTGCAAGCCGCCCAAATGTCCTCCATCAGGGTGTCGTCCGCGCCGTAGAGCGTGATGGTCACAACTGTGTCGAAGTAGAAACCCACGCCCGTTGTTTTTTCTGCCGGGTCAACCGTGGCGGCCGCGGCGGGGGGTGTCGTCGGGGTTTCGCCGCCTGCCTGCTGCGCACTGCATCCGCCCAGCAGCAGCGTCAACGCCATCAGCCCCGAAAGCACCGCTGTTTTTTTCATTCCTTCACCACCAATTCCACACTTACCCGATTGGGCAGACAGATAATGAATTGCTGATTGGGGCGCGTCTCCCAGTTGTCCAGCGTCACTTCGCCCATTTGGACGCACAGCTGATTATGGCATGTTGAAGATGCCATCACCGCGCCGCGCTCGCTGATCTCAACCACGTTGACACTGCCGTCCTCCTGCGTGACGGTCAATGTCTGCTTCTGCCCCAGCGGCACACGGGCGTACTCCGCGCCATCCACCGTCACGACGATTTCGCCATTTTGCCCCCCGCTCGGACGCAGCAGCGTTACCGCCGCCAGCAGCCCGATGGCAAGTGCAACCATCAGCGCAATGACCCAATAGTTCTTCTTATCCATACTGCTCCTTTATCTTGGCATATGAATACATTGTGAATTATACCACGAACTCCATGCCGCGTCAATGTCAAGTTTTCGCGATTCAGTTGACTTTGCTTTCATACTTATATGCTATATGCGCGTGCAGCGCAGGGATTTCGCCTCTGCGGAGGCAAAAATCCTGTTTCAAATTCCTCAATTTTGTGGTATAATGATTCCAGCAGACTTCTGCAAAATGCACGTTAAACCAACGATTAGGAGGATTTTTACCATGGCTAAGGAACTTAAGGGCACGAAAACCGAACAAAACCTGCTGGAAGCCTTCGCGGGAGAATCTATGGCGCGCAATAAGTACACCTACTTCGCATCGAAGGCGCGCAAGGACGGCTATGTGCAGATTGCCGAACTCTTCGAAGCAACCGCGGCGAACGAGAAGGAACACGCCAAAATGTGGTTCAAGCTGCTGGAGGGCGGCGAAATCAAGGATACCGCAGCGAACCTGCTGCACGCAGCCGAGGGCGAGAACGCCGAGTGGACAGACATGTACGTCCGCATGGCAGAGGAAGCGGACGCCGAGGGTTTCCCGGCGATTGCGCATAAATTCCGCATGGTCGCCGCCATCGAGAAGGCGCATGAGGAACGCTATCGCCGCCTGCTGGCGAACGTGGAAAATGACCTTGTGTTCTCCAAGGACGGCGACGTGATTTGGGAATGCGCGAACTGCGGCCATATCGTTGTGGGCAAGAAAGCGCCGGAAATCTGCCCGGTGTGCGCGCATCCGCAGAGCTACTTCATGGTCAAGGCGGAAAACTACTGATATTCCTGATTCTGATAGCAAGCACCCCTCCTTCGGCAAATCACCGAAAGAGGGGTGCATTTTGTTCCTCGATCACTGCGCGAAAGTTTCAGCTGACGTTCGTCTCCCTCAATAAACACGCGGGCATAGCCTAAAAGCGTCACCAACTGAATCGCGCGAAAGGGAGTCCAGAGGGTCGAAGACCCTTTGGCGGAGTCCAGAGGCAGCGCCTCTGGTTATTTCTGGTCAGGAATCAGAACCGCCTTGATGCGGCGGACGCCGGCGGAAGAGGATTCTTCCTTCTGAATCTTGAACGTGCCCAAATCGCCGGTGTTCTGCGCGTGGGGGCCGCCACAGATTTCAAAGGAGTAATCGCCCATCTTGTAGGTGCGAACCTTCTCGCCGTACTTGGACTCAAACAGACCGATTGCGCCCTTCTCCTTCGCTTCCGGCACGGTCATCTCTTCGCACACAACCGGCACTTTCGCCTGAATCGCTTCATTGACCATCTTTTCGACCTGCGCCAGCTCGTCCTTGGTCACCTTGCGGCCGAAGGAGAAGTCGAAACGCAGACGTTCCGCCGTGATGTTCGAGCCCTTCTGTGCCACTTCGTCGCCGAGCACCTTGCGCAGCGCCGCGTGCAGCAGGTGGGTCGCGGTGTGCAGGCGCGCGGTTTCCTCGCTCGTGTCCGCCAGACCGCCCTTGAACTTCTGCTCAGCGCCCTGATGGCTCAGCTCCTGATGCTTGCGGAACGCTTCCTCAAATCCGGCGGTATCCACCGTCAGATTGCGCTCCTTCGCCAGTTCCACGGTCATCTCAATCGGGAAACCGTAGGTATCGTAGAGGTGGAACGCCGTCTCGCCGTCAATCTTGCCATCCGCCGCGCGGGACGCCACCTTGTCAAACTCCTTGTTGCCCTGCTTCAGCGTACGGGCAAAGCGGCCTTCTTCCAGCGTCAGCTGATCGATGACGAACGCCGCGTTGCGCTCCAGCTCCGGATACGCATTCTTGTACTGGTTGATGATAACCTTCGCGATTTCGCAGGTGAAGCCGTCGGGCATACCGAGCTGCATCCCGTAGCGCACCGCGCGGCGAATCAGGCGGCGGAGAATATAGCCCTGATCCGTGTTGGACGGGGACACGCCGCGGTCGTCGCCCAGAATAAAGGTGGACGTGCGCATGTGGTCGGCAATGATGCGGAACGCCTTGGTCGTTTCCTCATCCGCGCCGTACTCCTTGCCGGACAGTTCGGCAATCTTCGCCAGAATGTCGGTGAAGGCGTCCGTCTCATAGACGGTCTTCTTGCCCGTCAGCACGCAGATGGTGCGTTCCAGACCCATGCCGGTATCGACGTTCTTCTGCTTGAGCGGAATGAACGTGCCGTCCTTCTGCTTGTTGTACTGCATGAACACGTCGTTCCAGATTTCCAGATACGCGCCGCAGTGGCAGGCAGGCGAGCAGTTCGGGCCGCAGGGCTTTTTGGTGATGATGAACATCTCGGTATCCGGGCCGCACGGGCCGGTGATGCCCGCCGGGCCCCACCAGTTGTGCTCCTTCGGCAGATAGAACAGGTGGTCATCCTTCACGCCGCAGCTGCGCCAGAGATTGGCGGCTTCCTCGTCGCGGGGGCAGTCCTCGTCGCCCTCAAAGACGGTGAACGCCAGCTTGTCGGGGTCCAGACCGAGGTATTTTTCGCTCGTCAGGAACTCCCAGCTCCACGGAATCATTTCCTTCTTGAAATAGTCGCCCAGCGACCAGTTGCCCAGCATTTCAAAGAAGGTCAGGTGGCTGGGGTCGCCCACGTCGTCAATATCACCCGTGCGGATGCACTTCTGCACGTCGGTCAGGCGCGTGCCGGCGGGGTGGGGCGTACCCATCAGGTACGGCACGAGCGGGTGCATACCGGCGGTGGTGAACAGGACGGTCGGGTCATTTTCCGGAATAACGGAGGCGGAGGGAATCCGATGATGTCCCTTGGACTCCATGAACTGCTGGAACATTTCCCGCAGCTGGGCGGATGTAATCTGCTTCATAAAGGCTGCTCCCTTCAAATTCGCACAAAATGGGGTCAATCGCAAGGGCTATTATACCATTCTGTCATGCGATTTGCAAGGGCTTCACGCGGTTTCCTACGCCATTTGCGCCTTCTGCGTACGAATGACCTTCGTCATCATCCAAACGGCGAGGGCAAGCGTCAGCACATCCGCCAGCGGCTGGCAGACTTCCAGCCCGCGCAGCCCCCACACGTTCGGCAGCACCAGCAGCGTCGGAATCAGGAACAAGCCCTGACGCGCCGCCGCCAGAATCGTCGAGCGGATGCCGTAGCCAATCGCCTGCGTGTACATGTTGCTCAGCGTAATAAAGCCCCACGCCCACACGGTCAGAATCTGAATGCGGAAGGTTTCCGTGCCGATGCGGATGACCTCCGGGTCGGAGCGGCGGAACAGCGTAACGACCGGCTCGGCAAAGGCGAAGCCCGCCGCGCCCAGCACCAGCAGCACAATCGTCGTTACCTTGACGCTGAAGGAAAACGCACGGTGCATCCGGTCATATTTTCTCGCGCCGTAATTGAAGCCGCAGACCGGCTGGAAGCCCTGCCCGAAGCCGACGACGGTGGAGTTGACGAAATTCAGGCAGCGGCTGACAATCGCGAACGCCGCAATCGCCGGGTCGCCATAGACCGCCGCGGCATTGTTGAGCAGCGACGTCGACACGCTCATGATGCCCTGCCGCCCCAGCGACGGCAGACCGTTGTTCAGGATTTTGGCGTACATCTGCTTCGTTGGGCGGTAGTTGCGCGGATGAATCGTGATGGCGTCGGCGTGCGTGCTGCACATCACCAGCAGGATGACAAAGCTCGTCAGCTGCGAAATTGCCGTCGCAATCGATGCGCCCGCAATGCCCATGTCGAACACAAAAATCAGCAGCGGGTCAAGAAGCATATTCAGCAAGCCGCCGGAAATAATGCCGACCATGCCATACGTCGCCAAGCCTTGGAAGCGCAGGAGGTTGTTCATTGACAACGACCCCATCATGAACGGCGCGGCGAGGAAAATATACCGTGCGTAATCCAGCGCATACGGCATAGCGGTCTCCGTCGCGCCGAGCAGGCGCATCAGCGGTTCATTGAACACATTGCCCAGCACCGCAATCAGCACGCCCGCCGCTACTGCGGAAAAGAAGCCGACCGCGCTGTACACTTCCGCCTCCTTGCGCTTGCCCATGCCCAGCAGATGGCTGACGTTCGTACCGCTGCCCATGCCGAACATGAACGCCAGCGCCTGAATCATCGCCATCACGGAAAAGACGATGCCGACGGCGGCGGAGGCGGATGTGCCGCTTGCGCTGGCTTCCGCCGTGCCAATTTGGCTGACGAAATAGGTGTCCGCCATATTATAAATGGAGGTAATCAGCATTGAGCAGATGGTGGGAAGCGCCATTTTCGGGATAATCTTCTCCACAGGCTGCGTCAGGAGCATTTGCTGTCTTTCTTCGGCGCTCATCGCCATAGGATTTGCCCTGCCTTTCTCATTCTCTCTACGCATGGAAGCCCTTTCAGAGCATACCGAATGAAATATTCTGCAAAAATCCCGAAAATCCTTGTTTTTTTCGCCGCACTTGACAAAGAAAGTCAGATGCAGTACCCTTGTATTGGGGAGAGCATCCCCCGAAAGGCAGAAAATCGACATGAAATCGACCGAAGAAATGCTGCAAGCCGCTGTACAGCAGCTGCAAACTGCGGAGCAGGCGCGCCTGACCAGCGAAACCGACCCTGCGCGCCGGCAGCTGCTGCACCTGCTCTATGCGCGGGAAGCCGCCGCGCTGCAATCCATGACACTGATACGCGCTGAAATCCCCGCCGCCCAAAAGCGGGACTGGAAGCCGCTGATTCTCCCGCTCGCCGCCGCGGTGCTGAATCTGGGTGCGCTGGCGCTCTGGCTGACGCTGCCCAGCTGCGTGACGCCGGAAAACAGCGGCTGGATGGGGCGATTCGCGCTGTGCATCGTTGCGCATTCGGTATCGCTCTGCGCCGCCATCGGGAGCATTGTGAGCGCCATGCGCCGCAAGCCTCCCAAGCCTGTTGTGGTGGCGGATGAGACTGAGCTTCGCCGCCGTTTGGTGGAAGCAGAAGGGCGAATCGCTTTGGACGCGCAGACCATCGAAGCGCTTTTCGCGCAGGAATCCGTTACCATCATCAGCACAGGCGCGGAAACGGCAGCAGAGCTATATGCCTCGCTGTACGAAATGGCACAGGACGCCCGGCTGGACGGCGACGCAAATCAGGAAAAAGCGCTCTCGTGGCCGCTGTCGAATGCAAAGCGCCTGCTGAACGCAGTCGGCTGCGAAGCGGTGGACTACGCGCCGGAAACGGCGATGTTTTATGACGTGATGGACGCGGACATCACCCAGCAGCGCCGCCCCGCGATTGTGCAGAAGGCGGACGGGATTGTGCAGCAGAGGGGACTGTATTTAAGGAAGGGGTAACGCTGTCGCTACCCCCTTGTCGCGCCCACAGGCGCGAATCCCCCTGCAACAATAAAAATCAAGTAACATTGGAGTGTGCTGCGAAGCAGTCCAGAGGGCGACCGCAAAGCCCTCTGGTCGCCTCCGCAGAGG
>OMDL01000044.1_pt1 | contig 78402 bp, 60 predicted proteins | sample 1674081 | NCBI WGS metagenome assembly OMDL01 (sample SAMEA103958139, study PRJEB25191) | human gut metagenome | biome: human-associated habitat [ENVO:00009003]; feature: intestine environment [ENVO:2100002]; material: feces | place: Germany | collected 2013/2015
ATATGCCTATTAGCAAAAAAAGGACTTATATAGGGATGATATATGGTATGATTTTCCCGATATATGCCGATTGCTTACACTTTGATAAGAAAAATTGAGGTTTGGATGAAACTTTGAAATTTTTCGAGTACAAATTGTAGAAATTTGATTTTTAACATTTGATAGCTATTCGCCCGTAGCTCAAAAGGTTAGATGCAATAAATCACTGAATTTCACTAATCTGAAATGTTAACAACTAAGAAAAAAGATTGCGAAATGTTGGTGGGAATATTAAAATCAATTAACTTTGCAAATCATATCTCTTGGCAAGAGACAATAAACAGATAGATATATAAGCGCGTATAGCAGTGTAAATCAATCAATTAACTATATATGTCTAATTAAATTTAAGTATGAAAAAGCTGTTTCTATTACTTGCAGTAATCGTATCGATGGCTGTGGCTGCCCAGGCGCAGACACGAACCATTCATGGTACGGTACTCAGCGCAGTGGACGACGAGCCTCTGGTGGGCGCATCAGTGCAGCCCGTTGGAACCAATGACGGCACACTTACCGACATTGACGGTAACTTCACAATCCGCATCGCCGCCTCTGTGAAGGAAATCAAAGTGAGCTACATCGGCATGAATCCTGCCACGTTGCCCGTTAGCGACAACATGCGCATCGTGCTCAAGCCCTCCAACACATTCGATGATGTTATCGTGACCGGTTACGGTACAGGTAAAAAAATCGGATCTGTGGTCGGTGCCGTAAACATTGTTGACGACCAGGTATTTGAAGACACCCCTTCAAGCAACTTCGTGGATGCTCTTCAGGGTCAGGTTCCGGGTCTTAACATTTTCAGCAACACCGGTGAGCCGGGAGCTATCCCTTCATCAGTACGCATCCGTGGTGTCAACTCTCTCAGCGCAAGCAACACACCTCTTTATATATTGGATGGCGCTCCTGTTACCTCATCGGTTTTCACCACCCTCAACCCCAGCGACATTGCCAACGTAACCGTTCTTAAGGACGCTGCCTCCACCGCCATCTACGGTAGCCGCGCAGCCAACGGTGTTATCGTGATCACCACCAAGAAAGGTCAGTATGGCGACAAGGCTACTGTTAGCGTAAAAGCAAGCGCAGGTTTTAGCCAGCGTGCCGATTCCAAGATCAAAATCATGGACTCACAGCAGTTCATCCAGTTCCGTGATCTGGTGCAGGCTCCTGTAAGCCAGGAAATCCGCGACCTTGTCAACCGCTACAACATCAATACCAACTGGATGGACGAGCTGGTCAAGAATTCAGCTCTGATGTATTCATTGGAAGGACGTGTACAGGGCGGTACTGACAAAATCCGTTACTACCTGAGCCTCGGTCACTACGATCAGGACGGTCTGATTCAGAGCTCAGGCTTGCGTCGTGAAACTCTCCGCGCCAGCATTGACGCCAAGGTAAACAATTGGTTTACCGTGGGCTTCAGCGGCAACCTCGGTTATGAGAAATCTGAAAGCAACTCTGCAGCTGCAGGCGATCGGAGCGACAACAATGGTGGTGTATATACCAACAACCCTTTCCTGTCAGCATACAATCTCCTGCCGTTTGATGCACCCTACTATTATTCCTTTGACGAAAACGGCAATATAATCTACGGAGACCACGCAGAATATCTGCACTACTCCGGCCAGTCCAATCCTAACGACTTCAACCGTCTGGCTTGGCCCCACACCAATAAAACTACTGTAACCGCGATGCTCAACCTCTACGAGCAGATTCAGCCCATCAAGGGTTTGACCATCCGCGCTCAGCAGGCCCTCAACGCATTTGACTACCGCACCAGCAACCACCGTCCGGCTTACGGCACTTGGGTAACACCTATGGGCGATACTGTAACCGACTGGGCCGATACTCCCGCTTCCAACTCTCAATCTTTCCAGCGCTGGTATCGTTGGACTTACACCAACACAATCGAGTATAAGTTCAACATTGCAGACAAGCATGATTTCAGCGTACTTGCCGGTCAGGAATCAGTGATGGACAAAGACAATTCCTTCGGCGTAAGCACCTCCGGTCAGCCCAGCGCACAACAGTGGCTCCTCCAGCAGGGTACTACCGTGTCAATTGGCAATGTAAGCCAAAGCCTTACTGAATCAACCATCAACTCTTGGTTCTTCAACTTCTCCTATAGCTTCGATGATCGTTACTTCCTTGATGCTTCGTTCCGTCGTGACGGCAGTTCCAAGTTCGCTCCCGAGCATCGTTGGGCCAACTTCTTCTCTGTGGGTTTGATGTGGTACATCAAGAATGAAAAGTTCATGCAGAACATCAACTGGCTGTCTGACCTCAAGCTCCGTGGCAACTACGGTACAACAGGTAACAGCGGTATTAGCGATTATTCATATCAGGGAACTGTTGGCACAGGCGGATTGTATGGCGGTCAGTCTTCTTTGGGCATCTCCGGTCAGAGCAACCACAACCTCACTTGGGAAACCGTGAAACAACTTGACCTCGGTATTGACCTCGGATTCTTCAACAACCGTTTGACCCTTATGGCTGACTTCTATGTCAAGAACACCAAGGACATGCTCATGAGCGTACCTTACAGCTACACCACCGGTTTCTCAAGCGGTGCTGCAAACGTAGGTTCAATGCGCAACACCGGTGTTGATGTGGATTTCGGCGCAACCATCTTCCGCAACAAAGACTGGTATGTAGGCGCAAACGTCAACTTCAACTACAACAAGATTGAGATCAAAGAGCTCTTCAACGGTCTTAGCCAGTTCACCATCCCTGGCACAGGCGTGACCTATGAAGTGGGCAAGAACCCGTTCGAGCTTCACAATGTGATATATGCCGGCGTTGACCCCCGCGATGGTCAGCAGATGTGGTACACCAAGGACGGTAACCTTACCAAACATTTCTCTGAAGATGATGAAGTGGCCCTCGGCAAATCCTACATCGCACCTTGGAACGGTGGTTTCGGCATCAACGCCCGCTGGAAAGGCATAGCTCTCCGCGCTGACTTCAACTGGAGCGCCAAGAAATACATATTCAACGCTACCAACTGGTACATCCGCGACCCGAGTGTGGCTGTTGAGCGTAACACCAACGGTGCTGTTGAGCTGCTAAACGTATGGACCAAACCCGGTGATGTTACCGACATGCCTAACCGCTTTGACCTCTACGGACAGCCTCAGACCATTCAGGCCGACTCTCGTTTCGTTGAGAACGCTTCATTCCTGCGTCTGAAAAACCTCACCGTGACCTACTCTCTGCCCAAGAAGTGGATGGAGTCTATCAAACTTAATGACATCACTTTCCACTTCACCGGCCGTAACCTTATCACAATCACCGACTTCACCGGCATGGACCCTGAATATCAGGCAAACGTGGTACAGATGATGTACCCCAATACCCGTCAGTACGAATTCGGTCTGGAAGTTACTTTCTAATCCCTCCAATCACTTAAATAGACTTATTCAATATGAAAAAAATATTATTTTCAGTGCTTGCTGCGGGGTTGATGCTCACCTCTTGCAACATGGATCTTGATCCGGCCGGTACTGTTACCGATACTGAATCAATCCAGACAGTGCAGGATGTTGAAAAATTCCGCAACAACTTCTACAGCAACTTCCGCGCCATCAATGCCGGTTCCTATGTTACCAGCACAGAAATGCAGAGTGACTTCTTTGTAGGTCTTCGTGGTAACGGCGGTCGTGGAAGCACATGGACTCAGAGCAATCTTACTCCTGCCACCAGCGAAATCGCCAGTCCGTATGCTGCTTGCTACGGCGTGATTGCCAACATCAACTTTATGCTGTCGTATGCAGAACCAATGGAAGGTCAGGTTAGCGGCGATGACGCTATCCAGCTCAACCGCTACATCGGTGAAGCGCACTTCATGCGTGCATTCTTCTACTACTGGCTTCTTGACCACTACTGTGTACGCTATGAGCCGTCAGCCCTGGGTCTGCAGATTGTAACAGACTACGATCCTTCAATTCCCAACAGCGAATATCCCGGCCGAAGCACCATGCAGGCTTCTGTCAACTTCATCAACAGTGAACTTACCCAGGCCTACAACCGTCTCAAACAGTTCGAACAGTATGATGCAAGCTGCCTTGCTCCCTCTTCAGCTTACGTGTCAAGCTACGTTGTTGAGGCTCTTCAGGCTCGTTTGGCACTCATCACACGTGATTATCAAACCGCCAAAGACAAAGCAAGCGACATTATCAATTCTCAGATATATGCTCTTTCCGCTATCACTGATTATCCCAACCTATGGGTTAACGATGAAGGTACCGAACTGCTGATGACATGTTACGGCGATGTGCAGGAAGCTGCCAGCTTCGGCTCATACTTTGACCAGTACAACTACATCAACGAGTATCCTAATCGCGTGAACTGCGCTCCCACCATGAACATTTTGGGTCTGTATGACGATGTGAACGATGTTCGTTTCAGCTCATTCTTCCTTGGAATCCCCATGACTATCGAGTCACAGGAAACATTCGGCTTCATCTTCAACAAATTCCCCGGCAACCCCGCACTTAACGGTACCGAGGCAAGCGTTTACAAAAACAAACCGAAACCTTTCCGTTTGAGCGAAATATATCTGATTCTTGCTGAAGCTTGCTACGAATCAGGTTCTGGCGATGCTCTTACTCCGCTCAACACTCTGCGTTCCAACCGTATTGTAGGTTACACAGCTGAGACAGGTCTGGCCGGTCTCGCCCTCCGTGATGCTATCCGTGAAGAGCGTGCTAAAGAGCTGGTAGGTGAAGGCTTCCGCATGAGCGACCTCCGCCGTTGGCAGGTTAACATGCAGCGCAATGGCACATATCCTATCACCCTTCCCGGATACACCAATCTTGCCGAGCTTTTCAATAATGCCGACATCGCCACTGTACTCGTAGCCGGTCAGTCTCCTTACTTCACTTGGCCTATCCCACGCAACGAGTTTGAGGTTTGTCCCGCTATGGCCGGTCAGCAGAACCCCGGTTATTAATAAGTTAGTGAACAAAAAAAGATAAAAATACGATGAAACTAAACAAAATATTCGCTCTTGCCCTTGCCACGCTGACTCTTACCGCGTGCTCCGACGATGACGACACCAACACCGCATCTTGCACTGTAAGCATGCAGGAAGAGGTGATTAACGCCTCCGAGGACATGGTGCAGGATGTTTATTACTACGTACCCGTTCAGGTAACCGGAGAGTCCAACGGTCCTATCCGTGTCACAGTGCAGGTAGCCGGTACCGGTGAGACTCCCGCCACCGAAGGCGAGCACTATGTTATCACTGAGAAAACCATTACTATCCCAGCAGGTGCTAAGGAGGGTAAAATTGAATTCCATCCCACCGGCGATACTGAAATCAATGAGGACCGTCAGTTTGTTATGACTATTGTCAGTGCTGAGGGCGCTGTCATTGGCCAGAACAGAACCACTGTAGTTAACCTCCTTGATGATGACCATCTTCTTCCCGAGGCTTATGCCAAGATTGAAGGCATCTACAGCTGTAACGGCGATGGCGAGCAGTTCAACCTTGGAATCGCCACCTATCCTGAAGGAGATGAGAACTATCTCAAGAAAGCCGTTATCTACGGATGGGAAGGTTACACCTGGGCACAGATAGAATGCACATTCTCCTATGATGTAGCCACCGGTCAGGTTCGTCTCAACATACCTGTAGGCGCACTCGTAGCTGAAGGCGTTAATTTCGGCTCTGATCTCGGTATCTGCAACGTATTCGTCTGCGGTTATTCAAGCAGCGGTCTGAGCCTTGGCGGCAGCATTTCTGTTGTCAGCAATGAGGATATCAGCGAATTCGAATTCCAGGGCGGTATTGCCGGCGGTATTTTTGATGGTTCAGCATCAGAAGCAAGCGGCAGCGCATTCCTCGGCTACGTTTGGTTCCGCTACCTCAGCATCCAAATGACAAAAATGCAGTAATAGCAACAACTGCTAATCTAATTATAATAAAAAGGCGCACACAATGGGTGTGCGCCTTTTATCTCATTCTTTAAGACATTAAAGCAACTCTAAATGAAGAAAACCCTACTAATCTTTTTTATCGGCGCCTCAATATGGACCGGAGCCGCAGCACAGAGCAAACTCAGCCCCATGGGCCGCATGATTGTGAGCGACTATATGGAGATGAAAACTCTCAATGCAGACATGAAGGGCCAAGATTCGGAATACGCTGCGATAGTCACGCTTAAATCCACTGCCGATGCAGAGCAACTCACAAACGCCGGCATAGAGATTGTATCAAATTTCGGCAAAGTTGTTACGGCAAATATTCCGGTTAGCAGAATGGAGGAAATTTCGGAACTTCCCGGAGTGGTTTACCTGCAGTTTGGCGAAAGTCAGGAACCGACTATGAATTTTGCGCGTCCCGCCGGGGGTGTGGACGAAGCACAAGAGGGATTCACTTTCAACGGCACTCCCCATTCCTATGACGGCACAGGTGTAATCGCCGGTCTGTTTGACGGCGGCATGGACGCAAACCACTGCAACTTCAAGGACGATAACAATGCAAGCCGTGTGCAGCGTCTGTGGTGGTTCCGTGGTAACAACGGCACAAGCACACAATATACCAATACCACAGTATCATCGTTCAGTACTGATGATTCTGAGGCTTCCCATGCAACACACGTGGCCGGGATCATGGCCGGCGGATTTAAAGGCACTGCACAGGTGGCAAAACTGACCAATCCGTCCACCGGTGCCGGAATTACTGTCGGATCTGCTGCAATGCCGTATTACGGCGTGGCTACTGGCTCCTCCCTCGCATTCAGTGTTGGTTCTCTTACCGATGCCAATATACTAAACGGCGTAGAAAAAATAGTGAGCTACGCCGAACAACAAGGCATGCCGTGCGTGGTGAACCTGTCGCTCGGCAGCACTTCCGGTCCGCACGACGGCTCCACTGCCTACAATGAGGGTCTTGCCGCTTTGGGCAAACGGGCAATCATCTGCATGTCAGCCGGCAATGACGGAGATGTGCCTCTGTATGTGAACAAAGAGTTCTCATCGGCCACAGATGACCTGAAAACCATGATTGCACCAGCCAACCTTACCAACGGCAATTCCGCCACCGGTATTGTGGATGTATGGGGCAAGACAAATAAGGTGCTGTCGGTGAGCTGGGCGGTTTATAACGCCTCGACTCGCGCACTTACAACCATAGCCACCATCAGCAGCGCAGGAGCATCGCAGAGCATCTCATCGTCAACCGCAGTGTTCTCCACAGCATTCAGTGGTACAATCAGAATGGTAAGTGAGGTCAATCCGCTCAACAATCGCTACCATGTGCAGTGCGCCCTGTCAGTCGTGTCACGCAAAACTACCGCCTCCACAAGCTATCTTGCCTTGGTGGTGAAGGCCGTCAACGGTGAGGCTGTATATGTATATGGCAACACGGATATTTCCTTCACTTCCAACAGTCTCGTAGGTTGGACTACCGGATCGACCGATGGTACTATCAACGATGGTGCCTGCGGAGAAAACATTATCAGCGTGGGTGCATCCACTTCCGCAAAATGGTTCCCGACCTTGAGCCGTGGCGTGTATTCTTACAACGGCGCAACAGCTCCGGGCACCATCGCACCGTTCTCAAGCTACGGCACCACATTCCAAGGCGTGAACAAGCCTGATGTAACCGGCCCCGGCACAGCAATTGTATCCAGCTACAGCCGCTTTTATGTATCGACTTTAAAACTTGGCAATACTAACCTGTGCGCATCGGTGACACGTTCCGGCGTTACCAACTACTGGGGACCGATGCAAGGCACAAGCATGTCGTGTCCCTTTGTGAGCGGCGTAGTTGCACTGTGGCTTCAGGCCAATCCCAACCTCAAGTATGAGGATGTGATGAAGGTGATTAAAAACAGCAGTGATTTCAATTCCCTTACCATGCGCCCGGCTATGCAGTGGGGTGCAGGCAAAATCAACGCTGTAGAGGGACTGAAATATATCCTCACCAATGCCGGCATAGGCACCGTGGAGACAGATGACCCGGCCAAGGCCGTGATACTCACCCCCACGATGGGCGGCTACGAAATCTCAGTGGCCGGAGCTGCTGAGGTGAATGCTTCGCTCTACAGCGTTTCTGGCATGCAGGCCAAGCACGTGAGCGTGCCGGGCAACACTGCCGCACTCACCACCGACGGGTTACCGAGCGGCATCTATGTGCTGAGCGTGGAAACTCCCGTAGGACGCTACACAACCAAGCTTGCAGTGAAGTAACATTATCCTTATCAACATAAAAAAGAGATTTGCCACATGACAAATCTCTTTTTTTATGGTTTTTTGAACCATTTTATGTCCGGAATGTTTTAGTAGTATGAGAAGGCATTTTGCTGACGTTATTAAAAAGTCAAAGTTCAAAAAAGATTTTACCTTCTCCGTCCCCGCCGTCTCACGATAGCGGGGGCTCTTTGTTTTAGGCTACTCGTTACCTTCGGGACGAAGACTGCGCACTGCCTCCGCTGCGCGCCACATCTCACTGTCGTGAAGAGCTTTCAGCTCAGCGTTGAGTGTCTCGCGGTAGTCTGCCTTGGAGTTGGAGTCGATTGACCGTTGTGCCTCCGTGCCATTCTTCACGCTCTCGTAAAGGTCGCGCATCACCGGTTTTATTGCATCGTGGAATGGTGTCATCCAGTCCAGTGCGCCGCGCTGTGCGGTAGTGGAGCAGTTGGCATACATCCAGTCCATACCCTTGCGCGCAAACAGCGGCATGAGCGATTGCGTGAGTTCCTCCACTGTTTCGTTGAAAGCTTCTGAGGGGGTGTGGCCGTTTTCGCGAAGCACCTCATATTGGGCAAGGAACAGTCCTTGTATTGCTCCCATGAGCGAACCGCGTTCACCGGTGAGATCGCTCACGGCCTCACGCACAAAGGTGGTTTCAAACAGATAGCCTGAGCCGATGCCGATGCCGAGAGCCAAAGTGCGCTCCAGTGCATGGCCGGTGTAGTCCTGCTCTATGGCAAAGCTGGCGTTCACCCCGCGTCCTTCCAGGAACATGGTGCGCAGTGATGTGCCCGAACCTTTCGGGGCCACCATAATCACATCCACATCCTTTGGAGGCACAACCCCAGTGCGGTCGCTCCACGCAATGGCAAAGCCGTGTGAAAAATACAGGGCCTTACCCTCGGTAAGATGTTTCTTGATTACGGGCCACACCGACATCACGGCTGCATCGCTGAGCAGACACATTATTATAGTGCCCCGTTTGCAGGCTTCCTCAATCGAGAACAGCGTTTCCCCGGGTATCCAGCCGTCTTTCACGGCTTTTTCATAGGTTTTTCCTTCGCGCTGGCCCACAATTACTTTGAATCCGTTGTCGCGTAGGTTGAGGCTCTGACCGGGGCCTTGTACGCCGTAGCCAAGCACGGCAATAGTTTCATCTTTAAGTATCTCGCGCGCTTTTTCCAATGGAAATTCCGAGCGTTCGATGACGGTTTCTTCTATACCGCCAAAATTCATTTTTGCCATATCGATATATTTGATGGTGTTAATATTCAAGTAATTTAGCAGCCGGCACGCTGGAGCCGTCTTCACGTTTCACAAACCATGCTCTTGTGATGCATTTCTGGGTGCCGTCCTCACTTTCAATGGTGCTTGTCAAGGCATCCGTGGCCAGATCGCATCCGCTCATCACACGCACCCTTTCGCCGCACAGGCTTTCGTGGCTGTAGGCTATTTCAAAACGTGTCATCCTGCATTGGTCATAAACCTCCAGTGGCAGCTGGTCTATTATCAGCTCCACATAGCGTCGCGAGGTGACATGGCGGTTGAAATCTATGTCGCTTGCCCCGAACCGGTAGCATGATGCTTCGTTGTGCTCTTTGGGAAACCTGATTTTGCCGGGGCGTTCCATATCGCACACCAAATCGGTGCGCACAACCTCAGGGTCAGCCACATGCGTCAGATCGGTGGGACGGCGCGTGTCCTTGTCTATCGCCATCCACACTGTGCGGGCATAACCTATCACTTCACCGGAGGCATCGCTGATAGCAAAGTCGCGGTTTGAGAAAAGTTTGTTATACCCTTCTATCCATGTGGTGATGGTGTACTCTTCCAGAATTCCGGGGTATCTCTTTATTTCATATGCCACTCTGCTCAATACCCACAGAGCGCTGTTCTTGCCCATGCGCTGAAATCCTATGTTGATTGTGTCGGCATGTTCGGTGGCCACATCGATAATCTGTTGTATCAGAGTGGCCGGAGCCACTTCGCGCTGTGCGTTGCATTGGGCCGCCGTAAGGCAATAGGTATGTTTGTATTCGGTAATCATGTCAGAATTTTTCGGATGATTGTTTTGCTCGTTGTTCCAGATATTCGTTTACAACTTCCACGGGGCTTTTGGTCACCGCCACACGGCCCGAGCGCACGAACTGCACTATGCCGTATCTTTTCAGTTCGTTGAACAGTGACTCCGTTTCATAGAAATGGCCTGTTTTTTCCAGCACGGTGTAGTCGCGGGTAAGCTCCAGTATTCGTGCCCCGTGGCGGCGTATTATCTGCTCAAGCTGCTGCTCGTCAAGAAGCCGGTCGGTAGGCACTTTGTACAGGGCCACTTCCTGATACACTATTTCGTCATCGGTATATACAAACGCCTTTATCACATCTATGCATTTGGAAATCTGCTTTATGATTTTGTCCACCATGGCCTTGCTGCTATGGCACGTAAGCGTGATTTTGTGTACCTCGGGCAGCGAGCATCGGCACGCGCTCACACTCTCGATGTTGACGCACCGGCGCGTGAATATTATTGACAGCTGATTGAGCAGTCCCACATGGTTCTCAGAATACACACAAATGGTGTAGAGCGTATTTTCGGGATTTCGCGTCATGACTTCTGTTTCTTGGGGTGATACATCTCTTTGGCATTGAGCATGATGGTGTCCACCGTGCTTCCCACAGGTGTCATGGGAAATACCATATCCTCTTCCCGGATGCTTACGTTCAGCAGGTACGGGCCGTCATAGGCCATCATGCGCTTTATCGCTTCGTCAAGATCGCCGCGGCGGCACACATTTTCCGACTGTATCCCGTAGGCCGCAGCTATGGCGCAGAAATCCGGATTTATCATCGGTGTCTGTGAAAAGCGGTTGTTGAAGAACAGTGCCTGCCATTGGCGCACATTTCCGAGAAATGAATTGTTGAGTATCACCATTTTCACGGCAGTGCCGTACTGCATTATCGTGCCGAGTTCCTGAATGGTCATCTGAAAGCCGCCGTCGCCGGTCATCAGGCACACATCGCGCTCAGGCGCTCCCATCTTTGCGCCTATGGCGGCCGGGAGTCCGAATCCCATCGTGCCAAGACCGCCCGACGATATTATGCTCCTTGGGGCTGAATAACGGAAATATCTGGCCGAAAACATCTGGTTCTGTCCCACATCCGTCACCAGTACCGGTGAGTTTTTCGCTGCGCACGACACCTTGCGCGCCACTTCGCCCATGGTGGGGAGAGCCTGCGGGTCGCTGCCTTCCAGTACCGGCTTGATCACTTGGGTGCTCTCCACCTCATCGTGGGCATCGAAAGTGTCTATCCACTCGGTATGGCTGTTTTTGGCAATCATAGGCAGCAGGCGCTCCAGCACCTGTCGGGCGTCACCAAGTATTGTGGCATCGGCGTTCACGTTTTTGTTGAACTCCGCTTCGTCTATGTCTATATGCACTATCCGTGCATTGGGGGCGTAATGGTCCACATCCCCGGTCACACGGTCATCAAATCGCATCCCTATTGCTATAAGCAGGTCAGCCTGATTGGTGTTGTAGTTGGGTGCTATATTGCCGTGCATCCCCAGCATACCTCGGTTAAGGCGGTGACCTTCAGGCATAGCCGAAAGACCAAGCAGTGTCATTGCCACCGGTATGTCGGCTTTTTCGGCCACAGCCAGCAGCGACCTTTCGGCCTCGGCTATGGTCACGCCCTGACCGGCAAGAATCATCGGTCTCTTGGATGCGTTTATCATTTCTGCCACACGGCATATGTCGCTGTGTGGTATCTCGGGATACGGCTCATAGGAGCGTATGAATCTGCATGGCTCGTAATGCCATTCAAGTTGCTCTATCTGAGCGTCTTTTGTCAGGTCTATCACTACAGGCCCCGGACGCCCGGTGGAGGCAATGTAAAATGCCCTTGCCATGACTCTGGGTATGTCGGTTGCTCTGCGCACCTGACATGCCCACTTGGTGATTGGCTGGGTGATGCCCATTACATCGGTTTCCTGAAATGCATCTGTGCCGAGCATGGCCGATGTGGCTTGTCCCGTTATGACAACGAGGGGAGTGCTGTCCATCTGCGCATCGCTAAGTCCTGTAATGAGATTGGTGGCGGCGGGTCCGGAGGTTACTATCACCACTCCCGGCCTGTGGCTCACCCTCGCATATCCTTGCGCGGCGTGAATGGCACCTTGCTCATGGCGCGTCAGCACATGGGTGATTCGGTCGGTATAGTCATACAGTCTGTCATATACAGGCATGATGCATCCGCCCGGGTAGCCGAACACTCTTTCCACATTCTCGGCCACCAGACATCGCATCAACGCTTCTGCTCCTGATATTTTTTCGCTCATAGACGAGGGTGTTAAATTATTCTTATGGCTCCTTTGTCGGCGCTGGACACCATTGATGCGTATGCCCGCAGAGCCTTGCTTACTTCACGCCGGCGGTGGTGCGGAGTAAAGGCATCTTTGCCGCGTGTGGCCTCTTCTTGTCGGCGTACAAGCAGCTCGGCATCCTCTACCTCCACATTTATGCTGCGGCCGGGAATGTCTATTTTTATTGTGTCGCCGTCGCGCACAAGTGCTATATTGCCTCCGGCTGCCGCTTCGGGAGATACATGTCCTATAGACAGTCCCGAGGTGCCTCCCGAAAATCGTCCGTCTGTCACCAGCGCGCACTCTTTGCCCAGATGCTTGCTTTTGAGATAGCTTGTGGGATAAAGCATCTCCTGCATCCCCGGACCCCCTTTGGGCCCTTCGTAATTGATGAACACCACATCTCCGGCTTTCACCTCGTCGCGAAGTATGCCGTTCATGGCTTCCTCTTGGCTTTCAAACACTTTGGCACGGCCTGTGAACGTGAGAATTGAAGCGTCCACTCCGGCGGTTTTTACCACACATCCGTCTTGGGCTATGTTGCCGTACAGCACAGCCAAACCTCCGTCGTGTGCATAGGCGTGCTCTACCGAGCGTATGCATCCGTTTTTGCGGTCGGTGTCAAGCTCGGAGTAATAACACATCTGCTCACCAAGAGCGGTGGTGCGTTTGCCGGCCGGTGCCGATTTCCACAGCTCGTCAGCATGGTCGGAATAATTCTTGCCTCCCACGGCGTAAGAGTCTATGGCTTGTTGTAGCGTCAGGCCGTCCACACGTTTCACATCCGTGTGCACCAATCCTGCATCGGCCAGCTGCTTCATGATTGTGAGTATGCCGCCCGCACGGTTCACATCCTGAATATGGTATGACGAATTCGGGGCCACCTTGCACAGCACAGGGGTCTTGCGGCTCAGAGCGTCAATGTCGCTCAGAGTGAAATCCACCCCTCCTTCGGCAGCCACGGCCAGCAGGTGCAGCACAGTGTTGGTTGAGCCTCCCATAGCTATGTCAAGTGTCATGGCGTTGAGCATGGCTTCGCGGGTGGCAATGTTTCTTGGCAGCACAGAGTCGTCACCGTCTTTATAATAGGCATAGGTGTTGGTCACTATGCGTCGGGCTGCCTCTTTGAACAGTTCCTTGCGGTTGATGTGTGTGGCCACGATGGTGCCGTTGCCCGGCAGCGACAGGCCTATGGCTTCCGTGAGCGAGTTCATTGAATTGGCGGTGAACATTCCCGAGCATGATCCGCAAGTGGGGCACCCCATGGTTTCAAGAGCCTGCACGTGGGCATCATCCACATGGTCGTCGGCGCTCTGCACCATTATGTCCACAAGGTCCACATCCTTGCCATTGATGTTTCCGGCCTCCATAGGGCCGCCGCTGACAAAAATAGTCGGGATGTTGAGTCTCATCGCTGCAATAAGCATTCCGGGAGTTACTTTGTCGCAGTTCGATATGCACACCATGGCGTCAGCCTTGTGTGCGTTGACCATATACTCTACCGAATCGGCTATGATGTCGCGTGAGGGCAGGGAATACAGCATACCGTCATGCCCCATGGCTATGCCGTCGTCCACGGCTATGGTGTTGAATTCGGCTGCGTAGCATCCCAGCTTCTCGATTTCGGCCTTCACTGTCTGGCCTATGTCGTGCAGATGTGTGTGGCCGGGTACAAATTGCGTAAAAGAGTTTACTACAGCTATCACCGGCTTGCCCATCTGTTCTGGTTTCATGCCGTTGGCCAGCCACAAGGCTCTGGCTCCGGCCATGCGGCGTCCTTGTGTTGTGGTGTCACTGCGCAAAGGTATAATCATAAAGAAATCTGTACTTGTGTTGAATATATATGTTGCAAAATTATTTTTTACGACAATATCCGCCAAATAATTGCACAAAAAACCGACAATGTGCAATCAAAAATGGCCGACTTGCTTAAAATTTTCTATTCAAAACAGCGTGGATGGACCATATTTGTAAGTATTTCGCTTTATTTGGCCTTATGTCGGTTTTATTTGGTGGACTCACGGATTTTTTCCATATTTGTGACTGTTAACCGTCAGCGCTATGAAATGTGTTAAGATTTATCCTTCAAGCATCAATGACCGCTTCATTACCGAAGCCGTAAAGGAATTGCAGGCAGGCAACATTATCATATACCCCACCGATTCTGTCTATGCCTTGGGGTGTAATGCTTTGAGCACTCCTGCTATTGACAAGCTTTGTCAGGCCAAAGGCATCAATCCTATCAAGGAGACTCTTGCCATCAATTGTGCCGACATATCGCAGGCAAGCGAATACGCCAAGATTGACAACCGCGCTTTCCGTTTGCTCAAGGCAAATCTGCCCGGACCTTTCACATTTGTGCTCCCGGCCGCGTCCTCATTGCCTAAGGCGTTCAAAGGTCGGCGCACGGTAGGGGTGCGCATACCATCCAACCCCATCGCCACCGCTCTTGCCAAAGAGCTTGGCAACCCTATTTTGACCACATCGCTTCCGCTTGTCAACGATGCCACCTTGGACGATTATGCGCGCCCTGAGTCAATAGCCTTGTTTCTTGACGCTATGGCATCAATGATGATTGACGGTGGCGAAAGCGGTTCGGTTTTATCCACAGTTGTGGATCTTACCGACAGCTCATCCCCGCAGATAATCCGTCAGGGTGCAGGCCAACTAACCGAATAATTGTCATACTATGAGTATATTGCTTCCACCGCGTGCCGACGGCACATGCGAAAGAATTCCTGATTCGGTACGACAGATTGTGATTGTCGGGGCTAACGGTGCCGGCAAAACACGTTTTGCCAAGGCGCTTGCCGAAAGCCTTGGCGAGAATGCCTATCGGCTTAGTGCCCTCAATGCGCTGATGGACAGGGATTATTTTGATGAGTCTCCTTCTTCTGTCGATTCCCGGTGGGCTGCCGCTGTTCATGGCGACAGGTTGCATAGCGGTTCCAATCTACAGCTTGACCGCGTTATGGCATTGCTGCTTCATGACGAGATGCTAAACCTGATTGGTTACAAGATTCAGCACAGCAGCAATCCTGAAGCCAAGTTGCGCTCCACCCGTCTTGATAAGGTGATTAGCGTGTGGCAGGAGCTTTTCCCCGATAATAAGGTGCTCATAGAAAGTGGCAAATTCCTCTTCACCCGTGGAGAGGAAGCTGAGGAATATTCGGCCATGAAGCTCAGTGCCGGCGAACGCGCCGTAATCTACTATCTCGGTGCCATACTGTATGCTCCGCGCGACTGCGTGGTGCTTGTGGATTCCCCAGAAATGTTTCTCCATCCGTCCATTACCCAAAGCGTATGGAACCGTATTGAGTTTCTTCGCCCGGATCTCCGGTATGTTTTCGTGACGCACGACCTTGAGTTCGCGGCCTCATGCGAGGGTGCGGTTGTGGTGTGGGTCAGGGATTTTGACCCGCGCTCCGTTACATGGCAATATGAGATTCTGCCCCATAACACCGCTATAAGCGATGAGCTTTACATGACCATCGTGGGCGCGCGCAAGCCTGTGCTGTTCATTGAGGGCGATGGTGTCCACTCCATTGACGGTAAACTTTATCCGCTGATATTCAAGGATTATACCGTGCAGTCTCTTGGCAGCTGCAACAAAGTGATTGAAGCCACGCGTACGTTCAATGATCTCAATTCGCTCCACCATATGGCTTCGCGTGGCATCGTTGACCGCGACCGTCGCGATGAAAACGAGGTGGCATACCTGCGCAGCAAGAATGTTATGGTGCCTAACGTGGCTGAGATTGAAAATATTCTTATGCTTGAGGAGGTGATACGCACTGTGGCGTCGCGTTATGGTAAGGATGAGAACAAAGTGTTTGAAAAAGTCAGCCGGGCTGTGATATCGCAGTTTGACAGCGAGCTTAAGCAGCAGGCCCTCATGCACACGCGCCATCGTGTGAAGCGGGTCATGGAGTGTCGCATTGACGGCAGATTCGCTTCCATAGGCATGCTTGAGAAGCATATGGTGGGGCTTGTGCACGAAATCAATCCGCGCGGGCTTTACGAAACATTCTGTCGGCAGTTCCGGCGTTATGTTGAAACCGGTGATTACAGTGGCGTCCTGATGGTGTATAATCAGAAATCCATGATTCCCGGAAGTAACGTGGCTTCCCTTTGCGGATTGCAGTCCAAGGAGGACTATATTAGGGCCATTATATCCATTTTGCGTGAGGACGGCAAGGATGCGGCGCGTATCAGGCAGGCGGTGGTGCATTGCTTCGGCTTGGATGAACCGGCCACCAGCCAGCCGTCAGCTCCTTCAAAAAACAAGAAAAAGAATCAAAATCATTCCAAACAATGAAAGTATGGATTGAAGCCATGCGTCTGCGCACCCTGCCTGTGTCTGTGGCAGGGGTGATAATGGCATTGGGATACGGGATTTTCAACCGCGAGCTTAATTTCACGGTTTGGATTCTGTGTCTTCTTTTTGCTGTTTTGGCGCAGATTGCCTCAAACTTTGCAAACGAATACTATGATTATCGCGATGGTCTTGACAAACCCGGCCGAGAGGGTCCCCGCCGTGGCGTGACCGAAGGCGATATAACTCCGCGTGCCATGCTCGCTGCTACCTACATAACCCTTGCACTCGCTTGTTGCGTAGGTCTATGCCTGCTTCTCTGGGGGCCTTGGTGGCTGATACCCGCCGGCATCGCCATAGGACTTGGCGTATTGGCTTACAGCACCGGTCCTTACCCGCTGTCAAGGCATGGACTCGGCGAAGTGGCCGTGATGTTGTTTTTTGGGGTGGTGCCTGTCAATCTCACATATTATGTCATGAGCGGGCAATGGGATGTCAATGTGTTCCTTGGATCATTGAGTGCCGGGCTCATGGGTGCTAATGTATTGTTGGTCAATAATTATCGTGATGCTGCCGATGACACTCTCGTTGGCAAACGCACGCTTGCCGTGATATTTGGACAACGCACGGCATCAACGCTCTATCTGCTCAACGGCATTATAGCTGTGGCGTTGATGGCAAATGTGTGGATGCAGTTGCCGTATGCTGCCCTGATGTTCCCGATCATATATCTCATCGCTCATATCAGTCTGTGGCATAAGATTGTATCGCTGCATGGGGCGGCGCTCAATCCCATGCTCGGGGCCACTGCGATGCTCATGCTTGCCTACTCGCTAGCATTTGCTTTTGCAGCCTGAACATTAATTGCTGTTAGCGTGTATTATTAATGTAAAATGATACACGATATGAACAGAAAATCTTGGCTTTCAATTCTCATCACCGCTCTTGTGGGAGTGCTGTTGATTGTTTTCTACAATCAGGGACAAATCCTGACTTGGGTAGTTACTTTGTTTGGCGTTTGCCTTATTATACCCGCCGCTTACAACCTCTACTCCACCTTGCGTGTGCGTAAGCAGCTGCAATTGGAGGAGAAAACCGGTTCCGATGGTCGTAGAATGCCGACGGCTTCTGTCTCCGCCGCAATTGTGGCGAGTGTGGCAGGAATTGCTCTGGGCATATGGATGCTTCTTACCCCTGACTTTTTTGTGGGGTTGATAGTGTACGTGTTTGGCGCCTTGCTGCTTGTGTATGGTGTTTACGAGCTGATATGGGCGGCATGGATGGCACGGCCTTTTCGTATGCCGGTCTATTTCTATCTTGTTCCTATATTGATGATAATAGGTGGAATAGTTATTCTCTGCACAACCATTCGCACCATGAATCAGGTCATGATGCTTCTGACAGGCATTCTGCTCTTGGCCTCGGCCATTAACTCAACATTGGAATACGTGGCTATGCACCCGGCAAAGCGTCGTGACCAAACCGGCGTGTGATATAATCTTTCACCAGCCCGACAATATCGTCATCACTCAGGGTGGAGGTGTCTATGCTCAGATGATATGACGGTGCCGCACCCCAAGTCTTGTCGGTATAAAAATTATAGTAGCGCGAGCGCAGTTTGTTTATGCGCTCCGCTTTTTGTTGTGCTTTGTCGGCGGTGAGATTCTCGCGCTCCATGATTCTTTTCACGCAGTGTTCCATAGGCGCGTGCAGAAACAGGTTCACGACCATGGGATAATCACGCAGCACATAGTCGGCGGTGCGTCCCACTATCACGCATGGCCCTTGCTCGGCAAGCGAGTGGATGAAATCGCATTGGGCCTTGTAGATGTTGTCATCGCTTATGGCAGAATTGCCTGAATAGTATGCCATTGGCTTCAGGCCTTGTGCAAAAGAGAAAATGCCGCCGAAAAATGATGGTGATCGCTCATCGGTCTTTTCAAAGAACTCCTCATTGATGCCTGCTTGTTTGGCCGCTTCTACCAGCAGTTCTTTGTCATAGTACTTCATGCCCAGCTTTTGGGCTATGCACTTGCCCAAAGCGCGTCCGCCGCTTCCGTATTGGCGACCTACTGTGATTACCAGATTTTTAGTTTTAGCCATGATATAGTGTAATGTTTTTTTAATTCTTTCTCAATATAATGCCGTCGCCGGTTATGTGCAGGGGAGTGTAGGGAAAATCACTCTGTGTCAGTGCGCGCATCTGCCCTATGACGGTTCCTTTGGTATCGGGAACAGGTCCTATGCCTCTGCGTTGTATGAACGGATGTATCTTGCCCGACAGAAACTTACCCTTGTTGTCCACATCTATTGTCACTACCGGTGCATGCCCGGCTATGCCTTTCAGATTAACGCGATAGGGGGTGCAGAAGTTGCCGAGGCTGTAAAGTATGAGCCTGTCACGGTATAGCTCCATGGCGCGTGTCACATGCGGGCCATGGCCGTAAACCACATCTGCGCCGGCATCCACTGCGGCACGTGCAAATTTTCTCACATCGCCGCGCTTCTCACCGAAGCACTCCTCCATCCCTTCCGGCACATGCTTGTATGCCGCTCCCTCGCCGCCGCCGTGAAACGACACCACGACCACATCGCACACGCTGTCAAGATGGCTCACTATGCGTTTCACTTCTGTAAGGTTGTGTATGCTCAGCGATCCGGCATGCGGACTGAATGCCGTAAATCCGATTTTGCGCCCTTTGCTGCTCATTATGTACCATGGCGTTTTTCCTCTCATCCCGGCATACCCTATGCCGGCGTTTCGCAGGGTTGCTTTGGTGCTTTCGCGTCCTAATTGACCGAAATCGTTGATGTGGTTGTTGGCAATCGACATAAAGTCAAAGCCTGCACGTTTGAGGTTTGACACGTATGCTGTGGGCGTGCGGAAGGCATATAGTAATGTGGTGTCCTCAACCTCCTTCACTTTCCCTCCGAAATCCAGCAGCGTGCCTTCAAGGTTGGCTGCGGCGGCATCGGCTCCGGACAGCACCTTGGTGACATGTCTGAAAAGATTGGTCCCGTTGTTTGGTGGCAGATAGGCACCTTTGGACTGCTCCGGAAAATTTGTGCCCATCATCACATCGCCCGCCACCGCTATGCGCAGTGCCGGGGTGGTGCCGTGACATGCAAAAACTGCCGTCACAACCCACATTGTCAGTATGGCAATTGCCCGTATCATTACCGCAAAAGTACAATATTTTGTCCTCTGAGCGCACTAAAACAAGCTAAAATGAGCAGATTTATGAAAAAAATTTTTATTTCCGAGATATTACTCTTAATTTTGCATTTCGTAAATTATTACGCACATCCCATTTTTGATAACAATAAGAATCACATAACAATGGCAAAACAAAACGCTCCCGAAACAAAACCCTCTATCGAGGCCCTCAATGACAGTCTTACTGGCATTGAGCAGAAAGTGGAAAATAACAAGAAAATTATTGTATGGGCATCCTTGATAGTAGCTGCCCTCGTTATCATCGTGCTCGGTTATATCTACGGCATACGCAAGCCCGGTGTCGCCGCTGCCAATGACGCAATAGGTCAGGCCGATATCACCATGATGATGGGCAACGACTCTTTGGCTCTCCAGCAGTATCAGCAGGTGGCTGACGAGCACGGATATGATGCCGGCAACCGCGCCAACCTCAACGCTGCAATCCTCCTTTACCGTCAGGGCAAATATCAGGAAGCTATTGACTACCTCAACAATTATGACGCTAAGGAAGAGGTGATCGGTGCTGCCGCTATGGGTCTTGAAGGTGACTGCTATGTCAACCTCAAGCAGTATCCTGAGGCAATCAAATGCTTCCGTGAGGCAGCCGCTATGTCTGATCACAATCCTCACCTTACTCCTTATTTCATGATGAAAGAAGCTACCGTACAGCACGAGGTTAAGGACTACAAAGCTGAGGCTGATCTTTATCAGGCTATCATCAACGATTATCCCCAGTACGCTGCTGACCAGCAAATCGATTTCCGCAAATATCTGGAGCGCGCCAAAGCTCTTCAGGGCGAATAAATCCCAACCGTACATCATAACAAGAAAGCACCGCAATATTGCGGTGCTTTCTGTTTACATATACTCGTCAGTTGTTGTAACCCCGGCTGTTATAGCTCCTCGGGATATTTGCGGTAATATTCCTGAAGCACTGTGTGGATGTTGAAGTAAAATCCGCCGGCTTTGGCTTTTTGCGCCGTTCTCACAGTCAGATATTCATAGTACGGTTCGTAGAAAAGGTGGTTGGTGACAATGTACCCCATAGCGTTCAGCAGCACGTATTCATGCTGCGGTTCTATCACATACCATGCATTTTCTTCATCTGCACCGGTGCCTGTGGAGGCAATCGCCATAAGAATATAGTCAAATTTGTACTGCCATATTTTTGCCAGATTGGTTTTGCCTTTGAGTTTCAGCGCTTTGATGAGGTTGCTCATTTGCATCAGGTCAAATGGGCGGTTCTGCAGCTCAAGCTGGGACTGAGTGATGACCGAATCACATTCTTGCCGTGAAAGTTCACCCTTGTCAAGCGACTGTTGGTCCACGTTTGATTCTATCACCGACGGGCGATACGGGTTGTAGTCTTCCTGAAACATGTATCCCAAATATAGATGACGAAACTTATCTATTTTCATCAGCGTGTCGTTGCGCTGATACTCATCCATAAGTCGGGGATAATAGTAAGGCGATGTGCGGTCATTAATCTGTTTTTTGATGAGGGCAAGGTCGGGTGCCTCGCGTTTCACATTCTCAAACTTTATTTGGGCATTCATCGTCCATGTCCCAAAAAACATGATTATGGCTACAGTTATATATTTCAGCATAATGATTGGTTGTCGGTTTAATAAACGTAGTGCAGCAACACAAATGCTTCACCGGCTATACATGTGGTGACTACAGCCACGAGGCCTTTGGCGCACAGGTAGTTGAAAAACGGGCGCGACGGAAATTTCATCGTCCTTCCGCCGGGAGTGCGGCTGAACGCAAGTGCTCCGCAAAATGCTCCTGCCACAGAGCCTACTATCATTCCGGCATTGTTCATGAGCATACCCACGAGGGTGCCTGCCAGTGCCGCCCCCACAATGTAGCCAACGCCCATTTTGCTGTTTGCTACAGCTTTGGGCAGCAATATGGTGATGCCCCATGCTATGAGTGCCGCCATTCCCCAGAATAGCAACGTGCTCCATGAGGCTTGCACTGCATCGCCTAAACACAATAGCCACAATCCTATCCATGCCACCGGGGCGCTCCACCCCTTGGGCACAAAAGCAAGCACCACGCCGGTGGCAAGCAGCAGCACTCCTGTTATGGTCAGTATCATACTCATATATTTATAACATAAGGCATGGCGCGATTGATGCCCGTTTAACATTATTTGGCAGCTCCGGCTCCCGGTTTCACGGCTTCAGGATATGACACACGGGCGTGGTACATCGTGCGCAGACGTGATATGAACACATCTTTTATCAGTTTCACATCGCGGAATGATAATGTGGAGTCGTTGTGCAGCCCCTCCGCAATCTGGGTGTCTATGATTCGGTTTACAAGTGCGGATATGGCTTCGGGTGTATGGTCTGCAAGTGATCGTGATGCTGCTTCCACGGCATCGGCCATCATGAGTACGGATGTCTCGCGTGAACGCGGGTTGGGACCCGGATAGCGGAACAGAGATTCGTCCACCGGCTCATTGGGATGGGCGTTGCAGTATGTGGTGTAGAAATATCGGGCAGTGCCGCGTCCGTGATGCTCGGTTATAAAATCGCGGATGCGCTGTGGCAGCTTCACCTTGTCGGCGCGTTTCAGCCCCTCCGTCACGTGACTTATCACTATGCGCGCGCTCTGCACGGGGTCAAGTGCGTCGTGCGGATTCACTCCATGCTGATTCTCGGTGAAAAATGCAGGATTGGATATTTTGCCTATGTCATGATACAGCGCTCCGGTTCGCACTAATTGCACATTGGCTCCGATGCGGTGAGCTGCTGCCGAGGCAAGGTTGCTTACCGACATTGAGTGTTGGAATGTGCCCGGACACTCTTCCGACAGCTCTCGCAATACCGGATTGTTTATGTCACTCAGCTCCACGAGTGTGACTCTTGAAGTGAAGCCGAATGCTTTTTCAAACAGGAAGATGAGAATGTAGGCAAACGAGGTGAATACAGCATTGATGCCAAAGCATCCTATTGCGCTCCATGTCAGTTTGTCGGCATTGCCGTTCATCATCATCTCGAGTGTGCAGTAGGTGACGCTGTATGCCACAAACACAAGTGCGGCTGACCGTATCAGCTGTGATCTTCTGCTCAGCTCTTTCAGGCTTACCAGTGCGGTGAAGCCGGCCACGAACTGTACCAGCACAAATTCCAGCGGAAAACGCGATACGAATGTGCACAGCAGCACTGTGACAAGGAAAGTGAAGAATGCCGTGCGGGAGTCAAGAAACACCAGCACAAGAATGGTGAGTATGGTCAGCGGCGCAAGATAAAGCCCGTAGGAGAAGGTCGCGCTAAGTCCCACGGCAAGGAGCGTGAAGATGGTGATTACCATCATCAGGAACATAAACACACGTATGTTTTCAAAATAATCGCGCCGGTAGAAATACAGGTACGCATACAGGCTTCCTATGAGTAGTATCAGAAATGCTATTCTGCCTGCAAGGGGATAAAACTTGTCGCTCACCACCTTGTTGCCTTTCTCTTCGGTAAGCTCCTCATAGGTAGTGAGAATGGTGTAGAGTTGCGGGGTGATGATGTCGCCGCGGTCTATTATGCGCTCTCCCTGCTGTATCACGCCTACAGGAGCAAGTGCGCTTTGGTATAGTTCGTTGCGAAAACGCTCCGTTTCCACCGAATCTGCCACTATGTTGGGTTGCAGAAGATCCGAAAGGCGTGTGGCCGAGATGGCCGCATGCACCTCAGGATTGCGGAACACGCTGTCAAGATGCGCATACGCGCTCCGTGCCGACCGAAATCCCGTAGTGGGCACCGACACTGTCACATTGTTGCTCAGCATTCGCACGCTGTTCATCTTCCCCGCCGAGATGTCGGCATAAGCCGTCTGGTCCACGATACCGCTGTTGTAAATGGACCTTATTTCATTGAGCAGGGCGGCTTTCTGACTGGCTGTTATGTGCAGCCCGGATGTGGTGTTGAGCCGTTTGGCATAGGTGGCAATCATATTGGTGCCAAGGGTATCTATCCTGTGATACACCGGTTCAAATTTCGCATCTATGCTGTCCTTGATTGTTGCGGCACTTATGGAGTCAAGGCGCACCGGAATGTCGAATGGCGCGGTCAGAAGTGAGTAGCCCCACGGACGGTTGATTTCGTAACTGAATCGGGTGCGGTCGTCGCTCGGCAGAAAATAGCATATCAGACCCACTGCCACCAAAAACGACAATAGGCGCACCACGGCTTCGTGTGAAAGTTTGATTTTCATGACCATTTATAATCTGTTGCGCTACACTCTTATGGCACTTTGCACTCCCTTGATTTTTTTAACTCTTGCGCAGAGTGCGTTCACCACTTCGGCATCCTCTACAAGAACGCTCAGGCGGCATGAAAACACTTCTTTATCGGTGTCAATGTGCAGGCTTCGTATATCTATGTTGAGATGATTTGAGATCATTTGGGTAAGCTCCTGAAGAATACCGTGCCGGTCCACTCCGGTTATGCTCACTGTGGCAAGGAACTTGGTGTGTACTGTCTGCCATTCGGTGGCCACAATTCTCGGCCCGTAGCTTGCCTTGAGTACCTGTGCGCGTGGGCAGGTGAGAGCGTGTACCTCCACCTGATTGTTGTTGTTTACAAAACCCATCACATCGTCGCCCGGCATCGGATGACAGCAATCCACAAACACAAAGTTCTGCTCCTTGTCGTCCTGATATAGCTTGTAAACCTCCTTGGTGTTTATTTTGTCAGGGGTCACTACACTGCGCTCTTTATCTTTGGCCTTGGTCTTGGTTGATGCCGTTCCACGTGTTCCGAGGCGGAAAATCTTTTTGAGCAGGCCGGGATTGGCTTTAGGCGATTCGCGCAGCACGTATCCGTTCAGGTCCACTTCGCCACTCCCTATTTTCTGATACAATGCCTCACGGGTAGGCACATGGTAAAACGACATTATGCGTGTTATAACCTCGTTGGTGCCTTCCACTTCTGCGTCTTTGAGAAATTTGGTCAGCATTTCGCGTCCCTGTTCCGTCATGGGCTGCAACTCTTTGCGCAGTGCCGCCCTCAGTCGGGTTCGCGCTTTTGCCGTGGCAAGAAACTCCATCCACTCCGGCTTGGGGGTTTGCGATTGTGAGGTCAGCACCTCCACTTGGTCTCCGCTGTTGAGTTTCTGCGACAACGGCACGAGCTTGTGATTCACCTTTCCCGCGATACATTTCACGCCTATCTGTGAATGTAGCGCAAATGCCACATCAAGCACAGTGGCTCCGTTGGGCAGTGTTATGAGTTCGCCTTTGGGCGTGAACACCACGATTTCCGAGGCAAAAAGGTTGAGCTTTAGTGTGTCAAGGAAGTCAATGGCGTTAGGGTTGGGATCGTCAAGAATATCCTTGATGGTGCGCAGCCACACATTCAGCTCGCTTTCTTCATCGCTTTCACCTATTTTGTACTTCCAGTGCGCCGCAAACCCTTTTTCCGCTATTTCATCCATCCTGCGGCTGCGTATCTGCACCTCCACCCAGTTGCCGTCAGGGCCCATCACTGTGAGATGCAATGCCTGATACCCGTTGGCCTTGGGCGCGGAAATCCAGTCGCGAGTGCGGTCAGGATGCAGTCGGTATATATCGGTGATTGCGGAATAGATGCTCCAGCAAATCCCTTTTTCTTTGGCAGGATCATCGCAGTCAAATATTATGCGCATCGCATAGAGGTCGTAAACCTCCTCAAATGGCACATGCTTCGTCTCCATTTTGCGCCATATCGAATACACCGATTTCACTCGTGCCTTCGCATCATATTGCAGTCCCATTTCATGGAGCTTCTCATGGATAGGGGCGGCAAAATCGTTATATACATTCTGGCGTTTCTCCTCCGAAGCCTTGATTTGCTGTTCTATGCGCTCATATGCCTTGGGGTGCTCATACTTGAAACTCAGGTCCTCAAGTTCGGTTTTTATGGCAAACAGGCCCAGTCGGTGTGCAAGCGGAGCATATATGTAGAGCGTTTCACCCGCAATTTTGTATTGCTTGTTGGGTGCCATGGATCCTAATGTGCGCATATTGTGCAGTCGGTCAGCCATTTTTATCAGCACCACGCGGATGTCTTCATTCATCGTAAGCAGAAGTTTGCGGAAATTTTCTGCCTGTGCCGATGCTCTGTCTCCGAATATGCCGCCCGAAATCTTGGTCAGCCCGGCCACGAGTTGCGCTATCTTTTTACCGAATTGCTGCTCTATATCCTCCACGGTGTATTCCGTGTCTTCAACCACATCATGAAGCAGTGCGGCGCAAATGCTCGTTGAGCCTAACCCTATCTCTTGGCTGGCTATCTTGGCCACAGCTATGGGATGAAGTATATAAGGCTCTCCCGACCGGCGGCGTATCCCGCCATGTGCCTTTTTGGCAAACCGAAACGCGCGCTCTATGATTTCGGCTTTCTTGCGGTGGTTGCTCTGCAAGTATCCGTTTAGTACATCCTGAAATTCCGCTTCTATCAGTCGGTCTTCTTCTTCCGGTGTCATTTTTACCTGCTCCATATCTTTACTCCTGAGTGTTGAATGCAACAATACCACAAATCTAATAAAAATCGTTGATACACATATAAAAATTCGCTACTTTTGTAGCAAAAATACCGCAGAGGCGGCACACTCTTGTTAATCTCCATGATAAAATACGATTTTGACACAGTAATTGACCGCAGAGGCACCGGTGCTATGAAATATGATGCCCTCGGTCGCTTGTATGGCAATACGGCTCTCACCCCTTTGTGGATTGCCGATATGGAATTTGCCGCTTGTCCGGATATTGTTAAAGCTCTCATTGACCGCTTTTCTCATCCTGTTTATGGCTATGCCGAAACCCCTGAAAGCTATTGGGAGTCAATATGCGAGTGGCTTAACAAACGCCACGGATACCGCCCCGAACGCAAGGCTCTGGCTTTTGTTCCCGGTGTGGTGCGCGGCATTGCTTATGCCCTGAATTTCTTTTCGCGTCCCGGTGCGCGTGTGGTTATTCAGGAGCCTGTGTATCATCCTTTCCGTGAGGTGGCCGAAGGTAATGACAGGCTCGTGATCAACAATCCTCTCCTGCCTCAGCCCGATGGCGGTTATGCCATGGATCTTGAGGGCCTTGAACGCATATTCTCCACCGAGCGTCCCAAACTCATGATTCTCTGCAATCCTCATAATCCCGCCGGCATACAGTGGGATGCCGACACGCTCCGTCAGGTGGCGCGTCTTGCCAAGAAATATGGCGTGATTGTGCTCTCTGATGAAATCCACGGTGACCTCATGCTCTGGGGTGGCAAGCACATTCCGTTTGCCTCAGTTAGTCCCGAGGCCGCTGAGATGTCGGTTACTTTTGGTGCTCCTTCAAAAACATTTAATATCCCCGGGCTTGTAAGCTCGTGGATGATAGTGCCCAACCAGCGGCTTCGCGATCCGTTCTACCGGTGGATGGAGGCCAACGAATTTTCATCGCCCACATTTACCGCCACTGTCGGCACCGAGGCTGCCTATCGCTGCGGCGAGCAATGGCTTGACCAACTGTTGCCGTACATTGAGGGCAACGTGCAGGCCGTGGAGAAATTTTTTGCCGAAAATTGTCCGAAAATCAAACCGCTGCGACCGCAGGCATCGTTCCTTGTGTGGCTTGATTGCCGTGAACTCGGCTTGACACAGGAGCAGCTTATAGAGTGGTTCAAAGCCCGCGGGCTGGCATTGAACGACGGCAGCATGTTCGGTGCAGCCGGCACCGGCTTTATGCGTCTTAATATCGCCATGCCTCGTGCCGCTTTGCTCTCGGCACTTGCACCCTTGAAATCTTAGCCCCTGATTGACATAAAATAAAAAAAAGCTGGCAGTCATGCGATTGTCAGCTTTTTCTGTACCCGAAGTGGGACTCGAACCCACACAGCCGGTAATGGCCAAAGGATTTTAAGTCCTTCGTGTCTACCATTCCACCATTCGGGCTTTCAGGGGTAGATGCCCGTGAAAATTGTGGCAAATTTACCACTTAGTTTCCACGTGTGCAAATTTTCTCAACACTGTTTGCCCGTTTGTCAGTCGGTGCTGTCGGCGAGGTCATCGTATTTCTGAAACAGAAAATCATTGTAAGGAAAGCGGCTCAGGTGCACTTCCTTGGCCTTTTCGTAGATTTTTTGTTTCAGCTCCTCAATGTTCAGCCCGGTTTTGGCCGACACAAACACAGCATCGCTTCCCATCTTCGCCATCCAGCTTGCTTTCAGTTCGTCAAGCGAAATATTGCTGCGGGTACGTTCCGTAAGGTCATCTTCAGCTTTGGGTGTGTAGGTGAATGCGTCCACTTTGTTGAAAACCATTATTATAGGCTTGTTGACCGAGCCGCACACATCGGCGAGCGTGCGGTTGACCACCTCTATCTGTTCCTCAAAGTTGGGATGCGATATGTCCACTACATGCAGCAGCACATCGGCATCGCGCACCTCGTCAAGTGTGGACTTGAATGATTCCACAAGGTGTGTGGGCAGTTTGCGTATGAACCCTACCGTGTCGGTGAGCAGGAACGGAAGATTGTCTATTATCACCTTGCGCACCGTGGTGTCAAGGGTGGCAAAAAGCTTGTTTTCGGCAAACACCTCACTTTTGCTGAGCAGGTTCATAAGAGTGGATTTTCCCACATTGGTGTACCCCACAAGTGCCACGCGGGTAAGCTTGCCGCGATTCTTGCGCTGGATTGATTTTTGACGGTCTATATCTTTAAGCTCGGCTTTGAGTCGCGATATTTTGTCAAGGATTATTCGGCGGTCGGTCTCGATTTGGCGCTCACCCGGGCCGCGCATGCCTATACCGCCTCGCTGGCGTTCAAGGTGAGTCCACAGGCGGGTGAGTCGCGGCAGCAGATATTGATATTGGGCCAGTTCTACTTGGGTCTTGGCGTTGGCTGTTTGGGCGCGTTTGGCAAATATGTCCAGAATCAGGCTCGTGCGGTCAAGTATCTTTATTTTAAGTTCGCGTTCTATGTTGGCCACCTGTTTCGGTGTCAGGTCATCGTCAAATATCGCCATGCCTATTTCATTCTCTTCCACATAGCTGCGTATCTCTTCAAGCTTGCCTGATCCCACATAGGTGCGTGAATCCGGTCCGTTCAGTTTCTGAATGAATTTGTGCACGGTCACCGCTCCTGCGGTGTCGGCAAGAAACTCCAGCTCGTCAAGATACTCCATCGTTTTTGCCTCGCTCTGTTGGGGCGTGACAATTCCTATGAGTATCGTGCGTTCGCTTGATTCTTTTTCAATAATCAGATCTTTCATATCTTTTTCCTTGGTCTGGGAAATATACGGTTAATGTTCAAATAAATGGCTGTAAAATTATCCAGAGTGATGAGCAGCATCAGCCCAAAGCCCAGAATTATTGTGACCCATGGTCCGCTGCTCGTTATCCCTATCTGTTGCATAGGGCCGTGCCAGAAGTGCGATGCCGTAAGCGTCAGGGCTATTGCGCCTGCCAGCACTGCCGTGTTGATGACACCCACTATAATCATGTAGTATCTCGCCACCGTGTGCGGAGCATACCCGAGCATCATCAGTCTTATCAGTTTGCTGCGGTTCTTCTGGAGCAGAAGGCGTATGCTCAACAACAGTATGAATACCGCAAGAAGCGAAATTATCACGCCTACTCCGGTCACCACTGCTGTTATTATTGACAGCAAATAGGCTGCTTTGCCCGAATTGACTTTGTCTCCGGCTGCCTCATAGCCGTGCGCGGCAAGGTAACTTTGTATGGCGGGGTTGCCGGGGTCATATGTCTCTATGATGAGTCGTGACGGGTCGCTTGCCCCATTCTCGCCAAACTCTTTGTTGGCCCATGACATGAACGTCTCGGGCACGGCGATGGTGTTCAGACGCGATGAAAAGCCCACAATCCGTGCATTGAGCCATTGCTGGTGCCCGTTGCCGCTCAGCGACATGCGCAGGGGTATCATTTTCATCATATCCTCACTTATCTGCGGCAGCCCGCGCGATGAGGCAAATCCGAAATTGTAAAGCGTCAGATAATCTTTGCTTATGATCACCGGCACCGGTTCGCCACTCTCGGGGGTGTACTGCCATTCGCGTGGCGATATGTCAAAGAAGTCACTCGGTATGGATTCCAGAAACAATGCTGTGCTCAGTTGGTTCCCACCCATATCCACAGCCACCGACACATTGAAATCTCCCGCCGTGAATTTGCCTGTGCGGCGCACCCACGGCTGCCGTTCAAGGTCGGCTATCTCGTCGGCTGAAAATCCTTTGGATTCACGTGCTCCGCCAAATAGCGATCCAATTCCGGAACTGACTTTTTTCGACACGATTATATAGTCGCGTGATATGAATGAGTCATCCTCGTCTCTTGCCGAGGTTACATCGCGATAAAACTGCACTGCCGTAAGCACGATGGCAAGTCCCACAAGATTTGCCACTGCGTAACCTGCCAATTGCCCTATGCTTATGTTGCGGCGCAAAAGCCGCCATACTATGCTTTTGCTCATAACTTTAGTACGCAATTGAAATCAAGGTTTATTTTGTTGCCTACCGAGGTGGCTATCACCGCCGCTCCTTCGGCTTGGGCTGCGCGGTTTATTATGTCGGCCACAATGCCGTTGTTCCGTTCGTCAAGGTGGCTCACGGGCTCGTCTATCAGCAGAAAGTCAAATGGCTGGCACAATGCTCTGATTATGGCGGCGCGTTGCTGTTGTCCTACCGACAGTATGGCCGCCGGAGAGTTGGCTTTGTCGCCTATCTTCATCTCTTCAAGCATGTCTGTCACCCATTTCATTGGCCTGTGGTTGGTGAGCCTGTTCTTTATGGCTATGTTTTCCAGCACCGTGAGTTCAGGAAACAGCTGCATCTCCTGTGGCAGATACGCAAGCGACTGCTTTCTTAGCTCGCACCACTTTGAGGTGTTGAATGTGGCCGTGTCTGTGCCGTCAAAGAGTATCCGGCCGCTGAAATCGCCTCTGCTTCCGTAAATGAAACTGCACAGTGAGGATTTGCCGGTCCCGGATTCAGCCTCCACGAGATAACGGTTCCCGCGCTCAAGGTTGATTGTGTTGAGCCACACATGTGAGCTTTTCACCGGTTCCTGACTCTCCATCCCTGCAAACACTGCGGGCAGAAGATTTTCAAGTGTTATGGTTGATATCATATTAATAGTGACATCAGTGAAATCAGGTTTGCCATCGGGCGCTCGTTGCTGCCGGGAAAGCTTACGCGTATGTTTGTATCGGTTTCGCCCATTTGTGCTCTGAGGTCAAGACCGTAGTTCAGATTCAGGCTGAATGTGCGCAAGGTCTCAAGCTGCACCGATGCTGCTCCGCATTGACCCTCAAACACTGTGGTGAGCGAGTTGTTCTGATCTGCGACAAACGGCTGTGTGCCTATGGCAAGATAGCCGTCCACGCTCCCGACATAGATTTTCATGTTGGGTATCGTAAGTTCGGTCTGGCCGTCCTCGCGCATTTTTGCAGGAACACCCACCGAGGTGAATTGCTCTATCACATTGCGCAGCACAGAATCCACCTTCGCCTGTGGCATATGTATCATGGCGAGTACTGCCGGGCTGCCGGTAGGCAGTGTGTAGCCGTCAGCTGCCAATGCCAATGTGCCGTCGCACTGTTTAAGCAGGTCAAATACCGAGTCAAATGTTCCGCGTGCCTGACCCCCGGCTATGGATTCTATTATTTCTCCTGCCTTGTCCCAGTTGAATTTCGGCGATACTCCGAATGCTGCCACTGCATTGAAGTTGCGCGGCAAATAACGCAGAAAATCGGTTTGCATCGTAGTCACGCCATCATTCTTTATTTTCACTCCGTCAGCTTCCATCATGCAGAAATCTATGGAGGCTGCCTCATTATTGCCGTTTAGGGCCAGACACACATATTGGCCGCGCTGTGAGGCTCCGGCCTGCTCTACGCATACCGCGCAGCTCATGGCGCGGTCCGTGTCAAGAAATTCCGTGACACCTTTCCACAGCGTATAGTTGCCGTCTTCCTCGCGTTTTGTCTCCGCCATTTTGGCCATGGCAACGGCTTCCGGAGCTATCAATGCCACATTGTCTTTCACGGCTATATCCGCATCGGTCCCTTTCCACACGGTATAGCCGTCGCTGTCGGCGCGTGTGAATCCGGCATTTGTGGCAAGGGTGGCAAGTGCTGACTCGTCGGTCACTTTCACTATTGACACAAAATTGCTGCCGTTTATGGCAAATGTGACTATATGGGCAAGGTCAAGTGCATTGGCCCCATCTTTGCCGAGCATATCGCTGCCTCCTGTTATCCACTTGGGCAGTGTCTCAGGCACAGTGGTGTATCCGGCCTCATCCATCACTTTGGGGAGATTGGTTACTATGACGCTTTGTGCCGAGGCGGGCACAAGTTCCATAAGTTCGGAGTCGGTGGACGAGCATCCGCCGGTCACCAGCAGGGCGGCGGTCATTATCAGCATGGCTGCATGGCGCAGCAAACTATTTACGGTGTGCATGTGTAAAAGATTTTGTTGACATATTTTAAATACAACGACACCGCCGCAGCGAGGGTTCACTGCGGCGTGTGCGGTATATGCGTGATGCTGTTATACTTCAAGGTCAAGGTTGAGCACCTCATGCCAGGGCAGTCCCTGAACCGACAGCTGCTCCATGAATGGATCCGGGTCAAACTCTTCCACATTGTGTACTCCCGGTTTGTTCCATTTGCCGGTGAGGAACATCATGGCGCCTATCATTGCCGGTACGCCGGTGGTGTAGCTTACTGCCTGCATCCCGGTTTCGCGATAGGCCTCCTCATGGCTGCAATTGTTGTAGATATAGTAGGTGAGATGTTCGCCGTTTTTGTCAAGACCCGATATGCGGCATCCTATGGAGGTTTCGCCATGATAGTTCTCTCCGAGATCCTGCGGATTGGGGAGCACTGCTTTCAGGAACTGAAGCGGCACAATCTTCACGCCGTTGTAGTCTATCTCGTCTATGCGGGCCATACCTATATCCTGAATCACGCGGAGATGAGTCAGATACTCTTGTCCGAAAGTCATCCAGAAGCGGGCACGCTTGATGGTGGGATAATTTTTCACAAGGCTTTCAAGCTCCTCGTGATACAACAGATAGCTTTCTCTCGGCCCGATATTGGGGTAGGTCAGTGATTTGTGGATTTCAAGCGGACCGGTGGTCACCCATTTGCCGTCCTGATAGTAGCGGCCGTTCTGGGTTATCTCGCGAATATTGATTTCGGGGTTGAAATTGGTGGCGAATGCCTTGCCGTGGTCACCTGCATTGCAGTCCACGATGTCAAGATACTCCATTTCGCTGAAGTAATGTTTGGCGGCATAGGCGGTGAACACGCCCGATACGCCCGGGTCAAATCCGCATCCCAGTATGGCGGTCAGACCGGCTTTCTCAAATTTCTCCTTGTAGGCCCACTGCCATGAGTATTCAAAATGAGCCACATCTTTTGGCTCGTAATTTGCTGTGTCAAGATAATTTACGCCGCACTCCAGACAAGCGTCCATTATGGTGAGGTCCTGATAGGGCAGAGCCACGTTGATTACTATATCGGGTTTGTGGCGGTTAAACAGCTCCACAAGCTGTGGCACTGAGTCTGCATCCACGCTGTCAGTGGTGATATTGTCGCTCCCTATTGCACGGGCTATTGCATCGCACTTGCTGCGGGTGCGCGATGCAAGTACTATTTCGGTAAAAACCTGAGGGTTTTGGGCGCACTTATGGGCTACCACTGTGCCCACACCTCCGGCGCCGATAATAAGAACTTTAGCCATGAGTAATTTTGGTTTTGATTATTTTGGGTGCTAAGATAGCACTTTTATATGTAACATGAATAAATATCAGCTAAATATTTACAACGCAGCAGCATCCTTTATTGTTCATGCTTGTGCATGCGTTTGGGGTTGGCCGGAAACCATCCACGCGCCACACGTTTTTCCTGCTGAAACACTTCGCCTATGGTCCAGAACGATGAAAAGGCAAGCACGCCCAGTACTGTGCTCCAGAATGTGTCGGGCACTAAAAGTGAGGCCGCGCAGCTTATAAGCCCGAGCACCAGAAACCACCACCAGCACCGGGTGCCCCAATGGTAATGGCATTTGATTACAAGCGGATGAAATGCTCCTATGATAAGAAAAGTCACAAGTCCTGTGGCGAGTCCTATAAAATGAAGTGATTCTGACATAATCTCACGTTAAGGGTGTAGAATTTGATTAATGTTACCATCCGCCCGAGGCTCCGCCGCCACCGGTCATTCCGCCGCCGAAGCCGCCTCCTATTCCACCACCGAAGCCACCGCCTCCGCGACCGCCTATACCCCCTATTATTATGGGAACTTCTGCAGCCACCTTGGGTATGATATAGCTCTTGTAATGCGATTTATGGCAGTTGGCGCAGGAATATGTCTTCATCCCCTGGCCGTTGAGCTTGGTTGTGGGTTTGGTGATAATACGGTCGCTCGTAAGAGAGCATGCCTTCGCTCCGCATTGCGGGCACACGGTGTAGCTTGACCGTTGGTTCACGTATGGTATCACATCCTTTTCTCCGCAGTTGGGGCACAGCCACACATCATAATCTATGGAGTTCAGCTGCTCTTCCAGATCTTGCGACGGGGTGAGATAGTAATTGTCATGTACCTCGTCAAGTTTGTTCATTTTGTGGTGGCAGTTGGGGCATTCCCTGTGACGGGAACGGATACGCCTCATTGTCAATGTCAGCGGAATATATGCTATCAGAGGCAGTCCGAGGCCAAAGAAGCAGGCAAACAATGCCACCGGCTTAAGGTTGTTGAGCTTGCGCCAACGCTCCGGCGACGGCAGCTTGCGCGTGGCGATTAATAGTACCGCTACAATCACCAGCATGATTGCTGCCACTATGCAGCACAGGTTGACATACCATGCGAAAAAATCCACATCCTCTTCATCACCCTCGGCATTTTCGCGCATCTCTGCTGCCGCTTCCGGGTCGGTGAGGATATCGGTGATATGGGTCACGGCTTTTATGGTGCCTTCATCGTAGTTCTCGTTGCGAAACTCCGGCGCCATGTCATTGCGTATTATGCGCGAGCATATGGCATCCGGAAGCACTCCCTCTGCCCCGTACCCGGTGCGTATCACAGCCTTGTGGGGATCTTTGGCTATGATCACCAGCACACCGTTGTTGTTGCCTGACCGGCCCACACCCCATAGCTCAAACAGGCGCGTGGCAAAATCGTTTATGTCGCGGTCTATGTCGTCCACCACCACTACAGCTATTTCTGCGGTGGCTGTGTGGCGTGTTGTGGCGATTGCTTTGTTTATGGCGTTCACGGCATCAGCCGACAATATGCCGTCAGGGTTGCTCACATATTGGGTGGAGTCTGCCACCTGCACATTCGGCACTTCCTCCGGAGCATAAACCTTCGCCGAAATAGGCTGCCAAAGCCATAGCGTCAGGGCTAAAGCAAAAAATCTGAGTATGCGGTTCATTTCCGGGATAGGTATTGTTGGGTAAATTCTGCTGCATCGGCCACGCAGTCGTTGCAGGCACGCAACATTTTGCCTGTGTCTATCCCTTTTAGCACTCGGCAGATGGTTGCACCGTTACGCTGTTCAAATTTTCCCATTATCTCTTTGATGGCCATGCGTGCGCCACGGCGGTCGCGTTCTATCAGTCCTACCACCGCACCTGCTCCTATCAAGGCTCCGCAAGTACCGTAAGTGGTGCCCATTCCCAAACCATAGGCACTTGTCATGGCTGCCATGGTGTCGTGGTCCACTCCGGTCTCGGAGCAGAAGGCGCAGGCCACTGACTGGGCGCAGTTGTATGCTCCCGATTTCTTGAGTTCTACGGCCTTGGCCACTTTATCTTCACTTGTCATATTCTTTCGTTTATTGGTTGAAATGCAAAGATAGTCACTTTCTTTGGCTTTAAAAAGTCCTTAACCGTTTTTTGACGGCTTCACATCTTTGCTCCCTTGGGTTTACGGAAAAATATGTAATTTTGCGATAAATAACATTCATTGCGCCATGAAAAAAATCGTTTCGTTTGTCGCCGGCATTATGCTGGCTTTCGGGGCTGTTGCACAAGGATTTGATTGGCATAATCCGCTTAAGGATGCTCCCCGGGGTATAACCAATGTTCATAATCAGGCTTGGAATGAAGATGGAGGCAACTATCGCCGGTTGCCTGCCAGAGCTGAAAAAAACGTGCGCCCGGCATTGTGGAATCTTTCCACTAACTCTGCCGGTCTTCAGCTGCGGTTTGTTACCGATTCCCGCACCATTGCCGTGCGCTACGGTGTGACCGGGTGTATTGCCATGCCCCACATGCCGGCTACCGGGGTCAGCGGTGTTGATTTATATCGCAACAGCGACAATGCTTTTTGCTACGGCATATATTCTTTTGGCGACAATAAGGTGGAATATGAATATTATGTTGACCGTCCTGCCGGACGGCGCAATGAAGAATACACTCTTTACCTGCCGCTTTACAATGAGGTGAAAAATTTGGAAATAGGGGTGGAAAAAGGTTCTTCTTTCCATTTTGTGCCTGCCGGCAATGAAAAGCCCGTTGTGGTCTATGGTACATCTATTGCCCAGGGTGCGTGTGCCTCCCGTCCGGCCATGGCTTGGACCAATATCCTTCAGCGCGAAACCGGCATTCCTGTCGTAAACCTCGGCTTTTCTGGAAATGGCAAGCTCGAGCCTGCGATGATTGATCTCATCAACGAAATTGATTCCCGAGCCGTGGTGCTTGACTGCATGGCAAATCTTTTTCAGCTCCCTCAGGCCGAGCTTACCGCTCATGTGGAAAATGCCGTCATGCAGATTCGTTCCAAAAGCGATGTTCCCATATTGCTCGTGGAGCATGCCGGAAACAGCAATATCAACAGCAATCAGGGCAAATATGATTCGGTTATAAATGCCAACACTGCACAGTCTGCTGCTTACAATAACTTGGTTAGCAAAGGGGTTAAAAACCTGTATTATCTGTCGCGTTCGGAAATCAACATGCCTGCCGATGCTTGGGTCGATTACGTGCATCCCACTGATCTTGGGCAGCAGCATCACGCCCGCGCCGTTGCCCGTGCTCTTGGCCGTTTTTTGCCGGAGGCACGTAATTCGGTGGCACCGCATGTTGTGCTCATAGGTCTTGACGGTTGGGGCGCATACTCTTTGCCTAAAGCCGATATGCCTACGGTAAAGGAGTTTATGAAATCCGGGTGCTACACTCTTGAAAAACGCACTGTCCTTCCCTCTTCAAGTGCTCCCAACTGGGCCTCGATGTTCATGGGTGCGCCTACTGAGATACACGGTTACACTCAGTGGGGTTCCAAAACTCCCGAAATTCCCGAGCGTGTGGTAGGCAAGCACGGCATATTCCCAACTGTTTTTCAGCTGCTCCGCGATGCCGATCCCAATGCTGAAATCGGTGTGCTCTATGAATGGGACGGCATCAAATACCTTGTTGACACGCTTTCGCTTAGCTACCATCAGCAGGCTCTCACTCAGGTTGAGGGCACTGACTCCCAGATAACTGATCTGGCAGTGAAATATATCAGGGAAAAGAAACCCGAACTTTTGGCCGTTTGTTTTGATGAGCCGGACCATGTGGGACACACTGTGGGGCATGACACCCCCGGCTACTATGACAAGTTGCATGAACTGGACGGATATATTGCCCGCATCGTGCAGGCGGTAAAGGATGCCGGAATTTATGACGACACAGTGTTTATTATCACATCCGATCACGGAGGTATAAATATGGGACATGGTGGCATAACGCTTGCCGAAATGAATTCTCCATTCATCATAAGTGGCAAAGGCATTAAAGCCACCGGCGAATTTTCCGAAGTCATGATGCAGCCCGATGTTTCGCCCACTATAGCCCGCATCCTCGGCATTGAGCAGCCGCAGGCTTGGACCGGACGCCCCATGCTTCAGGTGTTTGAATAATAAACTTATAGAATAAAAAATGGGGACGGAATTCAATTCAATTCCGTCCCCATTTTTTTTAGCTCTGTAATCTGTTACTCGGGTGCCATTTCAAGATGCAGCCGCGATGCGGGGAGTATCACTTTCTCCGCAAAAGCCGCCACCTTTTCAGGTGTAAGTGCGCGGATATGCTCCGGAAATGTAGTGTGCATGTCCACTCCGAACTTGCGGTACATTTTCAGCACCGTGTGCCAGTAATCGTTGCTCTTGCCGTTATCTTCCCAGGCCTTTTCAAGAAATTGCTTCACTTTGTTCACCTCGTCTGCCGACACGTACCCCGGTTTTGCCATGGCGCGTGCTGTGGCATCCACTATCGCAAAACAGGAGTCGGCATTCTGAGGCTCAACTCTGATATATACCGGAATGATTGCGCGTGCCGGGTCCGCTCCGTTCATGCCGTCCGATACTCCGCAATGGCTCTTGACTCCGTAGGTCCACCCGCGTTTCTCTCGCAGGTCATCGCGCAGCTTGCTCTGGAGTATTGAGCCGGTGGCATGTGCCAACACTGTGTTGGCCGCATTGTATTCGCACGGGGCGTTGTAGAATGTGTAGCTAATGGTTTGCGGAGTGCTCATCGGCATAGTGAATTTATGGTTCTGTATTCCCTGTGCGTAACGATACCCTATGTCATGTGCCGACAGATGGCGCTCGCCTCCGGGCAGAGATGCGATATAGCGGCATACAAGGTCGGTTATGGTGTCGGGATTGAAATCGCCCACGATATTGAATGTGAAGTCGCTCATGTCGCTGAACAGTTTGTTGTGCAGCCCTATGATGCGGTCATAGCTCACCTTATCCAAGTCTGCGGCATTTAGCTTGGCTCCCAACGGGTGTCGGTTGTAAACATACAGATGTATTGAGTCACCCATGGCAAATGTGGGATTGGAGTCATGGCTGCTGAGTTTGCTTCGCTGATTTTCAATCATGGCGTTGAAGGCGCGGTCATCATGCGCCGGTGCTGTGGCTTTAAGATACAGAAGCTGCATGGCGGTGGTCAGATTGGCGGTATCGGCTGAGGCCCCCAGCGTATGCTCCATATTCTCTATCGCCACGGCGGTCTTCACATTCTTTCCGGCAACCATGCGTTTGAGGTCGGTGGAGTTATGTGTGCCGTACCCGCTCACTGCAAGCGCGTCATTCACAAGCCGGTATTCCGGTGCAAGTTCCTGATTGTAATCCACGCTCAGACCACCCGGGCAGAATCCCTGTATGAGCACTTTGCCTGGGGTGAAATCGGTGTGTTTGAGATACACCTTGATTCCGTTGCTCAGAGTCAGTACCTTGGTGTCAAATTCGCTGATACTGTCGGTGCTGACTATGGTGCCTTCTTTTGGTTCGTGGCTCAGAAGATGGGTCGCCGTTTCAGGGTCGCGGTATTCGGGAAGTGCTGAGCCGTCCACGCCGGCATAGGCCCGGGCAAGCTGTTCGTCAGTGAGTTTGGCGGCTTTTTCCGGCATGTAGGCCACCGCCACAATATTGCTGTTGTCAGGTTTTATGACTTCGCTGATATATGCGTTTACTGAGTCAAGGGTCACTGATCTTATGATCCCTTTCAGCATTTTGTATCGTGCTTCTGCCGACGGGAGCGCATTTTTGCCTCCGTCAAGATAATGGCGCACATACTCCCGGGCAAATTCGGTATTGGTGCGGCGCGCGGTATAGTCGGCATCAAAATTCGCGCTTTCAGATGCTTTTGCCCGGTCAAGTTCCGTCTGGGTAAACCCTTGCATTGCGGCACGTTTTAACTCTTTGGCAATTGACGTGGCGGTTTCTGCCTCGCGTCCCGGCTTGGATGTGGCGCGCACTGTGAGAGCCTGTTGGGTGGATGCGAGTAAAAATTTCATGTCGCCTATCCCCAGATTGGTAAACGGTGCCTCCGGTTCGCTCTCCACAAGGTCATAACGGTCGGCAAGCATTTGGCTCACCAGTGAGCGCGTAAGGTCACGGCGCAGTTCGCCCACTGTGCCCACTGCATGCTTGGGCGTGTCCCCGTGTTTTGCATAAATCATCACCATTGATGACGATTGTTCAGGATCTGTCTGCACCGTGGCTATCACATTTTTGTTTGCCGGAATGATTTCGGGTTCGGGCAATGCCGCATCCTTTCTCGTAGGCATGTCAGCCCACAGCTTATGGAGCTGCTGCTCTGTGCGTGCCGGGTCAATGTCGCCCACTATTATTATGCATTGGTTTTGCGGATGATACCATTTGGCATAATATGCCCGGAGCGCGTCCGGATGAAAATTCTCCACAACGCTCATCAGTCCTATAGGCATGCGGTTGCCGTATCGGCTGCCGGGATAGATATGTGGGGCGGCTTTTTCCAGCAGACGCGAATTTGAGGCTGAGTTGCGCTGGCGCCATTCTCCTTTGATCACTCCGCGCTCCTCGTCTATATCCTTCTCGTCAAGCAGCAGGTCTCCGCTCCAGTCGCGCAGTATCAGCATGCATGAATCCAGTGCTGAAATGCGTTGGGTGGGAACATCGCATATATTATATACTGTCTCGTCTGTGGAAGTGTACGCATTGAGGTTGGCTCCGAATTTCACTCCTATTGACTCTAAATAGTTTATGAGTGAATTGCCCGGAAAATGGCGTGTGCCGTTGAAGCACATATGTTCCAGAAAATGGGCCAGTCCGCGTTGGTTTTCCTCCTCCTGAACCGAGCCTACACGCTGTGCTATGAAAAAATCCGCACGGTTGGCCGGCCAGTCGTTATGGCGGATATAGTACGTAAGTCCGTTAGGCAATGTGCCTGTGTGTACCGCCGAGTCCATCGGTATCGGTACAAGGGCCTCCGCCGAACCGACAATGGCGGCAAAGGCTGCTGCAATAATGAATTTCAGTTTCATACTTATGTGATTTATTATGTTTGTTTCAGAATACAAATGATATGGTGGCTTGATGATTGCGTTCCCTTGAGGCTCCGCCGTAGGTGGTGTAGTCAAATTTGCCTGAAACCATTATGGCATATTTCTGTCCCACGGTTTTGCTTATGCCTATATTGGCCATGACGCTGTTGGTGTGAACGGTCGCGAAGCGGTGGCGTGTGCGCTCTATGTCAATAAGCTCCGCCACCGATGATGCCGATGCCGTTTCTTTTAATATCAGGTCATCGCTCACAGGGGCCATTCCTTTCCACCCTATACCTCCCGTTATGCACCATCCGTGAGGCATTATCACGCTGATGCCTCCTTCCACCTCACCTCCGGCTCGGTTGTAAAGCGATTGGCGTCCGGGCACGAAGTAAGTTTCGCAGCGGTGCGTGTATATGCCTGTTGTCGAGGCATGTACGTTGATACGCCGTGACACGTATTTCTGCCATGCTCCCTCCACCATGGCGGTATAGCCATTGTCGGCATAAGAATCGGTGCGTCCTATCTGCGGATAGATGTTGCCCGTGGCGTCGCCAAACACATTCTCGTGCCCGTGACGCTTATAGATTTGAAAACCTGCCGTGGCTCCCCACTCGCGTGTCACATACCCGGCTTGTATCGCCATGCTGTTATGCCATGCTCCGCACAGGGGCAGTTTATTCAAATCCGACAGAATGGTGTTGAATGTCAAGTGGTTTATGGCAACGGTGGCTCGGAATCCGTGCATCAGCACCGGCATCATGCTCACCGAAGCTCCGTAGCTGTACCCATTGTAATAGGTTGTGGCTCCATTCCCGGCAAATCTCATATAATGAGTTCCCATTCCGGTCGTGTGATATATCTTGTCCTCACCCATTTCCGATACGAAACTTATGCTCACCGATTGCTTGTATTTCATGAACTCAAGCTCCAGCCCCAGACGGTAGCTGCCTATGGTGTATGCGCCTCCCGCTGTGATGTTCAATTTCCCGGTTACATCCTTGGGGCGTGGGTCCACAGGACGGTAGTATAGTCCCGCGTCATAACCTAATGAAGCTCCCCATGCCCACATGTCGGTATGGTCGGCATACCCTCCGGCAAAAGAGTATTGCTCCACGTTCATTGATCCTCCCCGCTCATCGGCAGGATAATAGGGATAGATGATGTCAAGGTCCACAGCCTCACACCACTTCTTATCGCGTATCCGTCCGTTGGCATACGAAGCCCGCCCCCATAAGGTTGAGGTCTTGTATTTCATATAGCTGTCTGCCTTAAAGCTCCATAGGTGGGAGCCTGTGCCGTTCTGCGGATTTATGGCAACTGTCTGTTTGTCATGCCGGTATGCCGCTCCCACCCTGCTTAGCGATGTTTCCCATTGCCACTGCTTGAACGCAGGATTTTTCCATAGCGGTGAAGATAGGGCTGTTATGGGCAGCTCGTGTTCTGTTATGCGGTATGAGATGCTGTCGGCTGCGCACTCCGTTGCCGGGCTCGGCTGGCAGCAGAGTGCGGTCACGACAAACAACAGATTCAGTTTCAGTAATTTCATTTTATTGGGGTTACTCCGTCATAGGTTTTCGTTGTGCACAGTGTGCCCTCTGCATTGATTGCTGTACCCTGTATCTCTATTTCCGAGGCTATGCAGTCATGATTGAAATCCTCGGTGGAGTTGTTGGTGTCTTTCAGCACTGGATGTCCCTGATTGTCAAGATACAGCATCTTGCGGCGAACGCTGTGAAAATATCTTGTCTTGTCCTTGTCAATGGTGCCGCAGTGTGCCCATCCGCAGTCAAGTGCAGGGGAGGTGAGGTTCCATGCGTAGTTGGATTGCACTGAGCAGTTCACCACATCCACCACCCATTCGTTGGGCAGCCGGTATGCTTGTCCTGTCATCGGAAAATCTCCCGCCGCCGAATGTATGGTGTAATCATAGGAGTACAGGTAATCGCGCAGATAGGTGTCACGGTCAGTCGGAATGCGGGCTATGCCGTAGGCTTTGAATCCCCGGTTATGCAGCATCCAGAAACTCAATGTATAGCAATACCATTTGTCAAGGTTGGACACCGTGGGTGAATCAATATCCATGCTTGACGGACTGGTCGATAAGTCATACCATTCAAAATCCGCATGACTCAGGTCAAACGAGTTGGAATTGGCCTGCCGGTGGTCTATTCCGGTGTCGGCGAGCAGCATATATTCGCCCGGTTGCACGAGATGTTCCGTGCCGGACCCAGGAATGGTGTATAACGCATGCACTGTCACTGCCTCGTTCATTATGTTGGGGGTGTAGTCATACTTCTCGGTTGTTGTGAATTTGGTCTCGAACAGTGTCAGCCCGTCGGCATAAATCACATGGTTTGTATTGTTGTAAAGTTTCACATAATCATCGCCGTAATATTGGTTGCCCGACGGCCGCAACGTGCCTGCAAAGAATATTTCCGCTATTATCAGGTCATTGCTTTCTATAGTATTGTACCCTTGCAGCGTCACTGTCATCTGTTCGCCGCTTATCTGTATGCTTCTGCCGGTGGCGCGCAACGTGGAGGTCACCCCCGAAGTTGAGTGTACTTCGGCGGTATGGTCTATGTCGTAGAGCCCCGGTGTCACTCTTATCTCTGCTCCCGATCCGAATTCCGAGGTGCGCCCGGTGGAAATGTTGTAGAACACGGTGTGTTCACGCTCTATTGTCACATCTTCGCCCATCCCTTCCGGACGGTTGATTATGAGATTTACTGTAGTGCCTTCGGTTGAGGCTCCGTCATCGCTTATCTTGTCGTCGCAGCTCCACAACAGTGCGCATAACACAAGTGCTGTCAGTTTAATGAATTTTGTTTTTATCATGATGGTGAATGTTTTGATTGTCAAAGTGTGAGCGTGGCTTCCATACCGAAATAGGCATCGGCATAGCGCCTTATGGTAACTCCGTTGTTTTTGTAATCCGGCAGATAGTCTATCAGCCTGTTCACAAAAGCCGATAGCTTGAGCCATCGCCCTATTTTCTTTGTGGCCTTGAGGTTGATGTACATTGCCGTGGGTATGGTCATGGTGTCAAATGACGCATCATTGTACTCCTTTATCAGATATTGCAGCATCAGATCCTGCCTTGACGCTTCGGTGTAGGGGTGTATCAGGCCGTCGGAGGCACTGATATAACTGTCGGGTACTCCGTTCTCTTTCAGGCGCGTGCTCTTCACATGCCACATGCACTGGATTGAGGTGCTGAACACCAGCCCCCATCTCGGTATTTGGGTGTCAAACATGAAGTTGGTGTTTATCTGGTCGTTCACGCGACCGTCACGGGTGTTGTATATTCCCACATACAGTTCGCTCACGGGTTGCGAGCCTACCACATCGGTCACGGGCGAATACAGCATTTGGGAATTGGAATATAAGGTGTGCAGCCACGCTCCCGATATTGTCAGCGATGTACCTATGCATTTCAGCCTTGCTGTGGTGAGCTGGAACTCCACTCCCTGTTTGTCTATCCTCGAACCGTTGGTCACATGCCGCATCCCGTCCAGTATTCTCCTGTCGCTGTAAGGCAATCTGCTTAGGTCAGGAGCTTCGGTGAGTGTTCCGGGGTCGATGGCCGATGCGTCATACTTGCGGTATTCGTAAGGGGCATAAACCGTGGTGTATCTGAACCCGTCGTTCATCTTTTCACGGAAATAGGTCACTGATAGTGTGTTTCTTCCCCATTCAGCACCCAAGCGTATCTCCCACTTGTGGTTGCGGGCCGGCCGCAGCGAGTAGTTGGTGGCATCCTCAATATAGGTGCGCACGCTCACTCGGCTCAATTCGTTGGGCCGGTTTACATCATAATAATTGAGCTGTATTATATCGTTGTAATGCAGCTGGGGATAAAGGTAATCGACCGTAGGCATTTTGGTTGTCAGTCCGTAGCCGCCGGCAACAAGCAGTTTCATGGGAATATTCCCCACGTTGAATGACGGGAAGTTCCACACCGCGTTTATACGCGGGTCAAGATAGGTGCGGCCGCTGAGATAATATTTGCTGTCAAGTGACGGAAGCGATATGGTACGCACTCCCAACTGTAACTCCGGTTTGTTGGCTCCCAACAGCAGCGACATTTTGTCTTCGGCATAAAAGCTCAGTACATGTAGCGCAGGTATGCTGTTGAAATCGCGTGGACGGGTGGTCCATCCGGCTGAAAGAGGGCGGCTAAGCTCATACTCTTGCCCGTGTCCGAAATTTTTGGCCAGCGACCATTCAGCCCCGGCCTTATATTCATGGAGCCATGTGCCTATGGCGCGTGAGCCGTCGGCGCGCGCTTTTACAAACACGCTCAGCGGGCGGCTTGTGTTGGTGAAGTCTGCTATATATTCGCCCAATAGGTACTGCGCATTGTGCACACCCTCCTCCATTGATGTGGGGGCTATCGAAGCTCGTTGGGGAGCCACTTGCTTCAATCTGTGCAGCACATCGCTCTGGTACGACACAGATGTGTTCAGCCCCGCGCTGTTAAGCCATTTTATTTTGGAGAATGTGAAATTCAGGTCCGAGGTGAGTGCAAATCTGTTGTATGTGCTTTTGTACTCGTCCACCTTGTTGTAGTTGAGGTCCGGATCCACCTTGGCATTGTCGAAACTTCCGGTATAATCCGCGCCTATGCTCCACCGCGTTGTGAACGGTCGGCGTTGCCACTGAAAGTTCACGCGGGCCGATGTGTTCACTCGCTTGTAATTTTCAAGACTGTTGCGCGGGTCTATTTTTGAATCAAGGTATCCGGCATCCACATTCACCACATGCTCATGGCCTGTTATGAGAAACCCTTTCCCCACTGAAAACAGCTTGCTGTACTGATCGGCCTTGAATCTTGCGGTGAGCGGCGTGGCGCGACGTATTCTTTTTATATTGACCAGTCCCGAAGTCAGATTGCCGTATTCGGCTGACGGTATGCCTCGCACTATATCCACACTTTCTATATTGTCAGTGGATATGGTGCGCATATCAACCCCGCGGTTGGTCGTTGTGCGCTTGTATTCAGGCTCTCCTGATGTTGCGCCCGGCACTCCCTGTAGGTTTGCGTCATTGTTCACCGGCGCACCGTCCACTAAAAATGCGGTGCCGAGCGATGATATGGCATAATCATCGTTCACGCTTTTTGTGCCGCTCGCACCTATATTGCCCGTTTCGCGCAGCGTTATGCTGTTGGTGCTTCCCATGTCCGGGGTCTGCGAAATGTTTCCCGGCAGCAGTTCCAGCAGATCGGTGAAACTCGTAGGCTGTATATGCTCCATTGCATCACGGTCAATACGCGATGCCGAGGTCATGCCGCCGCTCTCCTTGGCCGTTATCACTACCTCTGCAAGTGAATGTTCCGATGGCTGTAGGCTGATGCTTGTGCGCCGGTCTGTCGTCGCATTGATGGTGCCGTGGTATGTCTTGTAACCTATATACGACACTGTCAGGGTCATTTTTCCCGGCATCACTCTCATGCTCCATCGCCCGTTTGCATCGGAATGCATGTTCATCATAGCGGATTTTGAATTGTCATTGCTCACGCTGATGGTGGCGAATGGCAATGTTTCATGTGTCGCCGCATCTGTTATCGTGCCGCTTAATGTTATGAGGTCTGTTGACGCCGCAGGAAATATTGTGAGTGCAAATAATATCAGATATAAAAATCGCAACATGCTTCAATGATCGGTTTTAGTTTTGCAAAATTACCCCAACTGCAAAATCATGGCAATACACAATTTTGGGTATTTTTTAGCCCCGAAATGAATAAAAAATGCCTAAAAATGGGTATTTCCTACCGTGTGATGTCATTGTAATTTTGCATCAGAAAATTCTAAACATCACAAACATTAATTACATGAAAAAATTTTTACTGTCTCTTGTCGCTCTCGCATTGTCTTGCGGAGCTTTTGCCTCTGCTCCGGTGTACCAATGGAGCAAGCTCATTGATTCACATCTTCAGCAGGATTTGGTTTCTAAAGTTGTGGTTACAACCGACGGCAACATTGTGTCGCTCGCTCATTTTGGCTCATCTTCCGACACCGACGGCATTGAGTTTGACGGGGTTCAGATAGCCACCGGTTCGGCCACCACATCTTCTTCCGACAACAGAAATCTGCTCATCATCAAGCATAATGCCGCTACCGGTGAGCGCATGTGGAACATTTATTCCAAAGCCGGTTATATTGATGTGTCTTCCGAAGGCAGTATCATTGCTACTCGCGATGGTGGTCTTCTTCTGCTCCTTAATGCCCGGTCGGCGCAGGTGTCTCCTTTCACATCTCCAATGATTGTGGATGCTACCGGTGCCGAAATTGAATTCCCCGAATGGAACACAAGCGTTGCCATATACAATCAGATTCTGCTTAAGGTAGCTTTTGATGGTCGTGTGGAATGGGCTAAATCCATTGCCATGGACCAGCTCCCTGTGCCTAACGCTTCCAGCGGAAATTCCGTCAACGCTACCACCAACGGGGTGTCTCCTTATGCTCTTGCCGAGGATGAGGAAGGCAACATTTACATCGGTGGCAACTATCGCGCTTCAATGATTCTCACAGCGCACCTTAACGCCACCTACGTGTTCACTCCCCGCAATATTGATACCTACAACGGTGATTCCCAAAGTGCAGCCGGCGGACTTTATATCATCCGTCTTGACAGCGAGGGTAACTATCTCAATCATCTTCGCGCATCAGGCACATTGACCCGCGACCAAATCAAAGTGATAACCGTTGGTGGCGACAAGGTTTATTTTGCCGGTAATGTGCGTGGTAATGCCGATGACAAGCTCACCATCGGAGGCAAGAGCATCGTGCTTGAAAACAGTTATGACGGCATTCTGCTCGGGTGTGCTTCTCGCGACCTTAAGACGGTGGATTACCTCACATATATCAAACCCCACCTCACTGGCACCAAAACATCCAACAGCACCAAGATTCGTGCTCTTGATCTCAACGGCTCATCGCTCTATCTCATCGGTGGCGGTCAGGGCGGTTACAGCCCTGCCAACGAGTCTGCGGCCAAAGTGATAAGCAGTTCCAACGGTCTGGAAGAAGGGTGGTTTATTGAGCTAAATGCATCCGACGGCTCATGGAAAAACGCTGTCAACAATGCCACTAATATCGGTGCTTATCTCGGCTCCTTCGTTTATAATGGCAACCTGTATGTCTATGGCTACCGTTTGAATGCTGCCACCGGTTGCTTCCTTGATGAATATTCTCTTGGTTCCACTGAGCGCATGGCCCGTCATAACCTTGTGCTTGCCGGAGGTGCGCCTACCGGTTACGGCATGGCTTTTGACCCCAAATCCACTCGCGTAGTGTTCTGTGCACGTGGCAACAAAGCTTTTAAAATGGGTGCCGACGAAGTGGAAACAGCTGCTCCCACAGGTTGGGGTGGTGTAGTGGCCGCATTTGTCATGGATCCCACTCTCGCCGGGATTGAGAATGTGGCAGTGGAAGCCGAAAATGGTTTGAAGATTGCTGCCGTTGATGGTGCTATAATGGTATATGCCACACAATCTGCACCTCTCACAGTTACTGACATGAACGGCATCAATGTTGTGAATACTCAGGTACAGGAAGGTGAGACACGCATAGCTCTTCCTGCCGGAATATATATCGCCGCAGGCCATAAATTGGCTGTTCGTTGACTTGTCCCATAGTATTAAAAGGGAGACCGCTTTTCTGTGGTCTCCCTTTTTTGCATCATGACTGCTGGCATTTGGGGCATAATCCCTTGATTACTAAATTTGTTGAGCTGACTTTGTACCCTTCGGGCAAATTTACCGACGGTATCGGCTCATTTTCCAAGCATATTGTGGCACCGCATTTTTCGCAGTGAAAATGCGGATGTTCGTCTTTATGAGAATGTTCGTGTGAATGGTCCCGGCAAAGCTCATACTTGATGGAGCCGGAGCCGTCATCCACTGTGTGTACCACTCCGTGCGATGCAAACAGCGACAAGGTGCGGCTTATCGAGGAGCGGTCCACTGTTTCAAGTTCCGTTTCTATCTCCATGCCGCTTACAGGGCGTTTTGCCGCACAAAGTGCGCGCAGCACAAGTACCCTCACTGCCGACACTCTCACATCTGCTTCTTCCAGTATTCTTTCTGCTTCCATACCCGCAAAAGTAAAAAAAATGGACGTATATTACAATACGCCCATTTTTGCTGTGATTGTTACTCTGTTAGAGTGCCAGCTTCACACGTGCGGTACGGTCGCTGCATGTGGCTGTGGCCACATATATTCCGTGCGGCATTCCCGACACATTGATTGAGCCGTTGGCCGCGGCCGTGTAGCTTGCCACTTTGCTGCCTGCTATGGTGTAGAGTGTAAGCGTAAGCGGCTCATCTACGCCTGCAAGCGAAGTGTATATGGTGCCTGTTGAGGGTATTGCCCATATTTTAAGCTCTGAGTCAATGTTGTTGATTACTTTGTCGTTGGATGCATAATACTCTTGCAGTGCCATCAGACCGTAATATGCGCCAAGTTTGCCGTAGCCGGCCTTGTTGTTCGGGCATGTGCCGGTGTGGGAGTCTGTGATTGCTCCTTCTCTGAGACCTACGAGAGCATCTTCCGGAGTTAGTTCCGGATAGGCTTCCATCCATGCGGCGATAGTTCCGGCTACCATGGGCGATGCCATTGAGGTACCCGCATCGGCATCATAATAATAATACTTGCCGTCGGTATCCTGCACGCGCGGTCCGTAAACTTGGTCAGGTGTAATGTTTATAGTGTTGACCGATGACATAACAAGCATTCCCGGTGCCGAGATTTCAGGTTTCATACGACCGTCGGCCGTAGGTCCTTCACTGGAAAAATCACTCATGATGTCGGTGGTGATGGCAAGCTGATAGGCGTTTTCGGGGTCCCACCACGGAGTGGCGATATTTGAGCTGTTGAATGAGCCTACCGATATTATGCGCTTGGCTGTTCCTCCTATCTCGCCCATGGTGCCTGAGGTGCTTCCCGCAGTCCATCCTGCTTTGCTCGCGTTGATGAAATCGTTGGTGCCCACGCTCCACAGGTTGATTTCATCGCCGTCCTCGCCTTTGATTATCAAACCGAGTTTGCGTGAATCGGCAGCTTGGTCGCACTGCACTTTTACAAGTGCGTTGTAGCATTTGGTGTCTGGATCAAGCGATGAGGTGATGATCATGTAACCTTCTATACCGGTATCATCGGCATAGAACGATTTGAGGGCATACCCTTCTGTGTCGCTTGCCTTGTGCTCATCGGTTTTCGCAAGCACTCTTCCTTTCAGGTTGTCAACTACCACGCCCTGCACGGTAAAGCTCTTTCCGGCGCGGTTCCAAATGTCGATTTCATTGTATTTGCTTCCTGTCGGAAAGGCAAGCATAGTTTTGAGTGTAAGGTCGGTGCCGGAGAACTTTTTGTTGATGTGCAGTTTGTTCTGGCCTTCGTTGCCGCAGGCTCCCACAATTATGCGTCCCGGACCTACCATTGAGTCTATGACACGGTCCAGTGCGGAAGTGCCGTCATGAGGACCCTGATGCGAACCAAGGCTCATGTTGATTACGCACGGTTTTTCCACTTCATCTGCGTAGTCAAATATATAGCGTATGGCATTGGCTATGTCGGCATTGCTCTCGCCGAAACTTACAAATACTATATCCGCATCCGGTGCCACGCCATAGAGATTGGTCGTGCGCTCGCTTCCGGCTGCTATACCTGTCACATGGGTACCATGGGTTTGCGATGGCGTGTCATACACGGCTGCCTTGATTTGGTCGGCAGTGTTGTACTCCACTCCATAGCCGAATTTTTGTGGGGCCGCACCTCCGGTGCCTCCCTGTTTCCATACGCGTTTGATGCGGAGATTGCCGTCGGCATCCCGGAAATTGACATGCGTGAATTCCAATCCTGTGTCAATTATGCCCACTACCACGCCTTTGCCGGTATATCCCTTGCCGACCATATTCCACGCATCTTTGTGCATCTGGTCTATCTGGGCTTTGGCGCGGGCATATCTCATGCGCAGTTTTGGTTCTCCGCCACGCTCTATGTATTCTATACCCGGTATTTTGGCTGCTTCAGCGAGTTTGTCCATCGGCACCACGGCTGTGGCGTAACCGCTGGAGATTTCGGGCAGCACCTGAATGCCGAGGGCTGAAAGCCCGTTGAGAGCTTCAAGGTTGGAATAGCGGACATACAAACGCATTGACTGTTTCTCATTTGTTTCTGTAGAGGTCAGATGTTTGGTTGTCTGCTGTTCGTGAAGCATGATTTGCAGGTCAGGCGACAATGTCTGTGCTCCAAGTGGCCCAAACGCTGAGGCGGCCAGCAAAGCAATTATGATATTCTTCATCTAAAGATATGTTTTTTGTGTTGATGTCAGTCGGTTATTTGGCAGCACCGTTAAAGCTTATTATCACATGTCTGCCGTCGCCGAGATTCTCTCCGTAGCTGTTGCTGTAATAATTGTCAAACTCTATCAGCACATGATATTCGTTGTTGCTGTCAAGCTCTACGCTTGCGGTTCCGTTGTTCACTGCATTTCTGTAGCCGGAAGTTTCGGGTGAGGTTACTTGGATGTCTTTCTGGGTTATTGTCAGGGCTGCATCGCCTTCTATTTCCGTTATGTTGAACTTCCCTTGGTTTATAACAGTGTTGTCAGTGACCACGCGGAACACTTCGTCATCAAATTCGTCATACCCTTTCAGAGTGGTTTTTCCGGAATAGCTGCTGACTGATGCTCTCACATAGGACACCATGTAATGGCTCATCTCGCTGCCGTCTCCGTTAAGCACTATCACTTCGTTGCCGTACTGTTTTGTGGGCACGATTCCGTCAAGGGTTTCGATAGTGGTGGGAACGCCGGTGTAGTCGGCAGTCACGAGTGTGCCGTCCTCAAATGTTGCAGACAGTTTCAATGTCACAACCTTGGTTTTCTGGTTGATGGCGGTTGTCAGGGTTCCTTCAGTCACTTTCTCATAGGTCTCTGCAACTTGGCCGTCCTGATATTTCATTACTGTAAGGAGATAGCTGTCAGGATTTTCTGCAAGATTGAGGTCTGCCACTCCGAATTTGGTGGGCGATATTCTGAGCCATACTCCGTATTCGCCTGCCACAAGGTCTGCTCCTGTAGCTGCTTCCACCGTTCCAAAGCCAAATTCTATTGATGACGCTTCCTCGCCGGGCACTACTCTGAGCATTGTGGGAATGGTTTCATATATCACTTTTTCTCCTCCGGCAGGGGTTATGGTAAATGCCTCGCGAATCTCCTTTGACTCAAATGTCACATTCGTCACATCTTTGACATTGTAAGTCACGGTGGTGCCGTCAGCAAGATTCACATTCATCGTTTCTCTGATTTCTGCCGATGCTGTGAATGCCGTTAGGATGGCTAATGTTGATATGATAGATTTCATGATGTTACTTTATTATTTTAGTTGTGTAATTGTTGATTCTGACAATATAAACTCCGCTTGCCAGATGATTCAGGTTTACTACCTCTTCTCCGTGGGTCTCGCTTACCAGTGCGCCTGATGTGCTGAACACCTCTACTGCTGCGTTGCCTGCTCCGTATATATGAAGCTGATTGTTGACAAACTCCACTTCAATGCCGCAATCGTCTGCTCCTATGGCTGATATTGAGGCGAGCACATCGTCAGGATTGTATTGATACAACATCGGGCCGGTCCATGATCCGCGGATAAAGAAGCCGGCATCGTCGGTTATGTCAATGTTGAATGTGTAGGTGTCATCACTGTTTTTGGTAACTCCCACTGTGCCTGATTCTGCCGGTGCATATTCGTCAAACACCCAGTAGCTGCCTTGTTTGAAGTGATTGTAACGTGTGCCCACAAGTTCGCCGCTGTTGGTGAAATAACCCTTGGTAAGTTTGTAGGGCACGTACGACTCGTCAAGGTCATTATCCATCACTGTATAGGTGCCCGGAAGCAGACGCGCTTCGTCGGCTGACACAATAAATTCCATTCTCATTATGTCGCCGCCGTCTGCCAGCTCTTCGTCCTTGCCTGAGGGTGAGCCGATGTCAAGCACCAGTGAGCGGTTGCTGCGTTTGATACCGTTATGATATATGCGCGATACTTTGATTTTGTCAAGATCCAGATCCACATCCTCTATAAGTGTTGACACTGAGGCCGGCGGGTTAACTCGGTTGTCTTGGGTTGTTATGTGCCCGGTACAGGTGGCCTTTACGGTGAAGCCCAGATCCGATATGGCATCAACCACTATTTTGTAATTGTTGTCACCCAATTCCTCTATCTCCACGGTACCGGTCTTGAGGTAGCTGTAGCGGTAACTGCCGTTCACTTTCTGGCGCACGTAGGTACCCATAAGCATCGGAATTCCCATATAATCCATCTCCATGCCGGGGAACCATGTGCCACGGGCAAGCGAGCGTGAACCTTCATATACTCCGGCAAGAGGGTGGGGCGGTACATCCTTGCCGAATAACCTTCCGAGCACGCAAAGGGCTATGGAGTAGCCGTCCTCGTTCATGGCTCCTGTCTCTGAATCGTAATCGCAATCAAACACATTGATATAGATATTGCCCGTATTGTTTTCATACAGATTGCCATGATAGAAGGCCACACCGCCTTTGTCAAGGGTAAGGTCAAGATTCTCACGTATCTGTGTGTAATATGTGGCCGGTGCCTGATCGCTTACAAATACCAGTGAGCCGGTATATTTCACTTTCCTTTCCTTACCGTTGTACGATACGGTTGTCTCCACTGTATAGCTGTTGCCGCCGTTGCTTGTGATGATGATGTCTTCGGTAAGATATGCTCCGGTGTCCTGCTCGCCTTTGCTGTTGTAATAGATGAGCATGGAGTATTCATTGCTGTAGCGGAACGGTTCCTTGATTTCCTCTGCATCGCTCATTTTGTAGGTGCCTTCCGACAATGATATATCCGTTAAGGGTGATACAGGTGCATACAAATCAAGAAACAGTACCATGGCATCCTTTGAGGTCACCTCTCCGGTTGAGCCCACGTATGTGTCGTCGGGGTTGGTGGACAGCAATGTGTAATAGTTGCCTGCATTGCTGTCATCTGATTGGGGTGAGGTGTAAAAACCGGCCATCTGGTTCACGAATGTGTACTCTGTGGCATCATTTGCTGCAAGTGGTGTGATATTGCCCGAGGCATTGTTCTTGACCTTGGCAAATGGAGCTGCACTGCCGCTTATAGTCAGCAATGTGGCTGACAATACGCTGAGTAAAAGTTTTTTCATAAGCTATTTTTTTAGAATTTTCAGAGTGGGGTGGTTTGGTATGGATACGAGATACACTCCGGCGGTCTTGTCGCTCAGGTCAAGCGTGACTGCTCCGTCAGATGCTTTGGCTTGGGCCACGGCCATCCCTTGCAGATTGTAGGCTGTGGATGATGTTATCCCGGGTCCGCTTATCACTATGTGGTTGTTGTCCACAAATTGTATCATCACGTCATCGGCTTCCACTTGGCTGATCGCTGACATGGTGCCGGTGGTGAAATGAAAATCCGCTACCTCCGTTTTTGGATAACTTATCAGCTCTTCTCCATTGCTGATTACCAGATTGCCGTCTGCAAAGGTGATTACCGGCTTGTCGGCCAAAGCGAAATGCACTTCGCTGCCGTCAAGTTTCGATATGGTCAACCGTGTGACGATGGCTTCGGTGTCGGCTGCAAACACGCACATGCTGCTGAGCAGTGCCATGAGCAGACTCAATGCTACTGTCTTTTTCATAACACGAGGGTTGAAAAATGAATAATTATTTAATTCTATTGGCTGAAAAACGTACCTATGTGTAACTTCATGTGCCAAATTATGTGCAAATGTATTGTTTTATATTAAAAAGCAAAAACTTTTTAAAGAAAATGCTAAATGCTGTCATCAATTCGGCACACGAATCTTTCGCTAAAGTTTTTTGCACATCATGTGCATCCCCTTTGTTATACTTTTGTGCCGTTACACAACGACATTTTTATTTTTTATGGGTACACATAATCACGACCATTCTCATGGTCACTCTGCATTTTCATACACTCCTGAGATTATCTCGCTCCTTTTAATGCTGTGTGGCATTGTCATGCGCCATTTTGGTTGGTTTGATTTTGCCGGCCGCTTCGCCTCCGTGCTTCAGATAGCATGGTTTGTCGTTGCGGTTGTGCCGGTGGCGCGTCCCGTGCTTGCCGATGCTTGGGAGGCATGGCATCACGGCGACATAATGAACGAGTTCACGCTTATGCTTCTCGCCTGTGTCGGTGCTTTCGTGATTGGTGAGTACCCTGAGGGCGTGGCCATTCTGCTTTTCTACTCTTTTGGAGAAAAGCTTGAGCACAGCGCATCGCAAAAGGCCCGTTCGCGCATCACTTCATTGCTGGAGAATATGCCCGACACCGTTACCGTGGTACGCCCCGATGGCTCTACGGCTTCACTCTCTCCCGACCGCATCAAGCCCGGCGACCATATCAGGCTTTTGCCCGGACAACGATTGGCCGTTGATGCTGTTTTGGTGTCGCCTGCCTACGCCGAATTCAATACTTCTGCAATCACCGGTGAGAGTGTGCCGGTGGGCATTTCTGCTGGTCACGAAATCAGTTCCGGTGCCATTCCCCTTGACCGTGAGGTTACTGTGTCGGCTCTGCGTCCTTATGCCGACAGCACTATGACACGCATCATGAATATGATCGAGGATGCTGCTTCCAAGAAATCTCGCAGCGAAACTCTTCTGCGCAAAATCACCCGCTACTATACCCCGGCGGTGATGATTGCCGCCGTCCTCGTCATGTTGGTGCCATGGATTGTTTGCTCCGTTCAGGGAGTGCCGTTTGATTCGGGCACATGGTTCTACCGCAGTCTTGTGCTGTTGGTTTGCTCTTGCCCCTGCGCTTTGGTAGTGAGCATTCCTCTCAGCTATTTTGCCGCCATAGGCAATGCCTCACGCATGGGTATGCTGTTCAAGGGTAGCCGCTATCTTGATGCCATGCGCTCCATTGACACTCTTTATCTTGACAAAACCGGCACACTTACCACAGGCAGTTTCTCTGTTTCGGCTGTTGAGCCTGCTCAGGGTTACACTGCCGATACTCTCTTGGCTTATGTGGCCGCTCTTGATGCGCAGAGCACTCACCCGCTGGCTGTGGCTATATGCAAGGCTGCCCGGGATGTGCCTGACTCCGAAGATGTACGCACCATACCCCACGGTATTGAAGGCACGGTCAATGGCCACCGTGTGCTGGCGGGCAGTCCCACTCTCATGCGCGAGCGTGAGATTGATACTCCCGCGCCTGCCCGCGATTCCTCTCTGGTGTGTGTGGCTGTGGATGGCCGCTATGCCGGTACCGTTTACCTTGACGATACTCTCAAGCCCGATGCCGCGTCCACTGTGGCACAGCTGCATCGTCTGGGCGTGAAAAAAATCATAATTTTGTCCGGCGACAGACCCGAGGCCGTGGCTCATGCTGCCGAAGCTGTGGGTGCTGACGGATATGAGGCAAAACTGTTGCCTCAGACCAAGCACACTATAGTGGAGAATGCACGTGCTCAGGGCCATAACGTGGCCTTTGTGGGCGATGGCATAAACGATGCTCCTTCGCTCGCCGCAGCCAATGTGGGTATAGCCATAGGCACCGGTGGCACCGATGTGGCGATGGAGAGTGCCGATGCTGTCATCACGGGCCACAAACTTGGTCATCTTGCTTATGCCATAAAGCTCTCACACAAAATCAAGCGCGTGGTGACTTTTAATGTCGCATTTGCCATAGCAGTCAAGATTGCCGTTATGCTGCTCGGCATTGTCGGCGTAGCCTCCTTGTGGGCTGCGGTGTTTGCCGACACCGGCATCACGCTGCTCACCGTAGTGTTCACCCTTGTTGCTCTTCGTTATCAGGGACGGGTATAGCCGTCTTTCTCTGCGCGTTCGCTCACATGTTTGATGCGCTTGGCTGTGTCGGGGTGTGAGCTGAACATTTTCTGGATGGCATTCCCAGAATTGCCGCCTTCCATGGACTGGAGTTTTTCAAATGCCTTTGCCATGCCCCATGGGTTCTTGCCGTTTTTCACCAGAAAATCATATCCGCTGTCATCGGCCTGCGTCTCCTGCTTCTGCGAATATTTCGCGTTTACAAGACTTTCGGTCAAGGTGCCGAGCTGACTGTCGGTAAGTTTGGCTATAGTGCCGCCGGTGCTTGACAATGCATCTTTCAGCGCGCCGGTCATGAGCTGGGTCTTGAATGCGTTTTTGCTGTGATGTAGGGTCACATGGCCTATCTCGTGGCCTATTACGCCAAGCAGTTCATCGTCATCCATCACATCCATTAGTGCTGAAAACACCCGCACGCTTCCGTCAGGGCAGGCAAATGCATTCACATCGGTCACTTTGTAAACCTTAAAATTCAAAGGTATGCCGTCTGCTTCTGTAATCCCTTTGGTCAGCTTTCGTAGTCTCACTGTATAAGGATCTTTTTCATCTGCCACAGGATTGTTTTTGTCCATCCAGTCCACCGATTCTTTCACATACGCTGCCATCTGTGCATCGGTTAGCGTCAGCGCCTGTCCCATTTTCTTGGCGGCTCCGGCTAATTTTTTCAGATTGAACTGGGCGTTGGCTTGTGGTGCAAGGCACAAAATCGCCATGATGGTAAATACTTTGGCAAATAAATGTTTCATAGTTATGCGATGATTTAATGGTTTCAACAGCGCAAAATTAACAATTTTTTGTTTTCGCAACAAAGATATTTACCCGCGAGATGTCAGATGACGGTTGAAGCAGATGGTAAAAGTTGTAAGGTGCGTTGTCGCATCGGTACTTAGCGTGAAAGTAGCCTTGTGCGCGCGGAGTATGTCTGACACAAGCATCAGCCCGAGACCTCTGTCCGGCCGTTTGGTGGAAAAGAATGGTGTAAACAGCTGTTCGGCTGCTTCATCGCTTATGCCCGATCCGTTGTCGGTTATCTCCAGTCGTTGAGGCTTTACCGTTATGGCTATCTTTCCGCCCGGTTTGTCTCCGATGCTCTCCACTGCATTCTTGACAATATTGGATATGACACGTTGCATAAGCATCGTGTCAAGATTGGTCATGCATGTTTCATCGCACTTGTTTAGTGCAAGGATACATCTGTTGTTTGTAAGAGCCTCGAGCGACGGAAGCATCTGCTCCATCATCTCGTTCAGTTCCACCGGTTTGGGCTCCGGTTCGGGCAGCTTCACAAGCGACGAGTAACCGCTCACAAACTCTGCCAGATTCTTGCAGCTTGCCCTGCTGCTGTCAATGGTTTGGGTCACATCTGTTTCGCCGCCATGCATGAGCTTGAGCGTTTCCAGCACACTCCCCACGCTTCCCATCGCATTGTTCACCTCATGGCCTATGGTCCGCACGATTCTGTTGAACATCTGCTTCTCTGCGCGCAATATCTCCTCTGTCATCAGCTCCACCAGTAGGAAGTGCCGTCTGAATCCCGAGTCCATGAACCATAGCTTGCTGCATCGAAACACCTGTGAGTCGTCGGTCCGTATCACTCTCACTTCATCATCATCCATTTTCAGCAGCTCTGTCTCCAGATTTTCGTTCACCAGACGGGTGTATGCCTTGTTGCGGCTTGTTATCTTGTCGTTGAAATCACATATCGCTATTCCCATAGGCGATGCTTCCGTCAGCAGACCCAGCAGCCGGGTCTGTTCCTGCTGCTTGAGCCGTTCCGATTTCATCGCGTCCATCAGGCGGTTGAACAGTTTCACCACTTTGTCCGCATCGTGTTGACCGGTAAGGCAAAGTCGGCTGCTGAAATCCTGCGACCCTAACAGATACATACCGTTATCCACCGCCTCAAGCGGCTTGCGCACGGAGCGAAACAATAGCCACAGCATCAGCAGTCCGAAGCACACGCTCCCCGCCGTGTATTGCCACGGCATTCCTGTGATTGCAAACGCCACGTTAGCGCAACACGCTGCCACCGTAAGCCATAGATATAGTTTGTATCTCATTTCAACCCGTATTTTTCAAGTCTGCGATATAATGCCTGACGTGTTATGCCCAATGCTTTTGCCGCCTCGCTCATGCTTCCGTGACATTTGCGCAGTGCCTCTCTTACGGCCTCCCGCTCCAGATCATCCAGTGTCGGTGATGATTTCTTCTTGCGGCGTTCGAGTATCCTATTGATTTTGGCCATCACATCGGCATTGCTCCACGGTTTGGTGATAAAATCAGTCGCCCCGAGATTCATCCCCTCCACGGCGAGCGGAATCGTGCCCCATGCCGAAATCAGAAGCACTTCACATTCCGGTGCCAGTACCTTGATTTTGCGCAGCAGCTCCAGTCCCTGTCGTCCTGTCGTGCCTATAGTGAGATTCATATCAAGAATCACTATTTCAGGCTCATGGGTACGCACTGCGGCGAGGGCGTCGGCCTCGTTGCCCACGGCTTCCCATTCCACCCTGGCCTGCTTGAGCATAAGCCCAAGCGCCATTCTCACCGCATTGTCGTCATCCACTATCAGTATCATATTGCAAATATACGGTTTATTTCACTAACTTGTCAATATCGGCATTTATCGGTTCCAATGTGGCATAGTCCCACAACGTAAGCGACCGCAGTTGGTACCAGTAGCTCCAGAATTTATACAGTTCGTTGATGTATTGCCGCATGCTCTCATCCTTTTTGCTCTGCGAGTCGTTGAGGTCAAGGGTTGAGATTTTTCCTATGAGATATGTCTGCACATTGGTGTCATATCGCTTGCGGGCTATTGTGTTCGTGCGCGTGGCTATTGCAAGCTGGCTCTGTTGGTTGCAGAACCGTTCCACCAGCACAAACAGTTCCTGGTTGAAATTCATCGACTCCTGCCGCAGGCGGCTTTGTGTCACGCGGCGGTTGCTCTCTGCCACCTTCACCTTCCCTCTGCGCCGTCCCCAGTCAAGCAGCGGTATTGAAAACCCTACCTGTGCTAATTGGTTTCCCTTAAGCCGTGAGTAGGCATCTCCCATACGCATGTCGGTACCGGTGTATCCCACTTGCAGAAACAGGTTTATCTCTCTCAGGTTTCCTTTTGCTTTGGCAACCTCATAATCGGCCTCAAGCTGCCGGCGGCGCATATTCTTGGCAAACTTGTTGTTGGCAAGGGCACGGTCAAGGGCGTCGGCATATGTTATATCGGCTTTCGGCACATTCTCCGGCACCACCGGCACTATCTCCACATCTTCATCCAGGTCTAAGAATGCCCTGAGCGTGAACATGTTGCTTTTCAGTGTGCTCTCGCAGTCGGTGAGCGACGATTGCGCGTCCAGCATATTGATTTCCATCTGTAGCAGGTCGTTTTCGCTGATTTGGCCCATCTTACGCTTCTCTTTGGCCACCACATACAATTTTTCTGCCGTGGCAAGGTTCTGCTCCGCTATGCTCAGGTTGGTGCGGCTGAGTATAAGCGAGAAATAATACTCTACCGTGGCGCGTGCCACATCCTCGGTAGCGCTCAGAAAGGCTGCCTTTGCTTCGCTGTATTTCACCGGCTCTATCTTGCTTTGCCATTTCATCGTGTTGGTGCCGAATATCGGTTGGTTCAGTGTCAGCGCCACGGGTATGGTCATGAAGCGGTTTCCTCCGTCATTGCCATACATCCGCATGAAATCCAGCGACGAATTCAGGCTCACCGTACCTCCCGTCAGTCGCACATGCTGGGTTATTGAGAGTTGGCCCTGCGCCTCCAGAAAATTGTTGTTCACAAAGCTGTAATCACCCTGAGAGTTCATATAGGGTGTATATTGGTTGGAATAGCTTGGGGCTGTCGCTTTGAAACTTATCTCCGGCAGCTGGTCGGCGCGGTAGGTGCGCCATTCCCAGTAGGCGGTTTTCAGTTCGTCGAGGGCCACTGCCGCATCCACGCTTTTCACCCTCGCCATCGCTATTGCGTCGTCAAGGCTGAGGGTAAGCTCGCGAGCCGCCCCCATAAGGGGCAGCATCGCGAGAAGTATATGTATGAAAAAGCGAGTCATTTATTGGTCTTTGAGTGCTGATGCCGGGTTGATGTTCATTGCCTTGCGTGCAGGCATCCATATTCCTGCCACAATCATTATGGCAAGCAGCACTATGGCGGTTGCCACTGCAAGCCAGGGTATATAGCTGCTCATGTCCAGTCCCCAGTTTCCTATCTCATAATGGATCAGCACGGCTTCTAGTCCAACGGATATGATGGTGGCTATGCCCAGCAGTATCATCCCTTCGCTCAGGAACCGACGGAATATGTCGCTTCTGGTGGCACCGTTCACCATCCTTATCGCTATCTCCGATGTGCGTTGCTGGATTCTGAACCAGAATGTGCCTAAGAAGCCAAGGAATATGATTATCAGCAGAAACGCTGCACACACTGCATAGTTGCGCACCACTAAGGTTATGTCGCTGTGAGCGGACTCTCGCATCTGGTTAAGTGACTGTAGATTGCTCAGATACACGTTCCCGTGTTCCATGTCGCTCGTCTTTATGCTCTCCGTGAACTTGCGCCCCATACCGGGCTTCACTTCTATTATCACTTCATTGCCCCATCCTTCATTCAATGGCATATAGAGCACCCCTCTGAACAGACTTTCATAGTCGCTGCGATGTATGCCGTAGGCCACGCCTCCTGTATGCAGTAGGTTGGTTGAGTCTCGCCCCAACATCACGTCTTTGCCCACAAAAAACTTGCCGCCGGTAAGACCGTTCTGTTCCTCACTGTCGAAATTTGATAGAAGGATGTATCCTTTTTCTATCATTTGGGCAAGTTGTTCATTTGTCTCGCCGTTGTACCCCTCAAGTTTCAGCATTCGCACCACCTCCGGGCTTAAGTATCGTAGATTGCCCATATAGGAATATACCGAGTCGTTCTCGCTGTATTCTATTATTGTTCCCGAAAAATTGAAGTTATACGGCATTGAGTTGCTTCCCAGCCCGGTCATCTCCACATAGGGATTTTCGGAAATTTTTGTCCTTATGTGCGTCAGGTCGGTTGCATAGTTATGTGTGCTGTCGGCATACGGCTGAAATGATGTTGAGTTCCTCGGCACGTATTTCACTTCGGCGAGATATAGATTGTCCGTACTGTACCCGTAGTGCTGCATACGCACCGAAATCAGGTGTATGAACAGGGTGAAGCTGCTCCAGAGCACCACGCCTACTATGGCAAGCTCCAGTATCATCCATATGTTGTTGCGCCATTCATTGCGCATCTGGGTTAATAGTTGACGTTTCATGCTTTGATTGCGTTTACTGGGTTAAGGCGCGACGCTTGCCATGCCGGCAATGCCGCACTGATAAGGTTGAGTATGAAGCATGCTGCAAGGGCGCTCAAGGTTATGCGCCAGTTGAGCAGCACGCTCAGGGCTGGAGGGGTTGCCCCGATATTATCTACGGAGTCAAAAAGTCCGGTATATGTCATCGCAAATACTACCCCCAATCCCAGTCCTATTATTCCTCCTATCACCGTGATTATGAAATTCTCGGCTATGATGTCGGTTATGATTCTTGCGCGGGTGCACCCGAATGCTCTGCGCACTCCTATTTCGCTCACTCTCCTGCGCAAGCGGCTCTGCAACATCGTGCTCAGATTTATGGCGGGTACCATCAGGAGCAGTGAGTAAAGTATCACGCGTTGTTTGTCCTCTTCTTCGCTGCTCGGGGTCACATTGCTGCCGCGCATTCCCGATGCGATGGTCTTTTGGTCAAATGGCGCTTCGTGATACACTGTTTTCAGGTTCCGTTCCGCAAGCTCGGTGTCAAATTCGGCATAACGGGCCTTTACCTGGTCGCGCACGTAATTAAAATCCACCCCTTCATTCACTAGCATGCTTACGGCTACACGACCAAATTGGTCGCCGAAATAAAGTGACTGGTCTTCTGGTCCGGTGGGTATGAATATGTCTCCGCCTCCTGTCAAGGCCAGTCTGCTGTGGTCTTTCACCACTCCCACCACGGTATATGGCTCGTGGTTGAATAGGAAGCTGTTCCCCGTTCGCTGTGCACTCCCAAACAGTCGTCGTGCCACACTCTCCGTAATCACGGCTATATGTTGCAGTGCGTCTGCCTCCTCTTTGGTGTAGTAGCGTCCTTCCACAAGGGGGTGGTCGAATATCTTGAAAAACTCGGCGTCGGCGTTGCGGTATTTTACCTCAAATGCCTCCTCGGTAGGCCCCTTGACGCTTCCTGTTTCAGTGGTGAGTGTCATATATGAGGTGTGTTCCACGCCGTCAAGATTGCCGTAAAGTTTTTTTGCCGCCTCATAACTCAGCCCGGCTGAACTGTCGTTTCCGCTATTATCGGTACTTTCTACATGTAGGAATGCGCCCACTAATAGTCTTGGGCGGCAGCTTTCGGGGGCAAACGGTATCACTGCCACCTGCTGCATCATCACCACTACCATGATGAGGAATATCGACAATGCCGTTCCCACCAATGTGATCCATGTCACCACCGGCTGGTGGCGCAGGTCATAAAATATCTGTTGTAATTTCGTATTCATCGTTCAGGAAATTATGCGTCCGTCAAAGAAGCGTACTATACGGTCGGTTTCGCGTGCTTGAGCCTCATTATGTGTCACCATTACTATGGTGGTGCCGTCCTCCTTGTTCAGGCGGTGCAGCAGGTCCATCACCTCTGCACCCATCTTTGAATCAAGGTTACCGGTCGGTTCGTCGGCAAGTATTATGTCGGGTGCGCCGATTATGGCTCTCGCTATCGCCACACGTTGGCATTGTCCTCCCGAAAGTTGCGAGGGCAGATGCTTGATGCGGTGCAGCATCTCCAGCCTTTTCAGCACTTCTTCCACGCGCTCTTTGCGTTCGTGTGCGCTCACTCCCGACCTATATACCAGCGGCAGTTCCACATTCGCTGCCACATTCAGGCTCTGGATGAGGTGAAAGCTCTGAAACACAAACCCCACGTTCAAGTTGCGGAAATGTGCCAGCTCCGTATCGTTCATTTTGCTGCAGTCTTTCCCCAGAAGCTCCACGTTTCCCGTGGTGGGTTTGTCAAGCAGACCTATGATGTTGAGCAGAGTGGACTTGCCGCATCCGCTCGGCCCCATGATGCTTATGAATTCACCTTTTTCCACTTTGAGGTTCACATTCTCCAGTGCGGTTGTTTCTATCTCTTTCGTACGGTACACCTTACTGATGCCGTTAAGGGTGATTATTGACATGCTATTTTAGTTTTAATGTTTTGCTTTTATTGAATTGCTCCATATCGCTTACTGCCACGCTGTCGCCGGCATTTAATCCCGACAATACTTCCACGTAATCGCGGTTGCTGTCCCCGAGTCGCACTTTTCGTTGCGACAAATGGTTGTCACCGTCTTTCACAAACAGGTTATACTCTCCCGGTCCTTTGAAATACTGGCCGTTCGGTATTCTCAGCACACTGCTTTTGTAGCCGTAGCTCACACTCAGCTCCGTGCGCAGTCCGGAGCGCAGACGGGGATTACGGGGGTCTTCAAGTTTCACCGTAAACGATATTACTCCCCCCTTGGCCTGCGGGGTCAGGTTGGTGACGGTGCCTTTAAGCTCTGTTTTGCCTATGCGCACTATCACTTCCGACCCTACGCCTACACGGTCGCTGCTCCCCTCTGCCACTTCTCCTTCTATCTTGAACTGGCTCAGGTCACTCACTACTGCCACTTTCTCACCGGCCGTTATTCTTCTGCCTATTTCATTGGCTATATAGGTGAGCACTCCTGCATGTGGTGCCGGTATGCGGCCTTGGTCAAGGGTGCGCCGCATCAGTGCAAGGTCTTGCTCAAAACTGCTCACATTCAGGCTTTGAACTTTCTCGGCTGCCGCGTTGCGCAATTTCTCGTTTGCCAAGCGCTCACGCAGTTGTCTCAGCTCCAGTTTGCCTGTCGTATATGCGGTTTCAGCTTGACGCACACGGTCTCCTGTACCTGAACCTAAGCTGTCAAGTCTCCGTTCGTTCTCTACTTCCACTTTCAGCTGGTTGACTTGCATCTGTTTTACCTCTATCTGCATGGCAAGCTCGCTGAGTTGGGTGCGGTTGTTGAGCTGGAGCTGCGTAAGTTCCTGTCGCCGCATATCCCGTTCGTTAAGTAGTTTGCTGTAATTGGTTTCCGCCGTCTCAAGATCCAGTTGCAGTAGGGGTGCGCCTTCCTCCACACTGTCTCCGGCTTGCGCATATACTTTCAGTATTCGGGTGTCAACCGGTGAATTTATTACCTCCTCAAATGCCGGTACTACTCGTCCTGTGGCATTGACGGTGGTTTCAAGCGCTCCTTGTTCTGCGGCCCCGAGCCGAACATCGCGCCGGTTTATCCCTTTTTCAAGGCTGACTATTAATGCTGTCACACCCAGTGCCACAAGTAATGTGGCGCCGCCCCATTTCATCAGCTTTGTATTGCGCTCTCGGCGCAGTTGTGATTTGCTTATCTGTTTGTCCATGCCGCAAAACTAATACAAAAAAATACTTTTGTCAATCCTGTGCTGATTATCAGTATGTTATGATGACAAAAGTGTCCGTTTCCGTACATGCCCGCTTCCTTTGCACAACATTGTTTATATCGTCACGTTTTGAATGTATGGATATCAGGGAGAAAGAAATCTATAAAGTGACTCTTGTTGGCTCCGTGGTCAACGCTTTGCTCATTGTGCTTAAATTCCTGGCCGGTATTTTGGGCCGCAGTTCGGCAATGGTGGCCGATGCCGTCCATTCTCTTTCCGACTTCATCACCGATATTATCGTTCTCGTATTCGTCAGAATATCTTCAAAGCCCTCCGATCCGGGGCATGACTATGGTCATGGCAAATATGAAACTTTCGCCACCATGGTGATCGGAATTTTTCTCGCGTTTGCAGGCTTAGCCCTTTTGGTCAACGGCATACTCCTTGTTATTGATGCGTTTAATGGTCATGAGTTGCCGCGTCCCACATGGCTTGCTCTTGTCATTGCAGTTGTTTCTATTGTAAGCAAGGAGATTCTTTATCGTTATACGGTAGTGCGGGGCAAAGCCGTAAATTCCACCGCTGTGGTGGCCAATGCATGGCATCACAGAAGCGATGCCATATCCTCGCTCGGTACGTTCGTGGGCATTGCCGGTGCTATGTTTTTGGGTCAGAGGTTCCGCATACTTGACCCCATCGCTGCCATTGTCGTGAGCTTCTTTATTATCAAGGCCGGATACGACATTGTGCGCCCGAGTGTCAATGAGCTTCTTGAAAGTTCTCTCCCTAAGGATATTGAGGATAAGATTCTCCAAACCGTACTTGAAATTGAGGGCATTGACTCAGTGCATCGTTTGCGCACGCGGCGTATCGGCAATGGCATTGCCATTGACCTGCACACCAAAATGAATGGTAATATCTCCCTTTTTCAGGCTCATGCCTTAGCTTCGGAGGCAGAGAAGGCATTGCGCCGCGAGTTTGGCCCGTCCACGCTTATCTACATCCACATGGAGCCGTCAGCTCTTTCCTGACTATGATAAAAGAAACACCCGATTTCAACCTTTCGGCTAAAATCGGGTGCTTGTATTGTAATAACTTGCCTTAGAGCTGAATTATTCCTCTGATTCCTTCATGTTGTGGAATACGTTCTGCACATCCTCGTCATCCTCAAGCTTGTCAAGGAGCTTTTCAATGGCGGCACGCTGCTCTTCGGTCACTTCTTTCACATCGTTGGGAATACGCTCGAATTCCGATGATATGATTTCAAAACCGTTTTCTTCCAGATAGTTCTGGATAGAGGAATAGTCTTCAAATCCACCGTAGAGTATTATCTGCTCGTTTCCGTCCTCATCTACATCGTCTATGAGTTCGTCCACGCCGTAATCTATAAGCTCAAGTTCAAGGTCCTCAAGGCTGATGCCGTCTTTGGGTTTGATTTTGAACACTGACTTGTGGTCAAACAGGAATGTGAGTGATCCTTGAGTGCCCAGTGAGCCTCCATGTTTGGTGAAATATGAGCGCACATTGGCCACTGTGCGGGTGTTGTTGTCGGTAGCAGCCTCTACAAAAATGGCGATACCGTATGGCCCGTATCCTTCGTATGTGATTTCCTTGTAATCGCCGGCATCCTTGTCCGTTGCCTTCTTTATGGCGCGTTCCACTGTGTCCTTGGGCATGTTGGCTGCCTTGGCGTTCTGCATCAGTGCGCGCAGACGGGGGTTGGTGCTTGGGTCGGGGCCGCCTGCTTTGGCTGCAATGGTTATTTCCTTGCCTATGCGGGTGAAGGTGCGGCTCATGTTGCCCCAGCGTTTCAGTTTTCTGGCTTTGCGGTATTCAAAAGCTCTTCCCATATCGGTGTTGTTTTGATTTATTGTTTTTGATTGGTTTGTTATCGGAGTTGTGCGCCAAGCTTCTTGGTGAGATTGGCGGTGATTTTTGCCATGACTGCTTCTATCTGTTTGTCCTGAAGTGTCTTCTCGTCATCCTGAAGTGTGATGCTTATGGCATACGATTTCTTGCCTTCAGGCAGCTTGTCGCCTTCGTAAGCGTCAAACAATGTCACATTCTTGAGCAGCTTGCGTTCGCTTTCACGCACTGTGGCATCAATTTGTGCCATTGTCACGGTGTTGTCTATCAGTAATGCAAGGTCACGTTTCACGGGATGTGTCTTGGGCAGGGGTGTATAGGTGACCTGATGTTTGAGCGACATCTTCACGAGTTCGTCCCAGTTCAGAGATGCGTAGCATACTGCCTGCTTGATGCCGAATGTTTTCAGCACTGACTTGCCGAGTATTCCCATTCTGCCCAGCTCTTTGCCTGAGCGTGTGGATATGATTATACATGCGGCAAATATCTCATCGGCTGTACCTACACTGTATTTAAGCTCTCCGTCGGCTATGCCCATGCGGAGGAATATGTTTGCCACCACAGCTTTGAGGTCGTATATGCTTACCTCATCTGCCCCGCGCAGCCATGATGCCGGACGCAGATTGCCCGTCATCCATATCCCGAGGCGCGATGCCTCGCTGTACGGTGCGAGCGGTTTCTCCGCAGTGCTTTCCGCTTCGGGATTGCGGCGATAAACATTGCCGAACTCATACATCAGCAAATCGCTGCTCTTGCGGTTGATATTGTGGGCTATGGATTCCAGTCCTCCGTACAGCAGTGTGCGGCGCATCAGGCACAGTTCATTGCTGAGCGGATTGAGAAGACGCACACATGTGTCGATAGGATATATCTTGGAGTCGGCATAATATGCTTCTGCGGTAAGCGAATTGTTGAGTATTTCGTTAAATCCGCACGCTGTGAGCTGCTCTGAAATCAGGGTGCGCAATTCCGAGCTGAAATCGGTCATTGATTTGTAGCTCAGCGATGAGTGTACCGTTGACGAAATATCCACATTGTTGTAGCCATAGATACGCAGCAGATCTTCCACCACATCACATGGACGCTGCACATCCACACGGTATGTGGGCACCAACAGATGCATCACATCCTCGGTGCTTTCATTGGTAATCGCTATCTCCAGCGATTCGAGTATGCTGTGTACCGTATCTTTAGGTATCTCTTTGCCTATAAGGTTGTTGATGTACTCATACGACAGTTCTACCTTGAAAGGCGGGAATTCATGTGCTTTCACATCCACAGGCTCTCCGCATATCTCGCCGCCGCACATCTCCTTCACCATCAGGGCTGCAAGTTTCAGCGCATACATGGTGATGTTGGGGTCGGTGCCGCGCTCGTAGCGGAACGATGCATCTGTGCTCAGTCCGTGGCGACGCGCTGTGCGGCGCACCGAGGTGGGCTGAAAATATGCACTCTCCAGAAATATGTCGGTCGTGTCGGTTGTCACCCCTGAATCCAGACCGCCAAACACTCCCGCTATGCACATTGGGCGTGTGGCGGAGCATATCATCAGGTCGCGTTCGTCCAGATGGTGTTCCACTCCGTCAAGAGTCACAAACGGTGTCCCTTGGGCGCAGGTTTTCACTATCACCTTTTCGCCGTCTATTTTTGCCAGATCAAAGCAGTGGAGTGGTTGGCCTAAGCCGTAAAGGATATAATTGGTTATATCCACCACACTGTTGATTGGACGCTGTCCGATGGCATTGAGCTTGTCCTGAAGCCATTTGGGGCTTTCTGTCACCTTCACCCCGCGAATGGTCACGCCGCTGTACCGGGGGCACAGCTCGGGCTTTTCTACCTCCACGCTCACTGCTCCGTCCGCACGGTCGGGGGCAAATGCGCTCACTTCCGGAAGATGCAGCGGCGATGGTGTGGCATGCTGCTGGAGCCATGCGTGTAAATCGCGTGCCACTCCGTAATGGCTGGCTGCATCCACGCGGTTCGGGGTAAGGTCCACTTCTATGAGCCAGTCTGATGTGAGTCCGAAATATTCGGCTGCCGGTGTTCCCGGTTTTACTGCCTCGGGAAGCACTATGATGCCGTCGTGGGATTTGCCCACGCCTATCTCGTCTTCAGCGCAAATCATGCCGAAGCTCTCTACGCCGCGTATTTTTGATTTCTTGATTTTGAACTCTTTGTCACCGTCATACAGGGTAGTGCCCACTGTGGCCACTATCACATGCTGGCCGGCTGCCACATTTGGCGCGCCGCACACTATCTGGGTGGCCTCGCCGTCGCCAAGGTCCACGGTGGTTATGTGCAGGTGGTCGCTGTCAGGGTGTTCTATGCATGTGAGCACATGGCCCACTACAAGTCCTTTCAGCCCTCCGCGTATGCTTTCCACCTCCTCTACGGTGCCCACCTCCAGACCTATGGAGGTCAGGGCTGCGGCCAGTTCATCCGGAGTAAGTGTAAAGTCAATATATCGCTTGAGCCAGTTATAGGATATATTCATAGTTGTCTGTTTTTTAATGGCGCAAAATTACAAAGAATCACACATATAGGCAAATCATTTTACTACTACCCTTCGGGTATGGTCTCCGCTCACCACCACATACAGTCCTTTGGGTACGGAATACTCGTGTGCGCCTCCGGCTATTGTTTCTTTCACCCATGTAAGGCCGTCCATGCCGTAAACAGCCACTTCTGTTGTGTTGTCGCGTGACTCCACAACCAGCTTGCCGTTGCGGCAGAATGCGTCCCAGCCGTGATATTCCAGATCCATCACCGCGCCTGTACCTGAGTAGTTGGAAATGCCGATGTTGTCCACCAGCCAGCGTTTGCCGGCGCTTTGGCGCAAGCGTATGCGGCCGGTGCCAGAGCGGTTCACTGTCACCGAAACATTCTCAGGTTCCTCGTTGTCAAGGGTTATACTGCCGGCATTGTCCCATGTCATGCCGCCGTCGGTTGAATATTCCACCTCTATGGTAGGTGTAGCCTCCGACGCGCTCCATTTCTGGGCATCAAATGTCACGGTGCCTATACCGCCGGTCTTGTCCTCGTCCATTGCTATGGTGGAAGTTGAGGTTTTGCCCATGCGAAGTGACCATGTGCCGTTCATTTCGCCTTGAGTTCCGAAGCCGCCGTCGGTCACGGCCCATCTTCCCATGCTCCCCTTGAATGTGGTTGAGGAGTAGCAGGGAACTGTTTTTGAGGGATTCTCCACCTGCTCCCAATCCTCAAGGAATGTGACCGCTTCTGTCACTGTTGCGGTGGCTTCAGCATCATCATTGGTGTAGGTGCCTGCACTGCATGTTATGAAAGTTGAATACTCTCCTGCTCCCGCACTGTTCACGCGCAGATAAAACCGGTCTTCCTCCGCATCAAGTACTATGGTGCGGCTCCATGCCGATTTGTCGCTTGACAGCTCAAAAGGCGCATCCACGCTCACGGTTATGTCGCTGCCCACATTCTCCACATCCATCAGTATTTCGGCGGCTTCCGATGGCACGCCGGGTTCGGTGAGGAAATCAAGACTGCCGTCAAACAGCAGCATTATGCTTGGCAATACCTCGGCCGTGGTGATGGTGTGTACTGTTGATGCCATGCTAGGAGTGGTCACTTGAACGCTGTATTGGGTTTGCGGTTCAAGTGTATATGCAAGATGCGTTTCTTTGCTGGAGAGCACCTTGGTCGGATACCCCGGCACATAGGCTGTTCCCTGTTTTATGTGTACCGTGTAATCTGTGGCAGGCTCGTCAAGGTTCACCCAGTTCACATTAAATCCGTTGCTGGTCACGTTGGTTATGGTTACCGGCAGGCCGTCCACTATCTCTGCGGTCAGGTCCACCACATTTACCACGTTCCCGGACTGTATGGTCAGCGTACCTTCTGCCGTACCCTCCATTTCTCCCAAAACAGTCACATCCACCGATGTGCCGTTGTTTACTTGGGTGGCGCTCAGTGATGTGGGCGACACTGTGAACGCTCCGCTTGCGCTCAATCTCACTGTCTCGCTCAGGTTTTTGCCTTTCACCGTCACAGCATATTGGCGTGCAACGCCCGTTGAGCCATACCCTATATTGATTTCCGAGCCGTTTACGGGGTGTGTTATCTCCGGCTCTTTCACTGCCTGCGAGCTCCACGGCTCATTCTGTTTCGTGCCCCATATATGCTCCGCCAGCTCGGGATGGTCAATGAACGGGTTGCGGTTGTGCTGAAACTCGTATATCGCATCGTTGCGGTCAAGCTCTTTTTGGCTCACCTCGTCTTGGCGTGTCCATTTCAGAAGCAGATTTATCGCCCATGTCTTGAATACCGGATACGAGTTCCCGGCAAAAAAATTGCTGCCGTCTTTACTCGTCCATCCCGACACTATCCCATTGTAGCACGTTGCCATGTAGAAATATGAGCGCGCAAGGTCGCCCTTGTATTCGTCGTCCGGTTCAAACACCGTTCCGGTGTATCCGCTGAATGTGCTGCTCCCGAGGCGTCCCAGAGCTTGTACATTGCCGTTGTTGGGCAATCGTGTGCCGTTGGCACATTCTCCGTACGGGTAGTTCGACCGCTGGCCGTTGACCTTTCCGTCTGTGGGGTACAGATGAAACGCATCCGAATACTGTGCGCTCTTGCCGCCGCCCCACCAGCTTTTGGGCAGAGAGTGCTCGCGGTTCACGCAGTCGCCTATCAGTTTGTAGTTGCCGCATTGCGGAAAGCTTTTTCCCCAATTTTTGGTGGTGTAGATGTCCCACAGTGACCCGTCGGCATGCACATCCGATTTTTGGTAAACCTCCCACAGTCCGTCATAGCCCACGTTGGTGTGGCTTGAAATCTTTTCGGAGAGAGCTTTAAGCAGGGCTTGACCTGATTTTCCCTCGCAGGAATCATAGTAGCCCGTCGGAATTGATGCTTGCCCTTGTGCCATTACCAAGGCACATATCGTGGCAAACCACAGTTTTAAGCTTTTGTTCATATGGAACACATTTTTTGATTTGTAGAATTAGCCCACAAATATAGCATTTTCCCCGTAAATATAAAAGCGGGAATCCGGTGTCCCGAATCCCCGCAGTCCAAGCATATCGCTTGCTTTTCCTGTATAGCTTTGTTGTTATTTGGCGTCTTTTTTCTTTTCCATCTGGCGCTCTATTGCTTCCAGACACAGGTCAACGGCCTCTTCAAAGGAGTCGGCGGTTTTGCTTGCCACATATTCTTCCTGTGGCGCTTTGATTTTGATCACAGCCTCCTTGTTCATGGCGGTTTCGGGTTTCACCACTTTCAGTGTTACATCAACATCAGTGATATTGACATTGTGCCGGGCCACACGTTCTGCTTTCTTGTTGATGAAGTTGACCAGTTTGTCAGCGATGTCAAAATGGATGGCTTGAATTCTTACGTCCATACTAACCTCCTTTTTTTAGTGCACGTGGATGTGCGAGTTTGTAATTATTTGAAATATCACGGTATGACACGTGAGTGTATATTTGTGTTGTGGCAAGTGACTGATGCCCTAACAGTTGTTGCACTGCCGTCAGGTTGGCTCCGTTGTTGAGCATGTCGGTGGCAAATGAGTGACGGAGCACATGTGGACTCAGCCGCGTGGCATGCACGGTGCCGCTCATTGCATTATGCACCACATCATACACCAGCTTGCGGTAGAGTGGCTCGCCGTCGGGCCGCACGAAAAATGGCGCGTTGCCTCCCGGATGGTTTTTGCGAAGTGAGCGGTAGAGTGTGATCATGTCAGTCAGTTCGTCTCCGAATGGTATTATTCTTTCTTTATTACGCTTTCCGAGCACTTTTAGTTCACCTTTGCGGGTGTCCACATTCACATCCTTTAGCCCCACAACTTCCGAGCATCGCATCCCTGTGCTATATATCATCAGCACTATCAATCGGTTGCGTACTTCCGTGAAATCCTCAAGGTCAATCTCCTCATTGAGCATTGCGGCTGTTTCAGCCGGCTTCACTATCACGGGCAGATTCTTGGGAAGTCGCGCCGGTTCCAGCTCCGCTGCCGGATTTTCCGCCATCCCGTGCTCTTTCATCAGATAATGAAAGAATGCCCGCAAGCTCTGTACTTTCCTCCTGATGGTGCGCTGCGAGCATCCGTTTTTGGCAAGGGATGCCACCCACAGCCGCAGGTCGTCAACCCCGGTGCTCATCGGAGCAAGCTCATACCTGCCGTGCGCAGTCGCAAAGTCGCTCCATTGTTTCAGGTCGCTTCTGTACGCTGCCACCGTTGCCGGTGATTTGGCAAGCTCGTGACTCAGATATTTGAGGAAAGCTTCAATCATGTTCTAAAATTCGCTGAATGTAACAGGAAGCAGGTCGCGGATGCTCGGCACTATGAATATCTCGCTCCGCCCCGCCAGTATCACTTTCACATTATGCTGTGCAAGTGTTTCATATTCAAGCAGGCTTTGGCGGCATGCGCCGCAGGGAGCTATCGGGCACGGTATCTCTTTCCCGTCGGTGCCTATGGCTGCCACGGCTATTGTCACGAATTTGGCGTCGGGATAACGCGAGTGGGCGTAGAAAGCTGCCGTACGCTCCGCACACAGTCCCGACGGAAATGCTGCGTTCTCCTGATTGCTTCCGGCTACTGTCTCTCCGTTGTCAAGCAATATCGCTGCCCCCACTCTGAACTTGCTGTACGGCGCATAGCTGCGGCCTGTGGCTGCCCTTGCGGTGTCCACCAGCTTGCGGTCCGTCTCGTCAAGCTCGTTGTACTGGGCGGCAAGTATCGGCACTGTTATATTGGCTTCTTTCATTGACGCAAATTTTGGTTTTTATTCTGTCTTGAGCAGTTTCAGTCTTTCGCCGCCGTCAGGGTCGGTGGCTATGGAGCGGTAATAGCGTTCGTCATATCCCGGAAATTCAGGATATTCCGGCAACCCGTATTCGTTGCGGGCAAATTTCCCGTCACGCTCTTTCTTGATGTTGCCGTCAAGGTATTTCACAAGCAGATAGTCGCCCAGTTGCTTGTATCGCTTTGTATATTTCTCTGCCCAGTCCGCTGTATGTTCGTTCAGCAGGCGGGTCCCTATCTCCGGGTCTATGTCACCGATTTCGGCATACAGGGTTGCCACTTCCGCATCTATGGTGTCCTCCATGGCGCATTGCACTTTGCGTATGTCAGGTATCATCTGCGAATAGCGGTTGTACGCTTGGTTGGCCACATAATTGGTCACCCAGAATGCTGCGTCCCACGACAGATTGTACATGTCGCCGTTGCCCACTGCTATCTGACGCGGAACCTCCTGCAGGCAGCTGTACACCGGCAGATATACGCATGTGTTCGCATCGTCAACGCCGAACCACAGCAGCCCCTTCATCTGCTCCGGCGCGTCTGCTTTCAGTTGTGCCACGAGCGAAAATCCTGTCTGCTGGGTTGCTATGGCGCGTTCGTGGGTGTACTCCACCGAATCCACCGTATATGTGAGCGGACGCCAGCGGTACGGCACCTTGTATGCCCCTGCGCCTATATCTTTTGTCATGTCAAGGGGTGTTCCCTCAAAATGGTCGCGCATCATCCATTTCATATCCTTTGCGCTGAGTTTCTTGTCGGGTTTCACCCACAGCGGCAGCTCAGGTCCTTCCCCTTTCAGCACCCATGCGAGATACGGTTCCATCTTGGAGTTGAATCTGTTGAAATACGACCACACTCGCCCGTCACATCCGCGCAATGCTCCTCCGTCGGTCACTGCGTATGCTCTCGAAAAGCTGAAATCGTCATCATTGCCGTTGAAATACCCCTGCTTCTTTGCGAAGCTTATCACATCCGATGAATACATGGTGTTGCGTATGTCGTTGCGCGGAAATTTGTGGATGCGGCTGTGGTTGGCATGGCCCGCTATGCAGTCGTCAGGCACGCGGCGCGCCACCCACACTGCTCCTTTGTCCTCTTTTCCTTTGCCTATCATCTCCATTATCCACACTTCGTTGGGGTCTGCTATGGTAAATGATTCACCCTCGCTGGCATAACCGTAATCGTGTACAAGGTCTGTCATCACATTTATGGCTTCGCGGGCAGTTTTGGCGCGTTCAAGGGCAAGGTATATCAGCGATCCGTAATCTATCATCCCGCTGCCGGCAAGCTCGTGCCTGCCTCCCCATGTGCTCTCTGTCACGCACAGCCCGTGTTCGTTCATGTTCCCCATGCGGCTGTAGGTGTGCGCCACTTCCGGTATCTCGCCAAGTGGTTTGCCGGTGTCCCACTCCACGATTTTGCGCATCGTTCCCTTGGGATGGTCAGCTGCCGGCTGGTGATACAGTTCTCCGTATAGTGTATGGCTGTCGGCCGCGTATGTCACCAGCACTGAACCGTCGGTGGTGGCGCCTTTGGCGGCTATCAGCCCTGTGCAGGCCCATGAGGCCGTTGAGGCGCAAAGAAGCGCTGCTGCAAGTATGGTCTTTATCTTCATTTCGTTATAATTGCTATGTTTGTTGATACACAAAAATAGTCATAATGACGAGAAATGCAAAATATGTTGGCTTTTTTTATTATTTTTGTTCCAATACATTCTTGCATTCACTCTCCTATAATCATTTTGATTCTCCTAATCCCCATAATTGCAACCATCCTGTCCCTATTGCCATGAATAAACTTTTTGCATCCTTGCTGCTTGCTGTCCTGATGCCGTTTACGGCTGTCGCCGGTCCCATTGGCGCGCTCCTTGATCGAATTGATTCCGGGCTGTCACAGAAATTGATTGTTGAGATAACGCCTGCCCCCAATGACTTCTTTGAAATCTCACAGTCAGGGGATAAGCCTAAGATTGTGGCCAACAATAAGGTCAGTGCCGCCGCAGGAGTGCATTGGTATCTCAAATACCATGCCGGGGTGCAGCTCTGTTGGGAGCGGCCTGTGGCCGCGATGCCCCCTGTCCTCCCTCCGGTTGCCATGACTGAGCGTCGCACTGCCAATGTCCCTGTGCGATACTATCTCAACTATTGCACCTTTTCCTACTCTATGCCGTTTTGGAATGAAGCGCGGTGGCAGCAGGAAGTGGATTGGATGGCACTTCACGGTGTCAACATGCCCTTGATGCTTGTGGGAAGTGCTGCCGTGTGGCGCACCACGCTTCGTGATATAGGCTACCCCGAAAATAAAATCAACAGTTTTGTCGCCGGCCCCGCTTATCAGGCATGGTGGCTTATGAACAATCTGCAAGGGTGGGGCGGTCCTCAGTCCTCTCACATGTACGACCGCGATGCCCGGCTCGGACGCTTTGTTGCCGATGCCATGAGACAGATGGATATGCAGCCTGTTCTGCCCGGATATTCCGGCATGGTGCCTGCTGATGCCGACACTCAGCTCGGCCTTCACACCGCCGACCCCGGCCTTTGGCTCGGGTATGTTCGTCCCGCTTTCCTGCTCCCCACCGATTCCGCCTTTGCCGCGATTGCTCGAACCTACTACAGTGCCCAGCAGAGCATCCTTGGCCGTGCCTCATGCTATGCCATGGACCCCTTTCACGAAGGCGGCAGCACCGATGGCGTTGACCTTCCCGCCGCCGGCAACGCTTTGCTGTCGGCCGCGCAGCTCGCATCGCCCGGCGCACGCTGGGTCATTCAGGCGTGGCAGAACAATCCTCGTGCCGCACTCATTGACTCCCTCCCGCCCGATGATGTACTCGTCCTTGACCTCTTTGCCGAGAGCATGCCCCAGTGTGGCGACCCCTCTTCACCTTGGTACCGTCCCGAAGGCTTCGGCAGCCACCCTCGCGTTTGGTGTATGCTTCTTAACTATGGGGGCAATGTAGGGCTCCACGGCAAACTGCATCACCTTCCTGCCGCCTATTATTCTCAGACCGGCGACTCCCTGATGCAGGGAATCGGAATGACCATGGAGGGAATAGAAAACAACAGCATCCTCTTTGAGCTTCTCAGCGAGCTTCCGTGGCGAGATAGCGTCGATGTTGACCAATGGATCGAAAGCTACACCGTGGCGAGGTACGGACGCCATAACCCCGACGCCGTGGCGGCATGGCGCCTTCTCGGAGCCTCCATTCTCAATGCGCCGCCCAACAACCGGCAGCAAGGCACCACCGAATCACTTTTCTGCGCACGGCCCTCCCTTGACCCCGTTTCCGCCTCCACATGGGCCAATTCCGAATCATATTACGATGGTAACGATGTGATTCAGGCAGCCCGGCTTTTGCGCTCAGCCGCCAATGAACTTGGCAGCAATCCCGCATACCAATACGATTTGGTTGATGTCACCCGTCAGGCCAACGCCGAGCAGGGGCGTCAGGCCATGCAGGCCATACGCCGCGCCGCGCAGTCCGGCGACTCCATCGCCTATCGCAAGGAAGCATCACGTTTCCTTGACCTGATATTGCGGCAGGACTCCCTGCTCGCCACCCATCCCGCATTCCGGCTTGACACATGGGTAAACGCGGCAGCAGCCTGTGGCAACACACCCGCCGACAAAGACCTTTACGTGCGCAACGCCCTCACCCTCATCACCACATGGGGCAGTCGCGAAGCATCCGATCAGGGCGGCCTCCATGATTACGCCCATCGCGAGTGGAGCGGCCTGTTGAAAGGACTGTATTACGAGCGGTGGAAATGCTGGTTTGAAGCCCGCCTTTCATCATGGCCCACACCCCCGTCCCCCATTGACTGGTGGCAAATGGAAACCGACTTCATCCGCCGCTACCCCACCAAATAGTCAAAATAGCCTCTCCGCCCTCCGCTCCGATAACCCCGGAACGCGCTATATACCCACCTTGCGAACCCAACAGAAGCGCAACTTAGCGCATAACGCGCGCTATATCTCCAAAGCCTTGTAAACCCAACAGGTGCGCAGCCGAGCCGCGGAGCGTGCGATTTTTCTCCATCGCGAAGCTGTTCCGCCCCTCGCAAAGAGAGCGCAGGATGCGCGATTCCAGTCTCCCTCCTGCCAAGATGCGCAGCCGAACGGCGGAGCGCGCGACTTTTCTCCATCGCGAAGCTGTTTCGCCCCTTGCAAAGAGAGCGCAGGATGCGCGATTTTTCTATAACCGCCTGCGGAGCGCGTAAGCGCGGAGTTGGCAGACAGCATGTATGATAGACTCCCGATACAAGCTGCGGAGCATGCGCAGTATCGGTCCGGCGAAAGCCAAGGCCACCCACAACCCAACCATTCATTTCTCATCCCCTCTCCCATTTCTGTGCTTTTCTCCTCCGTTCTGCCCTCCATCCCCTTATTTTTGCGGCGGATGAAAAGCACCGCCGCCCATAAGCCGTTCTACGCACTGCCCAACTACCTTTACGGGTTCTTGAGGTTCTGCCCGTTCA